>Ga0134128_10005329_pt1 | contig 15587 bp, 12 predicted proteins | sample KB31754_FD_96462 | JGI IMG/M metagenome (GOLD analysis project Ga0134128, IMG submission 96462) | Terrestrial soil microbial communities with excess Nitrogen fertilizer from Kellogg Biological Station, Michigan, USA - KB3-175-4 | ecosystem: Environmental > Terrestrial > Soil > Unclassified ...
CAACGAAGTTAGTTCCCCTTGCCTTAGGTCTTAAAGGTCTGCTCACCCTAAAACTGCAGATTGCATGGTGAGATAAAAGGCCTGCTTAGCTTTGGTTCAGCCGGGCTTCCGATCGCAGCGGCTGGAACAATTCAACAGGATTCCCCGACGGATCCTCCACCAGGATCTGCTTGCCGCCGACTCCGGTGACGATCTCATTGCGAAACCGTGCTCCGGCTTTCCGCAGCTCTTCAACTGTCGCGGCAAGGTCCTCGACTTCAATGGCAAACCTGTTCCAGCCTCCGGGCTGCTGTTGCGTGCCATCAGGCATGGGCTGGCCTCCGCCGGCGGAGGGGTTAGGCGCGCTGAGAACAAGCCGCAGGTCGCCACGCGTCAGCATGGCGAATGCGGGAGCGGGATGCATCACCTCTTTGAATCCGAGGTGGCCGCAATAGAATGCGATTGCAGCGTCAACGTCGTTGACTATGTAGCGGACTTGCACGGTGGCCATAGGAGTTCACTCAGCGTTTGTCTCTGCTTCGATTGAAAATACTACATGGGCCGTGGTCTCCGCCATGTTTGCAATCTGTCCATGATTGGTTGTGTTTTCCTGCTGACTTCGAAATGTATACAGTATCTTCGAGAATACAGGGAGAGTCATAGATGCAGCGGAAGAGAGCGATTTTATGGGCGGCTGTAATAATTATCGCAGCAATCGGGATGCGCACGGCGAGAGGCCGCGTCCCGGGATTCAACAATCCAATTTTCGCGCCGGACCATGCCTTGCTGGCACACAGGCCGTTGCTGCTGGCTGCCGCTGCCGGCTGGGTCCTGCTGAGCCTCTACTGGGAAATTGCAGCCCGGAACGCGACAGCAGCGAAGGTATCAGAATCGCGCGTCTCTCGTTCTTTTCACGTCTTCCTGATGAATCTGGCCCTGCTGCTTGAGATCGCGCCTATTCACGGACTCGGCAGGATCATGCCGGTCTTGGTATGGGTGATGGCCGCAGGGCTGGCGCTGGAAACGTCTGGATTGTTCTTTGCCATCTGGGCTCGGCGTCATCTCGGCCGCCACTGGAGTGGCGAAATCACGATCAAAGTCGGCCATGATTTGATTCGGTCGGGGCCCTACCGTTATCTGCGCCACCCCATCTACACGGGAGTTCTTGCCATGTACGCGGGAATACTACTGGTGACCTGCGAGTGGCTTGCACTTGCCGGCTTCATTGTTGTGGCGCTGGCGTACTGGCGCAAGATCCGTCTCGAGGAGGCGAATCTCAATCGCGTATTTGGAGCCAATTACGAGGCATACCGCCGAGAGACGTGGGCGCTGATGCCGGGAATTTTCTGAGTGGCGCCTTCGGGGCGGGTGGTGGCAAGCAGATAGTATGAGGTTTGAAACCGGAGAACACGTTTCATGGGCAGCATGATTGGCGCGTTGCGCTCGTTTGGGCAGGATTCATCGGTCCTCAAGCAGAAAGTCAAAAAGGGAACTGCAAGGCGCACGCTCTCGTTCGCCGCGCCTTATGCCGGGCTGCTCACTGTGTTCCTTGTTGTGGTGATCGTGGACGCCGGGATCGGCATTGCCAACCCGCTGATCTACCGGGAAATCATCAATAACGGAATTCTCAAGGGCAATTCGCTGCTCATCGTTCAACTTGCGTTGCTGGTGGGCGTGTTGGGGCTTCTGGATGGAGCGCTGGGAATGGCCCAGACCTATCTCTCGTCGAAGATCGGCGCCGAGGTTGTGCTTACGCTGCGCGCAAAGCTGTTCGATCACATCCAGCGCATGCCTCTGGCGTTTTTTACCCGGACCCAGACAGGAGCTCTTGTCAGCAGGCTGAATACCGATGTGGGAGGCGCGCGCACCGCTTTTACTGACATCCTTTCCAACGTTGTCGGAAATGTCATTACAGTCACATTGATCCTCGTCGCGATGTTCGTGCTCTCCTGGCCCATTACGCTTGCCGCCCTGGTCTTGCTTCCACTCTTCGTGCTGCCGGCCAGGTTCTGGGGACGCAAGCTGCAAGGGATTGCGCGCGAGAGTTACGACCTCACCGCGGCCATGAACAACCTGATGGTGGAGCGCTTCAATGTGGCCGGCGCTCTTCTGGCCAAGCTCTTCGGACACAGCCGGGAAGAGCTCAAGTCGTTTGAGAGCAAGGCGGCGCGGGTATCCGATATCACCGTGAAACAGGCGATGTATGGGCGCTTGTTCCTGGCAGCGCTGCTTCTCATGGCATCGTTTGCCACCGCGCTGGCCTACGGATGGGGCGGGGTCCTGGCGGTGAAGCACGTTCTCGATGTGGGAACTGTTGTGGCTCTGGTTTCATATCTGGCGCGACTCTACGCTCCGCTGCTCGGGCTCTCCAACATTCAAGTCAGCCTGATGACCGCGCTGGTGTCTTTTGAACGCGTCTTTGAAGTCCTCGATCTCCCGCCCATGATCCAGGAAAAGCCGGGAGCCGTCGCCATTCCAGAAGGGCCGGCGCGGATTGCTTTTAATCAGGTTGCTTTCCGCTATCCTTCAGCGGCTGAGGTGTCGCTTGCGTCGCTGGAGTCCATTGCCGTCCCCGATAAGCGGCCGCAAGCGAGCGTGCTCAAGGGTGTGACATTTACAGCGGAGCCCGGCCAGCTTGTTGCGCTTGTTGGTCCCTCAGGCGCAGGCAAAACAACCATCACTCATCTCATTCCGCGCCTCTATGATGTGCAAAGCGGAGCAATCACCATCAACGGTCTTGATGTGCGTGACGCAAAACTGGATTCGCTGCATCAGCGGATCGGCGTCGTCACGCAGGATGCGCATTTGTTTCATGACACGATCCGCGCCAACCTGCTGTATGCCAGACCTGATGCGACCGACGAGCAGATCAAAGCCGCGTTGCGTGATGCCCAGATCCTCAGTGTGGTGGAATCGCTGCCGGAGGGGCTGGATACGCTTGTGGGTGAGCGAGGCTATCGCTTTTCCGGCGGCGAGAAGCAGCGTCTGGCTATCGCGCGGCTTCTGCTAAAAGCCCCCGACATAGTGATTCTTGACGAAGCCACCGCCCATCTTGATTCCGAATCGGAAGCCGCGATTCAGCAAGCTCTTGAAGGAGCGCTCGCCGGGCGAACCTCCATCGTCATAGCGCACCGCCTTTCGACCATTTTGAAAGCTGACCAGATCCTGGTTGTGCAGAATGGCACGATTGTGCAGCGTGGTACCCACAGCGAGTTGCTGGCCCAGTCCGGCATCTATGCGGAGCTTTACCAGCGTCAGCTCTCGACCGCGGCCGATGCGCCGGCGTGATTGAGACTTGAATCTCCGCTTAGACCAGTCTGGGGCTCGCAGGGTGGATCAGGCCTTTAGGCTTTTTGGGTTCGGACATGCAGCTCAGGGTGCCGGGGTGGAGCAGGCCTTTAAAGGCCTGCTCCACCCTCGCGCTGCTCATTCTTGCTGAAAACCCGGACTGGGCGGACCTGAGTTTAGACTGGCACGAAAATCCTGGATGGACGCTGGTTCCGGATACGCGTCCGAAGCTCAAGAGGAAGGTACGATCCTGAGCGAGTCTATGGCTTCCGCGAAGCTGCAGCGGAGCCGTTCCCTCACCTTCGCCCCGAAGGATCATCTGAACTCAAGAGTCAACAAGGCTTCGGCTCGGGATGGTGAGTCGTTCGGGGGAGAGTCAGGCGGACAATGAAGTTAGTTCCTCTTGCCGCAGGCCTTTTGGGCCTGCTCCACCCCGGTACTGCAAATCCTCCTTCTGTGCTCGCCTGATCTCAGTTGGCTAAGAACTCAAAGCAACCGAGTGGCCACAGAAAAACTTTTTGGGTCTGTCGATTTGGCTGTCTGCCGTTCGCCGTTAGAGTAGGAGCAGGCCATTGTGGAGTGACAAGGAGGGAGACAAATGCGTGTCATGGTAATCGTGAAAGCGAACAAGGAGTCTGAAGCCGGCGTGATGCCCAGCCAGAAACTTCTCACTGACATGGGAAAATTTAACGAGGAGCTGGTGAAAGCCGGTGTGATGCTCGCCGGCGAGGGACTGCACCCCAGCTCAAAAGGCAAGCGCGTGCGCTTTTCAGGCGATAAGCGCACCGTCGTTGATGGGCCCTTCACTGAGACCAAGGAACTCATCGCCGGGTTCTGGCTCTGGCAGGTACGGTCTATGGAAGAGGCTCTGGAGTGGGCCAAGCGTTGCCCTAGCCCCCACGAAGGCGGCGGCGAACTTGAGATCCGTCCCGTATTTGAGCTTGAAGAGTTCGGCGCTGAGTTCAGTCCTGAGCTGCGCGAACAGGAAGAACGTCTGCGCGCGGAGATGGCGGCAAAGAAACGCTAGCCAAAAAAGAATTGCTGCCAGAAAAAAGTTGCGACCGCGTGTCGATTTCAGCTTATGTCGTTCGTTGGATTATAGAGCCGCAGAAAGTAGATACCGGCTCAGAACGAAAATTACCGCAATCAAGAAGGAGATAAAACAGATGCGTTACATGATGATCGTGAAGCACCGCGAGGGGCAGGGAAATCCGCCGGCAGCATTGATGGAGGCCATTCAGAAGCTCGGTGAAGAAGCCACTCGCGCGGGTATCATGCTGGGCACCGGTGGCCTGGGACCAACAGCGCTGGGCGCGCGCGTCCGGCTCTCTAGCGGCAAGGTGAACGTGATTGATGGGCCCTTCACTGAAGCCAAGGAAATTATTGGCGGCTATGCCCAGTTTGAGCTGCCGTCCAAGGAAGCGGCCATCAAATCTGCCGTGGAATTCATGGAGTTGCACAAAAAGCACTGGCCTGGATGGGAAGGCGAAACCGAGGTGCGGCAGATGTTTGGGCCGGAGGACTTTGAGAAAGCTTGCGCGCCGGAACAGAGCGAAGTTGCGCAGACGGTGCAAAAATGATGTGATCGGTGGCAGTGCCTGCCACCGATCTACATCGTGCGATTGACGCCGTCTGGAGAATGGAATCGCCGCGCCTGATTGCCGCGCTCACGCGCATGGTTCGCGACGTGGGCCTGGCTGAAGACCTGGCGCAGGATGCGCTTGTGAGCGCTCTTGAGCAGTGGCCGGAGTCAGGTGTACCGGAAAATCCGGGCGCCTGGCTCATGACCGCTGCCAAACATCGAGCTATTGACCACTTCCGCCGGAACACCCGGCTGCAAGGCAAGCATGAGGAGCTGGGCCGCGAACTTCACGCACAGGAGTTGACCGTGCCCGACCTTGATGCTGGCATCGATGACAATGTAGGCGATGATCTTCTCCGCCTGATGTTCATCTCCTGCCATCCGGTCCTCTCCAGGGATGCACGGCTCGCGCTGACGCTCCGCCTTCTGGGTGGACTCACCACCGAAGAAATCGCGCGAGCGTTTCTTGCGCCTGAGCCCACCATCGCGCAGCGCATCGTACGGGCCAAACGCACTCTGGCTGAGAATCGGGTGCCTTTTGAAGTTCCGCGGGGAGCGGAACTGAACGCGCGGCTCTCATCAGTTCTTGAGGTTGTCTATCTGGTGTTCAATGAGGGATACGCGGCCACGGCGGGCGATGACTGGCTGCGTCCCGCGCTCTGCGAAGATGCGCTCCGTCTCGGCCGCATTCTGGCCGAACTCGCTCCACAGGAACCTGAAGTTCACGGCCTGGTTGCTTTGTTGGAAATTCAGGCATCGCGTTCACGCGCTCGCGTGGGGCCGTCCGGCGAACCCATTCTGCTGCTGCAGCAGGACCGCGCCCGCTGGGACCAGTTGCTGATCCGCCGCGGGCTCGCTGCGCTGGAGCGGGCGGAAAAGCTTTGCTCTGAGGCGCGGGGCAAAACGCCAGGACCCTACATGCTTCAGGCCGCGATTGCTGCATGCCACGCTCGCGCCCGGACGTTTGAGCAAACGGACTGGCACCGCATCGTCGCGCTTTACACTGAGCTCGCTCGCGTAGTGCCTTCGCCCATTGTGGAATTGAACCGCGCTGTCGCCGTCTCAATGGCATCCGGTCCGGCAGCAGGACTGGAACTGGTGGACGCGCTGGCTGAGGAACGCGTGCTGGAGAACTATCATCTCCTGCCCAGCGTGCGCGGCGACCTGCTGAAAAAGCTTGGAAGGCTCGATGAAGCCCGCGCGGAGTTTGAGCGCGCCGCATCGCTGACGCGGAACACACGCGAGCGCGAATTGCTTCTCAGCCGCGCTCGGGCATGTCTTGGCACTACGGACTGAGGCAAGTGCAGTCTTGTACTCATAATCTTCTGTCTATCTAACTCCCGGATTACGAATTAAAAACAAGCTTTTTACACCTAGAGACATCCAATCCAGACCACCTGCTGGTTTCAGCGCAGCATCGGTAACGTCAGTTCCCCCAGGAGCTTTCCATGCTACGCAACATCTGTCTGTTCGCTGCTGTTCTTTCGCTGCAGACTGCATTCCAGGCTCAGCAACCCGCAACAAATTCGGTGGCCCCGCTGAAAGGTTTGCCTGTCTCCTTTGAGCAAAACCAGGGTCAGGTGGATTCGCAGGTCAGGTTTCTTGCTCATGCCGGCCAGGGCACAATGTATTTCACTCCTGCGGAAGCCGTGCTGGCCCTTGCTTCCCGCGATTCGCAAAACAAAACTCATATCTCCGCGCTGCGGCTGAAATGGGTTGGCGCCAACGCGAATCCGCAAATAGTCGCGGAACAGCCATTGCCAGGAAAAATCAATTACCTGATCGGGAGAGATCCCGCGCATTGGCACACGGGAATTCCTACGTTCGCTCGGGTGCGCTATCGCGGTATTTACCCCGGCGTGGATGCCGCTTTCTATGGCAAAGAAGGCGAGATTGAGTACGACCTGGTTCTTTCCCCCGGCGCAGACCCTGCAAACATTTCCCTGGGATTGGAAGGAGCCACGTCGATGCGAGTGGCCAGGAATGGCGATCTCGTACTCACGTTGCGGGACGCCGAAGTGCGGCAGCTCAAGCCGATGGTTTACCAGGAAAATAACGGTGTACGGCACTTGCTTGCTGCGCATTACGTCATCCATCAGGATAAGACGGTGGGGTTTGAAGTTGCTGGCTTAGATCGTAAGCTGCCGCTGGTCATTGACCCCAGGCTGTCGTATTCCACCTTCATCGGCAGCAACACACTTGATACGGTCGCATCCGTTGCTGTCGACCAGTTTGGCAACGCCTACGCAACCGGAAGCACGGTCTTTGGATTCCCCACGAAAAATCCAGCTCAGGGGAACCAACTCCTTACGGATGCCTTTGTGACCAAATTCTCACCTTCAGGTGGCAGCCTGATTTATTCCACCATTCTCGGCGGGAGCTCATTCGATTTCGGTAACGCCATCGCGGTGGACCGCTTCGGCAGCGCTTATGTTGGCGGAGGTACTTTTTCCACCGATTTCCCCACAACCCCAGGAGCCTTTGAGCCGCCCCCGGGCTCGACAGATGCAAACGAAGGGTTCATTACCAAGTTGAGCCCCAGTGGTTCATCATTCGCCTATTCGCTCTTGCTCGGCGGCGGCGACAGCGACGAAATCAGAGCGCTCGCCCTGGACACGCAGCATCGCGTCTACGTCACCGGGTTTACCTGCTCGACGAACTTCCCTGTCAAGAATGCATTCCAACCGGTCACCCACAGCCAGAATTGTGCTGATGGCGGCGGAGACGCCTTTGTGACCCGCGTGAATGCTGCGGGAACAGCCCTCGACTATTCGACTTATCTGGACGGTTCTTTTGAGAGTATCGGCAACGGAATCGCCGTTGATTCCACTTTCCACGCATACGTCACCGGGTCCACTGAGTCCGCTGATTTCCCGACGACACCCGGTGCTTTCCAAAGGGTGTTGAAGGCACAAGTCATTCCTGGAGATCCCCATGACACTCATCAAAGCAATGCGTTTGTGACCAAATTCTCAGCAGATGGCCGCTCCCTGGTGTTTTCTACTTATCTGGGCGGAACAGCTGACGATGTGGCAACAGCCATCGCCCTGGACCCCGACGGACGGGCGTGCGTTACCGGCAACGCTTCGTCGCCGGATTTCCCGATCACTTCAGGCGCATTCCAGAAAACACTTCACGGATCCAGCGATGCGTTTGTAACCAAGTTCCAACTCAGTGGCGGGGGCCTGTTCTATTCCACGTTCCTCGGTGGCAGCGGCGGTGATGGCGCAAGCTCGATTGCGGTGGACAGCTTTGGCCGCGCCTATGTCGCCGGCGGTACATCTTCCACGAACTTTCCTGTCCTCAACCCCATCCAGGCGCATCTTGCCGGAGCACAGGACGCGTTTGTGACCAAGCTTTCCGCCACGGGCAACGCGCTGTTCTTCTCCACCTATCTGGGAGGCACGGCGAATGATGTTGCTAATTCCCTACGACTTGATAGCGCCAGCAACGCTTTTGTTGGCGGCGCAACGGATTCCACAAACTTCCCCACCACACCCGGAGCATTTTCGCGAACGAAAAAACAGAATACTGATGGGTGGGTGGCGAAGATCACATTTTGAAAAAAGAAGTTGCAAAGAGCCTTGTGGCTTTTTGCTGATCGCCGCGTAACGCTGTCACAGGAGCATTAAAGTGAACACTTCAGCGCCGGGTGAGTACAACTCATCCGGCGCAGTCGTGCTCGCAGGATCGCGATACGTGAATCTCTGTCCTGTAAAATGCTTTCTGTTGTTGAAAGGCAGTAACAGAGGGCAACGTAATCATGGAAACTCGACAGCTCGGTAACTCTGATTTGAAGATCACACCCATTGGCGTTGGCGCATGGGCGATGGGCGGAGGCGACTGGGCATTCTCCTGGGGACATCAGGAGGACAAGAACTCTATTGAAGCTATTCACACCGCGCTGGATGCAGGAATCAACTGGATTGATACAGCCGCGATCTACGGCCTGGGGCACTCAGAGGAGGTAGTCGGCAAGGCGATTGCCGGGCGAGCCAACCGTCCTTATATCTTCACGAAGTGCGGTCTCGTCTGGAACGAAAAGCGGGAGATTTCTCGCAGCCTGAAGAGGGATTCGGTTCGCCGCGAAGTTGAGGCCAGCCTTCGCCGTTTGAGGATCGACGTAATTGATCTATACCAGATTCACTGGCCCGATCCCGAGCCGGAAATCGAAGAAGGCTGGCAGACGGTTGCGCAATTGCAAAAAGAAGGGAAGCTGCGCTGGATCGGAGTTTCCAATTTCAATGTCGCGCAGATGAAGCGCGCGCAGAAGATCGCGCCGATTACGTCCCTGCAGCCGCCCTACAACATCGTGACCAGCGACGTTGAAAAGGAAATTCTGCCATTCTGCCGCGAGCAGCGCATCGGCGTCATCGTGTACTCGCCGATGAAGTCCGGACTGCTCAGCGGCAAGATGACGCGCGAGCGCATTGCCAAACTTCCTGCTGACGATTTTCGGCCGCGCACCATCAGCTTCAAGGAGCCGTTGCTCACCCGCAATCTTGGGCTGGTCGAAGTGCTGCGTGGAATTGGCGATCGCCATGGACACACGCCCGGTGAGGTGGCCATCGCCTGGACGCTGCGCGATCCGGTGGTGACCGGCGCAATCGTCGGCATGCGTTCCGCCGAGCAGGCGAAGCAGATCGTGCGCTCAGCGGATTTTCGTTTGAGCAGGGAAGAGGTCGGCGAAATCGAAAACTATCTAGGGGCGCATCCGGTCGCCGCGGCCTAATCACCTTGACCAAGAGTGCTCCGCAAAAATGAACCCGTCGGCGCTGAGTGATTTCGAGCTGGCGCGTCATCTTGTGTTCGCGCACAGTTTGAATCCGATTGCATATCAAATTCTGAACCCCGGAATCCACCATTGGTTCAGCCGCAGACGCGACGCCGTAATCGGCTATATCACCTCCAACCGCATACGGGTGGTGGCTGGAGCTCCCGTGTGCAGCCCGCGCAGAGTAGCTTCCGTGGTGAAGGAGTTCGAGCTGGATGCGGCGCGCGCACGCGAAAGGATCTGCTATTTTCACGTTGGGCCGCGCTTTGCTCGCGAGATCAGGGATTCACCGGCGCATTCCATTGCGGCCATCGGCGCCTTGCCCTACTGGGACCCTTCCGGGTGGGAGCGCATTCTCAAATCGGACGCCTCCTTGCGTTACCAAGTGTCTCGTGCCCGCAACAAGGGAGTGCAAGCGGCGGAAATGCCGGCAAAGATCGCCGCGGACTCCGGCGAGTTGCGCGAAATCCGGCAGCAATGGCTCGACCGCAAACATCTGCCGCCGCTGCATTTTCTGATCGAACCAGACATCTTTGGTCAACTCGCCGACCGGCGTCTATTCATCGCAGCGCAGCGGGAGCGAGTAATCGCATACCTTCTCTGCTCGCCCATGCCCAACCGCGAGGGATGGCTCTTTGAACAGTGGGCCCATGCTGCGACGGCGCCGCTTGGAACGAGCGAATTGCTTGTCAATGCCGCAATGGCTACTTTTGCACGCGAACAATTTCGCGAGGTCACCATGGGCCTGGTGCCGCTCTCGGCCGCGGTTCTTCCGCCGGGAGTGCCGGGGCCACTATGGTTGCGGGCTCTCTTCCGTTTCATGAAGGCCACGGCCAATCCTCTCTACAACTTCAAAGGGCTGGAGCACTATAAATACAAATTTCATCCTCATTACTCTGAGCCGGCCTACGCCGTCGTCAATGACAGCAACTTCCGTGCCGTCAACGTGCTGGCAATTGCGCACGCTTTTGCAGGCAGCCCGTTGCAGTTATTTGCGTGGCGCACCTTGAAGCAAAATTTCGAGCGCCTGCTCCGGCACTGAATTCGAATACGGGGACGCGTGATAATCGAAGGTCGTTGGACTTTCAGATGCGTGCTGAATTTAAAAGCTCCAGAGCTGCGCGCCTGCTTACATCGCACGGAAACAGCTTTCTCTTTCCTTAAATTTTCTGGCTTAAGCCCACAAGTCCGACAATGACACAAGTATTACAAACAAGAGCGTTCGCGCCTGATAGTTTGGGAATCAGAACAATTGCGATTTTGATCAGGAGAAATGCACCTCGTGAGTCTCAGCAATGACAGGACGTTCAAAGAACCCGTCAGTCGGATGACCACTTTTTTCATGGTGGCTTTCCATATCGGCGCCATTGTCGCGCTCTTCATGTTCAGTTGGTCGGCCCTCGCGGTTGCTGTTTTGCTGCTGTGGGTGGCCGGCAGTTTGGGAGTCGGCATGGGCTACCACCGCCTGCTGACGCATCGCGGATACAAGACCTATAAATGGGTCGAGTACCTGCTGACCATCTGCGGCACCTTGGCGCTGGAAGGCGGACCGTTTTTCTGGGTGGCGACGCACCGTGTGCATCACCAGAATACTGATGTCGAAGGCGATCCACATTCGCCGCGCGACGGCGGCTTCTGGGCGCACATGGGCTGGATCATCACCGGCCGCGTCATGCACAACCATTCCGACGCACTGCTCCCTTACATCCCCGACCTCCGCAAAGACAAGTTCCACACGTTTATCAGCAAATGGCACTGGCTTCCGCTTACGATCGTCGGATTCATCCTGCTTGCGGTCGGGGGCTGGAAATTTGTGATGTGGGGCGTGTTCCTTCGCACCGTTGTTGGCCTGCACTGCACATGGCTGGTAAACTCGGCTACTCACATGTGGGGACGCCGGCGTTTCCTCACCAAAGACACTTCCAAGAACAGCTTCTGGGTTGCGGTGCTGACGTTCGGTGAAGGCTGGCACAACAACCACCACGCCCACCCGCAGTCCGCGCGCCATGGGCTCACCTGGTATGAGGTCGACATGAACTGGTACGCCATCAGCGTGCTGAAGATGCTGGGGCTGGTCTGGGACGTGAAAGCGCCGCGGCTTGAAGCTCTTGAACAAAAGAGAATCGTACGGCCTGAAGCGCAGGCGGTTCCATCTGCAGCCGGCGGAGACGACTAAAAAATCAGCAACTAGCAATTGGCAAATTACGAGTACCATTGGCAAAACGGCCCCCACCTCGGGGGCCGTTTCAATTTGAGGGAATTCTCATCCCTTCTTTATCTCCCTGCATCTCCGCTAAAATTCAGCTTGTATGCGCATCACCAGCCGGGCCAAGGCGACTGCGTTTTTCATTACTCTCGGCGCCTGTCTCGTCGGGCTGACGATCTTTCTCAATATCACCTGGATCGTTCTTAACTGGCGGGAAGTGGTGCCGCTCGTCCTGGGTATCATCTTTTTTTCGGTGATTATCGCCGGCATGGTGCTGAACACGATCTTTCTGGTTCGCGAAATTCGCCGCAATGAGCAGCAGGACAGCTTCCTCAATGCCGTCACACACGAATTGAAGACGCCGATTACCTCCATACGCCTATACCTGGAAACGCTGGAGCGCCGTCAGGTAGACGATGCTCGGCGGCACGACTTTTACCGGCTGATGCTCGAAGATACTGACCGCCTGCTGGGCACAGTGGAGCAGGTGCTCAAGGCCGGCGAAGTCCGCCAGCGCAGCCACAAGAAGAACTGGCAGGACGTGAATTTTTCCGCGATCGTCCGGGATAGCGTAAATTTGGCCGTGTTGCGCCATGGCCTCAGGCCTGAAGAGCTCCATTTCGGGTCGGAACCTCCCGGACACGTGACCCTGATGGGCAGCCAGGAGGAGCTGCGAACTGCAGTCGCCAACCTGCTGGAAAATGCGGTCAAATACACGCGCGACAATCGCCAGATTACAGTGGACCTGGTGACGCCAGACATGGATACTGTGCTCCTCCAGGTGCGCGACAACGGAATGGGAATTCCTGCCCCCGAGTTGAAGCGCATCTTTAAACGCTTTTATCGCGTCGCCGGAAGGGGGACTGACATCATCAAGGGCACTGGTTTAGGACTCTTCATCGTGCGTTCCATCGCCCGCCGCCACGGCGGCGATGTATGGGCGGAAAGCCCGGGTCCCGGCCACGGCAGCACATTCACGCTTCGCCTGCGCAGGGTTTATCACGTATGACAAAAGTCCTTGTCGTGGAGGATGAGAAGCACATAGCGCAAGGACTGCGTTTCAATTTGGAGGCCGAAGGTTTCGATATCACGCTCACTGAAACAGGCGAGGAAGCCCTCGATCTCCTGAAGAGCGACCCCACTGGCTTTGAACTGCTGCTGCTCGACGTGATGCTGCCCGGAAAAGATGGCTTCGCCGTGGCCCAGGAACTCCGGCAGGCGCAGAACTATATTCCTCTGCTCATGCTAACCGCGCGAGGACGCCCGGAAGACGTGTTGAAAGGTTTTGAGTGTGGCGCTGACGACTATTTGCCGAAACCTTTTAATCTCGACATCCTGCTGGCCCGGATTAGCAGCCTGCTGCGGAGAAAAAAATGGCAGCAGAGCTCCACTAATTCAGGCGCATCCCAGGCCGAAGATCAGTTCCGCTTTGATGGCAAGCTGGTGGACTTCCAGAGGCTGCAACTTTCGAGCGGAGGCAAGCTGTATCAGCTCACTGTCATGGAGCTCGAACTGCTGCGTTATCTGATTCGGAATGCCGGCCGTCCGGTGAGCCGCAAAGAAATCCTGGAGCAGGTATGGAACCTGCATGAGGATACGGACACGCGCGCCATGGACAATTTTATTGTCCGCCTGCGTCGCTATATAGAAGAGGATCCCACCAAACCGAAACACCTTCTGACCATTCGTGGTCTTGGCTATCAGTTTGTGCCAGAGCCAGGCAAGAGCTGATTTGGTTTGAGTCTGCTCGCATCGGGTTACTTCTTTCGATCCTCGATTGGGAGAAGGTCTTCTCCTCGCATGGTTACGTTCAGAAGGGCAGGCTCACAGGCGGGCGCCCATTCGACTGCTTCGCTCTGCTCAGTCGCTCAGGGCAGGCTCTGTACGACACCTTCAGCAAGCATCGGCGGGCTCGTGCTCAATGCGGCTTTCCGTGCTGTGCCGTGTTTGCACCGCGCTTAACCGTCTGCTCCTGCGAAGAATTTATCTGAGTGCACTCTCTGCGCCGATTTTTAGGCGAACTCATGAAAGTTATAAAATGACGGGTTAAGGCACAGTGCTATCAATTCCAGGATCTCTATGAAAACTGCATATAAGCTTCTTGCGCTCGCGGCGGCCGCTCTTGCTTTATATCCGTTCAGCTCAACACGAGCCGCTGATCCCTCCAACGCGGCCACTCACGGCATCGCGGTTGCCAACATGGACCGCTCAGTCCTTCCTGGCAATGATTTCTATGATTACGCCAACGGAAGCTGGATCAAGCGCGCCGTAATTCCTCCGGATCGCGCTCGCATTGGCGTGTTCAGCCAGCTCGGTGACCTGACGAACAAGCGCACCGCCGCACTCATTGAAGAAGCGGCCAAATCGAACGCGGCGGCGGGCTCCAGCGAGCGAAAGATTGCCGATCTTTACAAGTCCTACATGAATGAGGCGACGATTGAGTCTAAAGGACTCGCGCCCTTGCGTCCTCATCTCCAAGCCATTGCGGCCATCAAGGACAAGAAGGCGCTTGCGCGCGCCCTGGGCGATTCTCTGCGCGCTGACGTTGACCCGCTGAACAACACTAATTTTCACACTTCCAATTTATTCGGGCTGTGGACAGCGCCCGGCTTCAACGACTCCGAGCATTACGCCGCTTATCTGTTACAAGGCGGGCTGGAATTGCCTGACCGCGAGTACTACCTTTCGGACACGCCTCACATGCGCGATCTGCGGACCGAATACCAGAAGCACGTGGCTGCCATGCTGAAGCTGGCCGGCTTCACCGATCCGGAAGCGCGCGCTTCGCGCATTATCGAACTGGAGCACTCCATCGCCGAAAAGCATCGCCAACTGGCCGATAACGAGGATATCCACAAAGCCAACAACACCTGGAAGCAGGCTGACTTCACCGCCAAGGCGCCGGGCCTGGACTGGAAAGAATTTTTTGCCGGCGCGGACCTTGCAAAACAGCAGCAGTTCACCGTCTGGCAGCCAGAAGCGTTTGCAGGAGAGTCTGCTCTGGTCGCTTCCGTTCCCCTGGAAACGTGGAAGGACTGGATGGCTTACCATCTGGTGGAAGATCACGCGGATTATCTTCCGAAAGCGATGGCGGAGGAGCACTTCAACTTTTTCGGAAAGCTGCTGTTCGGCACTCCGCAGCAGCGTCCGCGGTGGCAAAGAGCCACATTCGTGGTTGATGGATTGCTGGGCGACGCGGTGGGAAAAATCTATGCCCAGAAATACTTCTCGCCACAGGCCAAGGCGCAGGTGCAGGCTTTGGTGGCGAACCTGATTGCCGCCTTCCGCAAGCGCATTGATGCACTTTCATGGATGGCGCCGGCGACGAAGACTGAGGCGAAGGCCAAGCTCGACACCCTTTACGTAGGCGTCGGTTATCCCGAACACTGGCATGAATACTCGTTCCAGGTTAAAGCGGATGACATCTTCGGTAACATCTGGCGCTCGGGCCTGTTTGAATACCACCGTCAGGTAAACCGTCTGGGAACGCCTGTAGACCGCAAGGAATGGTCCATGTCACCGCAGACGGTGAACGCCGTAAATCTTCCTTTGCAGAATGCGCTGAATTTTCCTGCGGCAATACTCCAGCCGCCCTTCTTTGATCCGCAGGCCCCGGCCCCTGACAACTATGGCGCGATCGGCTCGGTGATTGGGCATGAGATCAGCCACACCTTTGACAGCGAAGGAGCGGCGTTCGACTCCAAAGGGCGTGTTCGCAACTGGTGGACGGCCGCTGACCTGGCCCACTTCAATGCCGC
>Ga0134128_10005330_pt1 | contig 15587 bp, 12 predicted proteins | sample KB31754_FD_96462 | JGI IMG/M metagenome (GOLD analysis project Ga0134128, IMG submission 96462) | Terrestrial soil microbial communities with excess Nitrogen fertilizer from Kellogg Biological Station, Michigan, USA - KB3-175-4 | ecosystem: Environmental > Terrestrial > Soil > Unclassified ...
CGGTCAGCTCGAGGCCGCTCCATGCCGGCTCCCGCGGGGGCGGCGGCGGAGGGGGCTCAGGGGCCGGAAAATCGGCGAAAGGCGGCCAGGGGGGGAGGGTGGGCGTGTGGGCGTCCAAACGCACATTATGACAGGGGACGGTGTGACCGGGGTCAGGATTTAGGATTTAGGGGTTAGGGGTTAGGGAAGGCTCAAGCCGCTAAGCGGGCGGCAGGCAGATGCGAACGGAAGTGGGAGATCATTTCGTCGAGGATGGAGGGCAAGTCGTGGCGGGGGCGCCAGGCGGGGAAGTGGGAGCGCAGTTTGGTGAGATCCGAGATGTAGCAAATGTGGTCGCCAGTGCGGGGCTGGTCGCGGTAGGACCAGTTCAGAGGCAGGCCGCGGTCCTGGAGGGCGGAGATGGTTTCGAGCACCGAGAGGCTGTTCGAGCGGCCCCCGCCCAGATTGTAAACCTCCCCGCAGCGGGGCGCGGAGTGGAAGGCGAGAAAGAGGTCGGCGACGTCGGCGGCATGGATCTGGTCGCGCACCTGCTTGCCCTGGTAGCCGTAGACCGTGTAGGGGTCGCCGAGGACGGCGCAGCGGACGATGTAGTTGAGATAGCCGTGCAGTTCGACTCCGGCGTGCTGCGGCCCGGTGAGGCATCCCCCGCGGAAGATGCCGATGGGCATGCCGAAGTAGCGTCCGTACTCCTGGCACAGGACATCGGCCGCCAGCTTGGAAGCGCCAAAGAGGGAGTGGAGACACTGGTCCACCGGCATGTCTTCGGCAATGCCGTCGCGGCCGTCGGCGTAGTCAAAGCGGGTCGGCAGTTCACGCAAGGGCAGGGTGTTGGGGTGGTCTCCATAAACCTTATTGGTGCTGGTGAAGCAGAAGGGGGCTTCGGGGGCGAAGGACCTGGCCGCCAGTAACAGATTGACGGTGGCGCCGGCATTGACGTCGAAGTCTTCGGCGGGAATGGCGGCGGCGCGATCATGCGAAGGCTGGGCGGCGGTGTGGATGATGAAATCAGGGCGCAGGCCGCGCAGCAGCGCAGCCACCGCCTTGCGGTTACGCAGGTCGAGCCCAGAGTGGGTGTACAGCGGCCAGCGGTCTCTCAGCCCTCGGATGCTGGCCGCGGTGGACCCGGCGGGACCAAAGAACCAGGCGCGCAAATCATTGTCCACGCCCGTGACCGCCCAGCCCGCCTCGAGCAGACGGGTGGCGCAGGCGGAGCCGATCAGGCCGCCAGAGCCGGTGACCAGTGCACGTTGCACGGGGATTTAGTTGCCAGTTGCCAGTGGCCAGTTGCCAGCCGAAGCGGCCTCTAGTGCCTGGCCGGTGAGGCTGTCGGGGGTGGCGGCGATGACCTCGGGGGGGCCTTCGGCCACCAGGCGGCCGCCGCCGGCGCCACCTTCGGGGCCGAGATCAATGATCCAATCGGCGCTTTGGATGACGTCGAGGTTGTGCTCGATGATGAGCACCGTGTTGCCCAAGTCCACCAGCGATTGCAGGACGCGCAGGAGGTGTTCGACGTCGGCGAAGTGGAGGCCGGTGGTGGGTTCGTCCAGCAGGTAAATGGTGCGGCCGGTTTGCCTGCGGCTCAACTCGCGGGCCAGCTTGATGCGCTGGGCTTCGCCGCCGGAGAGGGTGGTGGCGCTCTGGCCCAGGTGTACGTAGCCGAGGCCGACCTCGCGCAGGGTGACCAGCTTTTGGCGGATGGGGGGGATGTTCTCGAACAGCTCGAGGGCGTCATCCACGGTGGTCTCGAGCACGTCGGCGATGGAGCGGTCCTTGAAACGCACCGCCAGCGTCTCCTGGTTGTAGCGGTGGCCGCGGCAGACGTCGCACTTGACGTAGACGTCGGGGAGGAAGTTCATCTCGATGCGCTTCTGGCCGTCGCCCTGGCAGGCCTCGCAGCGGCCTCCGCGGACGTTGAAGCTGAAGCGCCCGGGGGCGTAGCCGCGGGCGCGCGATTCGGGCAGTTGGGCGAAGAGATCGCGGATCAGGGTGAACAGGCCGGTGTAGGTGGCGGGGTTGGAGCGGGGGCTGCGGCCGATCGGGTCCTGGTCAATGCGCACCACCTTGTCGAAGCCTTCCATGCCGTCGATGCGGCGGTGGGCGGCGGGTTGGCGCAGAGAGCGGAAGTAGCGGGCGGCCAGCGCCGGATGCAGGATGTCGTTGATGAGCGTGCTCTTGCCCGCTCCGGAGACGCCGGTGACCACGGTCAACAGACCGGCGGGGATGAAGACATCAATGTCACGCAGGTTGCGTGCACTGGCGCCCAGGATGCGCAGGCCGCGATCGGGTTGCGGGCGGCGGCGCTGGGCGGGCGGCAGCACCCGCCGGGTGCCGGCCAGATAGGCGCCGGTGAGCGAGTTGGGGTTGGCGGCCACCTGCGCGGGGGTGCCGTGGGCCACCAGTTCGCCGCCGTGACGGCCGGCGCCGGGGCCGAGGTCGAGGATGTGGTCCGCCTGTTCGATCGTCTCGCGGTCGTGCTCGACCACCAGCACGGTGTTGCCCAGGTCGCGCAGGCTGCGCAGGGAAGCCAACAGACGGCCGTTGTCCCGCGGGTGGAGGCCGATCGAAGGTTCGTCGAGCACGTACAGCACCCCGCGCAGGCGGGAGCCGATCTGGCTGGCGAGGCGGATGCGCTGCGCCTCGCCCCCCGAGAGGGTGGCGGCGGGGCGGTCCAGGCTCAGGTAGGAGAGGCCGACATCGAGCAGGAACTGGATGCGCTCGCGCACCTCGGCCAGCACCCGTCCGGCGATCTTCTGTTGCCGCGGGTTGGCGGCCACCGCCTGGGCGATGGCATCGGCGGCGGCGGCGGCATCGCTCAGCGCCAGGCCGGTGAACCCGGCGATGGAGCGTCCGGCGATCTTCACCGCCAGACTCTCGGGGCGCAGACGCGCCCCGCCGCAGGCCGGGCAGGGGACGGGCGAGGTGTAACCCAGCAGCCACTCGCGCGCGATGTCCATGGTGGCGTCGTCGAGCATCTCCTGCAACAGGCCGAGCACGCCGGGGTAGTCGCCGGCCCCCTTCAGCAGATCTTGTTGCTGGCGCGGGGTGAGATCGGCGAAGGGTTGGTGCAGCGGGATCCTGCGGGAGGCCGCGAAGGCCTTGACCTTGCGCTGCAGCGCGGGACGGCTGGCGCCGGGGCCGAGGCCGCCCTCGAGCAGCGGGCGCTCGGGGTGGGTGATGACCTTGGCGGGATCAAACTCGAAACGCGAGCCCAGGCCCTCGCAGGTTTCGCAGGCGCCGTAGCGGCTGTTGAAGGAGAACGAGCGCGGTTCAAGCTGCGCCATGCCGATGCCGCATTGCGGGCAGGCCCATTTCTCCGAGAACAGGCGCTCCTCGCCGGCATCGGGGTCGGCGGCGTCGCCACGCAGCTTGGAGACGATCACCAGGCCGTCGGCCAGCTTGAGCGCCGTCTCGATGGAGTTGCGCAGCCGCGCCGCCATGCTCACCCGGGCGAAGAGGCGGTCCACCACGATCTCGATGCTGTGCGCGCGGCGTTTGTCGAGGCGTTCGGAGGTGAGGGGGTTGTCCTCGAGGTGGCGCATCTCGCCGTCAATGCGCACCCGCGAGAAGCCCTTGCGCGGCAGCTCGGCCAGCTCCTCGCGGAACTCGCCCTTGCGGCCGCGCACCAGCGGCGCCATCACCATCACCCGCGCCCCCTCCTCCGCCCATCCCAGTACCGCCTCGACGATCTGCTCGGCCGACTGGCGCACGATGGGCCGGCCGCAGTTGGGGCAGTGGGGCGTGCCGATCGAGGACCAGAGCAGGCGGAGGTAGTCGTAGATCTCGGTGATGGTGCCCACCGTCGAGCGCGGCGAACGGCTGGTGGTCTTCTGTTCGATGGAGATGGCCGGGCTGAGGCCCTCGATCGAGTCCACGTCGGGGCGCTCCATCTGGTCGAGAAACTGGCGGGCGTAGGCCGACAGCGTCTCCACATAGCGGCGCTGCCCCTCGGCGTAGAGGGTGTCAAAGGCCAGACTGCTCTTGCCCGAGCCGCTCAGCCCGGTGATGACCGTGAACGACTGGCGCGGGATGCGCGCCGACAGGTTCTTGAGGTTGTGCTGGCGCGCCCCGGTAATGCGAATCTCGGCGATGGCCATGGAAACGTCTATTTTAACCGGTCGGCGGCGGGTAGAGCAGAAGGCCCAGTTGCGAAGCCGCCGACCGCAGGCGCTGGTCGTAGCAGGCGAAGGTGGCGGCGTTGCCGGAGCGGGCCAGCGCCAGGTGCAGGGCGTCGGCGGCGCGCAGCGGCGGGCCGTCGGGCCGCAGCAACAGGCGCTCGGCATCGCGGTGCACCGCGGGGACAAGGTCCACCATGTTCATCGCGCCCGCGTTCACCCACTGCAGCATGGCGAGCCAAATAGAGAGAGCCGCTTCCAGCGCGGCGCCCTCACGGCACCGTCGCCCCAGGATGGACGCCACCTCAGTAAGAGTGAGCTGACTGGCGTACAAATCCGCCCGCCCCGCCATGGCTTGACCGAGGATTCGGCTTTCGGCCTCGTCCACGTAAAGCTTGGCGAGCGCGCTGGCGTCAAAATAGATCGGGCCTAACAGGAGTTGCGTTCCTCTTCGCGCTCCTCAATCAGCGTCTGGGTTAGCGGAGGATCGAACTTCGGCATGCGGGCGCGAAATTCCGCCAGATCGGGGAAGGGCACACGCGCGGGCGGGGGCGGCCCCAGCCGCGCCACGTCCTTGCCGCGGTCGGTGATGATGATCTCGTTGCCCTTGGCAACTTCTTCGAGCAATTTGCTGAGGTTCTGGCGCGCCTCCCGCACTCCGGCTCTCCGCATAGGCCGATTGTGCTACATGTTGCACATGGGGTCAAGTTGGGGGCGGCGTACTACCATAGGGACATGCGCGTTCTGGTGGCCGGCGGGGCGGGGTTTCTGGGGTCGCACTTTTGCGACCGGCTGATTGCCGAGGGGCACGAGGTGGTGTGCTTCGACAACCTGGTCACCGGCAGCGAGCAAAACCTGGAGCCGTTGCGGCGTGAGCCGCGCTTCAGCTTCGAACCGCGTGACATCTGCGAGCCGCTGGCGGTGGCCGGCAAGCTGGACTTCGTGGCCAACTTCGCCTCGCCCGCCAGCCCGGTGGATTTCGCCCGGCTGCGGCTGGAGATATTGCGGGTGGGCAGCGTGGGGACATGGAACTGCCTGGAACTGGCGCGGGCGCACGGGGCGGGGTTCATGATCACCTGTACGTCGGAAGCCTACGGCGATCCGCTGGTGCATCCGCAGCGGGAGGATTACTGGGGCAACGTCAACCCGGTGGGGCCGCGCTCCTGCTACGACGAGAGCAAGCGCTTCGCCGAGGCGCTGACCATGGCCTACCACCGCACCCACCACCTGCCCACGCGCATTGCCCGCATCTTCAATACCTATGGGCCGCGCATGCGCTTGGACGACGGGCGCGTGGTCCCGGCGCTGATCAGCCAGGCGCTGCGGGGCGAGCCGCTGACGGTCTTCGGCGACGGCTCGCAGACGCGCAGCTTCTGTTACGTGGATGACGAGATCGAGGGCCTGCGGCGGTTGTGCGACTGCCCCGATCCGTTGCCGGTCAACATCGGCAACCCGGTGGAGACGACGATTCTGGAGTTCGCCGAGGTGGTGGCGGAGCTGAGCGCGACTTTGAGTACGGGCATGGGCGCGCCGCCGGCGCGGATCGAGCACCGGCCGCTGCCCCAGGATGACCCCAGGCGCCGCTGTCCCGACATCTCCCGCGCCCGGCAGCTGCTGGGCTGGGAGCCGCGGACGCCGCTGCGCGAAGGCCTGCGGCGCACCTGGGAGTCGTTCCGGCCGCGGGTGGCGGCACATCCCGGCGTGTCCTAATCCCGGCGTGACCTTTTTGTAACCCCGGGCTTGACGCTCTCGTCTATACTGGGTTTTCCGGAGGACAACGTTTGTGCTGGAAGTCCGCAATCTGAGCAAGCACTACGGCCCGTTCCACGCGGTGAAGGAGGTCAGCTTCACCGCCCGCCCGGGGGAAGTGGTGGGGTTTCTCGGTCCCAACGGGGCGGGGAAAACCACCACCATGCGCATGATCACCGGCTACCTGCCGATCGCCGCCGGCGAGGTGACGGTGGACGGCATCAACGTGCGCACCCACTCGCTGGAGGCCAGGAAGCGCATCGGCTATCTCCCCGAGCAGCCCCCCATCTACCCCGAGCTGACGGTGGACGAGTACCTGAACTTCGTCGCCCGCCTGCGGCGCTTGAAGTCGCGGCAGCGCAAGGACGCCATCGAGCAGGCCTGCCGCAAGACGGCGCTCACCGATGTCCGTTATCGCGTGCTCGGGCATCTGTCCAAGGGCTACCGCCAGCGGGTGGGCATCGCCCAGGCGATCTTGCACGATCCCCCGCTGCTGGTGCTTGACGAGCCCACCGCCGGCCTCGATCCGCGGCAGATTCTCGAGACGCGGCAGTTGATCCGCGATCTGGCGGGCAAGCACACCGTCATCCTCAGCACCCACATCCTGCCCGAGGCGGCCAACACCTGCCACCGGGTGGTGATCATCAATAAAGGCCAACTGGTGGCCGAGGACACGCCCGAAAACCTCACCCACCGGCTCAAGCCCACCGACACCCTGACCCTGCAGGTGCGCGGGCCGGTGTACCAGATCACCGCCGCCTTGCAGAAGCTGCCGGGGGTGTTGAAAGTCTCCTCCTCGCACGACAAGAACGGCGTCGGCACCTGGGAGATCGAGGCCCAGGGCCTGGCGGCGCGCGAGGCCATCGCCCGCTGCGTGGTGGAGTCGGGCTGGGGGCTGGTCGAGTTGAAGCCGATGGAGTTGAGCCTGGAAGAAATCTTCCTCTCGCTGACCGGCAACCAGGAAGCCCCGGCGGCGCTGGCCGCGGGCGCGCCGCAACAGGCATTACCGGCGGGGCCGGAGACAGGAGGGCAGGCATGAGCGTGACCCTGGCCATCGCCCGCAAGGAATGGAAATCGTACTTCACCGGGCCCATCGGCTACGCCGTGCTGGCGCTGTTTGCGCTCGCCACCGGCTACTTCTTCTTCAGCATGCTGGCGGTGTTCGTGGTGCAGTCGCTGAGCGGCGGACAGTTCGGCGCCGCCAACCTCAACGTCAACAGCCAGGTGCTGGCGCCCATGACCTTTGATGTGGGCATCACCATGCTGTTTCTGCTGCCCATGGTGACCATGCGGCTGTTCGCGGAAGAAAAGCGCACCGGCACCATGGAGCTGCTGAAGACGGCCCCGGTACGCCGCTTCGAGGTCATCATGGGCAAGTTTCTGGCGGCCCTGGGGCTGCTGGTGCTGATGCTGGTGATCTACGGGCTGGATGTGGCCGTGGTGGCTCACTACGGCAAGCCGGATTTGCTGACCGCCGCGGCCAACTTCCTCGGCCTGCTGCTGCTGGGGGCGTCGTTTCTGGCCATCGGGCTGCTGATCTCCAGCTTTACCCAGAACCAGATGGTGGCCGGGACGATCACCTTCATTCTGTTCCTGCTGCTCTGGGTGGCCGACTGGGTGACCGCCTACGGCAGCGGAGCGGTATCGCACGTGGTCAGCTACCTGTCCATCACCTCCCATTTGCAGAACTTCACCCAGGGGGTGATTGATCTCAAGGACGTCATCTTTTACCTCAGCCTGATCGTGGCCGGTCTGTTCCTGACGGCGCGGCGCATGGAGCTTTCGGAGTAGACGATGCGCAAGGAAATCGAATCCGAGTCACCCCAACCGCAGCGCCACAGCCGCTGGCTGCAGCGCAGCTCGCTGATCGTCTATCTGCTGGTCACGCTGGCGGTGATTGTGGCGGTCAACGTGCTCGCCGCGCGCCACCAGAAAAGCTGGGATCTGACCAAGGGCCATCAGCACTCGCTCAGCAGCGAGTCGGTCAACATCCTGGCGCAAATCAAGCAGCCGCTGCAGTTGATCCTGTTCGACAAGCAGGAGAATTTTGGCGCGGCGCGCGAGTTCTTCGGCAAGTACGAGCGGGTTTCGCCCGAAGTTCAAGTGACCTATATTGATCCCGACCGGCATCCCGACCAGGCGCGGCAGTACAAAATCCAAACCTACGGTTCGATCGTGGTGAAGAGTGGCGATCATCAGGAGATCGTCAGCAACATGACCGAGCAGGACGTGACCAACGCCATCGTGCGGGTGCTGAAAGGCGACAAGAAAACCATCTACTTTGTCGCCGGCGACGGCGAGCGCTCGCCCGACGACTCCGGCCGCGATGGCTACTCGACCCTCAAGGACGCGCTCACCGCCGAGAACTTCCTCGTCAAGCAACTGGTGCTGGCACAGACGCCGGCGGTGCCCGCCGACTGCGCCGCGCTGATCGTGGCCGGACCGACCCACCCCATGCTGGAGCCCGAGGTGGACGCCATCGAGAAGTACATGGCGGGCGGCGGGCGGGCGCTGTTCCTGGTCAACCCCGAGGCCAATGGGCCGCTGGTGGATTATCTCCAGGGCTCGCTCAACGTCAAGCTGACGCCGGATGTCGTGGTGGACACCAGCGGCGTGGGGCAATTGTTCGGAGCCAGCGAGCTGATGCCGATCGTCGCCCAGTACGACCAGCATCCGATCACCGCCAAGATGAACCAGGTGGCCACGCTCTTCCCATACGCGCGGACGGTCGAGCCGGGTTCGACGCCGGGCGCCAAAGCGACCGTGACCACGCTGGTGGAGACCAGCGCCGAGAGCTTTGCCACCTCGCGCTTCGCCAACGGGCAGGTGCGGGTGGATCCGGCCAGCGACCGCAAGGGGCCGCTGCCGTTGGGCGTGGCGGGAACCATGCCGGCGGTGGTCAACAACGCGCAACTGCAAAATGTCGGCGACAGCGCCGAGGCGCGCTTCGTGGTCTACGGCAGCCCCGACCTGGTGTCGAACTCGATCATCAGCTTCCAGGGCAACAAGGACCTGTTCCTCAACAGCATGGACTGGCTGGCGGGACAGCAGAACTTCATCACCATTCGGCCGACGCCGCCGACCAGCGCGCCGGTGAACCTGTCGGCGGGCCAGATGCGGATGATCTTCTATGCCTTCTTCATCGGCCTGCCGGCGCTGATCATCATCCTCGGCGGCGCGGTGAACTTCCGCCGCCGGCGCATGTGAATTTCAGGAGACGCGTATGAAGTCGTGGTTGCGGCTGGCCATTGCGGTGGTGGTGCTGGTGGTGGTGATCGGCTTCCTGTATTGGCCGCAGAAGGCCAAGCCGGCGGCCGCGGCCAGGGCGCTGGTGACGGTAACCAGCGACCAGGTGCAGCGGGTGGCGATCCAGCAACCGGGCCAGCCCGAGGTTGAGGCCACGCGCTCCGGCAGCGACTGGAAGCTGGACCAGCCCTACGCCTTTGCCGCCGATCCTGCCAGCATGGCCAGCCTGATCAATTCGCTGGGCAATATCACCGACGCGCAACCCGTGGGCGATGCTTCCTCCAACCTGGCCGGCTTCGGGCTGGATAAGCCGGCGACGGTCGAGTTGGGGCTCTCCGACGGCAAGACCCACACCTTTGCCTTCGGCAGCTCCACTCCCACCGGCGGCAACGTCTACCTAAGGGTGGACAACGGACCGATCGAGATGGCGCCCAGCTACGTGAAGGACAATGCGCTCAAGGCGGGCTTCGACCTGCAGGACAAATCCATTCTGCATTTCCCCAGCGGCCAGGTCACAGCGCTCGACATCACGACCGGCGGCAAGACCGCGCACCTGCTCAAGACCGGCAACGACTGGCCCAAGGCGCAGAGCGACAGCATCACCTCCCTGCTCGACGCCCTCAACGATGGCCAGATGACCTCCATGGCCGATGTCACCGGCAAGGACGCGGCCAAAGACGGCCTCGCCGCGCCCACCGCCGTGGTGACGGTGAACTGGGCCGGCGGTTCGGCCAAGCTCGAGGTGGGCGCCAAGAAAGGCGCCGCCGAGTACTACGCCCGCAACTCCGCCACCCCGGCCGTCTTCACCTTCTCCGACTACCTGATGGACGACATCACCGCCGTCACCACCCCCAAGCCGCCCATGAAGGTCACCGGCGCAAGCCCGAAGGGGCAAAAGTAGGCACTCTGGCCTACTCCATCAAGTACCCGTCAAGTACGCGGCTAACACAGTAAGTGCTTTATTTTCATCTCCATCCGAGAGTTTCAAGGGCCGGGAGCCCGGATTGCCACCCCCCTCATCAAGTGCTTAGCGCCAAGCTGGCGCTGCCCGATATACTACCTACTTCGGGACCAGGCGGGAACGTAGCGGCGCAGTTTGGGCGGCGCCGATGGATCGTCGAGTACGATCAGGCCGCTTTCCAGTGCTTCGTTGATCAGACGCGATGCTAGCGCGCTGTTCTGCTGCTCAATGCCGAATCGCGCTCTGAGCGATGAGTTGGTGAGGAAGTCGCGGTTGACGTAGCGCAGGCAGGCATGGAGGTAGACAGCCCGAAGTCTATCTCGCCGGTCCATTCTCATCATCGGTCGCGGGCCAAAGATGACCACCCGGGTATTGTCCCCGGGCGCTTCAGCGAGCGGAGCCGGAAGCAGGCTTGCCTCGGTGAGGGCTGCGACCCGATCCCAGCCGCTGCCGCGCTCTTCACAAATACCCATGCGTCGAAGAAGAGCGGCCAGGCCCTCGTTGCGTGATCTCGGGGGGCTGTCGAGGAAGCGTTCCGTGTCGACCAGCGGCTTTCCGGGATTCGTGATCTCGATGCGGTCCTCGAAGATCTCAATCATGGGCCCGGCGCCTGGGATGGTAAGGTCCTGGTGAACAAAGGCGTTGGCGATGAGCTCGCGCAAAGCCAGCTCGGGGTAGGCAGGCTGATTACGGCGGACGCCTTGTTCGACGACCTCGCGGGTAGACAGCATGTTTGTGATCGCCAAGTTGAGGTTGTCAAATCCGCTGGCGTACCCGCGCCGGCCCGGCTGTTCCCGGATCGGCTCTACACGGCTGGTCCCGCGGTATTGCACGACCCGTATTGCCTTGCGTGCAACGGTTGGAAAGTCGGTGATCTGCTTGGCGAACAAGACGGCACCGAGGTTGGTAATACCCCACCTGCCACCGGCGGAGCGGCGGACGAGCTGATCGGACTCAAGGGCGCTCAGTATTTTCGCGTGGCCGTCTGGCGTGGGAAGGTGGAGAAGATCGAAGTAGCTGCTGTGCTCGATGGCATCCAGGGCGGCGGAGTCGCTCAAGCCTTCGCGGGCGATGCCGGCCTCGAACGGTGAGCGATCAAAGCTTTTCCAGAGCCGTCTCTCAAGCTCCACATGATCGCGGAGCTTTTTCTTATAGGTCCCAACCCGGATGTAGGACTCGTTCTTGAACCTCACCGGAGCATGCTGCGCGCGTCCGATTTCAAGCACAACCACACGCCTTCCGTCGGCTTCCGCAACGTGGAACCCGCAGTACACCTGCGGATCCAGCGAATGGAGCAGCCAATTAAGCAGTTCCTCGTTGCCGACTTTTGCGGTGGATGGGTCAAACGAAGTACCGACAATGCTCCGGCTCGCGTCCTCAACGCCCCAGATCAAGTAGGCGGAGCTGCGGCCGCAAAGGGCAGCCGAGTTGGCGAGCGCGGAGACGTACTCTCCGATGGCGGCCGGATCGCCATTGTTAACCTTGCATTCCAGCCATTCCGATTCCTGGGGCTGTTCGCAGAGCTCCTCGACCAAGCGGGCGACAGCGCCTGACGGCGATTCGTTGGTATTCACCGAGGCTCCGGCGATCTATGGTGCCACACCGGGACGCAAGCGCAGCGCACCTCAGGATTCTGCGGTGCGCAGCTCCAGGACCGCCGCCGGCGCTTCCGGTTCCAGCTTGAGATAATGCCGCGTTCCGCGCCATGTGCCGCGCGGGCCGGCGAGCAGGTCGTTGGCGGTGAAAGCCTCGCCGAGGCCGAGCCCAGGGCCGGGAATCTCGATCGGGCCTTCCTGGGCCTGGAAGGGGTCGAGGTTGACGCCGATCACCAGCACGTCGTCGTGCGCAGGGGTGAAGCGGGCGTAGAGCAGCATCCGCGGGTTGTCGGCGCGCAGGAAGCGCAGGCCTTCGATGCGGTGCAGGGCGGGGTGTTGGCGGCGGATGCGGTTGACGCTCGTGATCCAGTCCTTGATGTGGCCGGGGCGGTTCCAGTCCCAGACCTTGTACTGGTACTTCTCGGAGTCGAGATACTCCTCGGTGCCGGGCACGGCGCGGTTCTCGCAAAGCTCATAGCCGTTGTACATGCCCCACGAGGGCGAGAGGGTGGCGGCCAGCACCATACGGGAGAGGAACGCCGGGCGGCCGCCGCGCTGCAGGATCTCGGGCAGAATGTCAGGCGTGTTGACGAAGAAGTTGGGGCGGAAGTATTCGCGCGCGGGGCCGAGGGCGAGTTCGGTGAGGTAGTCGGTCAGTTCTTGTTTGCTGTTACGCCAGGTGAAGTAGGTATAGGACTGCGAGAACCCCAGCTTGGCCAGCCGCTTCATCAGCTTGGGCCGGGTGAAGGCCTCCGACAGAAACACCACATCGGGGAATTCGACGCGCACCGCGGCCAGGATCCACTCCCAGAAGGGCAGGGGCTTGGTGTGCGGGTTGTCCACACGGAAAATGCGCACCCCGTGGCGGGCCCAGTGCAGCAGCACGTCGCGCAGGGCGGCGGCGAGGGCGGGGGCGGCGGGGCCGTCAAAGTTGAGCGGGTAGATGTCCTCGTAGCGCTTGGGCGGGTTCTCGGCGTATTTGATGGACCCGTCGGGGCGGTGGTGGAACCACTCCGGGTGTTGCTTCACCCAGGGATGGTCGGGGGAGCAGTTGAGCGCGAAGTCGAGGGCGACTTCCATGTTCTCGGCCTGGCAGGCGGCGACGAAGCGGTCAAAGTCGTCGAGCGTGCCGAGGCCGGGCTCGATCGCCTCGTGGCCGCCGGCCGCGGCGCCGATGGCGTACGGGCTGCCGGGATCGCCGGGTGCGGCCTGGAGGCTGTTGTTGCGGCCCTTGCGATGGGTCGAGCCGATGGGATGGATGGGCGGCAGATAGACCACGTCGAAACCCAGGGCTCGGATCCCGGGCAGGCGGAGGGCGGCTTCGGCCAGGGTTGCGCCGCGGGCGGGGTCGGTGCCCTGGGAGCGGGGGAACATCTCATACCAGGAGCCAAAGCGGGCGCGCTCGCGCTCGCAGAGCACGGTCCAGGTCTCGCCGGCCGTTTGCCGGCCGGCCGGGTCGGGCCAGCGTTCGGCGGCGGCCGCGGTGGCTTCATCGAGCAGGGTTTCCGCAATGCCGGCGGCGGCGGCCAGCCGCAGGCGGCGGCCATCCGACGACTGGCCGGCGCGTTCGGCGGCGGCGCGGGCCAGCGCCGCGCCTTCGATCAGGTCGCTCGAGATGTCCTGACCGGCCGCCCGTTTGCGCTCGGTGTCGCGGCGCCAACCGGCGTAGCGCTGTATCCAGGCGGCGAGGGTGAATTCATATGTGCCCAGGGCTTTGACCACGAACCCGCCCTGCCAGCGGTCATTGTCGGGGGCGGCGAGGGGCGCTTCACGCCAGGCCGTCTCGCCGGGGGCGCGGTAGAGCACGGCGGCGGCGAGCAGCTCGTGGCCGTGCTGAAAAATGTCGGCGGCGACCGCCACCGTGTCGCCCTGGGTGCGCTTGACAGGGTAGATCCCTCCACACACTCGCGGCGTGATGCACTCAAAGGCGAAAGGGCGGGACAGATCCACACTGGATGGGGAAGGGGACTGCTCGCGTCGTATCATGGAAGGAACCATATGGTGGGTGTGAAGCAGATTCTGCAGGAAGTCACCTCGCTCGAGGGAAGGCGTTTTCTGGTGGTTTCCAACCGGCAGCCCTACGCCCACGTGCGCCACGGCGACCGTATCCGGGTGGAAAAACCCCCCAGCGGGCTCACGCTGGCTCTCGAACCCATTGTACAGGCCACGCGCGGCACCTGGATCGCGGCCTCCAGCGGCAACGCCGACAGCGAGCGGGTGGACGACCACGGCCGCGTGACCGTCCCGCCGGCGGGGGTGGACTACACCCTGCGCCGCATCTTCCTGCCGCCCCGGCTGCAGCAGGATTTTTACACCGGCTTCGCCAACTCCACCCTGTGGCCGCTGTGCCACATCGCCTATCACCAGCCGCGCTTTGAGGAACGCTGGTGGAAGGCCTACCTGCAGGCCAACCAGGTGTTCGCCGATGCGGTGGCGGACGAGGTCAACGGCGAGCCGGCCATCATCTTCGTGCAGGATTTTCATCTCGCCATGCTGCCGCTGCTGTTGCGCGAGCGCTGCCCGCAGGCGGTGATTGCGCAGTTCTGGCACATCCCCTGGCCCAACCCCGAAGCGTTCCGCGTCTGCCCCTGGCGCAAGGAGCTGCTGCGCGGGCTGCTGGGCAATGACCTGCTGGGCTTTCATCTCCCCTATCACGTGAACAACTTCCTGGACACGGTGGACAGGGAGTTGCAGGTGCGGGTGGATCGCGAAACCAATGCCGTGGTCGGGGGCCAGAGCCGGACCAGCGTGGCGGCGTTCCCCATGAGCGTGGATTATCACCACATCCAGCAGTCGGCGCGCACCCCGGCGGCGGAGCGGGAAGCGGCCGGACTGCGGCGTCAGCACGGACAGAACGGCGAGCGCAAGCTGGTGATCAGCGTGGAACGGTTGGACTACTCCAAGGGCATCCTGGAGCGTCTGGAAGCTATTCAAAGGTTATTCGAGCGCCATCCGGAGTGGAAACATCGCGTGGATTTTGTCCATATCGCCACCCCCAGCCGCACCACGGTGCGCGCCTACCGCGACTATGCCGCGGCGGTGGACCGCACCATTGCCCGGGTGAACGCGCTGCACGGCGACACGGGGTGGACGCCCATCCGGCCGCTGCACATTTACGTGGAGCCGGAGAAGGTGTGGCACTGGTACCGGGCGGCGGACGTGGTGGTGGTGAGCAGCCTGCACGACGGCATGAACCTGGTGAGCAAGGAGTTCGTGGCCGCCGGACGCGAGGACGCGGTGCTGGTGCTCAGCGAGTTTACCGGGGCGGCGCGGTCGCTGCGGGAAGCGGTGCAGATCAACCCCTACGCCACCGACGCCTTTGCCGACGGGCTGGCGGCGGCGCTGGCCATGCCCGAGGAGGAACGGCGGGAAAGAATGCGGCGCCTGCGCTGGCGGGTGGCCCACTATGACATCGGCGTGTGGGCGCGGGAAATCCTGCGCGCCATCCGTCAGCGTGAATTCGATGCCCAGGATCCCGGACTTTCTGCATCCGCTGCCCCCGCGGGCGGCGGATTCATCGGCGGCCGCCGCCGTGGCGACGCACGTGTGGAGGCAGCGCCTGGCGGCGGCCTCGCGCGTGCTCGTCGCCACTGACTTCGACGGCACGCTGGCCCCCATCGTCGCCGATCCCGATGCGGCGCAGCCGCTGCCCGGCGTCGTCGAGCTGCTGAACCATATGGCGGTGCAGCCCGGACTGCGCGTGGCGGTGGTCAGTGGGCGCTCGCTCAGCGACCTGCGGGTGCGCTGTCCCATCAGCCATGCCTGGTTCGTCGGCGGCCACGGCATCGAGACCGGCCATGGCATGGACGATGCCACCTCGGCCGCCACCGCGCCGCCGCAGCAGATGCGCCGCCAGTTGCGCGAGATGGCGGCCGAACTGCAACGCCAGATGCAAAACTGGCCCGGCACCCGGCTGGAAGCCAA
>Ga0134128_10005332_pt1 | contig 15584 bp, 14 predicted proteins | sample KB31754_FD_96462 | JGI IMG/M metagenome (GOLD analysis project Ga0134128, IMG submission 96462) | Terrestrial soil microbial communities with excess Nitrogen fertilizer from Kellogg Biological Station, Michigan, USA - KB3-175-4 | ecosystem: Environmental > Terrestrial > Soil > Unclassified ...
CCTTGCCCGATACGCGCGTATTTGGCAATTCGGCTGGCGAGCGAATGCTTCCTGCTACAACCGCTTGTAGTTATGTGAAACAAAGCCAGTTAGCTCCCTGAGAAAATATGTATAAACTTCAGTAGTTCTTGCTGGGTAAGGGGTCAGTTTGAATTTTGACTCTTTTTGTTACGATTAAGAAAATTCAAACTGACCGCCACCTCTTACTGCAATTCCGCCAGCAATTTGCGGGCTTGCTGGGCACGGGTGAAAATTTCGCGGCGCTCGGCGGGGCTTGGCTGAGCGGCGAGGCGCGTCTGAAGCTGGGAGATTTCCTGTTCGAGTTGGCGCTTTTTGAGCGCGCTGAGGCACGATTCCGCTTCTTCCCAGGTGCCTTCCGGAGCGGACTCAAAAAGGATTTCGAAGAGGAGACGGCGGTCGTTTTCGGAGAGCGATTCGGCGAGGGCGGCGGGTTCGGGACGCGAGCCGGAGCGCGCGCCCTCGATGAGCGCATCGAAAATCTTTTCGGTTTCGAGTCCCTTGTGATACGAGACTTCGGTGATGCGCCGCGCGAGATTTTCACGGAAGCCTTCGGCTTCGACGAGCATTTGCATCAGGCGACGCTCGGCGGGGCGCACGGTGGGCGTCATCAATTCAGCTTTCGGCTTCACTTCGCTGCGACGTTCGGCGATGGCGCGGCGAAGGGCTTCGCGCAGAACAGGCTCTTCGACGCGCAGCTCGGAAGCGATTTTTGAGGCAAGCTCGGAACGCAGAAGACGATTCGGAACGCGCTGCGCATAGGGCATCAGAAAATTCACGGCGGCGAGCTTGCCTTCCGCAGTTGAGCGGTCCATTTGGCGCGCGCGGCCGATCAGATAATCGAGATAGGGCGGCGCTTCACGAAGAAGCTTGGCGTAACTTTCCGCGCCATTTTCCTTGATGAACTTGTCAGGGTCCGCGCCGGCGGGAAGCGCCAGCACGCGCGCGTCGAATTCCTTTTCGAGCAGCAGCGTGAGGGAACGTTCGGTGGCGGCCTGGCCCGCGATGTCCGGATCGTAATTCACGACCACGTGGCGCGAAAAACGGCCGAGCAGTTTCATCTGGCCTTCGGCGAGGCTGGTGCCGCAACTCGCGACCACATTCATGATTCCCGCGCGCGCGACAGCGATGGTGTCCATGTAGCCTTCGACGAGCACGGCGAAATCATTTTTGCGAATGGATTCTTTGGCGCGATCGAGATGATAAAGGACGTTGCTTTTGGTGTAGATGGGAGTCTCGGGCGAATTGAGATATTTCGGGTTGTCGTCGCCGAGCGCGCGTCCGCCGAAGGCGATCACTTTGCCGGATTCATTGGCGATGGGAAAAATAATCCGGCGGCGGAAACGATCGTAGAGGCGGCCGGATTGTTCGCGATAGAAAAGGCCGGAGGATTCGAGAAGCTTTTCGGCGTATTTGGGCTTGAGGTGGCGCAGAAGCGCGTCGCCGGAGGAAGGCGCGTAGCCCAGTGCGAAACGGTCGATAGTTTCGTCGTCGAGGCCGCGATCTTCCAGATACGCATGCGCGACTTTGCCTTCGTCGGTTGAATTCAAGATGCGGGCGTAGAAGGCGGCCGCTGCGCGGTGCATTTCGACAAGCGCCGTACGCTGCTGATTTTCGCGGCGCTGCTCGGGCGAACGTTCGCGCGGCTCTGGAACGCGGATGCCGCATTTTTCAGCAACGGTGCGGACGGCTTCGGGAAACGAGGACTTGTCCATCTCCATCACGAATTGGAAGACGTCGCCGCTCTTGCCGCAGCCGAAGCAATGGTAGAACTGCTTGGCGGCGTGAACGGAGAAGGACGGCGTTTTCTCCTGATGGAACGGGCAAAGGCCGCTGAAATTCTGGCCGCTTTTTTTCAGGCGAACGTATTCGCCGATGACGCGGACGATGTCCGCCTGCTGCTTGACGCGATCCGCGAATGAGCCAGCTTCAGCCAAGGTGTCCTAAGGCCCGGCGCGCCGCCCGGAAGGAGCAAAGTGGCGCGCGTAAACGGCGATTTCAAATCCATCCTTCGAAGACATTCGCTCAAAGGCCATGCCCAATTTTTCCATGATTCGCAGCGAAACATGGTTTTCCGGCATGGCAATGGCGATGACACGCTCGAGATGAGCGTATTTCACAGCGTGCCGCAATGCAACGTGCGCGGCTTCTGTGGCGAGGCCGCGGCCCCATTGGTCTTTTGCCAGGCGCCAGCCGATTTCGATTTCCGAAGCGCCGTCGAGGTCAAGGGGCTGCAAACCGCAATCCCCAATGAGGCGGCCACCGGGTTTCAAGAGCAACTTCCAAAAACAGTGGCCGCGCTCACGGAGATAATTTTGCTGACGGACGATGGATTCGCGAATCTGCTCGTCGGAGCGAGCGGCACCGCCACTAATGTAACGCATGATTTCTGGATCCGTGAAAAGCGGCTGCGCCGCGTCGACGTCGTCGAGTTCCCAGGCGCAGAGCCAAAGGCGTTCCGTTTCGAGATGAGCTTGCATTCGAATCGCTTAACCTTTCAAATCAACAATGGTGATGGCTGTGCCCCCGCGGTCTTCGGCTTCGGCGTAAAATTTGCCGACGAGGGGATGCGCGGAGAGAAATTCGGCGAGGCCGCGGCGCAGGGCGCCCGTGCCGTGCCCGTGAATGATGCGGACGCTGGGAAGATTTTCGAGCGCGGCGGCGTCGAGAAATTTATCGACGCGGCGCGAGGCCTCTTCGACCGTGCTGCCGATTACGTTGATTTCCAGCGCGGAAGGCTCGTCGGCGCGAGTTGAGTGCACGGTGACGTGACGCTGCGGCGCTGCGTCTTTCGATGAGCCAGCCCCTTCGCTTTCAATTCCGAGAATATCGGCGAGCGGGATTTTCATGCGCATGGGGCCAGCCTGAATTTCCGCGAAATTGAGATCGTGGCGGCGAAGAACAACCGGCTCCTTCATGCCGCGCACGCGAATGCGCATGCCTTCGGCGAGACGCTCGGGTTCGATGGGCTTGGGGACTTCCGGTAGCGCGCCGAGATCCGCCTGCGAGGAGGATAGGGTGTCGAGCACGGCGGCGTCCGCATCCGCCCGCGCGTCAGATTCAATTTTCGACATGCGGCGCGCACCGAACTTTTCCGCCTGCGCGCGGAATTTGCGGTCCGTGATTTCCGCAGTGAGGCGCGCGACTTCGGTTTCGAGTTTTTTGGTTGTCGCGGCGAATTGTTTTTCGAGCTCGGCGATGCGTTTGCGCTGGCGTTCGACCCAGTCAGTTTGCAACGCGCGACGCTCCGCTTCGAGCTGGCGCAATTCGTCTTTCGCCTGGCGCTGAATTTGTTCCATTTCGTCGCGGCTGCGGTGGAGATACCGAATCAGTTCGCGAGCCTCGCGCGTCTCCGGCGAAAGTCCAGCCTTGGCGTGCTCGATCACGCGTTCGGGCACGCCCAGGCGGCGCGCGATTTGTATGCCGCTGGAAACGCCGGGCACGCCGGTGAGCAAGCGATAGGTGGGCCGCAAATTTTCCTCGTCGAATTCGACCGCGGCGTTGACGATGCCGGGAGTTGTGGAGGCGTAGGATTTCAGCCGGTCGTGATGCGTGGTGGCGAGCGTCAACGAGCGGCGCGCGCGAAATTCCTCGAGAAGCGCGACGGCGATCGCCGCGCCTTCCTCGGGAGCGGTGCCGGTGCCCATTTCGTCGACGAGCACCAGAGTGCGCTCCGTGGCGCGTTCGAGCATCGATTTCAAATTCAGCATGTGCGCGGAAAACGTGGAGAGATCGGCGCTGATGGATTGTTCGTCGCCAATGTCCGCGAGGACGGAATCGAAAAGCGGCAATTCGGCACGCTGCGCGGGAACGGGAATTCCGGATTGCGCGGCGAGCGCGGCCAGGCCGACGTTTTTCAACGCGACCGTTTTGCCGCCGGTGTTCGGGCCGCTGATCACCATGACGGTTTCGCTGCCGCCCAGCTCGAGGGACATGGGCACGACGGTGCGATCTTTGCGGCGGAGGTTGTCTTCGAGCACGGGGTTGCGCACGGCGTCGAGGCGCAAATGATTATTTTGGGAGAATTCGGGAATGGTGGCGTCGAATTCGCGCGCGTAACGTCCGCGCGCGAAGACGGAATCCAGATCCGCGATTGTGGCCGCGGCGAATTCGAGCGGACCGCGATCCGCGCGCAAGCGCTCAGTGAATTCGAAAAGAATGCGCGCGATTTCCGCGGCTTCCTCTTCGGCGAGCTGCACGAGGCGATTATTCAGCTCGATGGTTTCGAGAGGCTCGACGAAAAGCGTTTGCCCGGTGGCGCTGACTCCGTGGACGACGCCGGGAATCGCGCGGCGGTCAGCGGAGCGCACGGGAATCACAAAGCGGTCGTTGCGCAGCGTGACGTAGTCTTCGTGCGAATCGTTTTCGCGGCCGCGCAGGATTTTTTCGAGTCCGCGTTGAATGCTTTCGCGCGATTGGGCAATCGTCGCGCGAATGCGTTTGAGCGCGGGCGAAGCGTTGTCGCTGATTTCGCCATTGGGCAGAATGACGCGGCGAATCTCGGCCGCGAACGAACGAAAATCGGCGAGCGCGGCGGCGCGTTCAGCGAGGCGGGGATATTTTGCCGAGGTTTCGCCGCGGAACGTTTGTTTCAGGCTGGTGGACGCATCCATCAGCGACGCGGAATCGAGAATTTCCGCCGCAGCCAGAGACGAGGCGGGGATGGCGAGGCGAGCGAGCCATTCCGCAGGATCGGCGAGCCCGCCGAAGCCGAGTTCGGCGCCGGAGCGCAGATAGGCACCGGCTTCGCGGATCAGGTCGAATACCGTGCGCAGCGCATCGGCATCTGTCAGCGGAGCGAGTGCGTCAATCGTGCGATGGCCCGGCGCGCAGGTGGAGTAACGTGCGACGATTTCGCGCAGGCGGCCAAATTCGAGGAGTTCTTCGGCGGAGCGGCTCACCCGTTCAAAATGCGGGAACGGGCGCGCGGTGTCAAGTTGCGGCGGTCGAAAAAGAAAAGCGAGAATCGGGAAAGCAAAACTGTCTGGTTGAACGCTGCCGCGATATCATCGCGTTTCGCGATGGCGAAAAATCTACTGGCGCAACTTGAGGGCGGCGACCGGCGCAGTCTCGGGCGCAGCGATGAAATTGCGGAACTGGTCTTGAAGAAGCCGCGATTATTTGCGGCGCTGTTCAAAGGGTTGTGGTCCGAAGATCCGCTGGTGCGAATGCGCGCCGCGGACGCGGCTGAAAAAGTGACACGGACGAAACACGAACTACTCCGATCGTACAAAAAAGAACTGCTTGGGCTGATGGCAGAAGTGAATCAACAGGAAGTGCGCTGGCATTTGGCGGCAATGGCTCCGCGGCTCGAGCTCAACGCGAGGGAGCGGCAACTTGTGGTGGCACTCTTGCAGGAATATCTGGAAGATCGCAGCTCGATCGTGAGGGCATTCGCTCTACAAGGACTAGCGGACATTGCGGAAAACGATGAGAACATTCGTCCGATGGTGATGGAAATTCTGCGGGAATCCGTGCGAAGCGGAACGGCTGCAATGAAAGCGCGCAGCCACAAACTGCTCGCGCGAATGGAAAAAATGTGAGCTTAGGAGCACCCGCCGGGCAGGAGTTTTGAGGCGAGGTAATCGGCGGCGTGGGAGGGCTCGTGGGCAAAGTGGATCAGGCGCTCGGTCGATTCGCCCCACCTGGAAGCGTGGCCGATTTCGACTTCGCGAACGCGTTCGATAATCGGCTGCCAAAACTCGCCGAGAGCCACGAAAGGTTTGTCGCGCATCACGCGTTTGTTGATCATCTCCCACACAACCGCGAGTTCGACGAGCGTGCCTGTGCCGCCGGGGCACGCGACGTAGCCGGAGCCGATGCGAACGAGCTCGAACAGGCGGGCTTGCCACGTCTTAACGCGTACCTCTTCATCCACCCAACGATTCGCGCGCGCGCGGAAAAATTCAGCGGTGACGGCGAGCGTGGGCCCACCTGCTTCCTTTGCGCCGCGCGACGCCGCTTCCATCACCCCGCCGTAGCCGCCGCTGCAAACGGTGAAGCCCTGAGCGGCCAGCGCCGCGCCCAGACTTTGCGCGATTGCGTAATGCGGATCACCTTCACGAGGACGCGAGCTGCCGAAAACGGTGATGATCTTGCGGGAGTCTTTTGCCTCTCGCGCGTGTCGATTGGGATCTTCCGCGGTGGCGGTCATTTATTTTTCTTCTTGGATTTTTTCGAGGGCTTTTTCGCGGAGGTGTTGGCGGAGGTCCCGAGTTCCTCGACCATGGCCTGAGCGATGGTGTCGAGAACGTGCGTGGCGTCGCGTCCCGTGCCGCCATTGTGATTATCGAACATGGAAAAAATCAGATGCTCGCCGTGCAGCGTGGTTGCGAAGCCAGAAATGGCCTGCGTGTGCTCGACGGAGCCGGTTTTCGCCTGGATGCGGCCTTCGGCGGGCGTGCCTTCCATGCGATTGTCGAGCGTGCCGTCAACACCCGCAACCGGCAGCGTGGTGGCATACGCATCGCCCCAGGGTTGACGCCGGCCATATTCCAGAAGGGAGACCACGGCGCGCGGCGTGACAAGATTCTGGCGCGAAAGGCCGGAGCCGTCGTTGAGGAGCACGTCACCGAGAGACACGCCGATGGACGTGAGAAACTGCTGCTCGATTTTCAGGCCGGCGGTGAGCGAGCCTTCGCCACTTTTTTCTTTCGCAACGGTTCGCAGCAAGATCTCCGCATGAAGATTTTCGCTGACTTTGTTGAGCACGCGCACAATCTCGATGAGCGGCGGCGATTGACGCTCCGCGAGAACGAGAGTGTTCGTCTCTGGGGCGGGAGTTTGCGGCAGCGTTGCAAGTGGATCGAACGCCATGCCGTCGGAAGGCGGGGGAGCGTGCAGCGCGCGCGCTTCGCCGGTGACGCGAATGCCACATGCCAGAAGCATTTGCTTGAGCACGTGAGCTGTGTAATCCGCAGGCTCGGGCATGGCCATCGCCAAATCGATGGGCGCATGGCCGAGCGGGATGGAGCCGCGCACCAGGAAAGGCTTGGGTCCGGGGTTTTCGACGGTATTGAAATCCGGTTGGGAGCCTGCAGCTCCGGTGATGATGCTGTAGGCATACACATCGTAGCCGGGCCAGGGTTCAACAGCGACCCACGCGGGCGCGCCCACGTGATCGCCGGGGTTGACTTTGACGTCGAGCCCGTTATCGTCGAAGCAAATCGCGCTGACCGCGGCGCCGTAATCAAACGGCATGTCGCCGACGGCCCAGCCTTCGGGAAACGGCTCGTAAGGGAAATAAGTGTCGTCCGCGATGATGTCGCCGTCGATTTCCTTCACGCCCTTCGCGACGATGGCGTCAACCAGCTCGCCGAGCGGCTTGTCTGACGGGCCGTCGATGGGATTCTTGGCGTCGTAAGGAATGCGGCGGTTGGAAAAATCAGGATCGCCACGGCCGACGAGCGTCAGATCGCCGCGCAAACGACCCGCGGAATCGAGGGTGCCGTGCGTTTCAATCGTGGTGCGGAAACGATAATCGGGGCCGAGCGTTGACATCGCCAGAGTGGTGGTGAAGAGCTTGGTGTTCGAGGCCGGCGTGAAATAGCGGTCGGCGTTCAGCTCGTAGAGCGTCTTGCCGGTGGCTGCGTCCACGATCAGGACTCCGACAAAAGATTTCTGCGCGACGGGAATCGCCAGAGCAGATTCGACGCGCTGTTGAAATCGCGCGATGTCGGCGGGAACGCGTGCGGCGGACTTCGTCTTGGGCGGGTGCGCGAAAGAAAATGGCGAACCAGTGAGCGTGACAACGGCGAGCGTAACGGTCACCATGGATTTCGCGGCGAGCGTCCTGACGGATTTCATCGCAAAGTGCGCGGCGAATTTTGTATTGGCGTTCGCGAATTGGCGCTGGCGCACAGTGCCTCCCCGGCGAATATTTTGCGGCAATATTTTGCGACCCAGAAATTCAGCCGCGCGATTATATGCCAGTTTATTGGGACTGGAAGGGCCGAGTTGACGACCGATTCACGCCGTCGCAGACAGCGCAGCGTTCATGGCTTTGGCGCGCCGCCGTGTGTTGAACCGGGGCCGGGAAACGACTAAGATGAAGCCGTATTCCAGGAGGCTGTTCGATGCGAAAAGTGTTTTCGTTTCTGATAACGATGGCGTTGGCGGGAATACCGGCTTTGCTTGCTGCTTCAACGGTGCACGCCGCCGATCGGGACAGCAAGGCCAATAAGCGCCTGGAGAATTCCGGCGAAGTGATCAAGGAAATCCTCGACATCCCGGACGACATTCCAGCAGATCTGCTGGACAAGGCCGAGTGTGTGATTGTGATTCCTTCGGTAATTAAAGTAGCGTTCGGCATCAGCGGCAGCTATGGGGCCGGTGCGATGACGTGCCGGAGCGGCGAGGACTTCACGGGCCCGTGGGGCGCGCCGACGATGATGCGCCTGGAAGGCGGAGGATTTGGATTTCAACTGGGCGGGCAAGCGACGGATTTCGTGTTGCTGGTGATGAACAAGCGCGGCGCCAGCGCGATCCTCAGCAGCAAAGTGAAACTGGGCGCGGATGCCTCCGCAGCGGCGGGTCCGAAGGGCCGCAATGCCGCAGCGGATACGGACGTCACGATGCGGGCGGAGATTCTCACATATTCCCGCGCTCGTGGACTCTTCGCAGGCATTTCTCTGCAAGGCTCGACACTCCGACCGGATAACGACGCGAATAAAGACGTTTACGGGCGAAAGATCGAGGCCAAGGACATTGTGCTCAAGCACGCGGTTGGAATACCGGGCGCAGCACGGCTGCTAATCGATACACTGGAGAAACATTCACCGAGGAACCACTCCGACCCTAAGTCGCTAAAGGACTGACTGCGATTCGCAACAACAGAGCAAAGAGAGCGCGGGCAGGAACTGAGTTTCCGGCCCGCGCGTTCTTTGGCGCCACTACTGCACCATGACAGAGCGGCTCTGGCCTTTGAAGCGAACTTCCTGAATTTTCCCCGACTCTGTGACGATCGCGTTTTGCTCGACCTTCTGCGCGCCGTCCTTCCACTGAATCGGAGCTTCAGCAATCAGTTTCTTGCCGCGGAAGAACGAAAGGGTTGAATCATTCGCGACGACGTTATATTCGCCGGCGGTCAGCGTCGTGCCGCCGATTATCTCACCACCGGCGACAGCGAACTGACCCTTGGCGAGCGTGTTGGACATTTTTGCGCCTTTTGGCGACGCCATCGCGGGAATCGCCAGTGCCAACATCAGCGTCAGTGCGAAGAGATGAACCAGCTTGTTGTATTTCATCTTCATTCTCCTTTTTTGAAACGGACCCGCTCTTACTGATTGCTTTAGACGCGACAATATTTTGAAGGAATCGCACTTGGCGCAAAGAAATGGAAATAATTTTTGCGGCGCATTTTAGGTGTTCGAAATCGTTTGTGGGTGCCGAATGCGCACAAATTTCCCGGGGATTTTCCGAAGGGCCGCAGAGACAATCTCCGTAATTTCGGATGAGACCATTCAAAAGCGCCTGACGAAACGGAAACGATTGGCACTCGAGGATTGCAGCCGCCGGCCGTGTTGCGTTGACACTCCCCGCCCGCTAATCAATAATCGCTCGAGATGATTGGACAGCTTCGTGGCGCGCTCATTGATAAACGTCCGAATCAAGTGATTGTGGATGCCGGCGGCGTGGGCTATCAGGTGCAGATTCCGCTATCGACGTTTGCGGGACTGGGCGCGCTGCATGCCGAAGTGACGCTGCTGATACACACGCATCTGCGAGAAGATCAAATTGCGCTGTACGGATTCTTGACCGCGCGCGAAAAGCAGTGCTTCGAAGTGCTGATCTCCACTTCCGGCGTGGGGCCGAATCTTGCACTGAAAATTCTGTCGGGAATGAATTTAGACGAACTGGTCCCCGCGATCCGCAAAGGCGACGTGCTTCAACTCAAGCGCATTCCGGGCGTGGGCCAGAAAACGGCGGAGCGCATTATTCTGGAGCTGCGCGACAAGTTCGCAGTGGTCGAAATCGCCGGGCCGGGAAAACCGGCGTCGCGCTCGCAAGTGGAATCGGACGTCGAGTCGGCGCTGGTGAATTTGGGCTACAACGAGCGTTCCGTGGAAAAGACGCTCGAGGAAGTGCGCGGCGGAGCGGGCGGAAGCTTCGAATTGCTTCTTCGCGCCGCTTTACAGAAATTGGGTGGCGCAGCAATTGAGAAAGGCGCGCGCGCGGGCCGCAGCGATTAGCATAATCGTCGCGCCGAAAAGCAGGATTATATGGTTGAGCTGAAACATCGAGTCGTCTCAGGACAAGCATTTGACGAGGATGCGCGTCTGGACGCAAGCGTTCGCCCGAAACGCTTCGATGATTTTGTGGGCCAGTCGCGCGTAAAGGAAAACTTAAAAATCGCCGTGGAAGCCGCGCGGAGCCGGGGCGACGCTCTCGACCACGTTTTGCTTTACGGGCCTCCCGGCCTGGGCAAAACGACGCTCGCGCAAATTCTAGCGAATGAGATGGGCGCCAGCATCAAAATCAGCTCCGGCCCTCTTCTTGAACGCAAAGGAGACTTGACGGCGGTGCTGACGGCGCTCGAAGGGCGGGAGCTTTTTTTCCTCGACGAAATTCACCGGTTGCAACCCGCGATGGAGGAAATTCTCTATCCCGCGATGGAGGACTATCGCATCGATCTGGTGATCGGGCAGGGCGCCGGTGCGCGCATCCATCCCTATCAATTGCAGAAATTCACTCTGGTTGGCGCCACCACGCGCGCGGGACTCATCATGGCGCCCATGCGCTCGCGCTTCGGCATCGTGCACCGTCTGGATTTCTACACGGCTGAAGACTTGCTCGAAATCGTGCGCCGCTCGGCGGGGATTCTTGGCATCGCGATGGATGATGCGGGCGCGCAGGAGATTTCGCGGCGCAGCCGGGGAACGCCGCGCGTGGCAAATCGTTTATTGCGACGGGTGCGTGATTTCGCGGAAGTTCGCGCGGGCGGAAAAATCACGCTGGCGGTGGCCAAAGAAGCCCTGGGAATGCTTGGCGTTGACGAGCACGGCCTCGACGAAGTGGACCGCAACCTTCTGCTTGCCATCATTCAGAAATATAGCGGCGGTCCGGTGGGACTGAATACACTTGCCGCGTCGCTCAGCGAAGAGGAAGACGCCATCGAGGAAATCTACGAGCCGTATTTGATGCAACTCGGCTTGCTCGACCGCACGCAGCGCGGCCGCGTCGCCACGGCGCTCGCCTACAAATATTTCGGAATGGATGAGCCGCGCCGCCAGCCCCAGCTTTTCTGAAAATGCCTTTGAGCCCCAATCCACATCGATGAAGACTGTCTACTTGTCGCTAGGGTCGAACGTGGGCGGCCGCGAAGAGCATCTTGCGGCGGCCGTCGGCGCTCTGGGGACGCACGGCATCCGTGTGACGCGCCAGTCGTCGATCTATTTGACTGAACCAGTGGATTTTGAGACGCAGAATTGGTTCTTGAACTGCGCAGTCGAGGCGGAAACAGATTTGATGCCGCGCCAGCTTTTGCGTGCGATTCGGCAAATTGAGAGCGAAATCGGGCGTCGCCGTTTGGTGCGCAGCGGCCCACGCGTGATCGATCTTGATATTTTACTGTGCGGATCGAGCATCATACGCACGCAGGAACTCGAAGTCCCTCATCCACGCATGGCTGAGCGGAGATTTGTTCTGGTGCCGCTGGCCGAAATAGCGCCCACGGCCCGCCATCCCGTGGAGAACAAGACCGTGGAGGAGCTTCTCGCGGCCACCGCGGATCGCAGCGCGGTGCGCTCCTGGAAGGCCAAACGATGAGCGGCAAGCAGGGCGGGATGACAACGAAACATTAAAACGAAAAGCGAAAAAACCCACCCTTCGCGCCCAAAGTTCACGGGCGCTCAGGATGGGGCACCCGCAAGATCGAAAGCCGAAAAGCGAAAGCAAATCCGTCGACCGTTCCTTGGTCAGGGCAGGCAGGACAGACGGGATAACAACGAATGGCTTTTTCAGCAACCGGCTAGAGCATTTCGCGTTTCTTCTCTTCTTCTTCGCGTCTCTTGCGATCTTCTTCTTCCTGCTTTTCGTAATCGGCGATTTCTTCTTCGGTCATGGTGTAGTCTTCGCGCGAAGCGAACATCTTTCCGTCGCGACGGTCACGGCCGGAGCGGCGGTCTTTTTGCCGGCGTTCCTTGTTCGCCACCAGCATGCTGACGTCGCGAATGGGCCGCGCAATGGCACCAGCCTCAAGGAGCAAGTCGCTGATCTTTTCCAGGAAATCGTTCAGGTTGAGCGGCTTCATAGCGTAGGGCAGGCGTTCCTTATCGAGAACGGGACGCGCCCATCGCGCGGTCAGCGGCGGCACCAAGAAGAGCACGCGCAACCCGTTTTGCGATGCACCCGGGTCGACTTCCACTTGTGCGAGCTCTTTCAGCGTGGTGAAGAGCGGTCCCGTAATATCGGCCAGCGCGATATTGACAATCACCAGCGTCCAATGGCCGCGCGCAAGTTCGCGCATTGCTTCGCTGGCGAACGGTACCACGCGCACGCGCCAACCCTCGGAGTCAAACACTTGCTGCAGGGCGTGTTGGCTGCCCTCGTCGTCGTCAACAATCAGTATGCGAACTTCTCTCAAGTCGCCTCCTGGACCAGTATAGGACTCGACCTGCGACGTGAGATGCCGTCCGCCGGCGCTAGTTTCCAAGGGCGCGGCTGTCCTCTGGACCAGTTCTTATAGGCGAATAAATGGCGAATATAATTCTCTTGACAAGGCGAAACAAAGGCGAATATATTTGCGTCACGACCTCAGCGAGGTGTTCGATACCGATGGCTACTTTTTCCACGCTTCGAGCCGCTACGGCGCCGGCAAGGCACCGTTTGCGCCGCTCGACTGCGACCAGCCTCACCCTTTTCCCAGCCGCCCCCAACGGCATTGGTGAGGCTCGCGGCGCTTCTTCGCCCCCTCCGGACGCCAACCGGAGTCTGAAGCCCGTAGAGGATCTGGTCGGTATCGCACGCCTCGCCGCTTCCTCCTCGCTGGCGGAGTTCCAAGCGAGGCACGGAGTACTTTCTGCTGCCCGTTCGGTCGATTCTGAACCGTTGCAATTCGCCGCGCGTGCCCTTTGCCTGGACGGTGAACCCTTACCGCGGCTGCGAATTCGGCTGCCACTATTGTTATGCGCGATATACGCACGAATATATGGAGCTCGATGGTGGCGATTTCGAGCGGAAGATTTACGTCAAGGGCAATGCCGGCGCACTGGTGGCACGCGACCTCGAAAACGAGAAGATCTGGGGAGAGCACATTGCTATCGGCACGGCAACCGATCCTTATCAACCCGCCGAGGGAGAATTCAAGGCGACGCACGCCATACTGGAAGAAATGTCCAAGCGCGAGGGCCTGCAGCTTTCCATCACGACGAAGTCGAACCGCGTGGTGCGCGACATTGAACTGCTGAAGAAAATCTCCGAGCGTTCCGCGTTGAGCGTCAATCTCTCCGTCACCACCATCTCTACGCGCCTGGCTCGCTTGCTGGAACCTCGCGCGCCGCGACCGGACTTGAGGCTCGCCGCCGTGCGCCGTTTGCGCGAAGCAGGGATTTCCGCCGGAGTATTGGCTATGCCGATTGTTCCGGGAATCACGGACGGCGAAGAATCTCTGGATGCTCTGGCAAAAACCGCGCGGGATGTCGGCGCGCAATGGTTCGCTGGACGCGTTCTGTTCCTGATGCCTTCGGCGCTGAAACAGTTCATTCCATTCGTCGAAGCGAAATTCCCGAAACTGGCGAGGCAGTATCGCGAGTGGTACGTCAAGCACGGGAACGCTCCGGAGAGTTATCGCCGCGAAATGTCGGAACGCGTTGAGCGATTGCGCAAGAAATATGGCTTCGATGTCCGGCCTGATCGCTCGGGAGATAATTCCTGGCACTCGCCGCAAATGGCGCTGGCGCTCGGAACGCAAACGCCGCCGTGCACGGCTCCGCCCAAGATGTTTGCAGCTTCGGCGTTGGCGGCGTCCGCGGTTCAGAACGACGTTCAGCTTAAGGCAGGATGATTCGCGGGGTGTCTGCTTCTGTTTTTGCGGTTTGCGGGAATTGCTCGTGGAGAAAATCCAGAAAGGCGCGCGAGCGTGAGCGGCCATTGGTCTCGCGTGTGCCAATGCGCAGAAGAAAGATGAGCAGGCGGAAAATGTCCGAGTCTTTCAGCTTGCTGAAGCCGGTCTGCTGCGCCTCCTGCTTCTTGAATTCCTGCAGGAATTGCGCGAGTTGGGTGTACAGCGCGCGCGGCAGAGGCGCCTCGGGCAGGCGTTCGAAGTAAATTCCCGATTCGAGCGTGCGGTACGTTTCGGCCAAAGCTCTGACGGCGGCGAGAATTTCCGGATCGCGAGTGGCGTGATTTCCCTGAGCGAAATTCAAAATCGTCAGACCGATTCCCGAAAGTGCCTCGCCATTGCGGCGAATAATGTCGACGGGAAATTCCACGTCCGGGAAGGGAAAATCCTGAGCGCCGAGGGGCTCACGATGCGCGATTTCATACCGCCGCGCGGCAATCAGGTGAGGACAATCCGGGGGGCAGTCGATGGTCACCTCGCGATACGTGCCGCAGCAGATCGCGCAAATGTTTTCGCCCTTCGCCGGGCAGAACCGTTTCGGCTTGCGTTTTTCGCAGATAGGACAGCTCACAGCGTCTCCGTCGATCAGAACCGAATCATCGAGGGTAAAGGAATGGAGTTGCCGGGGCAAGCTGCCGCGACTGTGGATGCGCGCGAGATTATTTCATTCGCCGCGAGAATTACCGGGAACGCGATCGGGAGGTTGCGGTCACGATGTCGCGTTGTGGCATCACGTCGCTACGTGACGTTACGACGTCGCTCCGCGTTGGCGCAGCAAAGCGGCAGCGTCGGTTTGGCCTTTTGCCTCCGCCATCGAGAGCGGCGTCTGGCCATCATCGGTGGGCGCACTCGAATCCGCGCCGTGGTCGAGAAGCAGCTTAGCGATTTCGAGCTTGCCGCCGGCAGCGGCTTCGTGAAGGGCGGAATATCCTGCTCCATATCGATGCGCCGCGTTTGCGCCGTGGGACAGGAGCAAGCGAACAATTTCCGCGTCACCACGAGCCACGGCACCCGTCAGCGCAGTGTAACCCGTAGGATTTTTTGCGACGGCGTCCACGTCAGCGCCGTTCGCGAGGAGCCAGTGCGCTGCTTCCCGCTGTCCAAAAAACGCCGCCAAGGCGAGCGGCGTAAACCCATCAGCGGAATATGAATTGATTGCGGCAGGATTCTGCGCGGCCAAGGCTGCAACGTTCTCGGACTTTCCCGATGCGGCCGCTTCATGAATGTCCAACTGTGCGCCGCGCTCCAGCAGCAGGTCGCAAACATCCATCTTGCCGTGATAAATCGCCGTCATCACCGCCGACGCGCCCGATTCGGCGCGCGCATTCACCAATCTCGGATCGATCACGAGCATTTGTTTGACGCGAGGGGCGTCTCCGACCTTCACCGCGTCGAGGAACTTCTGCGCGCCAAGCATTCATTTTCTCCGTCGACAAATGAAACCAATAAATTAAGAGGGACTAGACAGGCCTGCGCAGCGCTAGCGCCGCGCGCGATCGTTTCGGAC
>Ga0134128_10005333_pt1 | contig 15582 bp, 15 predicted proteins | sample KB31754_FD_96462 | JGI IMG/M metagenome (GOLD analysis project Ga0134128, IMG submission 96462) | Terrestrial soil microbial communities with excess Nitrogen fertilizer from Kellogg Biological Station, Michigan, USA - KB3-175-4 | ecosystem: Environmental > Terrestrial > Soil > Unclassified ...
CATCAACAATGCCGGAATTTCCCACGCCATGGCGGAAGTGGAACGGCTCCCGCTTGAAACCTGGCGTGAAGTCATTGACACAGATCTGACGGGAATGTTTCTGGTGACCCAGGCAGCGCTGCCGCTGATGCGGCGAGGCGCGACCATAGTGAACAATCTGTCCCTGGCGGCGACACGTGTCTTTGCCGGGCAGAGCGCTTACTGCGCCGCCAAGCACGGTGCCCTGGGGCTCACGCGCACTCTGCGCGAGGAACTGCGCCCGCGCGGCATTCGTGTGATCGCATTACTCCCCGGCGCCACTTCTACTGACATCTGGAACCAGTTCTGGCCGGAGGCGCCGCGCCAACGTATGCTGCGGCCAGAAACCGTCGCCCAGGCTGTATTGGACGCGCTGCTACTTCCGCCCGACAGTACGGTGGAGGAAATCACGCTCATGCCGACGAAAGGCGCGCTTTGAGGAGCGCTTAGCAATTAGCATTTAGCCTCAACCGTTTGGCAGTTCCGGGGAGAAGGGTCGAGAGCTAAGGGCGAAGAGCTAACAGCTGAATGCTGCCTTACCACGTTCCATACCGCACCCGCCGCACCCGGGCAGGGAAGACCTTGATCAGAACAATTCCCGCCACAAATCCGCCCACGTGCGCCCAGAAAGCGATTCCCCCGGTGGTTTGGCTGGAAACCGCCACCGCCGTTACCGCTCCACTGAAGAACTGGATCACAAACCAGTAGCCCAGCACAATCCAGGCCGGCAGCCACCAGAAGGTAAAAATCACGATCAGCGGCACCAGGGTCAGCACCTTGGCCCGGGGGTAGAGGACCAGGTACGCGCCCATCACTCCCGCGATGGCGCCACTGGCGCCGACGGTGGGCATCGCCGAGCCGGCATTCAGCAGAGTGTGGGCGATGGCCGCCGCTAACCCGCTCAGCAGGTAGAACACGATAAACACGAAGTGTCCCAGGTAGTCCTCGATGTTATCGCCAAAAATCCACAGCACCCACATGTTGCCGAGCAGGTGCAGCCAGGAGGCGTGCAGAAACATGGAAGTCAGAATAGGCAGCAGGGCAGTCCCGGCGGAAACATGGTGCGCGCCGCTGGCCAAACCGGTTATGCGCGCCGGCACCATGCCGAACTGGAACATCAACTGGTTGCGTGCGTGCGGCCCGAAGCCCAGCATCTCATACAGAAAAATCACCGTGTTCAGGGCAATCAGAAAATAAGTTATGTAAGGAGTGCTGAACCGCGGCGTGTCGTCCTTGATGGGAATCATGCGTGATGCGTGTGCCGGCCCCATCCGCGCCAACAGCAGGGATGTCCCTCTCCCGGTTGACCGAAAGGCCTCGGCCCCTTCACGATAGCAGACAGACCTTTATGGACGGAGTCCTGGTAATTGACAAGCCGGCGTGGTTTACCTCGCACGACGTGGTCAACCGCGTGCGCCGCATCCTGCAGGAGCGCTCGGTGGGTCACCTGGGCACCCTCGACCCCCTCGCCACCGGCGTATTGCCCTTGGTGGCCGGGCGCATGACCCGCCTTGCCCAGTTCTACACCGCTTCCGAGAAGACCTACGAAGGCGCGATCCGCTTTGGTTTTGCCACCGATACCTACGACGCTGAAGGCGAGCCCCTGGCGCCGCAACAGACAGTTAAAGCAACACTTGAACAGTTACAGCAAACTGCTCAGCGCTTTACCGGGCGTATCCGCCAGATGCCGCCCCCGTTCTCCGCCAAGAAGATCCATGGCGTCCCCGCCTACAAGCTGGCCCGCAAGCATCGCGAGGTAGAACTCCAGCCCGTAGAGGTTGAAATTAAAAACTTTGAGCTGCTGGAGTGGGACGGCGAGCAGGCCCGCTTCCTCGCCCGCGTAGCCTCCGGGACTTATATGCGCTCGGTAGCCCACGAGATGGGACAAATCCTGGGCTGTGGCGCTCACTTGGCAGCCTTGCGCCGTACCGGGCTAGGCGAGTTCGCCATTGCCGACGCCCACACTCTGGAGGAGCTGGAGGCAGCCGCCAAGCAGGGACGCGCCCAGGACCTGTTCGTCCATCCCCGCAAGCTGTTGCCGGAAATGCCCAGCGTTACCGCTAATGAGGAAAATGTAGCCCGTATTCGGGTCGGACGCGCGGTAAACCTCCCCGAGCTGTCCCGGGCCCGCCAGGTCAAGGTGTTTCAAGGCCAAAGCGAGCTGATCGCCATTGCCACCCGCGTTGCCGGGACTCTATTTCATCCCAAGATCGTGCTCGCAGTCGAACCACAAACCACGGCGAGCAGGTAGCCGCCAAACAACTCTGGCGTTCCCGGATTACAGATATGCCCAATGTCCGATAACAGGTATTATGTAAACTTCGCACCCGCGGTCGCGCCTTGCCGCCATGCCACTTCCAGCCTAAGCTTTACCTGAAGCAGGAACAATCCAACATGCGTCGATTTTCGCTGGCGGTCTTACTTCCGGTGGTTCTGGCTCTGAGTGCTTGCGGAGGCGGCCCATTAAGCAGCGGCGGCAATCAACCACCCCCGCCTCCTCCTCCGCCGGCTGCTCCCCCAGCCTTCGTATACATCAGCAATACCGCCGCGAACACCCTGACAGGCTTAAACATTGCCGGCGGTAAGCCGGCACAGCTTGGCACCAGCCTGCCGAATCCCGGCGGAACCGCCCCTCTAGGCTTGGTGGCCACCGGCAGATTGCTTTATATCGCCAACTCCAGGTCCGGCACCATCAGCGGCTTCAGCTTCAATGCCAGCACGGGCGCTTTGCAGACCTTGCCCGGCTCGCCCTACTTCGCCGCCGCAGGCGTGAGTCAGCTGGCTCTCTGTCCAGGCAACAGCGGACCCACACCTCCCCGGTTCCTCTACGCGGTGACCAATAACGCCGTTCTGGGCTACAACCTCACCAGCACCGGTCAGCTTACCCCCGTGCCGGGTTCGCCATTTGGCGCCGGAAGCCAGCCCGCCGCCGTGCTGACAGATGCGGCGTGCAATTTTGTGTTTATCGCCAACAAGGGGTCGAACAATATTTCCGTGTTCTCGGTGAATTCCAGCAGCGGACTCCTTACTCCCGTCCCTGGGTCGCCGTTTGCCGCCGGCAGCGGGCCGGTGGCGCTGGCCACTGGCGATGACTTCCTCTTCGCCGCCAATTCGGGATCGAATAACATCTCGGTCTACACCATCAACCGTGGCAACGGGTCCGGAGGCGGGTTCCTTACCCAGGTGGCGGGCTCCCCTTCCTCCGCCGGCGCTTCGCCCAGCGCCCTGGTTTACCTCAGTCCCACTCTGTATGTCGCCAATTCCGCTTCCAATGATGTGTCCGTCCTTACGGTTACGCTTAATACCGGCAGGCTCACACCCATCACCGGATCCCCTTTCTTGGTGGGCACTAATCCCATGGCCATGATTGGCTTGTCTCCGCCGGCCAATAACCTGACCCAGCAACAGTTCCTATATGTGGCCAACGCCGGTTCCAACAACCTGAGTGGGTTCACCATCGGAGCCAACGGCACTCTGACCGTCGTGCAGGGCTTCCCCTTTCCTGCCGGCACCAATCCCCAAGCGCTGGTGTTTGCCTGCGGCCAGTGCGGTTATCCATGATTAATTGACGATTGAAGGTTGACGATTAAAGCTTGCGTCGCGAATCCTCAATCCCACCCGACAGTAAGCCTTCCAGCTCTTCGCGTACGCGGCGCACTGCCTCTAAGCGCTGGGGCGTGGCCTCTACCATCTCCGACTTGTATTGAAAGACTTGGCGGCCGCCCATTTGGATGAGCACGCCCATAGCCTCTCCCATCCGCCAGCCGGGCGTTCCAATTATGCGCAGACCGTCGGGTGTGGCCTCCAGCAGCGCGATCACGTTTTCGCGCACCGCTCCAATGGCCTTGGGAAAGCGCTCGAAGGTTTCCAGCTGGAATCCGGCCAGGTAGATGCGCTGCAATTGTTCGGCGGGATCGGGCATGGATTAATTGACGATTGAAGATTTACGATTGAAGATTGAAGAATTTGTTAAGAGTTATTGCGGAATGGAAAGATGCGCTCGCACGCTAGGGGATTTCCACTCGTCAATCTTCAATCGCAAATCGTCAATTTGCCGGCGTCACATCTTGTAGCGTCCCAGATCCTCGTCGTTCAGGTTCTCCAGCCATTTGCGCAGCTCCTCGCTGGAAACGCGGTCGGAAACCGAGCTGGCCAGCTTGGATGACTTGAGCACGTCATCCTCGACGAAGATTGGACAATCCACGCGCAGCGCCAGGGCCAGGGCGTCCGAAGGCCGGGAGTCAATGCTGATGATGCGTCCGTCCCGTTCCAGCCAGATCACGGCAAAAAAGGTGTCTTCACGCAACTCCGTTACTACTACTTTGTGCACCAGCGTATCCAGGCCGGTCAGCACGTTCTTGAGCAGGTCGTGAGTCATGGGCCGCGGAGTGGTGACTTTTTCGATTTCCAGGGCGATGGCGTTGGCCTCGTAAATTCCCACCCAGATGGGTAGCACCGAGTCTCCGGCCACGTCTTTGAGGATCACGATGGGCATGTTGGTAACCGGGTCCATCATCAGCCCGCGAATTTTCATTTCCACTTCCATCGTGCCCTCCCTGCCCATCACAGCTCCCGCCTTCCATGGTGCCTGCTACATTAGAACGCTAATTCCTGCGATTGGCTGTTTAATAACTCGCTTACGGCCGATTCTTTGCCGGGAAACACTAGTTCTCCCACCAGGCTGTTAGGGAACGCCTGCGTCACCCGAACCGGCACGTAGCTGCCGCTGGCCAAATTCTGCTCCCCGCAGGCGGTGAAGTTTAGCACTTTATTTTGCGAAGTGCGCCCTATCCATTGGCCACGGGCGGGGTTACGCCCCTCCACCATGACCTCCAGAACTTCCCCAACCTGCTTCTGGTTGCGGCCGTTCTGAATTTGCTTCTGCTTTTCCTGCAGCACTGCCAAACGGCGGGATTTTTCCTGCTCCGGGATGTGGTCAATAAACTTCAGGGCAGGGGTATTCGGCCGCGGCGAATATTTGAAGGAAAAAACGCTGTCGTAACCCACCTCGTCCAGCAGCGAGAGGGTCTGCTGGAAGTCGTCTTCGTTTTCGCCCGGGAAGCCGACAATGATGTCGGTGCTGATGCTGATCGGCCGCCGCGCCGCTTTCATCCATCCAATGCGCTCCAGGTATTGCTCGCGCGTGTACAAGCGTTGCATCAGGCCCAGCACTCGGGTGGAGCCGCTCTGCACCGGCAAGTGGACCTGGTCGCAAAGCGCCGGTACCGCGTCCAGGGCTTCCACGATGTCGCGACCGAAATCCCGGGGATGCGAAGTGGTAAAGCGCACCCGGTGAATGCCGGTAACTTCTCCCACTGCTGCCAGCAGCTCTGCAAAGCTCTTCTTTCCTGAAGGATCAAGGTAGGAGTTAACGTTTTGCCCGAGCAGCTGGATTTCCGTGTAGCCGGCGTCGGCCATCCGCCGCGATTCCTCCAGCACCGAGGCGGAAGTCCGGCTGCGTTCCTTGCCCCGAGTGTAGGGCACCACGCAGAAGGCGCAGAACTTGTCGCAGCCCTCAATGATGGTGATGTAGCCGCGGTAAGGGTTGGAACGCGAGGTAAACTCGGTTTCGAAGCACTCGTCGGTCTCGCGGTCGTCGAGGCCGGTGACGCGCTGCTTCCCTGCTTCGATCTTCACCAGCATATCCGGCAGGTTGCGGTAGGAGGCCGAGCCGCAAACCATGGATACGTGCGGAGCGCGCTCGAATATCTTGTTCCCCTCCTGCTGGGCCACGCAGCCGAGCACGCCGAACTTTTTGCCCTGCGCGGCCATTTTCTTGAAGTCGGCCAGGCGATGAAACACCTTCTGTTCGGCTTTGTCGCGGATGGAGCAGGTGTTGTAGAGGATCAGGCCGGCTTCCTGCACACTCTGGACCTGGCGGTACCCCTGGGCCAGGAGCGTGCCGATGACTTTTTCCGAGTCATGGACGTTCATCTGGCAGCCGAAAGTCTCGATGTAGAAGGTTTTTTCCGGGGTCTGCGCCATTAAGGCCAAGTATAGCGCAGGAGGAGCGTGGTTTCTCACCACAGAAGAGACGAAGGACACAGAGGAAAGATCAAAAAAAATCTTGGAGATCGAATTTTTTGAAATGGGCTTCTCTGTGCCCTCTGTGTCCTCAGTGGTTAATCAGTGACGCTGCGCACCAGCTCCAGAAACGCCGCATGCACCCGCTTGTCCTCACTGAGTTCAGGATGGAAGGTGGCGGCCATGGTCTTTCCCTGCCGCACCAGCACGGGGTCGTCGCTCTCGCGAGCCAGAACCTCAACGTCCTTGCCGACGCGCTCAATCCTGGGAGCGCGAATAAACACCATCTCCAGCTGATCGCCGCCGGGAGTCATCTGTCCCTGACGGATGGAGCTGTCAATTTGCCGCCCGTAGGCATTACGCCGGATGGTGATGTCGAGAGCTCCCAGCCCGGGCTGATGCGGATTCTCCACCTGGTTGGCCAGCAGGATGGCTCCAGCGCAGGTGCCGAAGGTGGGCTTGCCGCGCACAAATTGCTTCAGTTTTTCCAGGCCTTTCTCGCCCAGCAGCTTGAGGAAGGTGCTGGACTCGCCGCCCGGAATTACCAGCGCTTGTACTTCGTCCAGTTGCTCCGGCTTGCGCACCAGCACGACTTCCGCGCCCAGTTCTTCCAGCCGCTTGCGGTGCGCGTCGAAATCGCCCTGTAGAGCTAGAACTCCGATTTTCATCAAAGAAGCCATTGGCAATTAGCAGTTAGCATTTGGCCAGTAAACCTCTTTCATAACATCCAAGAAACACGGCTCAGGGGCTAAGTGCTACTTGCTAAATGCCAAGTGCTAGCTAATTGCTATCGTCCCGGCTTCGCGCGCGAATACTTCGTCACATACTCCGGCACCTCGTGCACCGCGCTGGCCTCGTGCTCCACCGGCTTTCCCGGAACTAGACTCAGCGGCAGCACTCCCGCCCAAACCGGATAAGCCAGGTCCTCCTCCTTGTCCTTCGGGCCGCCGGTGCGAATCTTGGCCGAAGCCTCGGTGAGGGGCAGCTTGAGCACACTGGTTGCTTTCAGTTCCTGCGGCGTGGGCCATCGCGCTTCCGCCCAGCGACCCGGAACAATGTGCTCGCTAATGGCCTGCAGCGCGGCCATCTTCTCCTCTTGCCCTTCGACCAACGAAGCTTTTCCCAGCACCACTACCGAGCGATAGTTCATGGAATGGCTGAAGGCGGCGCGCGCCATCACCAGCCCATCCAGCAAGGTGACCGTGACGCACATCTCGATTCCTTTTTCCAGATTGCGCAGCATGCGGCTGGCCGCCGAACCGTGAATGTAAATGTCGTCACCCACCCGCGCGTAGCCGGTGGGAATGACGTAGGGCTGGCCGTCGCTGACAAAACCTACGTGGCAAACGAAGCCCTCATCGAGGATCTGGTTAACAGTTTCGCGTTCGTGCGTGCCGCGCTCGGGATGGCGGCCCAGGGTGGTGCGGGGAGTAAGCAAGGGTTCGGTGTGTGATGTCGTCATGTTTGTGGATAGCACTTAGCAATTGGCACTTAGCATTTAGCCCCTGAACTGCCACTCGGGAATCAGCAACAGCCAACTGGCTAGGTGCTTATTGCCAAATGCTAAGTGCTGCACGCGGCTTTGCCGCACGCCTACCAGCCTCGCTTCTGCAGCATCTCCGACTCTGGCATCGCCGCCACCGCCAGTCCTTTCATGGCTCCCACCAGATCCTCGGAGACTTCCAGCAACACTTTAGGATCGTTGTAGTGCGTGGTGGCGCGAACAATGGCCCGGGCGCGGCGTTCCGCTTCCTCTGCCGGAGCAAAGCTGGTCGAATCCTTCATGAAGATGCCCGAGCCCACGAAGACCGACTCCGCTCCCAACTGCATCACCAGCGAGGCGTCTGCCGGCGTGGCAATGCCTCCGGCCGAGAAGTTGGGCACAGGCAGCTTCCCTTCCCTCGCCACCATGCGCACCAGTTCGTAAGGCGCCTGCAGGTCCTTGGCGCGGGCGTAGAGTTCTTCGTCGCGCAACACGGTCAGCTCGCGCATCTCCTGCATGATCTGGCGCATGTGCTTCACCGCGTGCACCACATCGCCGGTGCCGGCCTCGCCTTTGGTGCGGATCATGGCCGCGCCCTCGGCAATGCGCCGCAGCGCTTCGCCCAGATTGCGCGCTCCGCATACAAAGGGCACGCTGAAGGCGTGCTTATCCACGTGGTGAGCTTCATCGGCTGGGGTAAGTACTTCCGATTCGTCAATGTAGTCCACGCCCAATTCCTGTAGGATCTGCGCCTCGGCGAAGTGACCGATGCGGCACTTGGCCATCACCGGAATGTCCACCGTCTCCATGATTTCGCGGATCTTCTTGGGCGAAGCCATGCGGGCTACGCCGCCTTCGGCGCGAATCTGCGCCGGTACCCGTTCCAGCGCCATCACCGCCACCGCGCCCGCTCGCTCGGCGATTTCCACCTGCGCGGCGTTGGTGACGTCCATGATGACGCCGCCCTTCAGCATCTCCGCCAGCCCGGTTTTCAGCCGCAGGCTGCTACTGCCATTCTTTTCTGACATGATCTTCTGGCTCCTCATCATCAGGATAACCCCCAGATTGGTCCGCAGAAAAGGTCCATTTAGTTGATTTTTGCTGTACCATTTTGGGCGTGCCCAAGAAGGCCACCACCCTGCCCCTGCCCCTCCCCCATCCGCCCCAGTTCGCCCCGCGCTTTCGCTGGTTTTACGAGGAGCTGCGCTCCGCCATCCTGGCCGGACGTTTGCAACCGGGAGCCCGCCTGCCCGCCACCCGCGACCTGGCGCGGGAATACGGTCTTTCCCGCGGCACCATTGTGGCTGCCTTTGAGCAGTTGGGCTCGGAAGGCTACGTAGAGGGCAAAACCGGTTCCGGCACCTACGTCAGCCAGGTGCTGCCGGAAGAATTGCTGCAGGTGGGCCGGGTGCGGGCCCAAGGCGGCAGCCGCCGTCGCCGTCCGCAGCTGTCGGTTTATGCTCGCCGCCTGCGGCCCGTGCCCGTGGTCGAGCGCGGTCCCTCCCGCGCCTTTCGCGCCAATCTGCCCGCCCTGGATGCCTTCCCCACCGCTCTGTGGGCTCAGGTGGCCGCCCGCCGCCTGCGCCGTGTCTCCTGGCGCCTGTTGGCGGGAGGTGATCCGCTCGGCTATTTACCCCTGCGCCAGGCCGTAGCCGAATATCTCAACACTTCGCGCGGCGTGAAGTGTTCCCCCGAGCAGGTGCTCATCGTCTCCGGGGTGCAGGAGGCGCTGGACCGCACTGCTCATCTCCTGCTCAATCCTGGCGACCCGGTGTGGATGGAGGAGCCCGGCTACCCCCGCGCAGCGATTGTGTTTCGCGCCGTGGGCGCCCGCATCTGCCCCACCCCGGTGAACGGCGAAGGCTTCGACCTGCAGTTGGGAAAGCGGCGCTGGCGCCGCGCCAAACTGGTTTACGTGACCCCGGCGCATCAGTTTCCCCTGGGTGTGACCATGAGCTTGCGCCGCCGTCTGGAGTTGCTGGAGTGGGCCCGCGAGTCCGGCGCACTGATTTTCGAAGATGACTACGACAGCGAGTACCGCTATGCCGGCCGCCCCATCCCCGCCATGCAAGGCCTGGACCGCAGCGGCGTGGTGATTTTTTCCGGCAGCTTCAGCGACGTCCTGTTTCCCGCCCTGCGCCTGGGCTACGTCGTCATCCCTCCGGATCTGGTGAACGCTTTTGCCGCCGCCGAATCCTCCAGTACTCACCATCCTCCGCCCCTGGAGCAGGCGATTCTTTCCGATTTCATCAATGAAGGTCATTTTGCCCGCCACATACGGCGCATGCGCGAGCTCTATGCTGAGCGCCTGGCGGCTTTCCTCGAGGCCGCCCACAGCCGCCTTGCCGGACTGCTTCGGATCCCGCCGGTGGAGGCCGGCCTGCAGACCGTGGGCTGGCTCCAAGGCAAGCTCACCGCAGAGCAGGCTGCCGCTGCCGCCCGCAAACATGACGTGGAGGTGGTACCTCTGAGCCGTTATTCCCGCCTCCACAGAACCAGGGGATTGTTGCTGGGCTTCGCCGCCGTGGACGTCCCCGAACTGCGAAGCGGCGTGCAGCGCCTGGCGCAGGCGCTGGAAGAGCAGTGGAAGCTGACTGGCTAGCGGTCCACAAATTTCGCAAACATCCGGTGCGGATCAATGGCGATAAACGTTCCCCGGCTGGAGGCCAGCATCTCGCCGCGCTGGTTGAGAATCTCGGCTGCGTTGATGTGCCGCCGCCCGCGCACGCTCACCCCCCGCGCCTCTACCCGCAGTGGCTTATTCAACGGCACGGGCTTCAGGTACTGCACGCTGATCTCTGAGGTCAGAGCCACCACGTTGTGAATCTTGTTTACCTTGCCCATGGCTTCGTCCAGAATGGTGGCGATCACTCCGCCGTGGGCATGTCCCGGTGGCCCTGTGTAGCGCCGTCCCAGCCGAAACCGGCTGACAAACCGCTTGGTCTCCTCATCGTAAGAGAATCTGAGGTGCATCCCTTCGGGATTGTTTTTGCCGCAAGCGAAGCAGTAGTTCTTCTGCTGGCGACTGACGTGTCCGCGGCCCACGTGCTTCTTGCGCATAGAGAGACGCTGATTGTAAAGGGAAAACGCCCGCAGAAGAATGGTTTTGCAGCTAAGTAAAAACCGCTAGCGGCTAGAAAACAAAAACCTGGTCGGTGCGGTCAATGTCGCAGGCGGTTGAGGCGGGCCCCTAGCTCCGGATCATGGTGAATCCCCCGGAACCCGAGCAGTTCACCGATACTCCGTTCAAGGTCCAGGTCCCGGATATGGACCGGTCAGGATTGACGGTGCCTTGCAGATTTAGAGTATTGGATCCACCACCGGATGATAACCCTTTGACAGTAAGCGACATGGCTGTTGTGCCGCCGCCACCCGTGTAATACCCGTACCCCCCGCCGCCGGAAAACTGGACCACTCCGGATGCAGTGGTCCCCGACTGGAAACACGAGCTCGCCGGATTAAAGGTGAGGTTGGAAACATTCAGGACAGTGCCGCCCACTTCGGTGAGCGATGTTGTAAAGGAAAACGCCGTCCCTCCACTCGTCTTTTGCAGCGTGGCAGTCCAATTACCGCTTAGGTTGACAGGTTTAACTTGATTGCTGTTTCCGCATCCCAGTAGAGCAAGGATGCCGGCAAGGGTGAAGCACAGAACTGTCAGGCGCATAGAGATAGGGTCCCGGAGGCAAAGATGCTTAAAACCGCAGAATGGATGTGTGCTGCTGGTCGAATTGCCCGATTTTCGATGGAAGTGAAATCGTGAGGCCTGCGGAAGGAGACGTCGAACTCGTAGGCTTTCAGTCCCTACCCGTCAATTATCAGAGATAGTGCGCTCTTCGTTTTGCGCGCGCAGCACGCAGTCTACGGCATAGGGAGCGCGATGAGCGGGCTCATGGAAGTGGCGCACCTGCATTTCCCCCAGCAGTCCCAAAGCAAGCAGTTGCACCCCGGCCAGGATGAGCACTGCGGCAAATATCATGAGCGGACCGTGCTCGCTCATGATGTGCGTGCCCCGCAGCAATTTCTCCGCCAGCAGCCAGAACGACGCCACCGCGCCGGCCAGAATGCTGCTCATACCCAGGCTGCCGAAAAAGTGGAGCGGCCGCGACAGGTAGCGCAGCAGGAAGCGGATGGTGATCAAATCGAAAAAGACCCGGAAGGTGCGCGACAGCCCGTAATGGGAGTTGCCATGCTCACGGTTCACATTGCGGATGGGCACTTCGCAGATGGAAGCGCCCTGCCAGGATGCCAGCGCCGGGATGAAGCGATGCAGTTCACCGTAAAGCGGAATGCCCTCCAGGACTTCGCGGCGGTAGGCTTTGAAGGTGGTGCCGAAGTCGTGAATATTGACTCCGCTCAGCTTGGCCATCAGCCAGTTGGCGCAACGGGAAGGAATGCGCCGCAGCCACAGGTTATCAATGCGCCGCTTACGCCAGCCGCTCACAATGTCGTAGCCCTCGGCCAACCTCTCCAGGAACATGGGGATGTCGGCGGGGTCGTGCTGTAGGTCGCCATCCATGGCGATAATGTAGCGCCCACGGGCATGGTCAAAGCCGGCGGCCAGCGCCGAAGTCTGGCCGAAATTGCGCCGCAGCTTCACCACCACGACACGGCTGTCCACGGCGGCGATTTCGCGCAGCAGGGGAAATGTATTGTCGTGACTGCCGTCGTCCACCAGCACCAGTTCGAACGTATCCCCGGTGGTCTCCATCACTGCCTTGAGGCGGTCATAGAGTTCGGTAACGTTATCCTCTTCGTCGTGAAGGGGAACCACAATCGAATACTTGGGCACAATGCCCACTATTATACGGGAGTTCGGTCAGTTCCGGAGTTGGCAGGCTGGACACCGACGCCCTCTCACGAGGCCGCTTCGGCTGCCGCCATGGGCGAGCAGAGGCGCGCGCCCCACGGCTGGAGCGCGCCGGCCTCCTTGATTCTGCCCAACTCCAGTTACTCCTGCAGCGACTCGATGTAATGCGTCAGGTTACTGATGCGTTGCTGCACTTCCGATTCGTGGCCCCGGCTCATGGACCGGTACACATTGCCCCACACCGGCATTTCCGCGGTGCCGTGCGCGGGGACGTTCAGGTCGCCCACGATCGAGCTGTACACGTGGTTGGCCGGGAACTTGCCATCGTTCTTCTTGGCCAGTTGCGTCAAGTCCGTGGGCGCCGTCTTAAGAGCTGTTGCCGCCGGCCCACTTCCCTTCGCGTCCGCTCCGTGACAAGCCGCGCATTGGTTGGTGTACATTTCTTTTCCCGATGCCGGTGAGGTGTAACGCGCCGGCACCTTCTTGATTTTCTGCGCCGCGGCGCCCAGGCTCACCACCATCATCAGCATAAGCAGTACCGCTGTTTTTCTGTGCGACATTCTCTTCCTCCGGGCCGGCGAGCGGCGGGGATAAGGCGCTGGCCTCAATTGCCAGAACGCCGCGCCGTCAATTCACTGGCCGTGAGTCCAGCCTACGAAGGCTCCTGTTGATTGTCCGTAATTCGCGTCACCCGCCACTGTGACGCCTGCACGCCGCGTATGTGCCCACCCCGCGCTCCTGGCGTTGCGCCCGCATGGCTTCAAGGTGTATATACCTTCTTCCCTTCCCGGGACTCGAACATGATCAAAAGAATCTGCCTTCCTGTTATTGCCCTGTTTCTTACTTTGTCTTTGGCAGCCGCTGCGGCGCAAAAGCCTTCCCTCACGCTCGATGATTTTTTCAATTCAGTGGACATTACCGCGGTGAGGCTCTCGCCTGACGGCCGCTTCGTCGTCATCGCTACCCGGCGTGCGGATTGGAAGCAGCAGATATTCCGCAAGGATCTGTGGCTCTATCACGACAATGGCCAGGGCGGCGGCTCGCTGACGCAGTTGACTGAAAGCGGGCACGATTATGATCCGCGCTGGTCGCCCGACGGGCGCTGGATCGCCTTTGTCTCCGACCGCGAGGTTTCCTCGGAGAACGAGGAACAGAATTCGCCCGGCAAGGGCGCGGAGAAGAAGCACATCACGCAGATCTATCTCATCTCCCCTGCAGGCGGCGAAGCCTTCCCCATAACTGCCGGCGCGGAATCGGTACATACCTTCGCCTGGTCGCCCGATTCCCGCACGCTCTACTTCGCCACCCGCATCCCCTGGTCCCCCGATCAGGAGGAGGCCTACAAGCAAGAGTGGAAGGACGTGATTCAGTACCGCGAGGAAGAACGCGGCGACACCGTTTATGGCCTGAGTTTGGACGACGCTCTCGCCCGCCATGCCGCCGAAGGCACCAAGTCCAGCGAGGATCATGAAAAAAAGCAGAAGCAGCCGCCCGCCACTCCCGGCGCGCGCGTGCTCACCACCTCCGCCTACCGCGTTGCCGAACTGGAGCCTTCACCTGACGGCCACACCCTCGCTTTCTCCACCGGCTCCATCTCGGAACGCGTGGAAGATGTGAAGCCGTACGAGATCTACGCCCTGGATCTGACCGGCGCCTCGCCCCAGGCCGGGCGCCAGCTCACCCACAATAATGGTCTCGAAGAGCATGTGCGTTGGGCGCCAGACAGCCGCCATCTTTTCTTCCGCGTGGATATGGGCTCGGTCGAGGGTAAGTACCAGGACCTGCAGTCGCGCGTGTATTCGCTTGATGTGGCCAGCGGCCAGACCACGCGCTGGGCAGCCAATTTCGGCGGCCCACTCAGCCCCTTTGAAATCACCGAGGCGGGCGCGCTGCTCGCTCCCGCGCGCCTCGGCACCCAGGTGCAGGTTTACGAGGAGCGCTCTGCCACTGGACCATTTGAGAAGAAGGCGGGTTGGCCCGGCACCTACGACAGCCTCGCCATTGCGGACCATTCACCCCGCGTTGCCGTCGTTTACTCCTCGCTGCAGCGGCCCACCGAGGTTTACCTCGCCGACAGCGCCGATAAACTTGCGGACGCTCGCCAGATCACCGCTTTCAATAAGCTCTTCACCGAGCGCGCTCTGCCCGAGGGCAAGCCCTATCGCTGGACCGCCGATGACGGCTCGCCCGTGGAAGGCATGCTCATCTATCCTCCCGGACACTTTGGCGAGAAGAGCCTGCGCATGCTGACCCTGATTCACGGCGGCCCCGCCGACGCCGACGGCGACCACTTTGAAGCCGACTGGTACCAATGGGCCGGACTGGCCGCCACCAACGGCTGGCTGGTGTTCGAACCCAACTACCGCGGCTCCAGCGGATACGGCGACAAATTCATGAGCCAGATTGTGCCCCACCTGGTCTCCCGCCCCGGCAAAGACATCCTGGAGGGCATTGACGCTCTGGTCAAAGATGGCATCGCCGACCCTAACCAGCTCGCGGTTGCCGGCTACAGCTACGGTGGTTACATGACCAACTGGCTGATCACCCAGACCACCCGCTTCAAAGCCGCCATGACCGGCGCCGGCGCGGTGGAGCACGCCGCCAACTGGGGCAACGACGACCTCACCTACGATGACGCTTTTTATCTCGGCGGGCGTCCCTGGGAAGCGGAATCCATGTACAACCAGGAGGCCGCGCTCTGGCAGATCAACAAGGTAACCACGCCCACTCACATCGTCGGCGGCTCGCAAGACATTCGGGTCAGCATCCTGGAGCAATACCTGCTTGAGCACGCGCTGCGCTCCCTGGGTGTGCCCTGCACTTTGCTGCTCTTCCCCGGCGAAGGTCACGGTTTGGGCAACAATCCCTGGCACGGCAAAATCAAGGTGCGGGAAGAGCTCAAGTGGCTGCAGAAATACGCTGGCGGTGGCGCCGCCGCGGCTGCCGGCGGCCGCTGATGATCCTTACTGGTGAAGACCATTGCCCACGGTAGAGGCACAACTCTTCGCCCGCGTGGAAAATGCATGGGTTAGCAGGGCAGCTTCCTGCAAAACTTAGGAACCCCGCTAAAAGAAAAAAATGAGGGGCAGGAGTTGACTCCTGCCCCAAGACTACCCTTCCCGAAATACTTCGCCAACCACTTATTGCAACGGCGTGAAGGGAGCGGCGGTGCAAGCAGCCGAGGTGGTTACCGCAGCCGCGGCAGCCGCGCCGGGAGCCCAGCGGATAACCGCATCTTCCGCGGAGCAGA
>Ga0134128_10005334_pt1 | contig 15580 bp, 24 predicted proteins | sample KB31754_FD_96462 | JGI IMG/M metagenome (GOLD analysis project Ga0134128, IMG submission 96462) | Terrestrial soil microbial communities with excess Nitrogen fertilizer from Kellogg Biological Station, Michigan, USA - KB3-175-4 | ecosystem: Environmental > Terrestrial > Soil > Unclassified ...
GCGATCATCGGCGTGACGCTCGAGGTTGCCTACTCGGAAACCTTCAACGATTATGGTGCGGTCGGGCCGGTCACGCTTGCGGGATCTTATGAAGTTCCGCTCTGGAATCAGCTTTTTGCCGGGCCGGATCCGACCGCGTCCTCAGATCCGCGCAACTGGCCCTATTGCTACCGCTGGGAACCGAGTTATGGGGCAACGATCCATATCGATCAGTTGCAATATGGAGCGCTTCCGACCGGGACGCTGCGCATCTACTACTCGCAGCGTTCAAACGCAACGAATCCCCGTCAGGCGCCTCTGCACCGGCTCAGACTGAGCTTTGAGAACATGCTGGGCTCAGGAGATGAGTACACCGATTTCACTGCGCAGCAGATCATTTATCCGCACTATGCCGGATGCGGCTCGAAAGACATCGACCTTGGCGCCATGGGCACGATTCCGGCATTAAAGGCCGAAGTGCAGGGCAAATGGGGATACACGGCCCAAGGGGATGCAGACTTCGTCGACATCATCGAAGACGTCGTGAAATCCGGCATTACCCAGGCAGCTTTGGGGGGCGCAGTCAACTTCGGCGCCACTGAGCATGGAACTGGAAGCTACGACCTGCCCGGCACGATCCAGAAGAAACTGGCGACTTCGAACAATGCGAGCGGCCTGCCGCCGATGCTCTACAACATGCCGAATACGACCGGGAACATTCTTGTCGTGGCAGCCACCGGGCAGGGCGTGCTTTCGATTTCGAGCAGCAATGCTGAAACGTGGACGCCGGTATTTTCAGGCACCCCGGCATATCAGGTGTGGTGGGCGACGGCGGTAGGCGGACAGAACACGGTCACGGTAAGCGGTGCCGGGCAGCCCTCTGAGATTTGCATCATGGAAGTGGGCGGCGTAGGGAGAACGACGTCGACACCCAGCCTGATTCTTGGAGCAGCGGTCAACGCCGTCGGAACGGTGAACAAATCGGCATCGTGCGGGCTATGCCTCCCCTACGGAGGTGGCGTCATCTGGGAAACCTTCACGATGATGTCGGCGCTGCCGTCTGACGCGGTGATCACGGCGATTTATCCGGTGCTCGTTTGCGATTACGTTGCGGATGCCATGGGACCTCAGTATCAGACGGGGCCTGGGCTCAATTTCAGCGGCACTGGGTTCTTTACCGGCGGATCGCCTGCCACCCCGACGCCAGTTCCGAATCCTCTCGGATTTCCTTCTACGCTGTTTTATTTTCCATCGATCGGAACCACCTTTTCCGACATCGTCACCTGGCGCATCGGCTTCAATCTTGCGCAGTCGGTTTCGCAGACCGGGAAACTGGACAGGATCACAGCCCAGGCCGTCGGCATGGCGGTCTACTACACCTCTGCGGAAGTGGTGAGCGGGCAGCCCATTCCGAATCCAGTTGCGCCGGCCGCAGGCGAGCAAGTCAACTGGGCGCTGCCGATTGGATATTTCACGCTCGATCCCTTCGGAGGTCTGGCAACGGGCGCGATTGCCTCCTGGGCGCCGGCCACGCATGGCCCGGATTCATTTACTGCGATCGATGGCCCGTTTGGTGTCGAAACATCGTCTGCCCTGGCTGCGGCGAGCTCTGTACCGTGCCCGGTCGTTGCCGGCTGGCCTGCTTACCTTCTCGCAGTTCCGTTTTATGGAGGCAGCGATTCGCCGGCGAGCGCACAGGTTGCCAAATGGCAGGCCCTCACTCCAGCCAACTTCTACGATGAGAGCCTTGCCACCTTTCAGGCGCATGGCCGCATCGTCAAGAATCCTGATACCTATCCCTTCCAATCGCCGGGAACGACGGCCACGGCCTTGGGGATGATTTCTGTACGGTATCTGGACGCGCCGCAGTTCGCGCAGCCGTCGGGAAGCTTTATCAATGTGCCGTCGCTCGAGCTGGTACGTGCCCAGTGCCGGGCTGGGAGCCTTGTCGGATCGCTTGCCATGATTTCGCAGCGCTCTGCCTCGGACTGGATAACCGACCTTTGCGAGGCAGCCGACTGCACGCCGGTTCTAAGCGGACACCAGCTTTATCTGATTCCGCGCTCTGAAGTTTCAGCGGTCGGCAATGGAGCAGTCTACAACGCGCCGACGGCCGCCGGGCCGGTCGCGAATCTGAGTACCTTGAACGGCGACTTCGTTGCTTCAAAGGGCCAGCCCGCTATCAAAGTGACCCGCACGGCACGGAAGGATACCGACACCGTCTTTCAGATGCAGCACATCAACCGGGCCTCGGGATACCAGCAGATCACGACGACGGAACCTGACGCAGCTGGAATCTCTATTTACGGGGTGCGCAAGGCATCGCCGAAGGTCAATAACGCTGTGCAGGACGTGGCCATAGCGCGGTCGATTCTTTCGATCATGATTCGGCGCATGAACTATGTCGAGATTTTGAGTTACGAGTTCACGCTCAATCAGCGCTGGGCGCCGCTCAACTGCATGAATCTGGTGACGATCACCGATCCCACGCAGGGCATCAACCAGATTCCGGTGCGGATTATCTCGTGGGAGGAAAACGACAAGTACGAAATCGCCTGCGTGGCAGAGCCCTTTGTGTATGGCATTCATGCTCCCCAGGCGCTCCCTGCGACAACGCCCTCTCCCTATTCCGGAGGCGGCGATATTCAAACCTCAGCAGGCAACGTCAATCCTCCGATCATCTTCGAGCCGGTCAAGCGGCTGTACGGCAGCCTGCCTCAATTGCAGTTGTGGCTGGTTATCTCTTCCTCGGCCTTGAATTACGGCGGCGCGCAGGTCTACGTCTCAACCGATGGCGGGGCAAGCTTCAACCCTCTTGGCACCGGGCCGGTAATGGGCTCGGCGATCACTGGATACGTCACGGCGGACTGGCCTGCGGCTCCGGACCCGGACACGACCAACGATCTGCTTCTTGATTTGAGCGAATCAAACGGGACTCTCGACAGTTATGCAGTGATGGACGAGGACAACTTCGTCTATCCCTGCTACGTGGCCGGGCAGCAGTTGATTGTGCAGATGAACGGCACGACCATTGCCCTGCTTGAGAACACGACCGTCGAAATGAACGGGGTGGCGATTGCGGGTTCCGGGACGTTCGGCTACGAGCTGATGACGTATGCGGTGGCGACGATGACCGGAAGCCATCTCTACACCCTGAAGGCGACCGGCGCCGGAAACAAACTGCGTAGAGACGTGTTTTCTGCCCCAGACGGGACTGGAAACGGGATCGATCACCCGGCTACCAGCAGGTTCGCTTTCTTGAATCCCTCAGGCGTCGGAACGCTAAAGGTTACAATGGACCCGGTTTGGGTGGGGCAGACGCTGCAATTCAAGATTCTCAGCTTCAATGAATTCGGGGCGGCGATCCAGAGCCTCGCAGACGTACCGGCTTATAGTTATACCCCGACAGGAGTACCAGGCGCATGACACTGGCATCGACGATCAACTTCTCAGATACGGTTCCGGCTCCCGGCTCAGGCAAAGCCAATGTTGCGTGGCAGAACGATGGCGGTTCGCCGACAGCGAATCTTTCGGCTGAAGTGTTGGCTCCCGCTAGTGTCGGATTCTCAATCTCTTCAGGCGTCGTGGCGAGTCCGGCGGTGCCGATCATTCTTGCGCCGCTTACCGGATACGTTACCCACTGCTACTTCACAACCAACACTTCAGATGCGACAAATCCGCTCACGTTCAATGTCAAGTTCAACGGAACAGATATCATCAGCGGAGTTAGTGCGACAGTGGCGGCGGGAACATCGCCTGGCACAGTTTCAACCTTCGCACTGACGTCTGCAAGCGTAGCAATTACCGCTGGCCAGAAGTGGGAAATTGACATCACCAGCGGTACTTCGTCATGGTCAGGGATCGCGCAGTGCTTCTAAAGGAGACCTATGAACATCTATTTTGCGGGCGGTGAGGACATTAGTTTCCCGTCTTTTGGCACTTACGTGGTTGACACTACCACAGGAAGATTTCGATCTGGATGGGCAAGATGTGGGTTGTCTCCCATTCAAAATAGTGGCGTCGGTGGCGCGCATTCGGCAATATTCGGTGCCGGGGCACAAACCAGTGCTTGGCTATCATTTCAGGTCTACCTTGGTAGCTCTTTGCTCGCCAATATAGGATTTGCATCTTTCGGATTGCTTGGAACCAATAACGCTCTCGCAGTGGGAACAGACACTTCAAACGGAGCAAAGTTAGCACTTTTTAAGTACGACGGAACAACCCGGACGCAGTTAGCCGCAGAAGCCGGAACAAGTCTTGGAACATTTGCCCAATTTAAAATAGACATGCAGGTCATTAGTTACGGAGCTACCGCAACAGTACACGTTTATGTAGGAGGCGTGCTAGTCATTACCTTTAGTGGAGATGTTACTGTATCTGGAATGACGAACTTCGATTCCATTTATCTTTTTCCTAATCAGAATAACTCTCCCAGCCCCGTCTATTCCGAAATTTTTGCTACCGACAGCGACACTCGCGGATTCTTAGGGCTTCAGACGGAGGCTCTTACCGGGGCAGGCACAACCAACAACTTTACGAATAACACCTATACCAACATCAACGGCATAGCCTTTTCTGATGCAAACCCGACTTATACAAACATCGTGGCGCAGGATCAGCAGTACACCGTGACCGCGCCGACGCCTGCAACCTATTCAGTGTCAGGAGTCGTCATCACAGCGCGCATGGCGGCTTCATCAGGCTCGACGCCCACTCAAATCAAACTTGGATACAACAGCGGAGGCACGAAGGGATTTGGAACTGGGGCAGCAAAGACGCTTACAACCGGGTATCAGACCTACACGCAGATCGATACTGTGAACCCGGTTACCGGCGTAGCTTTCACGCAGAGCGAGCTTGCCGCTCTCCAACTTGATTTGCAATCGGCATAAACAATGGCGATTAACCCAGGCGTCAATGCGAGCAAGGCAGTCGGGTTCGGGCTCTTGTCTTCTCCCACCGGAACGAGCGCGAGCAAGGCGGTCGGCTACGGGCTGCTTTCTGCCGTGCATGGCGTCAGCGCAGACAAGGTTGTCGCTTATGCGCTGCTTGAAAACATCGGCCTGGGCGTGGATGCCTCCAAAGTCGTTGCCTATGCTCTGATCGATTCGTCTGCAGTTGGCGTCGGGGTAGATGCTTCTAAGCTTGTGGCTTATGCTCTGCTTTCTCCTGGGAGCGGAATCCCGGCATCGAGTTCAGCGTTTTGTGGCACGACATCATCGAAAAGCGGAAATGTTCCTTTCGCATAATATTTATCGTCCTGCCCAGTAATAGGGCGAGCGCGGGGGGCGCGGGCGAATCTAAGGTAGAGGTGGGGGCCAGTGGCAGTTGAGCGTCGAACCGATGGCGAGTTAAGGAGCATCGTTATGCAGGAGGTCGCAAATCAAATCACTCCGCTCACTTCCCGAGTGGAGCGTATGGACCGCACCCTTCGGTCCCTCTATCGCAACGGCGGCGAAGGTGCGCCGGGGTATCTAGAGACAGCCAGAGAGATCGATAACGGCAGATTCGACATGATATTTCGGATGTTTCAAGAATTTAAAGACGACCTGAAACCGCTCAAGAAGTTCATGAACGATCACATCGCCTCTGAGGACCAAAAAAACAAGGATGATGTCAGCAAAGAGAAGGCCCTGGCTGCCAAAGTAGATGAATCTGAGCGTAGATTTAAACGCTGGCTTGCGGTGGCGACTCTGTTTCTCACTTCGGTTACCGTGCTGATGAATCTCAGAGGATGCGCAACGGTTAAGGCTTTCTTCAATGCTGATTCTCTCGGCAAGCCTGCTGTACAATTGCCGCAGAATTCTCAAGCAATGCCCCAGCAGGCCAAGGAAGACCCAGGTCCGATCGATAACAAGTGAGGTGAAAGATGCCAAATTGCGGAACCACAACTACTCGACCATGCGCTCCCGTTCCAACGACGGCGGCTCCGAATTACACGCCTGAAGAAATGAGCGCCTACGGAGAGGCCTGCTATCAGAAGGGCCACGCTGATGCGCACCACGGCATCAAGGCCAAACTCAAAGAGATGGGCGATTCTCTCGGCAATGCTCTCGGCGAAGCCAAGTTTGGCGAATGACCGAGAAGCGCAAGCCCGTCCCGCCTCCGCGTGGAGATGACGGGCCAGTGCCTGACCGCTCTGAGAGTGAAAAGAAAGAGCAATTAAGGCAGTTTCTGGAGCGCTTAGATCGTTATCTCAAGACGCACGGCCACGAGGGAGCATTGTGAAAGTCACGACCCGCAACGAGATGATTACGATGCGCGCCGCGGAAAAACTCTCTGAGGCTTTCGCTAAGTCCCAGGGCAGCGACAATGCCGACCTGCTGCTGCGCGTGGCTCTGATGCAGGCAGCCGATGAGATTGGCGGGGAAGCAGCGCGCAACCCGGTCGCCATGACAATGCCTCTCAAAGTGATCCTGAACGGCAGGCGAGAAAGCTGAGGATTTTCATGCAGACAAGTCCGCGAGGCATCGAGTTAATCAAGGGCTCAGAAGGATTCGTATCGCACGTCTACTCGGACAATGGAGCACCGGCCATCGCCTACGGTCACCGGCTGCTGCATGGGGAATCATTCCCAGCCGGAATCACCGAAGCTGACGGAGACGCCATGCTGCGCAAGGATCTGGCTACTCGCTTTGAGCCGATCGTGAATGCGCGCGTCCCGGCCGACTGCACACAGAACCAGTTCGATGCCCTGGTAGATTTCGTCTACAACGTCCAGAATCAGCCGAGGTCGCTCGAGCAGTTGCTCGCCCACGGCTGGGATCAGGTGCCGGTTCAGTTGCTGCGCTGGTGCCATGAATTCGTCAATGGCGTATGGATAGAGAATGCCGGATTGCTGGCAAGGCGGAAGAAAGAGGCTGCGCTATTTGTGTCCGTGCTATAGTTTGGCCAACCAGTCAACGCGGTCTTGGGGCAGCAGCGGCACTCTGCCCCGATTTTTCAAGCAAGGAACGCTCCAATGTGGCCAGACATCGCACTACTTCTGATTCTCGTGTTTCGCGCCAGCCTGAAAGGTAAGCAATGGTAAGTCAAGCGCAAGCATTCTGGGCCATCAACGGCTGGGGAGTTCTGCTGTTCCTCTTGATTGTGTTCCTTGTTTGGCGTCTCGGCACGTCTCAGGCTGGATTCATCGGCTCACTGAATGCCATCAATTCCCAGGTCTGGGCCTTCCTGATTCTCGCCTCCGGCATCGCCGCCGTGCTCCTCTTTCACAAGGCCGGGATAGCAATCGACATTGCGGCTGGCGTCATCGGCGCGGCAGTGAATATGTTCAATTCGCTCATCAAGCCTCAGCCGCTTCCGGGGGCACAGCACTTAGAGGTGGATTCCACGCCTCCCGCAAAGCCGATTGTCGCCACGCTGAACGGACAGCCCATACCCAATCAATCAGTCGAACCTCCAAAGGAGGGAGTTTGAAAAAGCTATTCGCATCTTTCGTCCTTTCCGTTTTCGTCCTCGGGATGGCAGGGTGCCCGGGATCGAACCCGTCGACACCGACCAACCCCGCACAACTGGCACCGGGCTATCAGAACCAAGCCGATCAGCAGATGGGGGAGATTCTGGCGGGAGCGCACGCCTTCTACACCTCGATTCAACAGCAGTCGCAGGCGGGAACCCTGACGCTGGACCCGACGACCAAAGCAGCCTTCAATGCGTTCGGAGTGAGCCTGAATGCAGCCCAGACGGTGTATCTGGCCTACCACAACGGTCAGGCGACACAGGCCCAGGCTCAGACAGCAGTGAATCAGGTGCAGGCACAGCAGGCGGCTCTACCGCTGCCAGGGGCGAAACCATGAGCACAACCACTACTCAACCTTCAGGCTTCTGGGCGCATCTCAAGCAACTCCTGCCTGCGATCGAACTGGCAGGCAACGTGGCCTTGATGGCAACCGGATTCGGCGCACCGTTCGTGCCCCTGATCCAGCAGCTCGAGAGCGCTGTCAATCCTGCCCTGCAATCCCTCGGAACCCCGCAGACCGCGCAGAGCACCATCATGAGCATCTATGCCACGATTATCGGCGTGCTGACGGTCCTGAAGGCCACACCGGGCCTGCCAGCGGCAGAACTCGCGCAGATTGATTCCTACGTCACGGCGGCGCAGGCTGGCACGGCAGGGTATCTCTCAGCGCAATCTGGCTTCGTCGCTGCCAACTACTCGCCTGTTACCCCGATTGCCTGATGCCTGAGCTCCTCGTCAGATTCGTCACCGAGCAGGATTTCGTCTCGCGCGCGATCCGCTGGGTAACGTTCGGCGAGTTCTCGCATGTGGAACTGGGCCTTCCTGATGGCAGCTGGCTCGGCTCTCATGCGAAGGGAGGCGTCCAGATCCGCGGCGCCGAATACATGAAGCCAAGTTTGGAAAGGCTCTATGCGTTGCCGGTCACGCAGGGCGAGTACGACCAGGCGATGGCCTACGCGAAACGGCAACTGGGCACCGGCTACTCGTTCTTCGATATTGCCGTAATCCTGTTCCGCGCTCACTTTAAAACGCGCCCCAAGGGACTCATCTGCTCGTGGTTTGTGCTCGAAGCACTCAGGGCAGCCGGGTTTATGCCGCTGAACGTGCTCGCAGACTACGACTACAAAATTGATCCGGACCGGCTGCATCTCTCGCCCATCTTCATCGGGCGCTGCATCCGTCAGACCGCCAAGCCTTAAAGGAGAACCCTATGAAACGATTCCTGCTTTTGCTCGCGCTCGCTGCAATTCCTGCCGGCGCGCAGACTCTGGGCACCGACACCAAGATCAGCACATCCTGGACGCAGCCGGCAGGATATTCGGCTTGCTCGTCGACGCTTACCAAGGGATGCATTCTGGGCTATACCGAGACGATTATGCCGCCGGCGGCCGTGACGACCGGAAACATCGTCATCGCGGCCTGCACCTTAACCAATACTGCCGGATGTATCGGGGCACAGAGCGTATGGACATGGACGTCGCCGACGCCGCTCTCCTGCGGCACCTGGTCTGTTACCGTGGCAACCAACTATCTCGATGGGAATGGAACTGCGGGGGTCTCTGCACCCTCCAGCGCGGTGTCCCTGGTGGAACCGTGCCCTTTTGTTCCCCCAAGCGCGCCAAGCAACATAAGTGCTAAACCTCAGCCGTAAGAAAGGGGGCAACGGAGTCGCCAGAGCATGAGACCGGCCCTTCGCGGGGCCGGTTTTGTTTGGTTACCAAGGTTTATTCGTTAGTTTCGCTTTTTGCTTGCGCTCTGCCCCAAAAGGCGTATTCTGGTCTCACTTCAGCAACCGCCCTCCATGAGGGGCCATGAAAGGGAACCTGATGAACACCATCCAAAACTCAGAAATGATCGTCACGCTGAACGGAAAAAATGCTGTTTCGGTCAACTCTCTTGATGAGGCTGTTCGGATCGCTGCAAAGTTTCGCGACGAATACGACTATGGCTTCGGCATGGGTGCAACGAAGTATTACAACCTCAAAGTTGGCAGAGTGCTTCAAGGCTCGAACCAAATCGCGCGCATTCACTACAACGGCAGAGTTGAGGTGACGGTATGCTGACCAAGTTTGAACAGCGCCTCTTCGGTGGCATGATCGCTGTGCCGCTCATCGGCCTCGCCATCACCTTCGCCAAAACCGCCAAGCATGCCCTCGACCACGTTCTGGCCATCGGCTTCGGATTCACCGAGCATCACCTTTTGGCAACGATGTTCGCTCATCCCTACTTCATTGGGGCGATGGTGCCGGTGCTGATTGCTGTAGCGGCGATCCGCGCGGCAGGCGACGAACTCAACAAGAAAGTGCCGAAACGGAGAACGTTTTGAGCGACCTCGGCAACATCCTTGCTGCCTTAATGGCAGCGCTTGAGCAATGGAAGTGCCCTGCCTGTGGAGGCACAGGGCGGTATACGGGCTACTCTGCTGCCGCCCCAAATGGCGCAACCTGCCGCAAGTGTGCAGACACGAACGGCCTTCACCCGGTGGCCTATGCGGCCCTCCAGAAAGCGAGAGCGAAGTGAAGCAGCCAGCATGGCAAAGAAAGCAACAAGAATTGAGGCGGGTATCGGCGCTAGAGGCCGAGAACTGGAATCTTAAGTATCCGGTCGGAACTCCGGTCGTGCTATCCAAGGATTCAGGCGAACAGAAGCAGACCAAGACGCGGAGCGAAGCCTACGTTTGCGATAGCGGGCAGGCAGTGTGCTTCTTTGAAGGCGTCTCGGGATACTACTTGCTTGACCGCGCAACGCCAGCACGAGAGGTGCAGCCATGATCAACTTTCCTTTATACCGCGAAGTCGCTGAAGTGATGCAGCGCCTCGGGCTCCAACCCATATCGCAGGAAGAGATTCTGGCCAACCGTAGGCAGATTCATGGTCGCCGCAAAACAGACGGACTCGGAAGTTTTCTGCTCGATCATTTCATCCTTGACGGCATCGAGTTTCTCGTCGTAGTGTTGCTCTACACTTTAATTCACGGTTAGGAGGAGCCCATGAGCTCTCACGAAATCCAACCCACCGGCCCCACAATCGACGAACTCCGCATTCAAGCTACAGCCGCCTACGAGGCCCACATGGCCTCGGGAATCCTCGTCGATCTTCACCGCGATATGCTTGCCGATGCCATTAGCCAGCAGAATGAAACCCGCCGCATCTGGCTCGATCTGAGCAAGAAACTTCACGACGCGGAAGGTGCGCTATGAATCGCGATTCCTTCATCCGCAGCATGGAATGGGCAGGGCAGCACGCGGCATGGCTGACGACGCTTGCGCCGAAAGAGGGGCAGCAGAAGCCGGAAACCTTTGCCATCCTGGCTTATCACTACATGCGCCTGGCAGGCGTCTCGCCCTTTGATAACAATCTGAATCTGAACATCGACTGAAAGGAAATCTTCCATGGACAAGCTTTTTGACAGGCAAGCTGAGGCGTCGATCGCCGTGATCGATAAGCGCTCGGCAGCGATTGAGCGCGTCATGCCGCCGCAGAACGATGCGCTGCTGATGCTGATTGAAAAACTCTCTACCAATGAAAGCCTTGACGTTGCCAAGGCAGAAAAGATGGTCGAGCTCTACCTCTCAGGGCAGCGCCGCATGCAGGAGATGCAGGACGAGCGCGAGTATTACGAACGCATGGCCGAGTTCAAGCGCAACCCGCCCGAGGTGATCAAGAAACTAACGGCGGTCATCAAGGGGAAGAAAGCCAACGGAGGCGACTACGCTTTCGATGTGCCCTATGCCGATCTAAACGCCTACGCTGATGCGGCCATGGCTGATCTTGCGCAGCGTGGGATCACATGGGACTTTGAAATCATCGAAGGCCCTGCGGTGATGACAGTGACTTGCCTTCTCCACTACGGACTCTATACGCGCCGCGGTTCGCCGGCAACGGGCGATCCGAAGCTGCTGCAGTCACCCAACCCGTTCATGCAGAAGGGAGCAGCGCAGAGTTTCCTGATGCGCTACTCGTTCTGTGCCTCGACCGGCCTCACAGCTGCCCTGCCTGGCGACAAAAACGGAACCACGCTGGCTGAGGCAGAGGAAGGCGGAACAATGGAGGATGGGACCGCCATCGACTTCATCGCCTCAATCGAAGGAGCAGCCGACCACGACGAACTCCGGCGCCGATACTTAGAGGCCCGCGACGCCGCCGCCAAACTGCACGATGTGAAGGCAACCGAGGCCTTTGCCAATGCCAAAAACAAGCGGCTCGCTCAACTGAACTGCGCCAAGAAGGGATAAGACTGTGGCCACTGAGACAACTGCCCTAGCTATACTTGAAACCTGCACTGCCGTGCAAATCTTTGAGCCCGGCTTTATCGATCCGGTACTGGAACGGATCGAAGCCGAAGCCCGCGCCGAAGCCGCCCAACTCGACATTTCAACCGAAGCCAGCCGCAAGGCGCTTGCCTCGCTGGCCTACAAAGTGGCCCGTTCGAAGACCTTCATCGACGATCAGCGCAAGGCCCTGGTTGCCGACGAAAAGCGCCGCCTCAAGAAGATTGATGAGGAAGGATCGCGTATCTGGACGCGGCTCGAAACGCTGCAAGCCGAAGTCCGGAAGCCGCTGACTGATTGGGAACAGGCAGATAAGGCGCGCATCGCCGATCACCTGGGAGCGCTGGGCTTATTTGAGAACGAGAGATATGCCGCTCCGCTTTGGAAGACAAGCGAAGAAATCAAGGAGCATATCTTCGCGGTAAACGAACTATTCTGCTTGCGTGACTGGCAGGAATTCACTCAGCGCGCCACCGGTGAAAAGGCGACAGCCCTTCTGGCACTCGAAAATGCGCTGGTTGAAGTGGAACGCCGCGAACGGGAGCAGGCAGAACTTACCCGTCTACGCGCCGAGGCCGCCGAACGCGAGCAGCGCGAACGCGAAGAGCGCATCGCCCGCGAAGCGCGCGAAAAGGCAGAGCGCGAGGCCCGCGAGCGCGAAGAGAAGATCCTGCGCGATGCCGAGATGCAGCGCCTGCAGGCCGAGGCCGACAGGAAGGCCGCAGAGGCCCGCGCTGAAGAGATCGAGCGCCGTCGCATAGCCGAGCAGCGTGAAGCCAGCGAACGCGCAGCGCGCGCCGCAGAGAAGGCAGAACGGGACCGGCAGGCAGCTGTCAAAGCCGAGCGGGAACGGGCTGCAGCGAAGAAGCAGCGCGAAGAAGAAGAGCAGGCGCGGCGCGAAGCATCGGCACGCATCCGCCGGCGCGTGCTCGGCGAAATCTCTGAGGCAATCGCCAAGTTAGACGTTGCCCCTGAAAAGGCCGATGTGATAGCTTCGGCACTCGCAAACAACCTCATTCCGCACTGTACGGTGGTGTTCTGATGAGAATCACCTATGGAAAACAGCAGTCTGATGCCTGGTTGAAAAACAGGATCGGGCGCGTCACCGGCAGCCGCATCGCTGATGTATGCTCCTTCCTGACCCGCAAATCAGGCGACAAGCAGGCAGGCGACTCCTCAGCCAAGCGCGATGCCTATCGCCTCGAACTGATCGCCGAACGGCTCACCGGCCGCGCCAAGGATCATTACGTCTCGCCAGCCATGGAGCACGGCATGGAGACCGAGAATGATGCGCGGCTCTACTACGAAGGCGCGCTGCGCGTGATGTGTGAGCCGGTTTCCTTCGTGCTGCACCCCAAGTACAACTTCACCGGGGCCAGCCCTGATTCACTCGTTGGCGACGATGGGGTGCTTGAGATCAAGTGCCCCGAAACCACGACGCACATTGAGTACATCCTAGGCGGTCGGATTCCAGACGAATATCTGCCTCAGATGGCATGGGAGATGGCCTGCACAGAGCGCCAGTGGGCAGACTTTGTGAGCTACGACCCGCGCGTACAGGATGAGAAGCTGCGATTCTTTTACCGGCGCGTGACCCGTGAGCAGTTGGTCTGGATCGTCGGCACAGGCCTCACTGAACGCATTCTGACAGGGCAGGCGGTGCTCGACTACTTCACTGAGCAGGTCGTCAAGCTCAACGCCGAAATCGAAAGCTTCTTCGAGCAGCACGGCGCCAAGGCGATTGCGCCGTTCCCAGTCGAAGTGATTACAGAGGATGGCGTGCCGGAGCCGGTAGGGCTGAGCGAGGGCGATCCTGGTGACGTGACCGGCCCGGCATACGCCTTTCTCGACGAAGGTGTGGAGATGACGCCATGAACGAGAACTCCTGCCCCATGCCGCCCTACTCTTCTCTCAAGCGCAGCCAGAAGCCCATACGTCCGCGCCACAAGCCCGCCGTGCGCGTCGGCAAGGTCTCAGGCACCATTCGCCTGGCAGGGCCTGCCATGGAGGCGCTGCGCGAACGCCGATACAAGAAGGATGGCGGGCGGTGCACCTGGGAAGGCTGCGGGATCTGGCTGCCTCTCTATGGCTCGGTATTCAACCGGGCGCATCTGGCGCACGTCCTGAGCCATGGAGCCGGAGGCGGCGACACGATCGAGAACACGCGCATCAGGTGCTTCCATCACCACATCGAAGTTGAGCACATCAAGGGGCAGAAGTCGCCTGCTTAAGTTATTCACAGATGTACTCCACATTTACACACTGGATTTCGATATTGACCTATCAATAATTGTTCATAAGTTCGCCGTAACTGCTATTGTTGATCTTCCGAGGAAATCAACGTATGGGCTTCGTAAAATTGGATACCGGAATACTGGATTCTACCCTCTGGATTGAGAAAGATCAGAGGGATGTTTTTATCACTGCTCTTTTGATGGCAGAGCCGAGGGAATTCAATGAGCCTCAGCCGCAGATAGAGGTTGATTCAATGGTTCCGACTGGCTTTGTTGTTCCGCCCGGCTGGTATGGATTTTGTGCGGCTGCGGGCTCTGGAATCATTCGCCGGTCACTGACAGAGCACTTTTCAGGCATGAAGGCTCTACGCGAACTTGGCTCGCCTGATCCCGAGAGCCGGACCAAGACTTTTGAAGGACGCCGCCTGATCCGAATCAACGGGGGCTATATCGTTCTCAACTATATGTCTTACCGAGACAGGGACTATGGAGCGGCAGAACGAATGCGCCGACTTCGTGAACGGCGAAAAACGCAACATTTAGAGAATGTTCGCCGTAACAGTGACACGGTTCCCCGTAACGATACGCAGGCAGAGAGCAGAGAGCAGAGAGCAGAAGAAGTACAAAATCCTTCTCGCGCAAAAGCGGCGCGAGCGACGAAGACCGCGCTTTCTGACATCAGGCATGCCGATTTTAAGGAAGCTATCCGGCGCTATTGGGATTCGAAAAATCCTGGCGTGCAGATGCCCTGGGGTCCGATGGAGGGCAAGCAACTCGGCATGTGGCTGCGTGAGGCTCCCGATATTACCCTCGAGCAATTCACAGGTATGTTGCGCGGGCGCTACAAGTCAGACGTGAATCACGGAGACCGCCCTGCGCAGTGGATTCGATGGATTACCAGCTGGGGTCCATCGCCGGTCGACCGATTCAATAAGCCAATCCAGGAGGGAAAAAATGGATCGCATAAGAGCGTCACTGGAGAGCGCGTTAGCGACAACCTCAAAGCAATCGCGGCCGCTGCTCAACGACGAGGAGTCCCTGGCTTTGACGGTATTGGTGGCGGAGACAGCAAAGCGCTACCCAAGCCAGGACCTGACGGATTCAGTGGGGGAGATCATGCAGGATCTCGAACAGTTGGCCCTGAAATACTCGCTCCCGAAGGTTCGAAAGGCGCTGGAGGCTCTGCGCATTAAGCCGGGGCAGGCGTTTTTTCCTAGGCCAGATGAAGTGGCTGAGGAGATCGAAAGCCAACGTGAACGCGGATTAAACGATGCGCTGCGGCGAGATGGCGAAGATTACCGCACCCGCGTGCAGCGATGGATTGACGCGTACAACTCGCCAGAGGAAGTCGCTTGGCGGAAATCTATGGGTTTTGAATGATTGACCGCGAAAACGACGTACTAGCGCAGTGGGAAGTGCTTCTTCTTTGGGCAGCGGCTGTGGTCTTCTGCCTCACGGTCTGGGCCTATGCCCTGGTCGGCTTCTGGTACGTCAATCAGGACTGGCTGCACTCGCTGTGGAGGTGGATAGAGCAATGATTGCTGCCCTTTACGTGATGCGCGGTGGTTGCTACTACAACCTGCCTGATGTAGATCCTTGGGATGAGGAACGCGATGCGCGGCTCTATGTTGGGCC
>Ga0134128_10005335_pt1 | contig 15577 bp, 14 predicted proteins | sample KB31754_FD_96462 | JGI IMG/M metagenome (GOLD analysis project Ga0134128, IMG submission 96462) | Terrestrial soil microbial communities with excess Nitrogen fertilizer from Kellogg Biological Station, Michigan, USA - KB3-175-4 | ecosystem: Environmental > Terrestrial > Soil > Unclassified ...
GCACCCGGTCGGTACCGGCGCCTATCGCCTCAAGTATTGGACGCGCGGACAGCGGATCGTGCTCGATGCGAATCCCGATTTCCGCGACGAGCGCTATCCCCGACCCGGAACCGACGCGGCGGACGCCGCGATCGCGAAAGGCCTCGTCGGGCGAAGGCTTCCGCTCGTGGGCAACGTCGACATCGCGATCATCGAGGAAGCGCAGCCGCGGATGCTGTCGTTCGACCGCGGACAGCTCGATTACGTGAACCTCCCGGCGTCGCTCGCGGCGACGGTGCTCGACGGTGATCGGCTGCGGCCCGCGCTTGCGAAGCGCGGGATTGCGCTGCATCGCTCGCCGGAGCCTTCGCTGTCGCTCTTCTTCTTCAACATGGACGACGCCGTCGTCGGCGGCTACGAGCCGGCGAAGCTTGCGCTTCGTCGCGCGATCGCAATGGGATACGACCGCGCCGCCGACATCCGGCAACTAGCGAACGGCCAGGCGCAAACCGCCGACCAGCCGGTGCCGCCCGGCCTCTTCGGCCACGACGGGTCGGTCGGCATTCGCGTGCCGTTCGATCCCGCGGCCGCGCGCGCCCTCCTCGACCGCTTCGGCTACAAGGACCGCGACGGCGACGGCTACCGTGAAACGCCCGACGGCAAGCCGCTGACGATCGTCAAGGTCTCGACGACCGATGCGGCCGCGCGCGCGAGCGACGAGCTCTGGAAACGCAACATGGACGCCATCGGCATCCGGATGACGTTCCTGAAGAACAAATGGCCCGAGCTCAACAAGATGACCGAAGCGGGACAGATGATGATGTGGGGGCTCGGATGGATCAGCGGCATCCCCGACGGCGACCAGTTCTACAGCTATCTCGTGAGCCGCAACATCGGCACGTCGAACGACGCGCGCCTGCGCCTGCCCGCGTACGACCGGCTCTACGATGCGTCGCGCGTGCTTCCCGACGGAGCTTCGCGCAATGCAATCTTCCGCAAGATGAACGAGATCATCGCGAGCTACGCGCCGTGGATCGTCGCCGACTATCCGTATCGCAACGATCTGACGCAACCATGGCTTCGCGGCCTCAAGCAGAATCCGTTTCAGCGGTCGCAGTGGGCGTACTACGACGTCGAAGCGCACTGAAGCCGCTCGTACGTCACGAAGGCGGATTGTCGGCAAACAACGGACGCTCGTCCGCGTAGCCCTCCGATAGCGACGGCGGCTCGCCGGCGGCTACGCTTACGACCGACCGGGCGACTGCCCGGTGCAAGACGCAACGCGCCAGGCCGGTGCACGACGGAGCTTCCGATGCTGAACCTCAAATCGCTGTGGGCGCTGACGAAAGAGTCGGTGTCGGAATGGTCGAACGATTATGCGTCGAGCATGGGGGCCGCGCTCGCGTACTACACGATCTTTTCGATTGCGCCGCTGCTCGTCATCGCGATTGCCGTCGCCGGCTTCTTCTTCGGCGCCGACGCCGCGCGCGGCGAGATCTTCGGCCAGCTCCAGGGCCTGATCGGCGACCGCGGCGCGGGCACGATCCAGGCAGCCGTTGCGAGTGCGAGCCAGACTGGTCATGGGACGTTCGCGGCGATCGTCGGAGTCGTGACGCTGCTGCTCGGCGCCACGACGGTCTTCGGCGAGCTGCAATCGGACCTCGACCGCATCTGGGATTCGCCGAAGCCCGAGCACGCCGGCATCTGGGGGTTGATTCGCGGCAAGGTCCTCTCGTTCGGCATGGTGCTCGGCATCGGGTTCCTGCTGCTCGTCTCGCTGCTGCTCTCTGCCGGCCTGTCGGCAGTCGGCAAATTCTGGAGCGGCTGGTTCCCCGGGTGGGAAGCGGCGTTGCAGGTGATCAACTTCGTCGTCAGCTTCGTCGTGATCACGGGCCTTTTCGCGATGATCTACAAGCTGCTGCCGCGCGTCGACATCGGCTGGCGCGATGTCTGGATCGGCGCGGCCGTCACGTCGCTCCTGTTCGCCATCGGAAAGCTGCTGATCGGGCTCTATCTGGGAAAGAGCAGCGTCGCGTCGAGCTTCGGCGCCGCGGGCTCGCTCGTCATCGTGCTGCTGTGGGTCTATTACTCGGCGCAGATCTTCCTGCTCGGTGCCGAGTTCACGCGGACGTACTCCTATCGGCACGGATCGCGCAGCCATCAGCAGAAACCGATGAAGGCGGAGGCACCCACGCAATCGAGGCAGGGCGACTCTGCGCAGGCGAGAGCGGGCGGCGAGGTTACGCCGTCTCCTGGCGAAAGGCCGGAGCCGCGCAGCGAAACGCCGCAGTCGGCGCGTCAAGGACGCGATTGGCGCGTGCCGGCGTCGGAGGAAAGGATCGAGCCGCGCGAGCCGGCGTGGGCGAAGCTGCGGATCGCGGCCGGCATCGCGGCCGCAGTCGGTCTCGTGGCGGGCGAAGTGCTGAACGAATTGCGGCGCAACCGCACGCTGCTGCGGCGCCGCTTTCGCCGCGCCTAGCGCAGACCGAAGCACGGGTCGGAGACGACTTTCGCACCGCGAGAGTGGTTTCCGGCCCTATAACCGAAATAGGTCAGAGACGGCTTCCGCGGCGCGAGAGTCGTCTCTTACCCTATGGCGCCGGGTGGATGTTGTCGACCCATGGCACGTTCTCGGGATTCGGCTCGACGTTCGGAATGTCGAGATTGACGACGACCGGCTCCTGGCCGCTGCGACAGAGCACGCACGACAGCGGTTCGCTGTCGGGCGCGTTGATCTCCTGGTGCGGCACGAACGGCGGCACGTAGATGAAATCGCCCGGACCGGCCTCGGCCGTGAACTCGAGCCGGTCGCCCCATTTCATCCGCGCCTTGCCGCTGACGACGTAGATCACGCTCTCGACCGGGCCGTGATGGTGGGCGCCGGTCTTCGCCTTCGGGTGGATGACGACCGTTCCCGCCCAGAGCTTCTCGGCGCCCATCCGCGCGTGGTTGATCGCCGCCGCGCGGTTCATGCCCGGCGTCTGCGCCGTGTTCGTGTCGAGCTGGTTCGCCTTGATGACCCGCACGCCATGGTAACGCCACTTCGTTTCCGCCATTGTGAGTCCCCCGCGCTCGCGGCGCGCAAACGTGCGCCGCTCTGCTGCATTCGCGCCTGAAAGCGGCCCTTCGGCGCGCCCGTCCTCTTCGCTCGCGGTTACAAGGATAAAAGCATTCGTTATTTTGCTCCTGCCGCCGGCGTCGCTATCTTGAAGGCATAACGATGCCATTCGAGGCTGCCATGTCGCGCATCTACGTCATCCACGAGAACGACGCCTGGGTCGAGCCGCTTCGCGTCGCGTTCGACGAGCTGCGGCTCCCGTACACCGAATGGTTCACCGCCGATGGGCGGCTCGATCTCGCGAGCGTTCCGCCGCGCGGCGTCTTCTACAACCGGATGAGCGCATCGTCGCACACGCGCGGCCATCGCTACGCCGCCGAGCTCACCGGTGGCCTGCTCGCGTGGCTCGAATCGCATGGCCGCCGCGTGATCAACAACTCGCGCGCGCTTGCGCTCGAAATCAGCAAGATGGCGCAATACGGCGCGCTGCGTCGCGAAGGCATTCGCGTTCCGCACACGATTGCAGCCGTCGGACGCGACGCGATCGTCGATGCGGCGAGGACGATGCGGGGACGCTTCATCACCAAGCACAATCGCGCCGGCAAGGGTCTCGGGGTGCACCTGTTCGACGGCGTCGACGCGCTCGCGCGCTATGTCGACAGCCCGGCATTCGAGGACTCGGTCGACGGCGTCACGCTGGTCCAGCAGTACATCGCCGCGCCCAGGCCGTACATCACGCGTGTCGAGTTCGTGGGCGGGGAGTTCCTGTACGCCGTTCGCGTCGACACCTCGCAAGGCTTCGAGTTGTGCCCGGCCGACGTCTGCCAGGTCGGCGACGCATTCTGCCCGGTCGGCGAAACGGCGCCGGTGTCGACGGCGCCGCGCTTCGAAGTGATCGCGGGCTTCGACCATCCGATCGTCGAGCGCTATCGGCGCTTCCTCGCTGCGAACGGCATCGGCATCGCCGGCATCGAATTCATCAGCGACGCAAATGGCGAGCTCTTCACGTACGACGTCAACACGAATACCAACTACAACGCCGACGCCGAGCGCGTCGCCGGCGTGTCGGGGATGGGCGCGATCGCCGCGTATCTCGGACGCGAACTTTCCACGCTGGACGCCACCGAACGGCAGGCGGCCTGAGCATCGTCTTGCCCGCATGACGCGAAAGCGCGACGCACGCGTTGCGTGCGCGCAGGAGGATAATGACTGCCTCATGTGAAGAGGAGACAGTCATGGCCAACGCCCGGCAAGTCGTCATCGTCAACGGCGTGCGCACCGCCATCGGAGACTACGGCGGATCGCTGAAGGACATTCCACCGACCGACCTCGGCGCGCGTGTCGTGCGCGAAGCGGTGGCGCGCGCGAAAGTCGATCCGGCGACGATCGGCCAGTGCGTGTTCGGCAACGTGATCCATACCGAGGCGCGCGACATGTATCTGTCGCGCGTCGTCGCGATCAACGGCGGGCTGTCGCACGAAAGCGGCGCGCTCACCGTCAACCGGCTGTGCGGCAGCGGCCTGCAGGCGATCGTCAGCGCCGCGCAGTACGTGATGCTGGGCGACGTCGACGCCGCGATCGGTGGCGGCGCCGAGAGCATGAGCCGCGGACTCTACGGCAACCCGGCGCAGCGCTGGGGCGCGCGAATGGGCGAGGCGAAGCTCGTCGACATGATGGTCGGCGCGCTGACCGACCCGTTCGACACCGTGCACATGGGCATCACCGCCGAGAACGTCGCAACGAAGTGCGGCATCACGCGCGAGCAGCAGGACGCCTTCGCGGTCGAGAGTCATCGGCGCGCGACGAAGGCGCATGGCGAAGGCCGCTTCAAGTCGCAGATCCTGCCGATCGAGCTCAAGAGCAGGAAGGGAACGGTCACGTTCGACACCGACGAGCACGTCCGCGCCGACGCGACCGCCGAAGGCATGGGCAAGCTGCGCGCCGTGTTCGCCAAGGAAAACGGAACCGTCACCGCCGGCAACGCGTCGGGCATCAACGATGCAGCCGCCGCCGTCGTGCTGATGGAAATGCAGGCCGCCGAGCGTGCCGGCGTGAAGCCGATGGCGCGCCTCGTGTCGTACGGCCATGCGGGCATCGACCCGAAGATCATGGGCCTCGGTCCGGTCAGCGCAGTCAAGGCTGCGCTCGCGAAGGCCGGCCTGAAGATCGCCGACATGGACGTGATCGAATCGAACGAGGCGTTCGCGGCGCAGGCGATGGCCGTGTCGCAGCAACTCGACTTCGATCCCGCGAAGGTTAATCCGAACGGCGGTGCCGTTGCGCTCGGGCATCCGATCGGTGCGACCGGCGCGATCCTGACCATCAAGGCGATGTACGAGTTGCAGCGGACGAACGGCCGCTACGCGTTGATCACGATGTGCATCGGGGGCGGCCAGGGGATCGCGGCGATCATCGAGCGGATGTAGTCTCCCTCACCCGCCTCGCTACGCTCGGCTCCCTCTCCCCTTGCGGGGGAGAGGGTTGGGGTGAGGGGCGAGCGCAACCATGCCCGACGTACCGCTTCTCCTCGTCGCGTTGACGATCTCGGCGTATTGGCTTCGCGTCGGCGCAATGGTCGTGCGGGTGCGCCGCCGCCAGCATCGCGACGTCGGCGTCGTGCCCGAACGAAGCAGCGAGCGCTTCATGTGGCTGGTCTTCGTGCCGCTCGTCGCCGCGTGGTGCGCGCTGCCGTGGCTCGGCCTCACGCACGGAAGCGGCTGGCTGGCGGTCCCATCGTTCGCCCGCGACAGCGCATATGCGTGGCTGCGCTGGCCGTTCGCCGCGATCGCCGTCGTCTGCCTGGCGCTGACGATCGACTGCTGGCGCAAAATGGGCCGCAACTGGCGGATGGACATCAGCGACAGCAATACCGCGCTCGTCACCGAAGGCCTGTTCGCGCGCATTCGCCATCCGATCTACGCGTTCAGCATCGCGATGATGGTCGCGACGGCGATCGTGCTGCCGACCGCCGCGATGGTCGCGGTCGCCGTCGTTCACGTCGTGCTGATGAACGTCAAGGCGCGCAGCGAAGAGGCGCACCTCGCGCGCATGCACGGCGACGCGTACGCGCGCTACGTCGAGCGCACCGGCCGCTTCTTCCCAGGGTCTGCGGCGCGCAACTCCTGACGGAACACGGATGCGGGTGTTGCCTGCGCTCGCCACGCTCATCGCGATGGTCGTGTTTTCGATCGCGCACGCGACGCCCGCGCTCGATCCGGCACTGCGGGCGCGCTTGCGCGCACTCGACTGCGCCAACGTTTCCGCGAGCGAGGTCCGTGACGTGCTCGCGCACGTGCCGGCACCGCGGATCGTGCTCCTGCAGGGCAGCGTGCCGCTCGTGACGATGGAGCCGTTCGCGCGCTTCCTGATCGCGATGGGCTATCCCGAGGAGCGGTTGCGCAATCCGCGCGACGGCGAATTCTCGTACAGCAGCTTCGCGGACAGCGCCGCACTCGCCGGCGCGCTCGCGTTCGATTACGAGCAATCGGGAATGGCGCCGATACTGATCGGCCATAGCCAGGGCGGCATGCTCGCGATCAAGGTGCTCTACGAATTCGCCGGCGCGTTCCATGATGCGCTGCCCGTCGTCGATCCTTCGACCGGGGAGCGTCTCGCGCGAACGTCGATCGTCGATCCCCGCAACGGACGCCTGCGACCGGTCGTCGGCCTGCACGTCGCCTACGCGGCGGCGCTCGCGACCGGCTGGCTGCCGCGGCTGATGCTCGGCCAGTGGAACATGCTGTCGCGGCTGCGCAGCATTCCGGACACCGTCGACGATTTCACCGGATTCATCCTCCCCCAGGATCCGATCGCGGGCAATCTCGCCGGCGACACGGCTTACCGCGCCATCGGTCGTGCGCACGTTCGCAGCGTCACGTTGCCCGACGGCTATCATCACCTGACGTTGCCGCGTGCAGCGCATCTCGCCGCCGATCCGGCGATACGGGCGTGGATCGACGCCTGGAGGCCCGGCAGCGCGTCTCCGCCGCCCGACGGCGACACGTCGAATCTCGTTCATGCCACCGACATCTGGTACAGCGTCAAGCGCCACTGGTGCTTGCAGGCGCAGGGATTGCTCAGTGCTCCAACATCGTGACGCCTCGATCTCCCTTGCTTCCCCGAACGCACGTTCTGGCTGCCGGAGGGGCTCCGCTGGCCTCCGCCGCGTGGCGGATGCGGCACGCCGGTCAGCGCCCCGTCGCGTGGCGGGAACGCTGCCGGCCGAGGACAGGAAATTTTTTCCATTGTCGACGTGCAAAAAGCCCTGTGCATGAAAGCCTTCCGCCGACAGACCCGGCACATTCGCACGCGATGACCTCCTGGCCCGGACGGCTCAACCTGTTCCAGGCCACGATGCTCGAATGGCGCGACTTTCATCCATATAACGCCGTTCACGCCGTTCGCATCGATTCGCCGCTCGATCTCGTTGCGCTGCGGGCGGCAGTCGACGGGGAGCTCGCGCAGTCGGGGCTCACCGGGCTCGTGCTCGATCGCGATCGATGCCGCTATGCGTGGCGTGGCGGCGCCGCGAACGCGAGCATCGAGACGATCGACGCGGGCGCCGACTGGGAAGGCGCGCTTGCGCGCACGTTCGAGCGGCATCTGAATGCGCCGTTTCCCCGCGAGGGCGCGCTCGATCCGTTCCGCTTCTTCGCGATGCCCGCCGGCGACGCGTTCTTCTGCGGCGTGGCGTACGACCATTTCATCGCGGGCGGCGACTCGATCATCGGCCTGCTCGACGCGATCGCGGGACGCTATGCCGGAAAGTCGCCCGATGCGTCGCCGCGGCGGCTGTATCCGCCTACGCATGCGCGCCTCTTCGCCAGGCACCCGCTGCGCTTCGCGCGCGGTCTCGCACGGCTTCCGGCACTTGCGCGAAGCTGCCGCCGCACGATCCGTCCGCGCTACCGGAATCTCGACGACGGCCACAACGGCTTCACGTTCTCCTGGCTCACGTCCCCGCAATACGACGCATTGCGCACACGCGCGAAGACATGGGGCGTGACGCTCAACGATGCGCTGATGGCGCTTCTGCTCGCCGCACAGGATGCCGCGATGCCGGCCCGCGACCGCGCGAAGCACCGGCACGAGCTCGCGGTGGCATCGATCATCAACCTGCGCGGCGCCCACGGCGAGGATGCGCGGACGTTCGGTCAGTTCCTGGGCTCGTTTCGCGTCTCGCATCCGGTCCCGCCGGGTGCCACGCTCGAGACGCTCGCGCGCGACGTGCACCGCGCGACGACGCGCATCAAGCGCGAGAAGCTGTTCCTCACCACGCTCTTCGCGATGGCCGTCGACCGCGTGATCGGCAAGGTGCAGACGCGCACACAGCGGATGGCGATCTACGCGAAGAGCTATCCGGTGGGCGCCGGCGTGTCGTCGCTCAACGTCGACGCGTCGTGGACGAGCGGCGACGAGGCGCCGCTCTACGTCCGTGGCGTGCCGACAGGGCCCCTGTCGCCGATCGTCGCCGCGGTGACCACGTCCGGAGCGCGGATGTGCATCGGCCTGTCGTACAGGACCACCGCAATCACGCCGGCCGAGGCCATCGCACTTCGCAACGATCTCGTGACTCGCATCGACCAACTCCAATGAACCGGAACCTCAAGACCCTCATCGCGCTCGTCATCGCTTCGTCGCTCGTGCTCGCCGGCTGCGCGACACAGCCGCCCGAGCAATCGCAGGCGGCCGCGTCGCATCCGGCCGCGCCGCCCGCGCCGATCGTTCCCGATCGCGTGCTGCAGGAACGGCTGCTCGCGCTCGATCCCGATCACATCACCGATAACGACGTACAGCAGGTGCTCGTGCATGGACCGACGCCGCGGATCATGCTGCTGTACGGTGGCATCTATTCCGTGAAGCCGATCATGCAGTCGTTCGGCTACTTCCTCGTGCGCATGGGCTATCCCGAAGCGCGCATCCGCGACCCGGGCGATGACGACTGGTCGTACAGCCCGTACGAGGATGCGTCGAAGCTCGCCGGCATCGTCGCCTGGGACTACGAGCGCACCGGTGTGCGACCGATGATGATCGGGCACAGCCAGGGCGGCATGCAGGCAGTCAAGGTGCTGCACGAACTGGCGGGCCACTTCGACAAGACCTTGCGCGTCTACGATCCGATTCAGGGGAAGTTCGAGGACCGCACGACGATCGTCGATCCGCTCACGCACCGCACGCGGCCCGTCGTCGGTGTCTCCGTTTCGTACGCTTCGGCCGTCGGCGCCGGCGGCGCGACGTTCCTGATGCCGAACCAGTGGTCGATGGTCGACAAACTGCAATCGATCCCCGACACGGTCGTCGAATTCACGGGCTTCGCGATCCCGATCGACATCCTCGGCGGCGACTCGCACTACGAGCACAAGGGTTCGGCGAAGGTGCGCAACATCGATCTGCCGGCGACCTACAGCCACGTGTTCGTGCCGGCGGTCGGCTCGCTTCCGGAAGAGCCCGGCGTACGCGCCTGGATCAACGCGTACGCGCCGGGCGCGAAGCACGACACGTCGTCGCTGCCACCGGGCGCGCTGCTGCACGTGCTGTGGGCGGCCGACGTCTGGTACAGCATCAAGAAGCACTGGTGCCTCGAGGCGCAGCGGCTCGTGCGCGCCGAGCGCGCCCGCGTGCCGATCGAGAGCGCCGAGCGCGCGCCGCAGCCGATCGACGAACCGCAGCGGATGCCCGCGCGACTCGGGAACGCGGAACGCGCAGCGGCGCGCTCGGAACGCGTCGCGCAGTAATCGGCCGCGCCGGCGGAAAGCGGGGCGCGGAAAGCGCAAGCGGGGGCGCGTAGAATAGCGCCCTTTTCGCGCGCCCCCGCAAGACCGGCCGCCACGCCGCTCGCGTTCCAATGGCCTGGGCCGTTGCGGACGAAGGTCGCGCCCGCGTTTCAATCCTGAGCAGAACGATGACCCGCGCCCTCGAAGGCCAAGTTGCGCTCGTGACCGGCGCGGCGCGCGGCATCGGCCGCGCGATCGCGAAAAAGCTCGCGACCGAGGGCGCCGACGTCGCGGTCAATTACTACAACAGCCACGACGAAGCCGAGGCGCTGTGCAAGGAGTTGCGGGCGCTCGGCCGGCGCGCGCACGCGATCCAGGGAAGCGTCGGCGTGCCGGACAGCGTCGACGAGATGTTCGTGGCGTTCCGCGAAGCGTTCGAGCACGTCGACATCGTCGTCAGCAACGCCGCCTCGGGCGTCCTGAAGCCGGTGATGGAAATGGGCCTCAAGCACTGGCGCTGGTGCATGGAGACGAATGCGCTCGCCGTCGATCTCCTCGCGCAGCACGCGCTGCCGCTGATGCGCGACGGCGGCCGCATCATCGCAATGTCGAGCCTCGGGGCGCAACGCGCGATGCCAGGTTACGGCTTCATCGGCGCGTCGAAGGCGGCGCTGGAGGCGCTCGTCCGCGCGCTCGCGCAGGAACTGGGACCGCGCGGCATTCGCGTCAACACGGTGAGCGCGGGCGTCGTCGACACCGACGCGCTTGCGTATTTTCCGAATCGCGACGAACTGCTCGCGAATTTCGCGCAGCGGACGCCCGCCGGACCGAAGCTGTCGCCGGAGGACGTCGCGAACGCGGTCTACCTGCTATGCCTCCCGGAAGCCTCGATGATCAACGGCCATACGCTCGTCGTCGACGGCGGGTTCGCGATTTCCGGATGACGCCCTCGGGACTGGACGGGAAGGTCGCGCTCGTCACCGGTGGCAGCCGCGGCATCGGCCGGGCCGTCGTCGAGCTGTTCGCCGGCGAAGGAGCGAAGGTCACGTTCTTCTACCGAGGCAATACGGCGGCGGCCGACGAGGTCGCATCGAAGCTTCGCGGCGATGGACACGACGTGCAGGCCGAGCAGGTCGACGTGACCGACGCGAAGGCGTGCCTCGCCGCGGTCGACCGCCTCGCCGAGCGCGCGGGCCGTATCGACGTGCTCGTCAACAACGCAGGCGTCATTCGCGACAACCCGCTCGCGGGTCTGTCCGACGACGACATCGCGACGGTGCTCGACACGAACGTCGGCGGTGTGTTCAACGTGACGCGCGCGGTCGTTCCGTACATGGTGATGCAGCGCGCAGGCTGCATCGTGAACCTGAGCTCGGTCGCCGGCGACAAGGGCGGCCGCGGGCAGACGAACTACGCGGCGAGCAAGGGCGCCGTGAATGCGCTGACGCGCGCGCTCGCCGTCGAGCTCGCGCCGCGCAAGATCCGCGTCAACGCCGTCGCGCCAGGCGTCATCGACACCGAGATGTCGAAGGACGTCCGCGACATGGCGGGCGACACGGCGAAGGCGCGCATCCTGATGAAGCGCTACGGCACGGCCCAGGAAGTCGCGCATGCGGTCTGGTTTCTCGCGTCCGACTACGCGAGCTACGTGACGGGGCAGGTGTTCCACATCGACGGCGGGTTCAAGCTCGACTGAACTGAAGGGAGAGAACGGCAATGGCTGAGATTGCGGTGACGCAGGACGAAATCATGGCGGTGTATCCGAAGGTCGCCGAGACGATGGCGGACGCGCTCGGCTGCGACGTCGACGACATCAAGCCCGACGTATCGCTGATCGAAGGGCTCGACGCGGAGTCGATCGACTTCCTCGACATGGTTTTCCGCCTCGAGCGCGCGTTCAAGGTCAAGATCCCGCGCGGCAAGATCGTCGAGAACGCGCGCGGCGACCTCCCCGAGGCCGAGTTCGAGCAGAACGGCATCGTGACGCCGCAGGGTCTCGCGCAACTCAAGGAATACCTGTCGGAAGTGCCGGCCGACCGCTTCAAGACACCGATGAAGGTCGCTGACATTCCGCGCCTCTTCACGCCGACGACGTTCTGCAAGCTGGTCGTGCGCGCGCAAAAGGAGGCGGCATAGGGCGGATTTCGCGCCAGCGAAAAGTCGTCTCTGACCCCACTTTGTTGCGATGCCGGATCCGCACTTCGCCGCCTACTCGTTTGTCGACCGCATCACCGAGTTCGATGCCGGCAAGCGGGCGCAAGGCACGTTCGCGATCCCGTCCCACGTCGCGGCATTCCCCGCTGCGCTCGTCGCCGAAGCGGTGGGCCAGCTCGCCGCGTGGGTGGCGATGGACGCGATCGATTTTCGCGGGCGGCCGGTCGCGGCGCTCGCCACCGAGACGCGCTTCATCGGCGATGCGAAGCCGGGTGACACCCTCGGGCTCGCCGTCGACATCCAGCAATGCGACGACGACGCGGTTGCCTACGACGGCCATGCGAGCGTCGGCGGCCGGCGCATCATCGAGCTCGCCGATTGCCTCGGCCCGATGCTGCCCGTCGCCGATTTCGATTCGCCCGACGCGCTGCGTGAACGGCTGTCGCTGCTGCGCGCGAACGGCGCGCCTCCCGGACGATTCGGCGGCGTCGGCGACATCGCGGTGAACGTGAACCGGCTTGCTCCGGGAAGCGGCTTGCACGCGACGATTGACGTGCCGTCCGCGGCACCGTTCTTTGCCGATCACTTCCCGCGCCGACCGGTATTCCCGGCGACGCTTCTGCTCGACCTGATGATGCGACATGCGCTCGATGTCGCGCGCGGCTCGCCGGCGCTCGGCGCATCGCCGCGAGCACTGCGCGTCACGCACGTCAAGATGCGCTCGTTCATCGTGCCGTCGCAGCGGCTCGACGTCGAGATCGCGCTCGGCGCAGCGGACAGCGGCGTTGCGAAGGCAATGTTGTCGGCGAAGACCGGCGATCGACTGGTCGCCAGCGCGCGACTCGAAGTGGCGGCAGAAACGGCACGATGAGCACGATCGACACCCCTCACCCGCCTCGCATTCGCTCGGCACCCTCTCCCCGCCTGCGGAGAGAGGGACGGGCTGAGGGGCGCCGACGCGTCGCGATCACCGGCATCGGCCTCGTCACCCCGCTCGGCAACGACGTCGCAGCGACGTGGACCGCGCTCGACGCCGTGAAGACCGGCGCTGCGCCGATCACGCTGTTCGATGCGTCGGGATTCTCGACGCGAATCGCCGCCGAGGTGAAGGACTTCGACGACGGCGTGATCACCGCGCCGCGCAAGCTCGTCAAGTTCGCGAACCGCTCGCATCGCTTCGCGCTCGCTGCCGCCGAGGAGGCGATGCGCGACGCTGGCATCGCCCCCACCGACGACGACGCGACGCGCTGGGGCTGCTCGGTCGGCACCGGCATGATGGGCGTCGACTTCGCCGACCTGTCGTCGGTGCAGCGGCATTGCGCGCCCGACGGCGAGATCGATCCGCACAAGCTGTTGAGCGACATCTCGGCGTCGGACCCGCTTGCATTCTGTCGCAGCCAGAGCACGGCCGGCGTTGCGCTGCTGACGCGCCGCTTCGACATTCGCGGCTGCGCGACGTCGGTCCACACGGCATGCGCTTCGGGCGGCCAGGCGATCGGCACCGCGCTGAAGCTGATTCGCCGCGGCGTCGTCGATCGCGTGCTCACCGGCGGCTTCGATTCGATGATCAGTCCGGTCGGCCTTGCCGGCTTCTGCCTGCTGTCGGCCGTATCGGCGGACAACGATACGCCCGATCGCGCGAGCCGGCCGTTCGACGCGTCGCGCAACGGCTTCGTGCTCGGCGAAGGCGCGGGCTTCCTCGTGCTCGAGGAATGGGAAGCGGCCAGGCGCCGCGGGGCGAAGATTTACGCCGAGCTCGCCGGCGACGGCAATTCCTTGTCGTCGTACCGGATCACCGATTCGCCGCCCGACGGCGACGGCCCGATCCAGTCGATGCGCGCGGCGCTCGCCGATGCGCGCGCGACGCCGGCCGACGTCGACTACATCAACGCGCACGGCACGTCGACCGGGATGAACGATCGCAGCGAAACCTCGGCGATCAAGGCCGTGTTCGGTGACGATGCGAAGCGCGTGTTGGTGAGCTCGACGAAAAGCATGATGGGTCACCTGATCGCCGCCGCCGGCGCCGTCGAAGTCGCCATCTGCGCGCTCGCAATCGATCGCGGCGAAGTGCCGGTCAACGCGAACTACCGCGAGTTCGATCCTGACTGCGATCTGAACCTCGTCCTCGAACGGCCCCGCAGGCAGAAGGTGCGCATGACGTTGTCGAATTCGTTCGGCTTCGGTGGCTCGAACAGCTGCGTCGTCCTGCGCAGTGCCGATCTGGTGGACGACGCGCGATGAGCAAGGTCGTCATCACCGGCAGCGGCGCCGTCTGTGGCGCGGGCCGCGATCCCGCGCAGATGCTGGCGGCGATCGTCGAAGGTCGCTCCGCGATCGCGCCGATCGAAAGCTTCGATACCACCGGCTGGCCGGTCAAGAACGCCGCGGAGATCCGCGACTTCAACGCGCGTTCGCTCGTCGACGACCGCAAGCTGCACAAGCTCATCCGCCGCACCGACATGCTCGGCATCTACGCCGGCGATCGCGCGGCCGAAGCGGCCGGATACGGCACGCATCGCGATTCCCTCGCCGAGGACGCGGCGCACGCCTTTTCGGATCGCACCGGCATCTACGTCGGCTCGGGTGGCGGCGCGTTCGAGAACCAATACGACTTCTTCCCGCTGATGGCGCAGGCGCACGGCGACCTCGCGAAATTCGGCGGCGAGCTGCCCGACACGGTGAATCCGATGTGGCTGCTGCGCACGCTGCCGAATAACGTGCTCTGCCACGTCGGCATCCGCAATCGCCTGAAGGGCGCCAACGCCTGCATCACGAACCACAGCGTCGGCGGTACGCTGGCGGTGATCGAGGCGACGGAAGCACTGCGCAACGGCGAAGCGGACCGCGCGCTCGCGATCGGTCACGACACGCCGATCGAGCCGCAGAACGTCCTCTACTACCATCGATGCGGCTTGCTGTCGGCCGACACGTTGCGGCCGTTCGACGCGCGACGCGACGGCAGCGTGTTCGGCGAAGGCGCCGGTGCGCTCGCGCTCGAAACCGAGGACGCGGCGCGCGCGCGCGGTGCGCCGATCGTCGGCGAAGTGCTGGGCGGCGGATATGTCAGCGAAGGCGCGGGCCTGCTCGCGATTCGCGAGGACGGAGACGGCGTCGTGCGGGCCATCGAAGCGGCGCTCGCCGATGCGCAAATCGACGCGTCGGGAGTCGGCATGATCGTCGCGCACGGCAATGGCACGTCGCTCTCCGATGCGTCGGAAGCCCAAGCGCTCTTGCGCGTATTCGGAAACGACTGCCCGCCGGTAACGGCGTTCAAATGGGCGCTCGGTCACCTGATCGCAGCGGCCGGCATTGTCGAGACGACGATCGCACTCGCGGCGTTGCGTGCGAACACCGTGCCCGGCATCGCGACGTTCGCAAAGGCCGACGCGGCGTGCGCGAAGCTGCCTGTGTCGCAGCGCGCACGGACGCCGCGCAGCGACGTCGCGCTGGTGCTCTGCCGCGGCTTCGCCGCGACGGACGCGGCGCTCCTCGTGCGCGCGCTCCGCGCTTGACCGCCATTCCTTCGACCCCGGCGGCCGATGCCGTACGCTGCGGCATCGACAGCGTCGAGATCGCGCGCATCGACCGATTGCTCGCGGAGACGCCGCACGACGAGCTTGCCAAGCTCTTCTCCACACAGGAACTCGCGGACGCCGGCGACGGCGCGGGC
>Ga0134128_10005336_pt1 | contig 15576 bp, 14 predicted proteins | sample KB31754_FD_96462 | JGI IMG/M metagenome (GOLD analysis project Ga0134128, IMG submission 96462) | Terrestrial soil microbial communities with excess Nitrogen fertilizer from Kellogg Biological Station, Michigan, USA - KB3-175-4 | ecosystem: Environmental > Terrestrial > Soil > Unclassified ...
AGCATCTGCCGGCGCTCGCCGTCCTCGAGCAGGTACCACTCGTAGGACCGGACGAACGGGTACACGCACACGTAATTCTTCGGGTCCTCGCCGGCCAGGAAGGCCGGGATGTGGCTCTTGTTGAACTCGGCCGGCCGGTGCAGGGCCATGGCCGACCAGACCGGCTCGCTGGCCCGGCCCAGGCCGGTGCGGCGGAACCGCGCGTACATCTCCTGGAGATCGTCGGCGGTCGGCGCGATCCACCAGAACATGTAGTCGGCGTCGGCCCGCAGCCCCTGCACGTCGTAGCAGCCGCGGGTGACCACGCCCTTGCCCGCGGCGTGCTGGCACAACTCGCTCACCTCGGCGGCCAGCCCGGGCCGGCCGCTCTTGGCCTGCTCGCCCGCCGCGTCCAGGGCGCCGGGGCCGGTGACCCGGAAGACCGACCACATCGTGTACCTGATCAGCTCGTTGAGCTCGCGCGCCCTGGGCCGGCCCGGCTGCGGCGCGGTGCTCTCGCTCTCGGTCCTCTCGTTCCCAGCCATAGCGCCATTGTCCACCCAGGTCGCCAGCGGCCGCGCCGCACCCGGGGGCCGGACCGCTGTTTCGACGCCGCAGGGCGGGTAGTACCTGGTTATAGCGGCTGACCCGTCGTGGCCGGCCGGCCATACCGCCGTGAGCCAGCGGGAGTAAATCATGCGATGGATTAACAAATGAGTCTGCCGGCCCGCCAGCAACATCGGCTAGATCTGATCGAGCGCCAGTTCGAGAGCGCCGAGCCCCAATTGATGGCGATGTTCGCGGCCTTCACCAGGGTGGCCGCCGCGGAAGCCATGCCTGCCCGAGAGGTACTCAGCCGCCGACTGCCGCGGGTGGTACTGGCGTTCGTGATGGCGCTGACCGTGGCCGGGACGGTGCTGCTGGCCACGCTGACCGGCAGTCCGCGCTGCTCGCGCGGCCTGGCCGCCGCCCGCAGCGCGCACGTGTCGGCCATCGCAGGCTGCCGGCCCGCGACCACGGCGGGCTCGTCCGGACGCTGAGCCCAGCCGATTAAGGCCAGGCTGATCAAGGGCCTGGCCTGGCCAAGGGTCCAGCCTGCCTAAGGGCCAGCCTGGTTACGGGCCGACCGGCTCGCGGCTGCTCAGGTGGTCGAGCACCTGGTCGACCGCCAGCCGCGCCGAGGCAATGCAAGCCGGGATGCCGACGCCGTCGTACGCCGCGCCGCAGACGGCCAGGCCGGGCTGGGACGCCACCCCGGCCCGGATCCGGGCCACCCGGTCCAGGTGCCCCACGCTGTACTGCGGCAGGCCGCCGCCCCACCGCGTGACCCGGGTGCCTGCTGGGGCGCCGCGCACGCCGGTGGCCGCGGCCAGGTCGGCGGCCGCCAGCGTGGCCAGATCGGCGTCGTCGCGCTGGAGGACGGCCTCGTCGCCCAGGCGGCCCACCGAGCAGCGCACGAGGTGCAGGCCGGCCTGGCCCAGGTGCGGCCACTTGACGGTGCTGAAGGTGACCGCCTTGATGGCGTGCCCGTCCACGGCCGGGACCAGGAAGCCGCTGCCGCCGGGCGGGGCCGGGAAGGCGTGCGTCGGGTAGGCCAGCGTGACGATGGCCATGCTGGCGTACCGGATCTCGGCCAGCGCGGCAGCGGCGGCAGAGGCGCCGGGCACGCCGCTCAGCAGGCGGGCGGCCGGGCGGGCGGGCAGGGCCAGGATGACGGCATCGACGTCGAGCCGCTGCGGGGCATGGGCGGACCCGATGGTGAGGCGCCACCCGCGCTCGAGCCGAGTCAGCTCACGCACGGTCGCCTTAGTCCGGACCTCGGCGCCGGAAGCGGCGGCCAGCGCGGGCGGCAGGCTGCCCAGCCCGCCGGCCAGCGTCGTGAACACCGCCGCCGGACCGCCAACCCGAGCCCCGCCAGCCCCGCCAGCCCCACTGGTTGGGGAGTGGGCGTCGGCCGATGCTTGGGCCGGGTCGTCGTCAGGGCCGTCAGCGACGTGGTTGTTGCTCTCATGTCGTTCTAGCGACGTGGGAGCAACAACCACGTCGTTCCGCTCCGCGGAAGCGGGGCCGCCCGGCACCGCTGATGAGGCGGTAGGGGGTTGCGGGGCGGACGGGGCCTGCGGGGCGGGCAGCAGCGAGCCCGCCGCCTCGCTCAGCGACGGGTAGCGCGGCGCGGCCGCGGCCAGCGGGGCCAGTGTGGCCAGGAACGACAGGTCTTCGCAGCGGCCGGCGTAGACCCCGCCCAGGAGCGGCTCGACGACGCGGTCCACCAGTTCCTGGCCCATCCGGCGGCCGACCCGCTCGGTCACCGAGACGTCGCCGGCGTCGGCCGGGTCGGCGGGCCGGGCGGCGTCCTGCCGGGCCCTGGCCAGCCCGCCGGGCGACAGCAGGCCGGTGGCGGCCAGCTCGTCGAAGTCGGCGGGCACGCCCATGAACTGCCGCCGGGGCAGCGGCCTGACCTGGCCGCGGGTCCAGACCCCGGCGGAGGTGGTGCCCGGCTGGCGCAGCTCGCCGGACAGCCCCAGGTCGGCGATCAGCCCGACGCCCTCGGGCCGGCGGGCCAGCAGGGCCTCGGCGCCGATGTCCACCTCGACGCCGGCCACCTCGGAGACGGCCAGCTTCCCGCCCAGCCGCGGCGAGCCCTCCAGCACCGTCACGGTCAGGCCGGCCTCGCGCAGCAGGAACGCGGCGCTCAGCCCGGCGACGCCGCCGCCGACGATGGCCACCGATGGCGACCGACGGCCGTCAGCGCGGGGGGCGGGTGAGCCAGCGGTCACGCCGACCCGCCCGGCGTGCGCTGGCCGGGGGACGGCCACCTTTGTTCGCGACCAATGGTTGCCAGCATCTCGCGGGTGGTCGCGTCGCACAGCGCGCCCTTGACGCCCGCGAGGTAGCAGTCCTCCGGGCTCACCCCGAGCTGCTGGACGACCTGGTACTCCCGGTCCAGGTCGGTGCCGAACATGGCCGGGTCGTCGGTGGACACCGAGCAGGGCACGCCGGCCGCGACCAGCGCGGGCAGCGGATGCTCGGCCAGCGAGGGCACGCTGCGGGTGCGCAGGTTGGACACCGGGCAGACGTCGAGCACGATGCCCCGCTCGGCCAGTTCGGTGACCAGCTCGGGGTCCTCGATGGCCCGGATGCCGTGCCGGATCCGCACCGCGTGCAGGGCGTCCAGCGCGCCGCGGACCGAGGCGGGCCCGGCCGCCTCCCCGGCGTGCGGGACGGCGGGCACGCCGCCGTCGCGGGCCAGCGCGAACACCTCGGCGTAGGGCTCGGGCGGGAACTGAGCCTCGAACCCGCCGAGGCCGAGCCCGACGACGCCGCGATCGCGGTAGGCGACGGCGTGCCGGGCGGTCAGCTCGATCATGTCCATGGGGTAGCCGCGCGGGATGTCGGGCGTCAGCCGGACCTGCACGTCGTGCCGCTCGCGCGCCTCCTGGGCACCGTCGCAGAAGCCGGTGAAGACCTCGTCCCAGCTGGCGCCGCGGCGGACGGCCTCGGCCGGCGTGAAGATGCCCTCCAGGTAGACCGCGCCGTGGCTGGCCGCCTCACCGGCGTAGTCGACCACGATCTGGCGGAAGTCGCGCTCGGTGCGCAGCACGCTGGTGGTGATCATCCAGGTCTCGAGGAAATGGTCGAAGTCGCGGTACTCGTACAGGCCGGCCAGCCCCTCGGGCGAGTCGGCGGGCAGCGCGACGTCGTTGCGCTGGGCGATGTCCAGCAGCGTGGTCGCCCGGACGGTGCCCTCTAGGTGCACATGCAGCTCGATCTTCGGAAATGCCACGGCAACGATTATCTCCAGGCCGGGGAACCGGCCGCCGGGCGGGCGCGTCCGAGCAGCATGGACACACCGAAAGTGCGCCGGGCGGGCCAGCCGTCCGGTGCGACCCGGCCCGGCAGAGCCAACGGCTCGAACCGAGGCCGGGGGATGCCATCGCGCATCACCGCCGTCTCCTGGGCCGTCCTCCTGACGGGGGCCGGACTGCTCATCGCGGCCTGCGGGGCCGCCGCCTCTTCTGGCTCAGGAAGCAGCAGCGCTAACTCTGGCGTCGTGGCGGCCCCCCCGGCTGCGGGGGCCGCGAGCGGCACGGCCGCGCACCGCGACGCGCTCAGCGCGCAGGCAGCCGGCCGGCCCGCCTTCTCCGGCGCCTTGGGCGGCAAGGCCACGGTCACGGGCACTCGGGTGCTGCCCGTGAGCCAGAGCATCATCATGACCGCGAACCTCACCATCCGCGTGACCAATGCCGCCCAGCAGGCGGCCGCGGCTCAGAGCTACGTCACCGGGGCAGGCGGCTACACGGCCGGGGAGCAGGCCCAGCTCAGCCCGTCCAGCGGGCAACGGCAGACGGTCAACATGACGCTCAAGGTGCCGCAGGCCGACTACGCCACGGCCCTCAGCAAGCTGTCCGCCCTGGGCAAGGAGACCTTGCTCCAGCAGCAGTCCACGGATGTCACCCAGCAGGTGGCCGACGTGGCCAGCCGCGTCACCTCCGCGCAGGACGCGATCGCGCAGCTCCGGGGGCTGCTCAAGCGGACCGGGAACATCAGCGGGCTGCTCCAGGTGCAGCAGCAGATCTCGTCGGATGAGTCGTCGCTGGAGGCCCTTCAGGCCCAGCAGCGGGCCCTGGACCGGGAGACCAGCTACGCGACCATCTCGCTGCTGCTGCTCGGCCCGAAGCCACACGCCGCGGCGCACCACCGCCACCACGCCCGCGAGGGCGGCTTCGTGGGCGGCCTCAAGTCCGGCTGGCACGGCCTGGGCCACGCGACCACCTGGGTGCTGACCGTGCTGGGCGCGGTGCTGCCGTTCGTCGTGGCGCTGGCCATCCTCGGCGGGGTGTGCTACCTGCTGTGGCGGCGGCTGGCCCGGCGGCGGGCCACGCCCGCACCGGCGCCGGCCAGCGAGACCTAGGCCCGGCCTGGCTGGCCTGGCCGGCGTGTCCGGCCCGGCCGGCGTGGCCGGTCAGGCCAGGGAAGCGGGGAGCGCGGGGTCCGCGGGGTCCGCGCCCGGCGACGCCGACGCGGCGTGCACCAAGTCCACCAGGCGGGCAAGCACGTCGGGGTCGGTGCTGGGCAGGACCCCGTGCCCCAGGTTGAAGACATGGCCCGGCGCCGCCCGGCCCCGGTCGAGCACGTCCCTGGCCCGTTCCTCGATGACCGGCCACGGGGCCAGCAGCAGGGCCGGGTCCAGGTTGCCCTGCAGCGCCCGGTCCGGCCCGGTCCGCCCGGCGGCCACGTCCAGCGGCACCCGCCAGTCCACCCCGACCACGTCGGCGCCCGCCTCGCCCAGCAGGGCCAGCAGCTCGCCGGTGCCGACGCCGAAGTGGATCCGCGGTACCCCGGACGGGGCCAGCGCCTCGAACACCCGCCGGCTGTACGGCAGCACCGACCGGCGGTAGTCCGCGGGGCTGAGCGACCCGACCCAGGAGTCGAACAGCTGCACCGCCGACGCCCCGGCCGCCACCTGGACCTGCAGGAAGCTGATCGTGATGTCGGTGAGCGCGGTCATCAGCGCGTCCCACAGGGCGGGCTGGCCGTACATCAGTGACTTGGTGATCTCGTAGTTCTTGGACGGGCCGCCGTCGACCAGGTAGCAGGCCAGCGTGAACGGCCCGCCCGCGAAGCCGATCAGCGGCGTGGCTCCCAGCTCGGCGACCAGGCTCGTGACCGCCTCGGTCACGAACGGCACGTCCTCCGCATCAAGCCCGCGCAGCCCGCGAATGTCCGCCTCGTCCCGGATCGGCTGGTCCACCACCGGCCCGACGCCGGGCTTGATGTCGATGCCGACCCCGGCCGCGCGCAACGGCACCACGATGTCGCTGAACAAGATCGCCGCGTCCACCGCGTAGCGGCGCAGCGGCTGCAGCGTGATCTCGGTGATCAGGTCCGGCGTCGCGCAGGCCTCCAGCATGGACGCGCCCGCCCGGGTCGCGCGGTACTCCGGCAGCGCCCGGCCCGCCTGGCGCATGAACCACACCGGCGTGCGCGGGACGGGCCGCCCGCGGCAGGCCCGGATAAAGGGAGAATCGCTGGTCGACGACGTCACAGCAGAGATCGTCTCATAGTGCCCGCGGGCCGCTTGCGGGCGATCCCGGCCCGTCCCGAGGTGCCATCCGGCGGTTTTCTGCCAAAAGCCCGCATGACACGCCGCCCGAGGTCCACGGACCAGCGCCGTCGCCGTGCCAGCATCGGTGCTGAGCCTGACTCGCCCCTGTGGCGGGCCGGGTGATCAACGAGATGGCGGTCCGCGGCAGCGGCGCTGGGAGCGGTTGGGAGGTGCCCAGATTGGGAGGTGCCCAGATGATGCAGATCATCCGGTATTGCGGCGACTGCGGCGGGGAGCACCCGTTCGAGCAGCCTCATGACCGGCCCGGCCGGTGCCCCGACAGCCCGGACGGCGAGTGCGCCGAGTGGCTGTGCACGGCCTGCGGCGCGGCCCTGCTGATCGGCGTCGCGGTCCTGCCCAGCGCGCCGGCGGCGGTCGCCGAGCCGCGCCGCCGGGTGGCGTGAGGACCGCTGCCCCGTGCCGCACGCCCAGACGACCCTCAAGTCCGCCGGGCGGCTAGCCGAAGTCGCCGACCCGGGAGAGGCCATCTTCCGGCTGGCCGTCGATGACCTGGACGAAGGCCTGGCCTACCAGCGCGACGTCCGGCCCGAGCTGGAATTCGAGGACGAGCCCGCGCCCCGGCGGCTGGCCCCGTACGCGGCCGCGATTGCCGCTTCCGTGCTTCAGGGGGAGACTGAAGTCGGCTGGGGCAAGTTCGTGCTGCTCTACGACCCGGCTGGCCAGCCCGGCTGGGCCGGCCAGTTCCGGATCATCGCCTACGTCCGCGCGGAGCTCGACCCGGAGATCGCGGCCGACCCGCTGATCGCGGCCGTGGGCTGGAGCTGGCTGAAGGAAGCGCTGGAGGCGAGAACCGCGGGCTACGGGCAGACAAGCGGGACGGTGACCCGCGTCGTGACAGAGGGATTCGGCTCGAAGCAGGACGAGCCGACGGCGACCGGCTTCGAGTTGCGGGCCTCCTGGTCGCCGACGGTCGAGGGGGACGAACGGCCCGCCCTGGACGGGCACGTGGCCGCGTGGTGCGATGCGCTCTGCGTGGCAGCCGGGCTGCCGCCGCTGGGAGTCTCCGCGCTGCGGCCGCCGAGCCGCAGGCGGCCCGAGTGAGCGCGGGCCAAGGCGAGAACGGCGCCGCCAGAGCCGAGACGGAGGCCGACGCCGGCCCGGCCCTGGAGCCGGATGCCGAGCCGGTGTCCGAAGCCGGGGCCGAGCCGGTGTCCGAAGCCGGGGCCGAGCCGGTGGCCGAAGCCGGGGCGGGGCCGGTGGCCGAGGCCGAGGCCGGGGCGGGGCCGGTGGCCGAGGCCGAGTCGGCGGGCGGAGCTGAGGCTGAGACCGGCCCGGTGCGCGAAGCGGTGCCGCTGCTCGAGCCGCGCGACGGCCTGCCGCCCCTGGTGGAGACCGCCGCCGCCCTGGACGCCGCGATCCGCGCGCTGGCCGGCGGCAGCGGCCCCGTGGCCGTGGACGCCGAGCGCGCGTCCGGCTTCCGGTACGGCCACCGGGCGTTCCTGGTCCAGCTGCGCCGCGACGGCACCGGCACGGTGCTGATCGATCCCGTCGCCTGCCCCGACCTGTCCGGCCTGGACGCCGCCCTGGCCAGCACCGAGGCCGTCTTCCACGCCGCCTCCCAGGACCTGCCCTGCCTGGCCGAGATCGGCTACCGGCCACGCAGCATCTTCGACACCGAGATGGCCGGGCGCCTGCTCGGCTACCCGCGGGTCGGGCTGGCCACGCTGGTCGAGGAACTGCTCGGGCTGCGCCTGGAGAAGACCCACTCGGCGGCCGACTGGTCCACCCGGCCGCTGCCCGAGGAGTGGCTCCGCTACGCCGCCCTGGACGTCGAGGTGCTGGTCGAGCTGCGCGACACCCTGGCCCGCCAGCTCACCGATCAGGGCAAGCTGGAGTGGGCCCGGCAGGAGTTCGCGGCCGTGCTCGCGGCCGGGCCGCCCGAGCCGCGAGCCGACCCCTGGCGCCGCACCTCCGGCATCCACCGGGTCCGCAACCGCCGCGGCCTGGCCGTGGTCCGCGAGCTCTGGCAGGAGCGCGACAAGATCGCCCAGCAGCGCGACCTGTCGCCGACCAAGGTGCTGCCCGACCGGGCCATCATCGAGGCCGCCCGCGGACTGCCCGGCAACGCCGCCGACCTGGCCGCTATCTCCGGCTTCACCGGGCGCGGGGCCCGGCGCCACATGTCCGAGTGGCTGGCCGCCGTGGCCAGGGCCCGGGCGCTCCCTGACCGGGGCCTGCCCGAATCGTCAGCGCCGCCCGGTGACGGGCCGCCGCCCGCGCACCGCTGGTCCGACCGCGACCCCGAGGCGGCCCGGCGGCTGACCGCCGTGCGCGCCGTGGTCGCGGCGCTGGCCGACTCCAACGGCCTGCCGACCGAGAACCTGCTCCCGCCCGACGCCGTGCGCCGCCTGTCCTGGCTTCCGCCGGGCGACCCCGCCCCGTCCGCCGTGAGCGGCGCGCTGACCGGCTACGGAGCGCGTCCGTGGCAGGTCGGGCTGACCGCCGTGCCGATCGCCAAGGCCCTGCTCAGGATCATCGAGAAGGGCGACGAGTAGCCCAGCGCCCCGGCCGGCTCGGGTGGCCTGGCGGTCAGGCGCTACGGCGCAGCGTGCCCAGGTCGCACGGTCCGGCCGAGCCCGCCTGCGGCTGGCCCGCGCACGGCAGCAGGTGGCCGGTGCCGGGGTAGTCGGGGTAGACGTTCATCACCACCTCGCAGTCGCAGCAGCCGCCCATCTGACCCAGCCGCCGCAGCAGCGCACGGGCCCGCGGCGCCCGCTCGGCCCGCCAGCGCTCGGTCCACCGGTGCGTGCCGTCGCAGCCGAACTCGTCGATCATCCGCAGCAGGAAACAGCGCAGGCACTCCCGCTCCCCCGGCTCGGTGAGCCGCCGGGACAGCCAGGTGACCTCAGCCTCGACCTGGTCCGCGATGCTCTGCGTCATCCGCGTCCTCCCTGGTAGTAGCGCAAGCTGATAGATCTGTTCTATCGCCCGCCTCTGACATTCCGGCCCGGCCGGGACCGGCACGGGGACCGGGCCAGGACTGTCAGAGGCGGGGCGGACAATGGCGGGATGAGTACGCTCGAATGGGCCTCGATCGGCACCCCGGTCGGACCGGTCTCGGTCGGCTACGGGGAGGCGGGGGTGGCGCAGGCGCGGTTCGGCCCGCCGCCCGGCCGGGTGCCCGAGGCCGCCTCCGGGTCCCCCGCCGCCACGGCCGCCCGGCAGCTGGCCGAGTACTTCTGCGGCCAGCGCCGGGACTTCGACCTGTCGCTGGACTGGAGCGGCTTCGGCCCGGCCCAGCGGCCGGTGCTGCGCCTGCTCTACGACGACGTCCGCTACGGCCAGACGGTGACCTACGGGACGCTGGCCGTACGCGCGGGGCTGGAGGCCAGCGACGACGTGATCCCGGCCAGGGCCGTCGGCAAGATCATGGGCTCGAACCCGATCCCGGTGATCGTGCCCTGCCACCGGGTGGTGGCCAGCGACGGCCTGGGCGGCTACAGCGGCGGCGCGGGCCCGGAGGTCAAGCGCTGGCTGCTGATCCTGGAGGGCTCACTGCCACCCACCCTCGACTGGACCCCGGCCTCCCCGCCGGCGACCTAGCCCGCCGCCAGCCGTCCGGGCAGGTCAGTCGGGGCTGGTGGTGTGGCGCTCGGTGGCGGCGAGGGTGGAGTCGGCCACGTGCAGGACCCAGAAGCCGCCCTTGGGCAGCGGCGCGCCCGCCGGGGGGCTCGAGCCCAGCCGCGCGCACGCCGCCGCCAGCACCATGGGCAGGTTCTCCCGGTGCACGCAGACGACCGCGGCCCGGTGATCGGCCGCCAGCCCGGCCGCCCGCAGCGCCACCGCGTCCGGGGCGGCCATCGCGCCTGCCGTGAACAGCGGCTCGATCTCGATCTTGGCCCCGGTCAGCGCCGCGAACGGCCGGACCGTGGCCACGCAGCGCTCGGCGGCCGAGCTGACCACGCGGTCGGCGCCGAAGCAGCGCAGCATCCAGGACAGCGCGTCGGCGTCGGCCGCGCCGCCGGCGTCGAGCGGCCGGGCCAGGTCGGCGCCGCGCCAGCCGGCCCGGCTGCCCGCCGAGGCGTGCCGCAGCAAGATCAGCGGCGTGGTCTGCGCGGGCCCGGCGGCGAACTCGCTCAGCACCACCACGTCACGCTCGTAGGTCAGCCGGTCGGCCGCCTCGGGCACCGACAGCCAGGCCAGCTCGTCCACCTCGTGATTGGGGGTGAACTCGGCCGGCGGGTCCTGGGCCCTGGCCACCCAGTACTCGACCCGCTTGGGTCGGCCGTCGACGTCGTAGCACGACGGGCTGAGCCGGCGGCCCAGCGTCACGTGCTGGCCGGTCTCCTCCTCGACCTCGCGGACCGCGGTGAGCAGCACGGACTCGCCCGGGTCCACCTTGCCCTTGGGCAGCGTCCAGTCGTCGTACTTGGGTCGGTGCACCAGGGCGACCAGCGGCCCGCCGGGCCCTGGCCGCCACGCAACGGCTCCGGCCGCGCGGATCTCGTCGGCCGCGGGCCGGTCAGCCATCGACGACGCGGCCCTGCCGGGAGCGGATGAGCAGGTCCTGGAGGTCGTTGAGCGGGGCGCCGGAGGCGTCGAGATGGTGGCGGGTCCAGTTGCCGTCGGCGGCCAGCCACCACGACGCGGTGCCGGGATCCATGGCCAGGTCGATCAGGCTGCGCAGCTCGGCCCGCTGGCCCGGCTCGGTGACCCGGATCAGCAGCTCGACCCGCCGGTCCAGGTTCCGGTGCATGAGGTCGGCGCTGCCCATCCAGACGTCGCCCACCGAGCCTTGCTCCCCGGTGCCGAAGGCGTAGATCCGCGAGTGCTCCAGGAACCGGCCGACGATGCTGCGCACCCGGATGTTCTCCGACAGGCCCTCGATGCCCGGCTTGAGCGCGCAGATCCCGCGCACCCACAGGTCGATGGGCACGCCGACCTGAGAGGCCCGGTACAGCGCGTCGACCATGGCCTCGTCGACGAGCGCGTTGCACTTGAGCTGGATATGTGAGCGCTCTCCGGCGCGGGCCAGGTCAGTCTGGGCCTCGATCTGCTCGATCAGCCCGCGCCGCACTCCGGCCGGGGCGACCAGTGTCCGGCGGTAGTCCGGCGGCCGGGAGTACCCGGTCAGGTGATTGAACAGGTCGGTGATGTCCTCGCCCACGGTCCGGTCGGCGGTGAGCAGGCCGAAGTCCTCGTACAGCCGGGCCGTCTTGGGATGGTAGTTCCCGGTGCCGATGTGGCAGAAGCGCCGCAGCGAGCCGTCCGGCTGCTCCCACACGACGAGCACCATCTTGCAGTGCGTCTTGAGCGGGACGAACCCGTAGACCACGTGGCAGCCGGCTTCCTCCAGCTTGCGCGCCCAGGCGATGTTGGCCCGCTCGTCGCCGCGGGCCTTGATCTCCACCACGACCACGACCTGCTTGCCCGCCTCGGCCGCGTCGATCAGCGCGTCCACGATCTCGGAGTCACCGCTGGTCCGGTACAGCGTCTGCTTGATCGCCAGCACCCGCGGGTCGGCGGCGGCGTCCACGACCAGGCGCTGGGTGCTGGCGCTGAACGAGTCGTAGGGGTGGTGCACCAGCACGTCGTGGTCGGTCAGGGTGGAGAACACGCTCCGGTCGTGCGGCAGCGCGTTGTCGGAGGGGACGAACTTGGGGTAGTGCAGGTCGGACAGGTCCAGGTCGGCGATAACCGACAGGCCGGACAGATCCAGCGGACCGGGCAGGCGGTAGACCGCCCGCTCGTCCATGCTCAGCTCGGTGACCAGGCGGTCCAGCACGTCGGCCGACATGGACTCCTCGACCTCGAGCCGCACGGGCGGCTCGAAGTTCCGGCGCGTCAGCTCGCGCTCCAGCGACTGAAGCAGGTTCTCGGTCACGTCCTCGTCGATCTCCAGGTCACTGAACCTGGTCACCCGGAACGCGTAGTGCTCCAGCACGTCCATGCCGACGAACAGCTCGCCCAGGTGGGCCGCGATCACGTCCTCCAGCGGCACGAACCGGTTCTGGGCGACGGTCAGGAACCGGGGCAGCAGCGGCGGCACCTTGACCCTGGCGAACAGCGTGGCGCCGGTCAGCGAGTCGGCGATCATGACCGCGAGGCTGAGCGACAGGTTGGAGATGTAGGGGAACGGGTGGGCCGGGTCCACCACCAGCGGGGTGAGCACCGGGTAGATCCGCTCCCGGAACAACTGCTGGAGGGCGGCCTGCTCGGGCTCGGTCAGCTCCTTCCAGCGCAGGATCTCGATCCCGGCCTCGGCCAGCGCGGGCTGGAGCCGGTCGGCGTAGCACAAGGCGTGCCGGATGGATAGCTCCCGTGCCATCTCCAGGGTCAGCCGCAGGATCTCGCCCGCCGGCTTGCCGCTGGCGTGCTCCACCGGCAGCCCGGTGGCCATCCGCCGGATCCGGCCGGCGATCCGCACGCCGAAGAACTCGTCCAGCCCGCTGGCGAAGATGGACTCGAACCTGACTCGCTCCAGCAGCGGCAGGTTCTCGTCCTCGGCCAGCTCAAGCACCCGCTGGCTGAACCGCAGCCAGCTCTCCTCCCGGTCCAGGTAGCGCCCGGCGGGCAGCTCGGCCTGATCCGGGCGGGCCGCGCCCGCCGCCCGCCGTGCCGCCGCCGTGCTCGTCTCGGCCCGTACGTCCCGCAACTCCTGCCCCTTGCTCTGTCCTGTGTCGGCGTGTCCTGTGTCGGCGTGTCCTGTGTCGGCGTGTCCTGTCTCGACAGCCCGGTCAGCGGCCTGGCGGTCGGCAGCCCGCCGGTCCCGCTCCGCCGCTCTGGCCCGCGCCCGCGTCGCCGCCTGCGCGTGCCGCCGGGCCCGCTCCAGGGCCGCCTGCTCCTCGCGCTCTCGTGCCGCCGCGCGTTCCGCGCTGCTCTGCCGTGGCCGGCGGGTCGCGCCCGCCTCCCGCTCGCGACCCGTGCGACCAGATTCCATGTCCCTATTGTCTCCACGGTAGTCGGACGGCAAAGATCTCCACCTCACAGCGTTAGTAACAGCCAGGTGAATTCCCGGCGACAGTCAGGTCGTATGATCATCATGACCCGCGGTCATATCTCCCACGCCTGCCCATTCTCGCGCCGGTATCCGGACATAACGCATCCGCGTCAGCCGGTTCTTGCGGATCCCAGTTCACCCGGCCAGGATCGACAAAACGCCGGCCCGGCCGGCCCTCTGGCGCCGAGCGAACGGAGAGACAGTCATGCGGATCGGGACTTCCCTGACGGAGGCGGACGGGCCGGGCGCGCTGGACACGCTGGCCGACGAAATCCGCCGGGCCGCCGACGACGGCTTCGCCTCGGGCTGGATCTCCAACATCTTCGGCCTGGAGGCGCTCACCGCGCTGGCCGTGGCCGGACGCGGGATACCGGCCATCGAGCTGGGCACCGCGGTCGTCCCGACCTACCCCCGGCACCCGGCCGTGCTCGCTCAGCAGGCGCTGACCGCCGACCTGGCGCTGGACGGGCGGCTGGCCCTGGGCATCGGGCTGTCGCACCAGATCGTCATCGAGAACATGTACGGCTATAGCTTCGACAAGCCGGCCCGGCACATGCGCGAGTACCTGTCGGTGCTGCTGCCGCTGCTGGACGGCGAGCAGGCCGGGTTCGACGGGGAGACGGTGCACGCCCACATCGGCCTGTCCGTGCCTCGCCTGGACCGGATCCCGGTGCTGCTGGCCGCGCTGGCCCCGCAGATGCTCAGGCTGGCGGGTCAGCGGGCCGATGGCACGGTGCTGTGGATGACCGGCCCGGCCACGGTCCGGGACTATATCGTGCCGTCCATCACGGCGGCGGCGCAGAGCGCCGGCCGGCCCGCGCCCCGGGTGGTCTGCGTCCTGCCGGTCTGCGTCACCGACGACGTGGCCGCGTCACGGGCCGCGGCCGACAAGATCTTCGCCATCTACGGCCAGCTGCCGTCCTACCGGGCGATGCTGGATAAGGAGGGCGCGGCCGGGCCCGGCGACGTGGCCATCACCGGAGACGAGGACACCGTCGCGGCGCAGATCACCGAGCTGGCCGACGCGGGAGTGACCGACTTCGTGGCCGGCGAGTACGGGCGCGGCCCGGACAAGCAGCGCACCCGCGACCTGCTCAAGTCGCTGATGGCCTGACCCGCCGCCCGGACCGGGCACGGTCGGTCCGGACGGCGGGCGCTTAGACAGCGGGCGCTTAGACAGCGGGCGCTTAGACAGCGGGCGCTTACTGGCCGACCAGGATGAGCTGGTGCACGTCCAGGTAGCCGGCCCGGAACCCGCCCTCGGAGTAGGCCAGGTACAGCTCCCACATCCGCCGGACCTCGGCACCGAACCCGAGCCGGTCCGCCTCACCGGCTGCGGCCGTGAACCGGGCCCGCCACTGGCGCAGCGTCTGCGCGTAGTGCTGGCCCATGGCCAGGTCCGAGCGGACGGCCAGGCCGGTGTGCTGGCGCAGCGTGCCGGTGATCGCCTCCAGGGAGGGGATCTGCCCGCCGGGGAAGATGTACTGGTGGATCCAGCTGTGCCCGCCCCCGGTGGCCAGCATCCGATCATGCGCCATGGTGATGGCCTGCAGCCCGGCCCGCCCGCCGGGGGCCAGCAGCCGGTCGATGACCGCGAAGTACTCGGGCCAGCGGGCGGCGCCGACGGCCTCGATCATCTCCACGCTGAGCACCGCGTCGTACTGGCCCTCGGCATCCCGGTAGTCGCGCAGCTGGACATCCACCCGGTCGGCCAGCCCGGCGGCGGCGCACCGCCGGTTGGCGGCCGCCCACTGGGCCCTCGAGATGGTGAGCGTGGTGATGCTGGCGCCGCGGGCCGCGGCCCGCAGGGCCAGCTCGCCCCAGCCGGTGCCGATCTCCAGCACGGTGCGGCCCGGCCCGACGCCGGTCAGGTCGAGCAGCCGGTCGATCTTGCGGTGCTGGGCCCGCTCCAGGGTGTCCCCCGGCTCGAACAGCGCGCTGGAGTAGGTCATGCCGGGGTCGAGGAACAGCGCGAACAGGTCGTCGGACAGATCGTAGTGCCGCCGGATGTTGCGCCGCGCGCCGGACCTGGTGGCGTCGTCGGCGGCCGGCTGGCGCGGCACGTACCAGCGCCGCAGCGTCCTCAGCGGCCGGGGAACCAGGCCGGCCAGGTGCCGGGCCAGCACCTCGAACAGCCCGGCCAGGTCGTCGCTGTCCCAGTCGCCGGCCATGTAGCTCTCGGCGAAGCCGGCCGTGCCCGAGCCGAGCCGGGCGAAGAACGCGTCCGGGTCGCGCAGCAGGATCCCCGGCGCGCTGGTCCCGCCCCCGCCGGCCACCGACCCGTCAGGGAACTCGATCCAGATCGGCAGCCGGGCCGCCATCCGGGTGAGCATCAGCCGGGCCGCGGCGGCGCGGGCCCGGCCGACCGGGCCCGCCGGGGCGGCGGGGGCCAGGGCGGCCGTCCCCGCCGTCCCCGCCGTCCCCGCCGCCCCCGCGCCCGGGGCCCGGCGGTCATGGCGCTCGGCGGCCGCGGTCACTGGGTCCCCTCCAGCGCCGGTCCGGCCGGGCGGCGGTACACCGGCAGGCGGCG
>Ga0134128_10005338_pt1 | contig 15574 bp, 12 predicted proteins | sample KB31754_FD_96462 | JGI IMG/M metagenome (GOLD analysis project Ga0134128, IMG submission 96462) | Terrestrial soil microbial communities with excess Nitrogen fertilizer from Kellogg Biological Station, Michigan, USA - KB3-175-4 | ecosystem: Environmental > Terrestrial > Soil > Unclassified ...
GTCCTGCGGGCGAGTGAAACTTTCGAAGATACCACTGATGAAGTCGTCGACGGAGGCAAAGCCGGCGGAGCGCCAGAGCTCGTCACGGTACAACCGGTGCGGCACCAACGTCATTGCCATCTCATGCGCCGCATGGCGCAGTGGAGCCTGTACCGCCTTTGGATCCGCGCAGAAGCCGTCGTTCCATGCTGGATCGGAGGTGATCGGCTCCTCGAAAACCGTATGCAACCAGAGCTTGGTCCAGGTCGACGGCCGTGGCGCTCCCGCGATAGAAGCGAGCCGCTTGACCATGTTGGGGAAGCGGATCGCCCATTCGTAGGCCTGGATTGCGCCCACGGACCAGCCCAGGGCCAGCTGCAGCTCGTCGATACTCAGCCTCTCGCTGATCAGCCGGTGCTGGGCGATGACGTCGTCGGCGATGTTGAGCGGCGGGAAGGCGCCCCCATCAAAGGGCGGTGGTGTGTTGCTGGGTGAGGACGAGAAGCCGCCACCGAACAATCCGGGCAGGATGATGAAGTACTTGCGCGGATCGAGCGGGCGGTCCGCACCGATCCACATCGCCAGGGCCTCGGGCGTACCACCCAAAAAGTTCGGGAAAAGAACCGCGTTGTCTTTCGCCGTGTTAAGCGTGCCGAACGTGTCATACGCCAGTTTGGCGTTGGGGAGCGTGAATCCGGTTGTTGTCTGGAAGTTTCCCAGCTCAAAGATCTCCATCCTGTGTGCCTCTTCTAATCCGAGATCGTCAATCATCGTATGCGAGCGCGGCTGCTTATCCGACCTCCTGCCCGCGAGGCGCTATGAGCGACCTCAGCTCCTCGTCTGTGTGCCGATCTACCACGCGGGTGACGAGGTACTCGAGATAACGCCTACCAAACATCTGTCGCCACAGCCGGCTGGACCCGTCGATGGGGTCCCGATCCTTGGTGAGGATGACGTTGGCCTCCAATTTGCCGATCACATCCGCCGCCTCGTCGGCGGTGAAGTCGAAACCCTCGTTCTTGGCGCGAAACAGCACTTCACCGAGATTCCGGTGGTTATAGCGGGCAAGCACTGCGTCGCTTGCGTGCGCCGCGGAGAGGAACTCTAGAAAGCTTTCCTGGGACACCGATTCCTCCCGGTTTATACGTATACGGTTTCGCTGATCGTCGTATGCGCGAGGCTGTGGGCCGATAATCCAATGCTCCCGGAGGAGCATTGTGTGGACGTACCGTCCCTCGGCAAAGAGCCGATAATCAGCGCGCACCATGTCCTGCTGTACCGAATTCTGCGCAGCCAGTGCCGCGTCCACACTGTCGAACCACAGCTGCTCGACGCAGTCGAGCGCTGCCTCCGCGACCGCATAGGCGCCATCTTGGACATGGCCCTGGCGGTAGCGACGCAATCCCGGCAGTTCCAGCACCTTGACCGCGTGGGTATCGAGACAGTAGGAGCAGAAGCGGTCTAGCGGCAGGCCCTCCCTGCGCGTAGAGAGGACTAGCAGTTTGGCCATACCGTTATCGCGCGTCTCCTCGGGTCCTCCACGGATGGTGTGGTCCGTGGTGTTCAGCGTTAGGCCTCGCCAGGAGGCCGACCAGTTTGGCTCGTCGGGCACCGCGCCCTGTAGATACTCCTTTGACCGCAATGACTCGATCCGCTCCTTTTCGCTCTCAAACCAGAACTCGCCGACGCCACACCACAGTGGGTCGCCGCTTTCTCCGGGTAGCGCAATGCGGGTGTTGACAAGGTACCGGAGGGCCTGCGGAATCTTGCTGGCGTACCGCACCGCATGCACCTCAACCCAATAACGTTGGAACTCCGCCTCGGTCATCCCCGGGCGCGGATACGCGAAGATGAACTGATGAATCATGACCGTCGCGCCGCCGCCACGGTCTGAGTGGAAGTTCGCTCAGACAAATTCGGCGGGTGTTCACCGCGGATCAAATCAGCCCCCTTCTCAGCGATCATCATCACCGCGGCGTTCACGTTGCCATTGACCAGTTCGGGCATCACCGACGCATCGGCGATACGCAGTCCCTCGATTCCGTGGACCCGCAGCTGGTCGTCGACCACCGCCTCGCGGTCGGGGCCCATCCGACAGGTACCAACCGGATGCCACACCGTCCCAGAGACTTTACGGATGTAGTCATGAAGGTCACGGGTGCTGGTAACGGATTGTCCGGGAGCCAGCTCCCGACCCCGCAGTTTGTCGAACGCACTGGTATGGGCCAGCTCGCGCGCGTACCGGATCCCATATTCCAGCACCGCGAGATCTGCATCCCGGCTCAGGTACTGCGCATCGAGCCGAACGAGAGCCGTCGGGTCGTTGGATGCCAGCGTCACCGTTCCCCTGCTGCGTGGCTGCGTCAGGATAGGCGCAAAGGTGAAGCCTGGACCGTTGGTCAGGTACTCCGGCGCGACGAACTGCACGGGTCCGAAGAAATACTGCAGGTCCGGGGCCACCTGATCATTCCGGCTTCCGCTCCACAAGAAAAGGCCGCCTTCGGCCAGCAGCTCTGGAGGGTCCAGCGAAACCAGGCTTTCGAACGCGACGCCGAGCAGCAGGTGATCCGCCAAGTTTTGACCGACCCCGGGTAGATCGCACACCACATGAATGTCATGCCGTGCCAGCTGCTCTGCCGGTCCCAGCCCGGAAAGCATCAACAGCTTCGGTGTCTCGAAGGTCCCGCAGCACAGGATGACTTCGCGCTGCGCCCGGATGGTCGCCACCCCATTGGGGCCTGCATACTCGACGCCCCGGACCTGGCCCTGCTCGATAATCAGACGCGTCGCCCGTACCCCGGACAGCAGCTGAAGGCTCTTACGGCCCAGGATTGGTTTGACGAACGCGGACGCTGCGGTGGCTCGAATGCCATCGACGGTCCGGGTAGATTGGTAGAAGCCGGCGCCCGCTTCCTGCGAAGCTCCGTTGAAGTCGTTGTACTTTTCGGTGGCTCCCAATTCGGCAGCCGACTCAACAAAAGCATGCGATACGATGGACGGCTTCTGTAGATCAATGACCGATACCGGCCCGTTGTCGCCGCGGTACTGCGATGCGGGTCCGTGATATGTCTCCGACTTCTTGAAGTACGGAAGGACCTCCGCATAAGCCCACCCGTGGTTGCCAAGCCGAGACCAAGCGTCGAAGTTTCGACGATTTCCCCGGATGTATACCATCGCGTTGATCGCACTGCAGCCGCCGAGAACCTTACCTCGGGCAATGTCGATGGAACGCCCACCCAGCCCCGGCTGCGGCACGGTGGCGTAGCCCCAGTTCTCTGCACCCTTGGGATTCCACAAGCTGTACATCGCGTCCAGGCCCGGGGTATATATGGCCGGATTGGTGTCCATGCCACCCAGCTCGAGCAATGCAACACTGCACTGCGGGTCCACGCTCAGCCGGGCGGCCAGGACACAGCCGGCCGTCCCCGCTCCCACCACTACGTAATCGACGTGGGTGTCGGACATCGACGCCTCCTTGTCCTGCTCAGTCCGCCTCAGCGCATCGGATGTTTTTTCAGAAATACGTACGCGCCTTCGCCCACCGCGACCGGGTTCATGCTCTGCAACCCGTGCGTGGCATTCGGAATGCCGCACCGTTCGGCCTGCGGAAGCCAGGTCATGAGAAAGCGCTGGACCTCCCGGAAACCGGGCATGACCGATTCGCTGTCGAGGCCCATCACCGCCAGCACCGGCATGTCCGGCTTGTGCTCCACCAGGTTATCCGCTTGCGACATCTGGAATTTCCATGACACGACCGCAGGAAGGTCAACCGTGAAGGCCGTATCGACGCATCCTTCGACCCGCTGCCATACGTCAAGTGGGCCGGTCATCTCGACAGAACCGAGAAAGCTCGGCCCGGCTACGTCCATCATGTAGCTCCGTGCGGCCCCGAACTTGTCACCGGAATTGTAAAGCGCCATGGCGCGGTTGAAGGCGCTGACGTTGGCTTCCACGGCCTCCGGCGACTCGCGGTTCAGGTATGGCTCCAGCAGGATCGCCGAATGCGCTCGTTCCGGATAGGAGAGCAGGAACTGGAAACCGATGACACCACCGAACGAGAATGCCATGATGTGCGCCTTCTGGATGCCTAGGTGGTCCAGGAGTTGCTTGGCGTGCTCGGCGCTCTCTTCGATGCTGAGGCTGCTCTTCTCCAGCGTGCTGCCGTTGTAGCCGGCCCGGTAATAACTGATGAGCTGATATTCCTCCAGCAGCCGAGGATAGAACCGCAGCGGAGTGATCAGGCTGTCCGCGATGTTGGTACCGTGTATACAGAGGATCGGCTCGCCGCTGCCGAGCACCGCGTACCGTAGCTCGGCGTTGCTGACCTTCACCCGTTGGTTGTGGTCGACGTTCCATTCCCGACCCAGATAAAGGGTGTTCGTATACATTGGATCATCCTTCAGGATTTGCAGTCTGCTACCAGCCGTAGCGGGTGAGTCCGGACTCCAGCACCTCGACGATGCGTTCGCCCGCTGGGTATGAGTCCCTGGCCGTCCGTGCCGTGATGAACGGGTAATCGACGACCACCGAAACCGGGCGGCCGAAGTTCCCGTAGAAGCCACCCTCGGGACCGGTTGCATCTCGCAGGATGTACTCCAGGACGAAGGGCGGTGGGCCGATCACGAAATCTGTCCGCTCGAAGCCGGTTCCGTCTTCCCAGTCGTCCTCCAGTGGGTGGCCGGTGACGTGCTTGCCCCAGAGGATGGACTTGCGAAGGTCGATTTCCCGGGCTAGCGCAAGGCACGTGACGGCGTAGCATTCGGCGGCGATAGGTTTGCCGGCCTTGTAGAACGCCAGGATCAGGTCGTGAATCCGGAAGTTGTTCACCATGTCGACGAAGGGCCCGCTTCCGCCGACCAGCAGGAGCGCGTCGTAGGCGGTGGCCTCCTCCGAGACCCTGCTGAGCGCGGTGTAATAAGACTCGAGCTCGTCGAAATAGTGCTGCGAGCTGACGTACGGCCGGTCCGGAAACCACTCGTACAGGTTTATCGGGTCGTCCAATCGACCCGACATATCGACCTCATGCACACGCTTGGCAGTTTCCGGCGACACCACGGAGTAACCTCTCGGTAGGTCGATATGCTTCGGGTCCATGCTCGGGGCCAGGGGCCGCGGTTTCTTGCCTCGCGGGGTCACGAAGGTTGATTCATAGCCGGCTTCATCAAAATGATCCAACGGGCCTACGAGTTCCTCGCCCCAGTAACCCCACTCTGACAGTACAATCAATATTTTTTTCACAACCGTCATTCCTTTACGCTCTTGTGGTGTCGTCTGCGTCCAGCACAGTGACTCCGTTCAGGGCGCCCACGTCTTCGAGCGTATTTTTTACCTCTGGGTTCGCCCCGACGACGGAAATAGTCGTGTCCAGATCGAGGTCCTGCTGGGCGAAGGCAAAAGCACGGGCGCACCGTTCTGACATGCTGCGTAATCCAGAAAGAAGAAGTACCACTTCGCTGGCTCGAGCGGAGATGATCCGCTTCAACTCCAGTCTCAGGGCTATCACGGCGCTGTCGTCCATGTCCCCGTCCAATGTGAGCCGGGCCACTCTGCCGACGATGTCGCATGCGATGTCAAACGGGAGGGCAGCCGACACTATCCGTACGCGGACTTTCACGTCCTCGGGAGTCGGGGGTAGCTCGTCCCACTTCCCCCGGATGGCGAGCAGATGGCGCTCCGTCGGCTGCGCTGGGGGCGCTGGCAAGGTCACCGTCATCGCCTCGGGGTCAAAGTTCGCATAGCGGTTCCCGTTGACCCACACTGCATCAATTCTAATGCTTCCCGGGGGCAGCAGGTCCGGCGCTACCCGCAGAATGTTGTCCTTGAGCGCACCCTGCTTGGGCTTGAAGTACAAATCTATTGGCTGCTTGGTGAGCAAGAGGTTGGTGTAGACCGTCGCCAGATAGCAAAGCTCGAACGAGTGGTAGCCGGACATCGAATGGCTGCCCTTGAACCGCTCGGTGCCCAGGACGTATGGGATACCGCTCGCGAGCACGTTGAAATATACACCGCCGGAGTCGTTGTCCGTGAACCAAGCGTTGTAGAACGCCGACGACTCGCGGGCCAGCTGCAGGTACGGATCCAGTTCCTGGAGCGATCCGGCCAGGATCAGGTACGCGAGGATGCCCTGTTCCTGCTGCCACCAGGCCTTGCGGTCATGCCAGACGAAACGGTGAAATTCCTGCCCGGGCCCTAGCTCGCGCAGCAGGAGGTCATACCATCCGCCGCGCTGCTTGTCCCGTCCCACGTCGGGCATCAGCGCAGCGATCTTGCGGGCGAGTTCCACGTAGCGATCATCTGGGTGCAAATGCTGAATGCGCATCAGGTTCCAGGCGATTTTCAGGTTGTGCCCGACGGTGGCCCGGTTCTTCAGCTGAGGGTGCTCGTGGTCGGGGGTCCAGTCCTCGAAGAACTTCTCGTTGACGAACGGGCTGTGCTCGTAGTCGGGGAAGTGCGTGACGATCAGATCGGCGCAGTAGGTAAGCATGTCTGCGTAACGCCTATCAGCGGTTGCCAGCCACAGGTTGATCAGATAGGCCGGCGCATGGTCACCAACTGAGTTCCAGTTCTTGCGCGCCCGGTTATAGGTGAGTGACTCATCGCGCGGGTCCATCGAAACCGCGTCCAGATGAGAGAAATAGCCTTCTCCGTCCTTGTCCAAGAAGTATCGCTCGAACAAATTAACTGTCATCTCCGCGTCGCGCAAGATGCGTGGATCTCCAGTCACCCGATAGGTCTGGATAGGACCGGCCAGCGCGTAGATCTGTTCGTAAGCGGGGATCGCATCGAAGTCGTCACCGAATTCCGAGGCGAGGATGTTGCGTTTATGGGCACCTTGAATATCTGCCCCATGGTACCAGTAAACAATCTCTTCTTTCTCGTTGATCGCTCGCATCTGTTCTCGCAGGTACTCCGTCCCCTTCTCGGCGGCCTGCAAGTACCGGTCCTCGCCGGTAAGCATATAGGCAGAGGCGAAGCCGTAAACCATCCGAGAGATCGTATCCGTCTCCTGCCGGGTGGTGTCGATCTTCTGCCCCTCAAGGGTCAGCTGGGTACGGTAAGTTCGATAGTCGATGACACCGTCGGGGAACTGTGCCTTGAAATAGAACTCGGCCAGGTCGCGAACCTGGTTGATCCACCAGTCCGCGGACTCGAAGCGCCACTCGTTTCGGGTGCGGCCGACCAGCACGATGCGCTGCGCTTCGAAGGAGTAATCGCCGCCCTCAGGGTAGAAGACGCCATATGCGAACAGGAAACGACCAGGTGTCAGCAGGCTCTGTATAGGAGCACCCGGGTCCTGGAACGGCTCGTGTGGGTTACGAATCACCTCTGCGAACGTGACATCGGTCAGCTTTACCTGGAACTCACGTCCGTCGCTGGTCTTGAGGCCAAACGCGCCGTCCGGTGCCCCTTCGGTTGCCGTGACGTAACCGGCGATGGTATCCGAGAAGGTGAATTGCATCTTGTCCATTGGTCGTCTCCTTGCCTGCTGCGAGGGCCTGACTACTGCGAGATCAGGACCACCACGCTGCGTGCGTTGACGCGGTAGCTGTCGTCTGGCTTGATTTCGATTTCATCGCCGGGCTGGGCGATATCCTGCGGGGAAGGCAACGAGGTATCGACCGCGCGCCACCATGTGCGCCCAGACACTGGCGGGACCTCGAAGTCCAGGTCCTGGCCGGACATATTGAGCATCACGTGCAGGTCGGCATCATCGTCGAAGCCGCCCATGGTGAACGCCAGCACCGATGAGCTAGGATCCGACCAACCGGGGGAATTGAGCTTGCACCCATGCCAGGCGATATCCAGGAGACCACGCTCATTCGCCTCGGCGGTAAAATACCGCGGACGGTGCACGATCGGATGGCGGCCGCGAAAAGCGATCATCTCCTTGAAGAACCGGAAGATATCGTGATTACGCTGCACCAGATTCCAGTCGAACCAACTGATTTCATTATCCTGACAGTAGGCATTGTTGTTGCCCCGCTGAGTGCGTCTGACCTCATCACCAGCGACTATCATCGGCACGCCCTGCGAAAGCATCAGTATAGCGGCGAAATTCTTGATCTGGCGTTGACGAAGCGCCTCCATCGCCGGATCTCCGGTGTCGCCTTCCACACCACAGTTCCAGCTATCGTTGTCGTTGTTGCCGTCCCGGTTTCCCTCACCGTTGGCCTCATTGTGTTTCGTGTTGTAAGAAACCAGGTCGTTTAGCGTAAAGCCGTCATGCGCAGTGATGAAGTTAATGCTATTGTCGGGAACTTCTCCAAACCGCTGGAAGAGGTCAGCACTCCCCGCGATGCGGGTGGCGACCTGGCCTACCAGGCCTCCGTCACCGCGGACGAAGCGGCGTACGTCGTCGCGGTAGCGCCCATTCCAGACCGCCCAGCGGGTGCCGCCTGGGAAAGTGCCGACTTGGTAGAGACCGGCAGCATCCCACGCCTCAGCGATGACCTTTACGTCGGCCAATGATTCGGATAACTCAATCTCCCACAGCACCGGTGGATAAGTCATCGGACTGCCGTCCGGCCCGCGCGACAGGACGGAGCCCTCGTCAAAACGGAAACCATCTACATGCAGCACTTTAACCCAGAACTCCAGGCACTCGCGGACGAATTTCTCCACCATAGGATGGTTGCAGTCAAGGGTATTTCCGCAGCCGGAGTAATCCATGTAATACTGCTTGTCCTGGGGCACGAGATAGTAGTATGTATCGTTAGCGAGCCCCTTGAATGAAATCATCGGGCCGAGGTGGTTGCCTTCGGTGGTGTGATTGAAGACCACGTCCAGGATTACTTCGATTCCGGCTCTGTGCAGGGCCTTCACCATATCCCGGAAGTTATCGATATGCTTGCCCTCCCCGGGGCTCTGGCAGTACTCCGGGTGCGGGGAAAAAAAGCCCAGCGGGTTGTAACCCCAGTAGTCGGTCAGGAAGGTCCCGTCCGGAGATGTTCCTGCGACACCAGATTCGTCGAACGCGAAGACGGGCATGAGCTCAACCGCCGTCACTCCGAGTTCCCGCAGGTAGGGAATCTTCTCCACGATCCCGGCGAAGGTCCCGGGGTTCTCCACCCCAGAGGTGGGTGATTTTGTGAAGCCGCCGACGTGCAGCTCATAGATCACTGTCTGGCTCATCGGGCGGTTCAGCGGCTGGTCGCCCTCCCAGTCATAGCACCCAATGTCGATCACCGCGCTGCGCATGGAGCAGTCCAGGTTGTCATCGGCGTCGCAGGCGCGGCCACGGTTCCAGAGGTTTTTGGTGACGCCTCTCGCGTAGGGATCGAGCAGAATTTTGTTGAGGTTGTATCGATGACCGGATCCGGACAGATCCCGGGGCCCGTCGACACGGTAGGCGTAGTGCAGTCCTGGCGTAGCCCCGCGCACATAGGCATGCCAGAATTGAAATGTTTGGTTGACCGCTGGATCCAGCTTGATAGTCTCAATCGGTTCGGCAGAGTCGGCCGCGTCGAAAAGCAGTAACGTGACCGCGGTGGCATCCGCAGCGTAGAGCGAGAAATTGACCCCGCCAGCATCGGGAATCGCCCCCAGCGGGTGCGAACGTCCCGCCTCAACACGATACTTGGTATCGGCGCTTTCCGTCATGGTTATTCCCATCTCGGCTATACAGGAAGATCAAGTCTTTTCGCTCAACATATCGATGATCTTACGGGCGAAGAGGTGACACAGCGGTCCTGATCGGCCGGTGACGAGGTCACCGTCGACGACAACATCTTGATCAGTGTAAATCGCACCCATGTTGCGCACATCTCCAAACAGGTTGTTGTGCGAGACCACCGGGCGGCCCCGAACCAGCTCGGGGGCCGACGCCAGCAGCCACAGGCCATGACAGATGATCCCCTTGAGAATGCTCGAGTTTGCGAATGCACGCTGCAAGAACTCGGTAGCAGGCGGCAGTTTGGTGACATCTTCTGTGTAGCGCAAACGATCGGCGACCATGCCCGAGGGCACGATCACGGCGTCGAAGCCGCCCAGTTGCTCATTGCTCACATTCTCGAAGCTCTCCTGGCACTGCAGCGGAGCCTTGTATTCGTGACCGAAAAAGGTCAGTGACGGCTGGCCCCATAGCCGGCTCAGGAGATGCAGTTCAGCACCTTCCTCAGCAAAGCGATGTTGATAATAAGCGATCTCGGGCTCGTAATAATCGCTTTCGATGAGAACAACTATCTTCTTACCAGCTAGCTTCACGGATAACCCCACTTACTGGCCGCATTTGATGTGATCGATGTGGTGCGGAACGTCGCCGTCGATGACGAGATCAATGAGGAATGGGCCCTTGGTTTCGAGTGCCCGGATGATGGCCGACCGCACCTGCGACGCGCTTTCCACCCGGGCCGCGGGCACACCGAGCGCCGCAGCCATCCGATCGAACCGGAGATCGGGTCCACGGAGATCGAAGGAGGCTGGGAAGCCGTGTTCCGGCAAATCTCGCTCTCGCCAGTATTGTTGAATATTGACTTTGAGGATCCGGTAGCTGCGGTTGTTGCAGACTACGATTTTCGCGCCGATCTGGTGATGCGCGGCCGTCCACAGCGCCTGAATCGTGTACATGGCGCCCCCGTCGCCGGTGAAGCCGAACACCGTCCGCTCGGGCTGAGCCAGCTTAAGGCCCAACGCTCCGGGGATTCCCACCCCCAAGGAGCCGCCCCGAGTCTGGAAGTAGGCACCGGGCCGGTTTGGTACGAGATAACGGACGAGATCCGGCGACGTGGTGATCGCCTCGTCGAAGATGACGAGGTCATCGGGAGCCAACTCGGCCAGCTCAGCCATGAACTGGGAGGCCGGCATCGGCAGCTCGCCCCAGCGCGTCCGGTCGGTGCGACGCTCGGTTTCCTCCTGTTGGCGCTTTTCCGCGGCGAGCTGGTGGCAGCGTTGCTTGGCCGCCGACTTCTGTGCTGGTGACATCTCCTGCCCGAGTGCCTCGGCGAGCTGCGCGAGGGTGAGCTTGGGATCGCTGACCAACCCGAGGTCGACCGGAAAGTTTTTCGCGATCGCCTCGGTGTCGAGGTCGATGTGGACGATCCGCGCGTGTGGCGCGAAGGCGTCGCTCAGCGCGGGGAAGACCTCCGGGAAGACGTAAGTACCACAAATCAGAACCGCGTCGGCCTGTACCGTAATGGGCTGGCTGTCTTTAGCGAACATGTGCCCGAGTAATCCACGGAAATGTGGATGGGACGCGCTGAGATTCACCTCAGAGGAGTCCGCAGCCCACACCGCCGCCCCCCAGAGCTCGGCCACTCGGGCCAGCTCCGGCTGTCCTTCCGAGAACGCCACGCCGTCGCCAACAATGATGATCGGATTTTTGGCTCCGGCAAGCAGCCGGGCGGCTTGGGTGACCAGCGCCTGCTCCGGAACGGTGCGGGTGGCCAGAATTGAGGTCGGCACCACCTGCTCGATGTTGGGAGCGTCGAGCACATCCATCGGCAGGGCCAGAAAGACCGGGCCGGTCGGTGGCGTGGTCGCGATCTTGATAGCCCGGCGCAGCATCCGCAACAGTGATGCCGGATGCGTGACCCGCCCGGCCCATTTGGTGACCGGCTGCGCCATGCCGACCAGATCGACCGCCATCTGCGCATCCATGGCGTCGTAGCAGACGCCCGCGTCGCCGGCGAGCACGACCAGCGGCGCATGCCCCCGCTTGGCCTGGTACATCATCCCGATGCCGTTGCCCAGGCCGACGCCCGTGTGCAGCTGCACTACGGCCGGCCGGCGAGACGCACGCGCGTAGCCGTCCGCGATGCCCACCGCAATCGTCTCCTGCAGGGCGAAGACGTACTGCAAAGCCGGGTAATCGGAGAGGGCGTCGAGAAAACCCTGCTCGACGGTCCCCGGATTGCCGAACAGATACTGGATGTCGTCTGCGAGCAGCTGTTCGAGGACGGCGTAGCGGCCAGTGCGAGCGCCCGCCGTCTTACTTGCCGCCACCTGACCGGCTTGAGCCACTCCGATCGGGGCACTCATGGTCGGACGGCCGGCTCGGCGGTGGCGTCGGCGCTGCCGGCCCGGTTGGGGCCGTGCCAGCCGTAGTAGCGCAGACCGTGCTCGAGCACCTCGACTAGCACCCTGCCGGTGGTGTAAGAGTCCCCGGTGGACCGCCCGGTGATAAACGGGTAGTCAGCGATCACGGAAACCCGGTGCCCGACATTTCCGTGGAATTGGCCGTCAGGTCCGACGGCGTCGCGTAGGATGTATTCCAGCGGGTATGGTGGCGGTCCAATGTTGATGTCGGTACCGACGAAGCCGGTGCCATCATGGTAGTCGTATTCGATCGGGTGCCCCGTGACGTGGCGACCCCAGATGATGCTCTTGCGGTCGTCCTGATTACGTGCGAATGCGAGGCACGCGACGCCGTAGCACTCCGCGGCCACCGGCCGGTTCATCCCATAAAATATCAGGATCAGCTCATGAATCCGGTAGTTGTTGACCATGTCGATGATCGGGCCACTACCGCCGACAATGAGAATCGCGTCGTACTCGCGCTCGATCTCACTCCGAATCTCGTCCAGGCGGCTGTTGTAGCTCTCCATCTCGCGCAGATAATTGGGTGAGCTGTGATACGGCATCTCGGGCAGCCAGGCCGAAAGGTTCAGTGGATTGTCGAGCCGGCCTGATTCCATGAGCTCACGTGTCTTGCGGGCATTTTCTTCTGAGGTCACGCCGCGGCCGAGTGGGGGGTCGATGAAGCTCGGGTCCTCGCTTGGTGGCAGGGGCTGCGGTCGCCTTCCCTTGCTCGTGGCGAAAACCATTTCATAACCCTGCTTGTCCAAGGCGTCGAGCGGTCCCACCAGTTCTTCACCCCAGAAACCCCATTCCGAGAGAATGCAGAGAATCTTGCGTGACATAAGGTATGTCCTTCTTCCACTAGCCACGGATGCCGGTAGGACAGCCGCAGACGTCATCGCAGCAGAAGGTCAGTGGCTGTCACGCAATAACGTCTTCACACTAGGCTCGGGCCGGGCCCGCAACATCGGCAATTGCCCTAGGCTTTAAGCTGCGAGTAGCGGGCCAGGCGCGACGACGGCCCACGGCTGTCGTCAACCTTCCTCGGCGAACTTGTGATCCAGGCTGATACCGCATCGCCCGCTGGTGCCCGAGGTCAACACCGGGCTGACCTACCGTGCTGGATCGGTACAGTCCGTCACAGGTCATGAGCTTAACGCTTAGAACCCGGGGGATTCCCTGGTGCTGGGCTCTGTCGGAAACCCTAGAGTAGACACTTCTTGACGCTGCAACTCATCCAGCGCGGACGGCGTGCGGCTGGATCTATCGTCGCCGGACCGGATCGATAGAGATGGTGGAGATTCGTCGTGAGCACCGACGAACATATTGTCCGTATTGTCGTAGGAGTAAGTGGCTCACCGAGCTCCACGGCGGCCCTGCGCTGGGCTGGCCACGAAGCGCGCCTGCACTCTGCGGAGATCTGGGCAATTCACGCCTGGTCTTCACCCATGGAGACGTTGGCCCCGTACGCCTCCCGGCGCGGAGTACCTTCACTTGATCAGCATCGGGAGGCATCCGGTGCGCTGCTGACCGCCGCCATCAGATACGCCCTTGGATCCAACGAATCAGGAGTTGCCGTCCGACCCACACTAGTCGAGGGCGCTCCCATACCTGTGCTGCTCCGCTACGCCGGCAGCGCGCACCTACTCGTCTTGGGACACAGATTGCGATCTGGACACCTAGGTGGCATATCGCTAGGTGTGGTGACGCGATCCTGCATTTCACAGACTCGGTGCCCTACAGTGCTCATCGCTGGGGAAGACGTCGTTGCTGATGCCGAGACCTCACGCTTCGCGGATGGCCTTCATATGTACGACAATAACTTGGCAAGAAGGTGGTAAGCCGGATTAAGCCGATGACGGTGCCACTGGAATCAGCAAACCAGCCGTGGTACAAGCGCGTATTGGCCTGAGGCCTAATTATTGGATGGAATGATGAGCATCAGTCTTTGCGGCTCAATAACAATGCCAGTAATGCTGGTCGACAGACGACGAAACACGCTCGTTCCCCACCTTAGCCAGCACAATACCCACTACCTGACTGCCTACCTGAGCGCAGTGACCGGTTGCCTCCGCCAACGCGGAACCGCGATCTACGCCGCCGAGCTTATGCCCAGCCCGCAGTCGTTGAACTGTAGCATCACTTTCTGTCCACCTCGCCAGCACGCCGGGTTCACCGTGCCGGCCTGGGTGGCGTATTACGCAGGTTGGAACGAGCACCGCGGTTGGTGCTGCGAGCTTCACCACATTGTCAATCAACGCTCCAGAGTCCGCCGCTACCTCAAGAAGCCGCTCGTGCCCGCGCCAGACGTAGTCGCAGATTTCATCGTCGAGTCCACTCGCGGCCAGACGCTAGGAACCCTCAGCGCAGCGGAGCCCGGCGCCCACGACCGTCTTACCACGCAGGAGTTAGCTGACGACCTGATCCGATTTACTCCGTCATGTACCTGGCTCGGATAGTCACGCGGCCGGCGCCCGGCGCAGCAGTCCCGACGCGCCTGTCCAGGTTGCGCGCTGCCGGCGGCCGCAGGAAGGTGATCTCCTGGTCGTACGATTTCGGCATGTGCCGCAATATCCGCCCACTGCACAACTTCGACCCGCCGGCGACGCAAGACGAGGTCTACAGCGCGGCGCTTCAATATGTGCGCAAGATCAGCGGGTCAACCAAACCATCCCGGGCGAACGCAGAAGCATTCCAGCAGGCGGTCGATGCGGTCGCCGACGCCTCGATGCGGCTGCTCAACGAGCTGGTGACCACCGCACCACCGAAGGACCGCGAGACCGAAGCCGCCAAAGCCCGCGCCCGCGCCGCCACTCGCACCCGCGTCTAGACGGGAAGGGGGGTCAGCGAAGGAAGGGCGGCCAGGCGAGGACTGAGTCGACGGCGATCGCGACGAACAGCAGCGCCAGGTAGGTGTTCGAGAGGTGGAACAGGCGCATGGGATTGACCGCTACATTGCGCCGTACGGCGGCGTGCAGGCGGTGGGCCATCGTCACGAACCAGCCGCCGGCCAGTACCGCCACCGCGGCGTAGATCCAGCTGGTCGCCGGCAGCAGCAGCAGGCTCCAGGCCACCATCAGCCAGCTGAACAGCACGATCCGGCGCGCGACCAACAAGGGAGATGCCACCGCGGGCAGCATCGGCACGCCCACCCGTTGGTAGTCCTCGCGGAACTTCATGGCCAGCGCCCAGGTATGCGGCGGCGTCCAGAAGAAGACCACCCCGAACATCACCAGCGCCGGCCAACTCACCGTGCCGGTGACCGCGGACCAGCCGATCACCACCGGCATGCAGCCGGCAGCGCCACCCCAGATGATGTTCTGCGCGGTGCGGCGCTTGAGCAGCAAGGTGTAGCCGAAGACGTAGAACAGAATCGTCGCCATCGCCAGCAACGCGGACAGCAGGTTGGTGGTGGCCCACAACCAGCCGAACGCCGCGACCCCCAGCCCGATCCCGAAGATCAGTGCATGACGCACCGGCACCTGGTGAGTGACCAGCGGCCGGGTTCGGGTCCGTTTCATCTGGGCGTCGATGTCGGCATCGATCACGCAGTTCAGCGTGTTCGCGCTGCCCGCAGCCA
>Ga0134128_10005340_pt1 | contig 15569 bp, 15 predicted proteins | sample KB31754_FD_96462 | JGI IMG/M metagenome (GOLD analysis project Ga0134128, IMG submission 96462) | Terrestrial soil microbial communities with excess Nitrogen fertilizer from Kellogg Biological Station, Michigan, USA - KB3-175-4 | ecosystem: Environmental > Terrestrial > Soil > Unclassified ...
CCCCGCCGCGCCCCCGCCAGCATGGTGGCCAGCGCATAGTTCCCCTCGTGGCAGGCGTATTCGAACATCCGGCCGGGCTGGCGGCGCCAGGCGGCTTCGGCGCGCCAGGGGCGGGTGTAGAGGGCCTCGTCCTCGACGGTGAATTCGTAGGTGAGCTCGTCTGCGCCCGTGCGCGTGAACCGCTCGACCACGCGGGTGGTGGGCGCGCGGTAGAGGTGCTGGCCGCGGTCCACGACGTCGTCGCGGAAGCCCGCCGTCTCCACCACCAGGGTCGCGCCCTCCCAGCGGCCCACGCCGTCGCCCAGCCAGGCGGCGGGCAGGGCGGCCGGCCGGGGCTGGCCGGGCCGCCAGAGCGTAACGATCCGGGCGTCATGGTGCTTCTCGCTCAGGATCACGACGGCCTCGCCCGACCCTGAAGATCCGGCCTGCACGATCTGCATCAGGTTGGCGTCCGGGGCGGCGATCATCGGGGCGCCGGCGGCCACCGTGGCGATGCAGCGGGTGGGCCCGTTCTGGCCCTCCGGATCGTCCAGCGGGATCTGCGGCGCCGGGCGGTCGACGTTGAGGCGCGCACGCGCCTCGTCGCGCCACGGGATGCGTCCGTCGGGCGGGTCGACGATCCAGGACGAGCGGATCTGGCCCTTCACCCGCATCAGGCCGCGGAGGCGCCCGATTTTCGACCACGGAGATCGCGGAGATCGCAGAGCTGGCGCCGGCGCTCTGCGATCTCCGCTTATCTCCGCGGTTGACTTCATGGGGAGCCTCCGCGGGCGCGGAGGCGGGGAGGGCGGCCCATCAAATCGCTTGGTCACGCGCGGCCTCGCGTGGTAGAGAACATAACGCGAACACCGCGGTTCTTTCACAAGTCCATTCAGCGACCCGCCACCCCTGGGGCCCCAGGCTCGTCGCGCCGACAACAAAGCCCTGAGGTTGAATAATAATCGGATCGCCCCACGATCCATCGGCCCCCCGGCGGCGAACGCCCACCCCGTGAACCCCCCGCTGAACGCCGGTCGGGAGTTACGGTGACACCGTAAGAAGTTCCGCAGGTCGACCCCCGGCAGGGCCCCTAAGGCTCCCCCGTCGGGTTCCCGATCATCCTCAGCGCCGTCGCCCGATCCGCGCCGATGGGGACGCACAGCGGCGGCGTCTTCAGGTCCAGGGCGGTGCTGACGTGGCGGGGGCCGGGCTTGATGCCTAAGCGCCCGGCCTCGTCGAACGCGCGGGCGACGGCGCGCTTGGCGAGGTAGTTGGCCGCCCGCGCCCGGGCCAGCGCCTCGGTCAGGCCCCAGACCATGGCCGGCGGCATGGCCTTCACGCCCTCGGCGCTGCGCAGGATCGCCCAGGCGTCCTGTTCCTGCTCCTCGGCGGCGACGAAGCGATCGACGACGAAATAGACGGTGGCGAACTGGCCCTGCTCGTCGGTGGGGAACAGGCTCGCGCGCCCCGAGTTCGAGGCCGCCGTCCAGCGCCGCGCCGAGACCGGCTGGTTGACCGCGCGGCCGATCCATTGCGGCGGCGGGTAGGGACGGCCCTCCCGCGCAGCGGCCAGGATTGCGGCGAGCTCGCCTAAGCGTCGATCCACGCAGGCCTGCTCGTCCATGCGCAGCTGCATCAGGGAAAGGTCGGCCGCCACTTCGCCACGCACCGCCTCGCGCGCCTCGGCCGTGGCGCGATGCTCGCGCAGCGTCTCGACCAGCTGCTCCAGCGAAAGCGCGATCAGGATCCCCACCACGATGGTGCCGATCTCGACGGCGAACTCGCGCCAGCTCTTCGCCGCATGCGGCTTGTGGATGTCCATGGCGTCCCCCCGACCGGGAGCCTGCCCCGCGCGGCCGGTCCCGCCAACCCCGAAGGGCGCCGCCGCCGGGCCGGGCCGGTTGCGTATCCCCGCGAAACCCCGTTCAATCGGGGCGGGGGAAATCCGATGCGTCTCATGATCCTCGCCGCGGCGTTGGCCGCCGCCTGGGCCTCCGCGCCGGCGCACGCCGCGCAGGCCTACCACGCCCCGCGCACCGCCCAGGGCCAGCCCGACCTGCAGGGGTTCTGGTCCAGCGCCTCGCTGACCGACCTGGAGCGCGAGCCGGGCGCGCCGCTCACCTTCGCCACGCGGGCCGAGGAGGACGCCTTCGCCCGCCGCGCGGCGGCGGCCTGGGCCATGGGCGAGGCCGGCGGCGTGGGGCAGGGCGTCTCGGAGTGGCACCCCAGGTTCGACTTCGCCCGCGTGCGCGGCAAGCTCCGCACCTCCTGGATCACCTGGCCGGCGGACGGGCGGCTGCCGTGGCGGGCCGAGGGTCTGGCGCGCTACAAGGCCGGGTTGAGGGACGCGCTGGCCGAGACCGCCGACGGGCCGGAGGCGCGCACCACCGCCGAGCGCTGCCTGTTCGGCGGCCTGGGCTCGGCCAACCCGCCGATGATGAACCCGCCGGTGGGCGCGGCGAAGCAGATCGTCCAGACCGGCGGCCGCGAGGGCGGCGAGGTCGCCATCCTGTCGGAGATGAACCACGACGTGCGCATCGTGCGCCTGGGCGGCCGCCACCTGCCGCCGGCGGTGCGCCCCTGGATGGGCGATTCCGTCGGCCACTGGGAAGGCGAGACCCTGGTCGTGGAGACCACCAACTTCCATCCGCAGGAAGGCTGGCGGAACGCCTTCCTGCTGTCGCCCGGCGCCCGCGTCGTCGAACGCTTCACGCGCACGGGCCCGCGCGAGCTCATCTACGCCTTCGAGGTCGACGACCCGGCCACCTACACGGCCGTGTGGAAGGGCGAGATGCCGCTCCTGGCCGACGCCGGTCCGATCTACGAATACGCCTGCCACGAGGGCGAGACCGACGTCGCCCAGATCCTCGCCGCCTCCCGCCGCCGCGAAGCCGCCCAGGGCGCGTCCACGCCGGCCTCGCGCTAGCATCCGGGCGAGCGGAGGCGGGGGCCTTACGCTCCCCCCATGGCGCCCCGCCATCTCCGTGAATCTCCGCGGCCTCCGCGGTCCAAGATGACAGCGCCTCCGGCGCCGCGGAGGCCGAGCCGAGCTTCGCCCCCTCAGGCCGCCGCGATTGCCGCCCGCCGCCGGCGCAGGAGCGCGCCCGCGCCGAACAGGCCGCTCAGCATCAGGGCCCAGACCGCCGGTTCCGGCACGCCGCCGCCGGTGAACGACAGGTCGTCGACCAGGAACGCGGCGTTGCCGCCGGTGAGCACCAGCTTGCTGATGTTCGTCGCCCCCAGGTCGACCTCCGTCCACTCGCCGCTCGTCGCGTGGCCGCCCGTGCCGCCCTGCGCCACGCCGGCGCTGTCGAACGCGTCGAGCTCGTAGAGCATGTCGCCGCCGTCGCCCGGGCTGATGAACAGCACGATGTTCGAGACCGGGGTGGCGAACGTCGCCTGCTCGGTCATCCCGGTTCCCACGTCGGTGTTGAAGGCCAGGAAGTCGACCCCGCTGTGGGCGTCGATCCCGAAGGAGCCGCACTGGTCCAGGATCGAGCCGCCGGCGCCGTCGACGCCGGCGAAGGTGATGCCGTCGCCGGCGAAGGCGGTGGTCAGCGGGCTAGTGTCGACGAAGTCGCATGGCGCGCCGGTCTCGAAATCGATGGTCGCCGCCGCCGCGGGCGCTGCGGCCGCCAGCAACGCCGCGCACCCGCACGCGGCCGCAATCAACGCAACCCTACGCATTGTCGTCCTCCCCCATTCCACTCTACCGGCGCGCCTCAAGCGCGCTCGCTCCGACATTATGAAATTCTTATGTCGCCGCAACGCCGCTCCCGCGACAGGCGAGTCCGCCCCCCGACATTGGCCCGCCGCGCCAAACCCCCAGGCCTCCGCGCGAGCGGCGGCGCCCGATGGTCAACCATGGAGATCACGGAGATTCACGGAGAGCGCCGGCGCCATCTCGGTGATCTCCGTGGTCGGAAAAATGCGAAGCCTCCGCCGCCGCGGAAGCCGGGGAGAGCCCTCGCTTCCGCACTACCGCTCCGCCCGCCGCGCCCCCGCCAGCATGCCGCCCAGGGAATAGTTCCCCTCGTGGCAGGCGTACTCGAAGATCCGGCCCGTCTGGCGCCGCCAGGCGGCCTCGGCGCGCCAGGGCTGCGTGTAGAGGGCGGCGTCCTGCACGGTGAACTCATAGGTGAGCTCGTCTTCGCCGGTCCGTGTGAACCGCTCGACCACCCGCGTGGTGGGCGCGCGGTAGAGGTGCTGGCCGCGGTCCACCACCGCATCGCGGAAGCCGGCCGTCTCCACCACCAGGGTCGCGCCCTCCCAGCGGCCTATGCCGTCGCCCAGCCAGGAGGCCGGCAGCGCGGCCGGCCGGGGCTGGCCGGGCCGCCAGAGCCGCACGATGCGGGCGTCATGGTACTTCTCGCTCAGGATCGCGACCTCGTCGCCGGCCTGGACGATCTGCATCAGGTTGGCGTCGGGCGCGGCGGTCATGGGCGCGCCGGCCGCCACGGTGGCCAGGCACCGGGTCGCGCCGTTCTGGTCCTCGGGATTGTCCAGCGGGATGGCGGGCGGCGGCCGGTCGACATTGAGGCGCGTGCGGGCCTCCGCCCGCCACGGGATCCGCCCGTCCGGCGGGTCGACGATCCACGACGAGCGCAACTGGCCCTTCACCCGCATCACGCCGGTTCCGCGGTCGATGTTCTCATTCTCCGCCTGGCCGACGCCATCGGCCGACGGCAGCATGCCCTTCAGCGCGCGCCGCGGCGCCTCGTAGGCCGTCGCCTCGGCCGGCGTCAGCACCAGGTTGGCGACGGCCTTCGGCCGCTCCAGGTCGCTTTAGCTCGCCGCGCTCCACAGCCCCTCCAGGTCCCGCGCGCGTCCGCCCGGGGCCGCCCGCGCCCCGCCCGCCAGCCAGACCATCCCCGCCGCCAGCACGCCCCGCCTGCCGATCATCGCCGCCTCTCCCCGAGCCCGCCCAGCTTCCTCCGTCCGAGCCCTCTGGACAACCACCCAGCGTCCGCGCCAGCGGAGGCGCAGACCACGGAGTATTCACGGAGAACGCCGGCGCCATCTCCGTGAATCTCCGTGGTTGGAAAACTGCAGAGCGCCCACTGCCGCCGGGGCCGGTCAGGCCACGCCAAACGGCGGCTCCCAGCCTGCGCGCCAGCGGAGGCGACCAACTTGACCGCAGAGCGAAAAAGCCGACCCCCAAGGCGCCATGTTCGCCAAGGCGCTCGGAAAGGCCGCCCGCCTTCGCCGCCGCCGCGAAGGCGGGAGGGCGCCCGTGAACCCTCGCTGAACGCGGGTCTCCCGGGCCGTTCAGGCGACCCCCGTTAAGCATGGGGCATAACGAAAGGACGCTCCCATGAAGACCCTGCTGATCGCCGGCCTCGCCGCCGCCGCGGCCGTCACCGCCGCCGGCGCCGCCGCGGCGCAACCGTACGGCTACGCCTACTCCGGCTACGACAACAGCTACAGCTACGCCCGGCCCTACGCCTACGGGTACGGCTACGGCCAGAGCCCATATGCGTATGGCTACAACGACACCTATGCCTATCGCCACGACCGCGACCGCGACGACTGGCGCCGCAGCCGCTGGGACCGCGACGACCGTCGCCACGACCGCGACCGCCACGACCGCAGAGACGATCGTCACGACCGCCGCTGACGGTCCGCTGACCCGCGCCTCCGTCCGAGCGGGCGGAGGCGCCGTCATCCGCGCCTCGGTGAAAACCCAGGTTTCTACCTGCCCGCCGCCCCGGTCTTGGCCCCTTCGGCCCGGCGCGCCGCGGTCAGGATGTCGGGCAGGCCGTAGTTGCCCTCATGGCAGGCGTATTCGAAGAGGCGCCCCTCGGCCCGCCGGAACACCATCTCGCCCCGCCAGGTCTGGGTGAACAGCTCAGGGTCGCTGACCTCGAAGGCGTAGAGGATCTCGCCCGGCCCGTTGCGCGTGAACCGCTCCGTCACCCGCGCCGAGCCCGACAGCCACAGGTCGTCGTTCAACTTGCTCAGCCCCGGCGGCAGGCCGCTGTTTTGCACCACCAGCGTGGCGCCGTCCCACCAGCCGACGGACTCTCCGACCGGCTCGCGGATGCCCGCCGCGCGGGGGTCGGCGGCCGCCGCCTCGGCCGCCGAGGCCGCGATCCGCACGATCCGCGTCTCGTGGTGCTTCTCGCCCAGGATGGCCAGCCAGCCCGGCGCCTGGACGAACACCGACACGTTCGCGTCGTGCGAGTTGAGCAGCGGCGCCGCGCCGCCCTCCACCGAGATGCAGCGCTCGTCCTCGTCGCGATCCTCCGGGTTGTCGACCGGCCGCTCGTCGTCGCCCAGGCTGAAGCGCGAGCGCTTCTTGACCCCCGGCTTCCAGGGGATCCGGCCGTTGGCCGGATCGACGATCCACGACGAGCGGATCTGGCCGTCGATCCGCGCCAGGCCCGGGCCGTTGTCGGGGAACTCGCTCTCCGCCTGGCCGACGACGTCGTGCTCGGGGTCGAGCAGCTCGCCGGCGTGCGCCCGCCGCGGCTGCTCGAACGCCGCAGCCTCCGCCGGCGTCACGGCCAGACCCTTGAGCGCCTTGGGCCGCTGTAGCTTGGTGTACCAGGCGTTGGTCCAGGTCCCGGTGAGGTCGGCGGGCGGGCGGGCTGGCCGCGCCGCCGCCCGTCCGCCGCAGCCGGCGGCCGCGAGCCCGATCAACAGTTCCCTGCGCCCGACCATGGGGTGAGGAAACCACGAACCGCCGATCCGCGAAAGGCTCAGAGGTCGTAGGCGCCGGCCCCGGCCTTGATGCGCGCAGTCCGGTCGAGCTCGGCGATGCGGCGCGCGTAGAGCTGGGAAAGCTCGTCCTCGCTGGTCGCCCGGTCGCGCCGGCCGCGCCACTGGGCCTGCGCCCGGTCGACCTTCAACCGGTCGGCGCCGGCCGCCAGCGCCCGGTCGTAGGCGGCGCGCATCTTCAGGTCGAGCTCGCCCAGCTCCGGCCGACCGCAGACCAGCCGGTCGGCCGGCGTCTGCGGCGCGCGGCAGGCGGCCGGCGGAGCGCTCACCCGGGCCTGCGCCAGGCGCATGGGCTTCAGCGGATGCGGCCGCGCCGTCTGCGCCGTCTCCAGCCGCCGCGTCCGAAGCGGCGGCGGCCGAACCTCGGCGGGCGCGCGGGCGGCGACCGGCGGCGCCCGCCGCAGGGGCAGCGGCCAGGCCCTCAGCGAGGCCGCGCCCACCGGCGCGGGCCGGGCCAGCTCCACCGGCGGGGCGGGGCCGGGCTCGGGTCTAGGGAACACCAGCATCACGCCAACGCCGGCCACCACGGTGAGCGCCATCACCGCGGCGGTCAGCACCTGCCGCTCGGCGCTCCTGCGTCTGCGCTCACCCCCGTCGGTCGCCATGCCGCCGCCCTTTCGAGACGCCGCAACGTTCCCGCCAGACTGGAAAACCCGGGACCCACGGTCAAGGTTGCGTGTGGTCGGCGGCCGCGGATTGGCGAAGCCGCCCGGCCCTGGCATACCGGCCGCTCGCCCGCCGCCCTGGGCGCCAGACCTTGAGGACCCCGCCTTGGCCCAGGGAGGCCCGTCCGATCGCAGCGCGCGCGAGAGCCCGCTGGTGGCGGCCTTCCTGGAGAAGCGCGAGAACCTGGCGCTGTTCATGGCCGCACGGCTGCGCTCGCTGGAGGCGGCCGAGGACCTGGTCCAGGACCTCTACCTGAAGGTCGCCGCCCTGCCGGCCGACGCCGACGTGCGCACGCCCGTGCCCCTGCTCTACAAGATGGCCGCCAACCTGGTGGTCGACCATGTGCGCAGCGCCGGCCGGGCCGGCCGCCGCGACGGCCAGTGGCGGATGGCGGCCCAGGCCCAGGTCGGGGCCGCCGACGTCGCCGCCGACCCGCCCGCCGACCAGGCGCTGATGGAAAAGCAGCAGGCCGCCGCCTTCGCCCGCGCCGTGGCCGAGCTGCCGCCGCAGATGGGCCGCGCCTTTCGCCTGCACAAGCTGGAGGGCCGCAGCCAGGCCGAGGCCGCCCAGCTGATGGGCGTCTCGCGCAAGATGGTCGAGGCCCACGTCGCCGCCGCCGTGAAGCGGCTGACCGAGCGGTTCCGCCCGCAATGAGGGTCGATGAGCCGACACAAATCGCGCCCGGACCTAGGGATCGGCCGGTCCGGCGCCGTCTTGACCCCAGTTCCGCGCAAGTGTGCGCGATCGGGCAGGCGAGCCGATGACGGACCCGAAGGAGAGCCTCGAAGCGCAGGATCGGGCGATGGCGCAAGCCAGCGCCTGGATCGCGCGGCTGGGCGGGGAGGTCACGGCCGAGGACGGCGTGGCGTTCGACGCCTGGCTGGGGGCGGACGCGGGCAACCGCGCCGCCTACCGCCGGGCGGTCGGCCTGATGGCCGCCTTCGAGGCCCGCGCCGGCGAGGTGCTGGCCCAGCTGGACGCCTTCGCGCCTCCCGCCCCGGTCCGTCGCTCCGCGGCCCCGGCCCGCCGGCGCGCGACGGCGTGGCGTTGGGCGGCTCCCGCCGGCGGGCTCGCGCTCGCCGCAGGCCTTGCGGTGGCCGTTCTGCCTTCCATGCTGGCCGGCCCCACCACGGTGGCCAGCTACGCCACCGGCAAGGGCGAGCACCGGCGCAACCTGCAGCTCGCCGACGGCTCGGTGGTCGATCTCGACGCCGGCACCCGGCTCACCGTGTCCATCGGCCGCCACGAGCGGCGCGTGACCCTGGCCGAGGGCCAGGCGATCTTCGACGTGGCGCACGACGCCTCGCGCCCCTTCGTGGTGGCCGCCGGCGACCGGCTGGTGCGCGACATCGGCACTGAGTTCGACGTCGAGCGCGAGCCCGGCCGGCTCGCCGTCACCGTCGCCAGGGGCCGGGTTTCCGTGGAACCCACTGCGGCCGGGGGTCGCGCCATCGAGCTCGGCGCCGGCCAGCGGCTGGCCATCGACGACGCAGGTGTCGGCCAGCTGACATCCGTCGACCCCGCCGAGACCTTCAGCTGGCGGGCCGGCCGCCTGGTCTATCGCGGCGCCCCGCTCTCGGCGGTGGTCGCCGACCTCAACCGGCAGTTCGTCGAGCAGACGACCATCGCCGATCCCGACCTGGCCCGGACTCCGATCACCGGCGTCATCGTGCTCGACAACCCGCGCGCCGTGATGTCGCGCCTCGCCTTGATGCTTCCCATCAAGGCGGTACCTTCGGATAAGGGCCTCGTGCTTCAGAGGAAGTAACGCCCGAGTTCGGGGGGGAAGCTGTCTAGGCCTAGGCTCAAGCGTCGGGCATGCGCGGCCGGCATGGCGACCTTCGTCGCCGCGTCGGGGCTGGCCGCGCACGCGCAGGCCGCCGAGCCCCGCATCCGCTTCCACATCGGGCCCAAGCGCTATTCCGAGGCCCTGCTCGACCTCGCCCAGCAGGCCAACGTCACACTGATCGGCGCGGCCGCCTGCGACGGCGCCGCCGGACCGGGGCTGAACGCCAGCCTGACGCTCGAGCAGGCGCTCGGCCGGCTGCTGGCCGATGCGCCCTGCAGCTGGAAGCTGATCGCCCCCGGCGCCGTGGCGATCGGCCCGCGCGCCCGTTCCGCCGCCGTCCGCGATCCCGCGCCGACCACCGTCGTCTCCGAGCTCCTGGTCACCGCCACCAAGCGGGTGCGCGACCCGCGCCAGCTGGCCGTCTCGATCACCGCGGTCAGCGGGGACGACCTCAAGGGGGCCGGCAGCGGCGACGCTTCCGAGGCCGCCGCCCAGCTGGACATGCTGTCCACCAACCTGGGCCCAGGGCGCGACAAGCTCTTGCTGCGCGGCCTCTCGGACGGCGCCTACACCGGCCGGGCCCGCTCGACCGTCGCCACCTACCTCGACAACATCCCGCTCAACTACAACGCCCCCGATCCGGACCTGCGGCTCTCCGACGTGCAGCGCGTCGAGATCGCCCGCGGGCCGCAGGGCGCGCTCTACGGCGCGGGCTTCCTGGCCGGCGTCTACCGCATCGTGGCCAACAAGCCCGACCTCACCGAACGCTCGGCGGAGCTGCGGCTGACCGGCGCGCTCACCGAGGGCGGCTCACCCTCCAGCGTGTTCGAAGGCTACGTCAGCACGCCCATCTGGAGCGACTGGCTGGGCGTGCGCCTCTCCGGCTATGACGAGGTGCAGGGCGGCTACATGGACGACGCCCGGCTGATGAAGGACAACGCCAACCGCACGGTGCGCCAGGGCGGGCGGCTCTCCATCCTGGTGCAGCCCGGCGTGGACTGGAGCCTGCTGCTCACCGGCGCGGCCCAGCACCTGGCCTCGGACGACACCCAGTACACCACGCCCGGCCAGGGCCTGAAGCGCACCAACCGGATCCTGGAGCCGCACAGCAACGACATCGGCCTGGCCTCGGCGCAGCTGACCCACTCGTGGGGCTGGGGCGAGCTCACCTCCTCGACCGGCTTCGTGGCTCACAACTACGCCAGCCTCTACGACGCCACCGAGCAGCAGAACCTGTTCACCTCCCACGCCGACACCTCCGCCTATTCGGAACGAACCCACGCCACCATGCTGGTGGAGGACCTCTACCTGACCTCCCGCGGGGCCAGCCGCCTGCAGTGGCTGGCGGGCCTCTATGGCTCGCGCACCGAGGAGCATTCGCCGGCCGCCTTCCTGGCCCAGCACACGTTCGCGCCCGAGGTGCCGGTCTACAGCGACGACCGGCGTGACCGGATCGACGAAGTGGCCGCCTACGGCGAGCTCTCCTACGACCTCGCGCCCGGCTGGACGGTGGCCTTGGGCGGGCGCGCCTTCCGGATCTTCACCCATACCCGCAGCCACGTGGAGTCCGAGCGGTTCGATCCGCGCGACCTCGACCGGTCGGAGACCTTCTCCAGCTTCGCGCCGAAGATCTCGCTGCAGCACCAGTTCGCCGTCGGCGACCTGATCTACGCGGTCTATTCCGAGGGCTACCGGGCCGGCGGCTTCAATTCCGGCGGGGCCGTGCCGCTGCCGACCGCGCGCGAGACCTATGCGCCGGACCGCCTGAAGAATTACGAGATCGGCCTGAAGCTGCAGGCCTTCGACCATCGGCTGACCGCCGACTCCTCGGTGTTCTACGACGACTGGTACGACATCCAGACCGACCAGTACCGCCCGTCCGGCATCCCGTTCACCACCAACGCGGGCGACGCCTCGATCCTGGGCGTCGAGACCGAGCTCACCTGGCGCGGGACTCACGGCCTCTCCGCCGGGCTCAACGCGCGCTACACCCAGACCCGCACCCGCAATCCCAACCCCAGCTTCCTGACCCTATTGATCAACGGCCTGCCGAACGCCCCGCCGTTCTCGGGCGGCGGCGTCGTCAGCTACGAGCGGTCGCTGGCGGGCGGCTGGCGGCTGCGCCTGACCGGCGAGACCTCCTATGTCGGGCGTAGCCGCGTCACCTTCGACACCCAGTTCCCCGAGTACGGCGGCTACATGCGCAGCAAGCTGCTGGTCGAGCTGCGCCGCCGCCGCTTCGGCGGCCAGCTGTTCGTGACCAATCCGGTCAACGCCTTTGACGACACCTTCGCGTTCGGAAATCCCTTCAACCCCAGCCTGACGCCGCAGATCACCCCGCAGCGGCCGCGCACGCTGGGGCTGACGCTATTCGCCGACTACTGAAAAAGTTCCACGGCCGACCTAGGGATTTCGCCGGCCCGCGCCGTCATGGTCGCGATCCCGGCCTTGCGGCTCGGGCGTCAAAAGGCGACGCGGCGCGCGTCCCGAGCCCAAACCGCGCGCCGCGTCTCCCCGACCTCCCCAATTTGGAAAGCTCTGGACGCGGTGCTAGGCTCGCGCTTGCGCCGGGCTTCCAGTCTCCGGCGCAACGCCCCGCCCCGGCCCGAGATGTCACACCTCGGCCGGGGCTTCGTCGTTCTTCGGGCTTAGTGGTTGTGGCCGCCCGCGCGGCCGCACATGCGGTGGGTGTCGGCGGCCATCCACATGATCTGCACGCCCGGGCTCCAGGTCAGCGTGCGCTCGCCGTCGGTCCAGGTCAGTTTCACCGGGCCGCTCTCGTAGGGCCGCCAGGACAGGGTGTGCGGGCCGTAGCCGTCCAGCGCATCGACGATCGCCACCAGGCGGCCGCGCTCGGTCGCGAACCGGGCCAGCAGGTCGCCGCCGTCCTGGCAGCGGAAGCGGGTGCTGACCGCCACCGCTTCCTCATGCGCCGACTCTCCGGTCGCGGTATCGGCCCAGGCGACCGCCGGCGCGGCGCAGAGCGCGGCGGCCAGCAGCCCGAATGGGAATAGGCGCATGGGCGGGAATCCTCTCGGCTGTCGCGGCGCGCGAGGCCACAGCGAACCGCGTTTCGCCGGACCGGTCAACGACCGCCGCTGTCGAGGGACGCGATCTTGCGCCGTTGTCGCGGATTCAGGCGACGCTCGAATCCCACGCCGCCGCGTCGGAGAGGCGCTCGAGGTTCGAGACCAGGAGCTGCCCGGCCCGAAGCGCGATCAGCCCCTCGCGCCGCAGCTGCTGCAGGATGCGGTTCACGTGCACGACGGAAAGGCCCAGCACGTCGGCCAGGGTCTCCTGGGTCAACGGCCACGGAATCCGCCGCCCGTCGGAAAGCCCCGCGCGCCGATGGCGGTCGATGAGCTCCAGCAGCAGGTGGGCCGTGCGTTCGTACGCCGACAGCCGGCCCAGCCGCACGATCTGATCCAGCAGCTGCTGCTGGCGCGCGGCCTGCGCGCGCTCCCAGGCCAGGCACAGGCCCATGTGTACGGCGTCGCGCGCCTTCAGCGCCGCCGCCAGGGCGCGCGCGTCGGTGGTCGTCACGGCCGTCAAGGCGACCGCGTCCCTATCGAACTTCAGCGGCGACACGCCCAGCACATCCCCGGGCAGGAAGATCTGCAGGATCTGCCGGCGTCCGTCGGGCAGGCTGCGCGTCGCGGCCGCCCAGCCCGAAACGATCAGCCGTGGATGGTCGTCCGCGCCGATCGGGGCCAGCACCGCGCATCCGGGCGGCACGGCCTTCGGGTCCTCCCGACAGGCGCGCAGGATTTCGAGATCGCCATTGGTCAGCGCCGCAAAGCTTCGCATGCGGGCCTGGAGCGTATCGGTGCGCGACGTCAAAACACTGAGGGTTGACAAGGGGACGCTCCCATCCGGGCGGGAGCGCACATGTCTCTCAGCCACCGGCGCCCGAGCCTGATGGCCGATGATGTCATTTACTATACGCCTCTGGCGCGAGTTCGAGAAGCTGACATCCCGGCGTCAGGCGCCTGGCGCGGCCTCGCTGACCGGATCGCCGGCGATCCGCGAGTGGTGCATCACCCGCGGCTTGCTCATGTCCCAGGGGCAGGCGCGGTGCATCAGGCAACGGTTGTCCCAGACGATGGCGTCGCCGGGCGTCCAGCGGTGATGCCAGATGCGCGGCGGCTGGACGGCGAAGGCGACAAGCTCTTCGATCAGCCGCTCCGATTGCGCCGCCGAAAGCCCGGTCACGTCGCAGGCGTGGCGGCCGACCGCGAGCGTCCGGCGGCCCGTCTCGGGATGGACCTTCACCAGCGGCCGCAGCGGCGGGGTCTCGACGGTCATGCCGTAGCCGGAATAGGCGCTGCCGGCCTTGTGCGCGTGGCCGAGCTTGCCCTGGCTGTAGCGCAGCGAATGCCGCGCGCTGAGGCCCTCGATCCGCGCCCGGGTCGCCGCGTCGAGCGCGTCGTAGGCCGCGCGCATGTCGCAGAAGCCGGTCTCGCCGCCTTCCTCCGGCACGATCTCGGCGGTGAACACGGCGCCCTTGGCCTGCACCGGCATGTAGGTGGAATCCTGATGCCAGCCCATGTTGCCCTTCAGCACCTTGATGACGTCGTCGCTGGCGTCGTCAGGGCGCAGCGAGCCGTCGGCCCGAACGTTGCTGATCGGGGCGATGTCGAACTCCATCGGCCCGAAGCGGCGGGCGAAGGCGATCTGTTGCTCGCGGGTCAGGTGCTGGCCGGGCAGGATCAGCAGAGCGTACTCGAGCCAGAGCTCGTAGAGCGCCTCGAACGCCGCGTCGGGCAGGGCGGCGCACGCCAGGCCCGTCACCACCGCCCCGAACGTCGCGGGCAGCGGCTCGACGTGGAACGGCTGGGGCATCGCGCCAGCCTACGCCCCGCTCACCGCCCGCGGTAGGGGTCGCTGATCTGGAAGCGGTAGGTGGCCTCGATCCAGTCGGGGAGCGAGGGGTCGAGGTCCAGCGCCCGCTCGCGGTCGCGCTTCGAGCCCGCCTTGTCGCCGGAGAGGGCCTCGGCCAGCCCCTTGCCGAACAGGGCCGCGGCGTTGTCGGCGTCCTTGGCCAGCACCTGGCGGAAGTCGGCCAGCGCCGGGGCGTTGTGGCCGGTGGCCAGGTTGACGAACCCGCGGTCGATGCGGACCGCGGCCAGCTCCGGCTGCAGGCTCACGGCATGGTCGCAGTCCTTGAAGCTCTGCGGGCGCCAATGCCAGGGCGCGCCGTGGCAGAGCCAGGCCCAGGCCGCGGCGTCCTTCGGACTGGCCTCGGCGGCGGCCGCCAGGTCGTCGGGCGGCGTCTGGGTGGCGCGCTGGGCCGCGCGCCAGTCGGCTGCCGCGCGCCAGGCGGGCCCGGCCTTGCCGTCGCACACCAGGCCGGCCTCGAAGTCGGTGGACTCGATCGGCCGCCCGATGGCGCCGGTCAGGTATTCGGTGTTCTTCAGCGTCCCCTTGGCGTCGTACTCGCCGGCCAGTTCGCCGGAGATCGCGTGCGTCTGGCAGTCCAGCGTCTCGCGTTTCGCCACCATGGCGTACTGGTGGGCGATGCCGTCGGCGCTCTTGCCGACCTCCAGCACGGTGGCTTCGGCGACCTTGCCCGTACGCTTCACGTCGCCCGCCAGGTAGTGGGCCTGGGTCAGGTTGCCGCCGGCGTATTGCAGCGACCCGGAGGGCAGGGCCGGGGCCGCGACGGGCTTCACCTGGGCGCCGCCGGTCAGCGCGCCCGACTGGATCGCCCACCAGGAGCCGCCCACCACCACCGCGGCGACCATCGTAAAGATCACCAGCGGCGTCGACCGTCTCGCCGCAGCCATGAGGCCCCTCCCGGACTCGCTCCGGCGATACTGGCAGGCGCCGCTGAGTCGTGCAGCCTCTTCAGAAAACCCCGATCGCCAGCCCCGTCGCCAGGGCTGTCCCGAGCTCGGCGCAGGGGGCCAGCTGGCCCGGCGAAAGGCGCTTCTCCGCCAGGATCGCCTCGGGCGTCTGGGCCGAGACGTTGACGATCAGCGGCTCGGCCACCGCCTTCAGCCGCCAGCCTGTGCAGATGCGGGCCATCTGGCTCGCGGCGCCCGTTCCGTCGCTGCCGGCGCAGATCATGGCCGCGTAGGGCCGCCCGTTCAGCCGCTCCAGGCAAGGGTAGTAGCAGCGGTCGAAGAACGCCTTCATCTCCCCGGCCATGGCCGCCAGGTTCTCCGGGCATGCGAAGAGGTAGCCATCGGCGCCCAGCAGGTCGTCGGGCCGGGCGTCCGCGGCCGCCAGCCTCCGCACCGCGACCTGCGGCTCCTCCCGCGCCGCGCGCGCGGCGGCCTCGGCCATCTGCCGCGTGCCCCCGGTGCGCGAATGCCAGACGATGAGCAGGGCCTTCATGCGGCCTCTAATAGGCCGCGCTTCGAAAGTGACGCATCCGTCAAGTTGGTGCATGATGCGGCCCATGACCGACCAG
>Ga0134128_10005341_pt1 | contig 15568 bp, 12 predicted proteins | sample KB31754_FD_96462 | JGI IMG/M metagenome (GOLD analysis project Ga0134128, IMG submission 96462) | Terrestrial soil microbial communities with excess Nitrogen fertilizer from Kellogg Biological Station, Michigan, USA - KB3-175-4 | ecosystem: Environmental > Terrestrial > Soil > Unclassified ...
CTCACCATGAATATCTCGCTCTCCACGCAGCGATACTCCAAACCCGGTCAGCAGACGGCGTTCTTTGACGATGCGCTGCGGCGTGTCTCCGCCGTGCCCGGCGTGCGCAGCACAGCCATGTCCGCGGCTCTGCCGCTCAGCTATATCCGAATTACGCCGGTATTGCCGCAGGGCCAGGCGCAGGTGCCCTTGGCGCAGCGGCCATTTGTCGATATCGAAGCCGTAAGCCCGGGCTGGTTTGAGACCATGCGCGTACCATTACGTGCAGGGCGCGCGTTTGACTCGGGCGACCAGGCGCAGTCGCCGCCCGTGATCGTGGTAAACGAAGCCTTCGCTCGCCAGTACTGGCCGGGCGAGAACGCTCTCGACAAGCACGTCATCATTGGCAAGCGTCCGGTACCGGCCCTCGTGGTGGGCATCGCCGCCGACGTGAAGAATCGCGGCCTGCAGCAGGACCCGCAGCCGCAGATTTACCTCCCGTTCGCGCAACTGCCCTGGGGCGAGATGAACCTGATTGTGCGCACCGCTGTGCCTCCGCAGACGTTGGCCTCGCCCATTCGGGCGCAGATCGCCGCCATCGACGCCGACCAGCCGGTGACGAAGGTCCAGACGGTCGACGATTTAATGGATAACGCGCGCACCCAGCCGCGTTTTCTGCTGGCGCTCGTCGGAGTGTTTTCGGCCACCGCGTTGATCCTGGCCATCATCGGCATCTATGGAGTTCTTTCGTACTCGGTGACGGAGCGGCAATACGAGTTTGGAATTCGATTGGCCATGGGTGCCGCGCGCGAGGATATTCTGCGTCTGGTGCTGTGGCACGGCTTCGCGTTGGCACTCATGGGCATCGCGGTCGGCCTTGCGGCGGCCTTTGCGCTCACGCGGGTCATGGCAGCAATGCTCTACAAAACAGGCGGCCACGACCCGCTGACGTTCGCGGCGGCACCCGTGTTGTTCCTCATCATTGCGCTCGTGGCAAGCTGGCTCCCCGCGCGGCGAGCCACGCGCGTGAGCCCCATCGACACGCTGCGCTGACTAACGCAGAACAGCCTGGCGCACCGGCTCGGAAACTTTCGATACGCTCCGCCAGCCCATCACGAAGAGTGTGAAGAACGCGACGTCCGCCCACGCGAACGGAATCCACATCGCGGGCACTCCTCTGTGGAAGTAGTACCAGAATACGAGTCCGAAGTAGGAGAGCTTGAGCGCGGCTCCGTAGAGCAGGACATCGCGGCGTGCGGCCGGATCGGCGGCGGCGCGAAAGAACATCACTGCGAAGATGAGCAGCACCAGGGCAGGGAAGCGGATGTAGCCGTCGTGGTTGGGCGGTGTGACGTGAAACGCGCGGAACAATGCCGATGCGCCGAACAGGAACGCGGCGCCAATCACCGCGTCATAAATGCCGCTGGCGGCGAGAACGAGCTTGATCCAGCTAAGTTTCATGAGGCTTGCTCCTTCAATCTGTGATGTTTCGCAATGTAGTTGCGCTTGAACGCGGTGCGGCGTTCGCGCGTGAACTCCCCGGAGTAGATGCGGCTTCCGAGATTTCGCAGACCGGCTTCGAGTTCCGCCACGCTCATGTGGGCGGGTTGAAAGTTGACGTCGAACAGCGTGCAGAGTTCCCACGCGCCTTCGCGCAGGATGCGGCCTTCGCTGCGCAATCGCTCATAGAGAGGCGTGGCGGGAAACGCGGTCTGCACCGTGATCTGGATGTCGAACGGCATGCTCTGGCTGACAAACTTCCAGATGTGGCCGAACGATTCGGGCCCGCTGCCGTCCAGCCCCAGCACGAAGCACGCATTCACGCGGATGCCGTGATCCTGAATGCGGCGGATGGCGTCGAGATAGCGATCCACGCGCCGGGCCTTCCAATTCGAACGCTGCTCCACTCCATCGAGTTCGGCGAACGAAGTGCTCTCAAATCCAATGAGAATTTCAGCGCAGCCCGCATCGCGCATCATGGCGAGCAGTTCGTCGTCGTCCGCAACGGAGAGGTCGGACTCAGTGAACCAGCGTATCTGTTCGCCCGCGAGGGCGCGCATCAGCGAGCGGGAGTGCTTCTTGTCGACGAACGTGTTGTCGTCGGCGAATTCGATGAAGGGGTGTCTCCAAAGCGAGCGAATGGCGCGGATTTCCTCGAGCACACGCGCCACCGGCTTGGTCTTGTAGACGGGCGAGATGCGCATGGACGCGGCGCAGAACTCGCATCGGAACGGGCATCCGCGTTGCGTCTGCACGGTGAGCCGGTTGTAGCGGTCAATATCCAGGAGGTCGAAGCGCGGCATCGGTGCGCGCGCCAGATCAAAGCTGAGAGGTCGTGCATCGTAGACGCGTTGCAGCCGCCCGGCGCGCAGGTCGGCCATCACCGCAGGCCAGAGCGGCTCGCCCTCGCCGATCATGATAGCGTCGGCATGCGCGGCTGCCTCCTGCGGGACGGCGCTGACGTGCAGGCCGCCGAGGATCACCTTTGTACCCAGCGCACGATATCGATCGGCAAGCTCATACGCCTCGAAGATCTGCGCCGAAAAGCTGGAGATGGCGACAGCATCGAATTCGCCGGGCACGTGGTCGAGATCCTTGATATCGGAGACCTCGTGATAACGCACTTCGATATCGGGTGGCGTCATGCCGGCAAGCGTAAGCAGACCCAGGCTGGGCAGCGACGCGATCACCTTGTTGCGCTCGACAAATCCCGGCAGCGTAAGCCCCAGCGCGGTGAGCTCCGGGTTATGCGCCCGAACGCCGCTCATGGCAATCAATCCGAGCTTCATCGCTTCCACCATCCCGCGAGAATCGCCACGATTCCCACGGTTACGGCGACGACGGGAATGGGAAAAAGATGGCGCATCGGCTTTCGCCACGCGGAAAGAAAACAGCAGATCGGCATGGTGATGGCGCCGGCAAGCAGCCCAACCGAGGCCACTTCCAGGTACGATGGGCGCAGCACGAGCTGCCCCGCCGTAGCGGCAAACATGAGATTGAGAAAGCCGAGTCCGAAGAAAGAAATATGCCCGAGCCGCGTTAGGCGGCGCCCCCACGAACCGTATCCGCCCATCCATTCGTCGCGATAGAAAAACAGTCCGATGATGCCGCCGGAAAGGACGCCGGCCAGCATGCCGAGCCATCCGCCAATAAGATTGATGGTCACAATCAGGTCCCTATGGCCGCCCCACAGGACCGCAGCCGAATCCGTATGGATTCGCGCAACAGAAAACCTATAGGGCAAGTTGCAGGAATTGTACTCCCAATCGGACGGCGGATTGAGGCTGTTCGTCAGCTCACGATTTGTTGCGACGCCGCGCCGCCATCCATCCGCGAAAATGCCGTAACATCTGCCGCCTCTTCTGCCGCTGCGAAACCGAATCCACGCGCACAAGGCTGGTCGCGTGAATGTCCTTCCAACCCAGCTTCGCCTCCGCCAGCGCATAGAAAAGGTCTTCCGCATTCATCCAGTCACCCGCCACGTCATCCCCAAACGGCCCCGCCGAGTGAGGTGGAAACGAATAGCGCTCCTGCCCGCCGCTCCCCTGAATCGGATGGTCCTTGTATTTCACCGCCACAGTTTCGCCATCCGTCAGCTTGAAAGCGGAATACCCGCCCATCCCCACCAGCAGCGCGAACACTCTCACGTTTTGCGATTCGGCCGAGATATACGGCGGCTTGATGCCGTTCTTGAACAGTTGCTCCAGCAGAACGTCGTCGAAGCCCTCAATATCGATCTTGATGTAATAAGGCGCGCCGTATCTTTCGAGGATCTGCGTCACCGGCTCCGATGGCAGCGTGACCCTCGTGTAATCGCCGATCACACTCGCGTCCGGTTCCCCGAGCTGGCCCAGGACGTGATGCCGCTTGTGCAGGTAAAAAGAAACTTCCGCAGCCTCATCATTCCCGGCCACCACACAGTTCTCGACAAAGAGCCGGCCATGCCGGATCTCAGCGGGGAACCTCTCCTCCATTTCCCGGCACAGCGCGGGATTGGCCTCGATCGCCACCACCACGTCCGCTTTTTTCAGGTAATAGGGAATGTCGTCGCCATTGTTGGCGCCAAAGTCATAGATAATTTTTTTCACCGAGCCGGCCGAGCCCGATGCCGCTGCGTTCCCGCGGTTTTCACGCTGTTCTGAGGTCATGGCGGCTCTCGTGTAAACACCAATTCTACAGTCGCGAAAACAACCTGCCGACAGTCTCACTCGCGCCACAACGCCCGCACGCGCATCGCCGAGCATTAGACTGTTTTGAAACGCGATGAAGGACATCATTCACGTCTCGAAAGAAAACTACCTCAAGGCCATCCTCGAAGCGGAGGCCGAAGGGCGGCAGGTGATCTCGGCCATGCTGGCGCATTGGCTTGAGGTTTCGCCCCCGGCCGTGACCATGGCCCTGCGCCGCCTCAAGCGAGACGGTTACGTTCTGGTGGGTGACGATGGCATCGTGCGCCTCACCGACAAGGGCCGCGAGACGGCATACCGCACCGCGCTGCGCCATCACCTCGTCGAGCGCATGCTGGGCGAGATCTTCGGCATGGAGTGGCACGAGATCCACGAAGAGGCCGAGCGCCTGGAGCACGCCGTGTCGCCCGCATTCGAAGCCAAGCTGAAAGAGAAGCTGGGCGAGGGCGGCGCATGCCCGCACGGCAACGCCGTTCTGCCGGAGCGCCCTGAAGTCCGAAAAGGACGGGGCGAGCTGCCGCTTGCCGAGGCGGCCGCCGGCCAATACACCGTCGCCAGCCTCGAGGAACGCGATCCGATGCTGCTCGCATTTCTCCATAAAAATGGAGTTGGCCCGGGCAAGCGGCTCAAGGTGCAAAGCCAGAACTACGATCAAACCGTCTCGATTGAGCTAGATAGGGGCAGCGCTATTCTGGGCCGGCCTGCCGCGGAGGCGGTCTGGCTCCGGCCCTCCCGAGCTGGTAAATCGATGTAAGTTGCTGGTTGTTAACCACGATTAACTAATGTGTGCCATACTGTGTTTACAGGGCCCGAAGGGCTCACCGAACCTCTATGGCCACGGAAATCCGACCTGAACTCTTCGCGCCCGAACCCTCGCTGCCTGAAGTCCATTCCAGCGTGGGCGTGTCGCGTTCGCCATTCTATTGGCGGCGGCTGATCGGATACCTGGGGCCGGGCTTCCTCATCTCGGTTGGCTACATGGACCCCGGCAACTGGGCCACCGACATCGCCGGCGGCTCCCGCTTCGGATACACGCTCCTGTTCGTCATCATGGCCTCGAATCTGATGGCAATCCTGCTGCAGAGCCTCAGCCTGAAGCTGGGAGTGGCCACCGAGCGTGACCTCGCGCAGTTGTGCCGCGAGTCGACCAGCCGCTGGACGGGCATCACGCTGTGGCTGATGGCTGAGGTGGCGATTGCCGCCTGCGATCTGGCCGAGGTCATCGGTTCGGCCATCGCGCTCAATCTGCTGTTTCACATCCCGCTGTTCTGGGGAGTGCTCATCACCGGCCTCGACGTGCTGCTTATCCTGCTCCTCCAGCGCTGGGGATTCCGCACCGTCGAAGCCATCGTCATCGCGCTCATCGGAACCATCCTGGTGCTGTTCGGCGTGCAGATGTTTCTGTCGCGCCCGGAGTACGGCGCGGCCCTGGGCAGCCTGTTCGTTCCCTCGCCCCTGATCCTCAAAAACCGCGAGATGCTCTACATCGCCATCGGCATGCTGGGCGCCACGGTCATGCCCCACAACCTCTACCTGCACTCCTCCATCGTGCAGAGCCGCAGATATCAGCGCACACCGGCGGGCAAGCGCGAGGCCATCAAGATGGCCAATATCGATTCGGCGCTGGCGCTGACCATCGCGCTGTTCGTCAACGCGGCCATCCTCATCGTCGCGGCGGCGGTCTTCCACCGCAGCGGACACTTCGAAGTGGCGGCCATCGAGGACGCCTACAAGCTCCTCAGCCCGCTGGTTGGCGCCGGCTTCGCGAGCACGCTGTTCGCCGTGGCCTTGCTCGCATCGGGCCAGAACTCCTCCATCACCGGCACGCTCGCAGGGCAGGTGGTCATGGAAGGCTTCATCCAGATGAAGCTCGCCCCGTGGATGCGCCGCCTGATCACGCGCGGCATCGCCATCGTGCCCACCATCGCGGTGGTGTGGTTCTACGGCGAGCGCGGGACCGAGAAGCTGCTCATCCTCAGCCAGGTGATCCTGTCCTTGCAGTTGAGCTTTGCCGTAGTCCCGCTGGTCCTCTTCACCAGCAGCCGCAAGCGCATGGGCGAGTTCGTAAATCGGCCTCTGGTGAAATGGACGTCCTGGTCCGTCGCTGCCCTGATCGCCGCCCTGAACGCGTGGTTCCTGGTCCTGATGTTCCGGCAGTAATAGCCGTTTTTCTGTCATCCTGGGCGCAGCGAAGGACCCGCTTTCGCACCCACATGTCGTGCCGCCTAAGCTGCACATTTCATCGTTGGACTTCCCAGGCTGCTGAAAAACTCTGATTACGACGGGCTTTGTAACAAGGGCACAGCTTCACAGCTTGCTTAAAAATGCCGCGCGGGAGGCTTTTAACAGGGCATGACTTCACAGCCTGCTGAAAGATGCAGCGAATGAGGCCCTGTAACAGGGCATGACTTCACAGCCTGTTGAAAGATGCAGCGAATGAGGCTTTGTAACAGGGCATGACTTTAGTCGTGCCGACTAAGCTGCACATTTGATTGAGGTGGGCTTTAGCCCCTGCCATCCTCGCTGTCCGAAAACCGGTTTTTCACGTACCGCCGCTCTAACGTAGCGCCGGTCTCCTGACCGGGGTCCCCGGCGAGCCCGCTTTTGGCTCGCAGGGGTGGCTGACCGGCTGTAGTGCGGGTGTCCTCACCCGCACATTCTTTTTTGAAAGGGCACGACTTTCAGTCGTGCCGATAAATGCTCTAAATTCGCCCCGGCTTTAGCCGCCGCGGGATGGTTTTCCCACGATCTCGAATCGGTGTAAGGTGCCGACGCCGTGGGCTGGACCGCTGGAACCGGGCAGGGTCGACTGGGAAATGGCGAAACGGCGGGAGATTGGCCGAAGAGCGCCACTTCAAGAAATGGTGTGAGCAGAATGCGATCGTCGAATCTGAGCCGCGGAGCGAGCCCCGGATCACATCTACTTCACGGGTTTGCGAATACTGGATTCCATGGTGCGGTGGCTCAAGAAGCCATGACAGGCATAGGAGTGTGACAGCGCTCGCGGGTGTTTGGGGCGAAGGGGCTGCGGGGACTGAAGCCATTGCGCAGCTAGTTCGGTGGCGCGCGCCTGATTGGTGAACCGTATGCTGCAGATGATGCCGCTCACCGCGTCAATCAGTGATATGGCTGTACGCGACAATTGAATCGACCGGGCAATCGGTAGGGATCAGTTTCGACGTCTCGGTAGTGATCTGAGCCCCCAATTATTGCGAACGCCCATCGAAGCGTTCACGATTTAGGAAACCTGCGTGGACACGTCATCACGTCCTATCCTGTCTCGAAGAAAGCGTTGATTCGCAAAGAAAACCGAGTTATGGGTATACTTAAACCATTCTTCCTCAACTAGGTGGACACTCCAAAGGAGAGTGCGGGCCATGGGAAAATTCAAGATGAGCTTGAAGATACAAGGCTTTGAGCTGGACATCGACGGAGACCGTCCCGACATATCGGCGATCAGCAACGCAGTATCACAACAGATCACCGGGATACTGGCGCCGGCAGCGGCTCTCGCTAGCGGCGCTCCCGCGACGCCGACGCCACCCATCATCGAGGCGGAAAGTGAGAACGGCAAGAAGCCTGGGCGGTTCACGCGGAAGAAGCCGAGCACTTCCCGTTCCAGCGAGCCCGCAGGGGAACCGATCGAGTTCCGGCACGATCCTGCGAGGTTCGGCAATCCGCTGCAGTCCTGGACTCTGACGCAAAAAACCATCTGGCTGCTCGCGGTCCTCAAGGGCCTCGCCAATACGACCGAAGCAAGCACTGCGCAACTCGCCGCGACCTTCAACGAGAAATTCAAGCAAGCGGGTCTGGTGCGCGTTCCAAACCTCGCCCGTTATCTCGGCGAGTCAAGGATGCAGAATCCTGCGCCGATCAATGAGCATGAGGATAAATGGTTCCTCACACAAGAAGGTGAACGAGTGGCGCAGGAACTCATACAGAGCGTTCTGGCTCCGGCGTCATGAACCTTCAGCAATTCGGGGCCGCATGCGCGCTCGCCTCTCAGCGGGAGGTGGAGCGCGCATGTCTCCTCGCATTTTTCTATCTGCGGACAGCCAAGAAAGAGGAGTTCATCGCCGCCGAGGCAGCGCAGTGGCTATTCAATTACGGCTTGTCCATGCCGAACCGCTCGCGCCTTGAAGAGAATTTGAAGGCGACCGCAAATACCTTCAGGGGCCAGCGCGGTTTTAAGTTGAAGCTTGCCTATATCGCCGCATTGGATATGAAATACCCGGAGCTGCAGGAGAATTCCGAGGAGGTCTTCGACCACCAGTCGATCCTCGTGGAGGCGGAATACAAAAGCACACGCGGCTACATCGAAGCGCTCGCGAAGCAGATCAACCGTTCATACGAAGAGAACATCTTTGATGGATGCGCCGTGCTGATGCGCCGCCTTCTCGAAATCATGCTCATTCTCTCGTACCAGAAGTTAGGTATCGAGGCGGCGATCAAAGGTCCAGACGGCAGTTTCAAGATGCTTGAAGGCATCATCAACGACGCGAAGACGAACAGCAAGCTCTCGCTTTCGCGGAATAGCAAGGATCTTCTCGACGAGTTCCGCACGCTCGGAAACTTCTCGGCGCATAAAATCGAGTACATCTGCCGACGCGGGTACATCCAGCCGCTGATCATGAGCTATCGTGGGATCATCACCGAGCTACTCCATAAATCTGGCATGAAAATCTGAGCGCACGTGACGGAAATCATGAAGATCCGAGCGCAAGCGGCCCCGCCAAGGCCCGTGACCAAGTCTATTGCGCGAGACGAAGCTGTGCCCCGTTCATCGCAGCCTTATCGCGATGAGCGAGCGTTGCGCTAACATCGGTAGGCGCTACATGAACCGCAGGTCGAATCAGGTTTGAATGGCGTGATTCTTCTGGACTGCCAAATCACTCCTCCGCGAACCGACCCACACTGAAACACGCCCGGCACCAATTCCCATGCAGCGATCCGCCAACTTCCTTCGCGTCCCGCCCCTCAAGCTTCTCGATCCGCCGCCCCTTCAACACCCGTGACCGCCATCACAGAATCGCCCCTCCCAACCCGTGCTAACGTAACCTTGCTCCCGGAGAAATCCGGGAGTTCGCCGTTTCAAGGCAGAAGTACCCACCCCCCTGCCTCGTAATACAGTTTGTATATACAAAGTGTATGACGAAAAGCCGGGAGCTCGGCGCAGGCAGGTGGCCCGCTCAATGCCCGAGACCAGGTTTGCAGCGCGACACGAAGCTGTGCTCCGTTCCTCGCAACCGTATCGCGATGAGCGGGTTTGCGCTAACACCGGCAGGTCATTATGTGGCGCCGGTCTCCAGACCTCCTGTAGTGCGGGTGTCCTCACCCGCACAGTTTCTTCTTAGGCCCGAGTTCGCGCCGCCCGAACGCATAGCAATTGCATTCTCCTCGCCGGTCGCCTCCGGGGCCGCGCGCCATAAACGGATGCGCAATTCTCGTATGGTTAACTGATCTGGGGAGCAACAGAGTGATCGACTGCAGATCCGCGACCAAGAGTTATGCCTCTCAGCCTGTTCTCCGCGGCATAGACCTGGTCGTCGAACCTGGCATTTGTGCCTTACTGGGGGCGAACGGTGCTGGCAAGTCCACGCTGCTGCGCTTGCTCTCTGGGCTGGAAGAGCCAGACAGTGGTTCCGTGTCCATTGGCGGCCTGGGTTTCCGAGATCATGGAGTTGAAATCCGGCGGAATCTAGGTGTACTGCCCGAGGGGCTCGGGTTGTTCGAGTCTTTGACCATCATCGAAAACCTGATGGCAATTGGACCAATTTATGGACTCACGAAACGCGAGACAGAAGCACGAGCAACCAGCCTGCTGGAGGTATTCGAGCTCACACAAGGCCCCCACACGGTTGCACGGAATTGTTCATTCGGCATGCGGAAGAAGACGGCCTTGGCCATGGCCCTCCTGCACAAGCCGAGGATCCTGCTGCTTGACGAGCCGTTTGAAGGCATTGATCCCTCATCATCCACGGTCATTGCCGCGATGCTTGGCCGGCTCTTCCGCAATGGCGTTACGGTTCTGCTCACTTCTCACATTCTGTCGATAGTGCAGAAAATAGCGACTCGCGTAGTCATTCTTCGCCAGGGTCGCATTGAATCAGATTTCAACCCACCCACGATAAACGAGGAAGTCGAAGAGGTATATTTCAACATCGTTGGCAAGCCCCAGCCGGAGGTGCCGGATTGGCTCGGTTCCTAGCCCTTCTGTTCTTGTTGAAGAAACTGATGTTGAAGGAACTGAGCAGCCTTTCCTCGGTACGTTTCAACAATTTTCTGTTCTGCATCCTCTTCATTATGGCCGCGGGTTTTGAAACCGGCGCACCGAAAGCAGCATTCTGGAGCACCTTTCTTTTTCAAATTGTCCTCCTTGCGCCATTGCTTGTTACTTTCTCCGTAGATACACATCATAGGTTGCCCCCGGAGCGAGTCGCCACGTGGCCACTGACCGGTACACAAAGACTCTTGCTCAGTTCAGTAAGTTTTGCATTCAACCCACTATTTATCGTGCTGTTTCTTACCTACTTGTTCTGGATGGGCTTAGCCGCGGGTCTCTTTTTTCTTCTACTGGCACTCATTGTGCATGGGGCGGTATACGCCGTTCGCCGTCTGCCATTCAAAATAAGGACGCCTGCAGGCCTCAGCATTTCAAAGACGCCCTTGGCTGTCAGCGGAATCGCGCAAGAGACATGGCGGGAGATGCTGGGAACCCTCGACTTTTGGACCGCGCTGCTGATAGCGATCAGTGGAACCTTGTATCGACTGTTCGGGAAGGCGCCAGAGCCTGAAGCATTTCCGATGCTGTCGCTATTCGTTGGTATTGCAATGAGCACGATCGGGCAACGCATGCTCCGTCTGGATGAAGGTCGCGCGTTGTTGCGCTATCGTCTCTTACCGATAGCAGGTTGGAAGCTGCTCGTCACGCAAGACATGACTTTCCTGATCCCACTCAGTGCCATGGTTTCATTTTTAAGTCTGCGAACAGGCGTTGCATTTGGCTTGGTCGCTATCGCAGTCGGACGGTACCCATCGTTGAGACAGCGGGCGAACCAGCGTAGATGGCGTTTCGTCGGAGGAGATCCACGTTTCGGAGTTGCACAGGTCCTCTTGGGCGGATTCGCTGGAATCGGAGCGGCAAGGACGGGACTCTGGGTCTTGGCTGTTGCTCTCGCCCTCTACGTCGTTTCCATCTTTTGGGGTGAACAGCTTTGGAAACGCCCCCTGACTGCCTAGTCAAATAATGCTCCCCGCGCCCGGCGTCCCGGAGCGACAGCCCGAAAATAGTCTGGGGAACCGCAGATATGGACGCATCTCAGCGGAAAGTGCAGTACATTGGTGCCTCGTTATTTTCAACTGACTGCTTATTTCACTGAGGGGCTGTCGTCTGCTTTTAGGTCGCCAAGCGCGTATTGAATCCCAGCTCGAATGTGTTCCAGCATCGGGGTTATGGCATACACGCGATCGCTGTGGCCGTGCCCTTCGTAGAACACTCGTCCCTTGCCCTCACGGCGAATATAGCTCAAGGCATAATCGCCATCGGTTCGCGGATTCACTTCCTTTGCTTTATCTGCAGCGCTCATCTTGCTGTAATCGATACTCGTTAGTACGTGCACGTTCTTCCGCGAGAACGAATCCTGCTCGAAGGTATAGGTCTCGTCATGAATCTCGAATTCCTTGCCATGGAACATGGCCGTCAAAGGACTGTTCGGGTCATCGATCTTGACCGTAATCAATTGCGGATCGGGCCAGTGAAATTTGAAGTAGCCGCCAATCAGCTTGTTGAACGCCGGCCATTGCTGTACAGGCTTCGATTCCAGATGCAGACGACGCATCTCCGGTGGGGGTAATAAGGAATTGAAATGCGCCACGAAATCGGCGCCGGTGATCTTACCCGTATTGCCGGTATCCAGCTTCTGGAACCAATCATCGGCGAGCGCGGTCCACTCCTGCCGGCTGACGGTTTCGTCGTTATTCTTGTCGGCTGCTGCGACGAGCCGGGATGCTAAAACCAGCCCCACCAGATTCGGTCCGGGACCGCCGTTCTTTATAGCAGCTTCACTTGCCAGGCAATCGGTGTGATACGAGTCGGTCGCTGCGTGGATTCCGGCAATGCCCTTTCCACCTCTCACGAAATTCAAGAATGCCGCTCGCCGCGCGGCCGTCACTGCGGGATTCGGATCGTCAAGAAAACACGCAGTGGTGCTGTCCAGGAAGATGGCGTCGTATTTCTTGAGATTCTCGGTGTTGATATCCGCAGCGTCGTAACTGACGGTTGTGGTCCATAAACCGCCCTCGTTCCCCAGTGCTTCCACCGCCTTCGCAGCCAGCGGGATGGAAGCATGCACGAATCCTCCCGTCCCCGTATGGGCCAGCACCAGCACCCTGCGCGCGTGCATCGGCTTGGTGCCAGGGGTAGTCGGCAAGGCTGCCATCATGGCGTCCACAGCACCTTGCGATACCGGGATCGGCGTCGAATTGCCGGCCGGATTGAACGTGTTGGCTTGCCCGGGCTTCACGGCAGGCGGCGTCGGCAGTACCTCGCTGATCCCAGCCACAATCTGAGGCTGGGTGAGCGTTCCGCTTTTTGTGTTGTCCCAGGCTGTAAACCAGGAGTTGAAGCCAGACTCCAACTCGGGCCGTGTCAGCGTTCCAGCCTTATGGGTATCGAGGGCAGCAAATAGCGCCTGAGCTGTTTTGCCACCGCCAGGTCCCTGCGCTTGTAAAGCTGTGATACCGAATGCAATCAGCACAGCAGCGCCAGTCGAGGTACAAGTCGTTGTGATGAATCGGTGATGTCTCATAATTTTCGTCGGAATGAGTCTACATCGAATGCGATCTTCAGTTGCGTCAAAAATATTTGGACAGTTTTTGGCGAGTTGGAGAAGATCTCCGGCCAACAATACAGCTTGCTGAAAAATGCCGTGCATAGGACTTTGTAACAGGGCATCACTTCAGTCGTGCCGCCTAAGCTTCATATTTCATTTGCTTGGACTTTTGGCATCCTGGCGCGATGAATTTTCCGCGAGTTCTCTGAAGACGAGTTTTTCAACACCCACGTCTGTGATCGTCATTCCAAAACTGCCATCAGTTGTTCCTCAACGCTGGCCGACTTCTCCGTACGAAAGCGTTCAGCCGCAGACTCGCTCGCATTCGTTCGGGTTGTCTGAATTCGTAAAGACGATACGAGATTCGAAGCGATATACTCCGGGAATGCGTTCATTCATGGTCGTGGTTGCTGGCCTCATGCTGCTGGGGCTCCAGGGAACGAGTACACCTACCATCGCGTTCAACCGCGTAGAAGTTGGCCAGCCTGAGGTCTTCGTGGCCGCAGCCGACGGGAGCAACGAACATCCGCTGCTGTCCAATCCGGATCGTGACTATGACGCAACCTGGTCGCCGGATGGCAAATCGATCGTGTTCACCTCCGAGCGAAATGGATCGGCAGATCTTTTTCGGGTGAATCCCGATGGCAGCGGTTTGAAGGCGTTGACAACGGATCCGGCGTATGACGATCAGGCTGCATTCTCTCCCGATAGTCAGAAGCTGGTTTTTGTCAGCACGCGCCAGGGTGGGTTCGCAAATCTCTGGATACTGGATCTCACGTCGCTCCGCACGCAGCGGCTCACGGTGGGCGCAGGCGGAGATTTCCGACCGTCCTGGTCTCCCGATGGGAAATGGATTGCGTTCTCGTCAGGGCGCGGGAAGCCTATGCCGTTCAGCGAGGGCCGGTGGGAGCGCCTTCAATTGGCTGATCTTTACATCGTGCATCCTGACGGCTCCGATTTGAAAAAGGTTCCTGTGAACCAGGATTTCTGTGGAAGTCCGAAGTGGATGGGAGACAGCCGTCACCTGGTGGCGTATTGCATGACTGCCCAACAAACGCTTGCCAACCGGATCGCAAAGCCCGGTGCGGGCAACGACACTCGCCTTGTATCGGTGGACACGATGACAGGCGCCTGGTCCGAATTTCCGGCTGCCGGCGTAAAGATCAATCCATCTCCCCTCGGTCAGAACGAGATCGGCTACGTACGCAAAGACATGCCGGATCGCGGTATTTATTACCTGAGTGGCGGGCGGGGTCCACGAGGTCCGATCCGAACAGCGTCGTGGTCACCCGACGGGAAACTCGTCGTCTTTCACAAACGTGTTCCCGAGCCGGCAACGCCGCTGCGCGAGGCCTTCAGCCGGAATTCGAACTACGAGCTGCAAATCGCGAGCGGCGGCACTCATCCTTCGTTCAATCCGTCGGGCACTCAGTTCGTAACCACCGGTTTTCCGAATGGCCGTGCAAGCCTGTCTGCTATCACCGTCACAACGCTGGCGACGGGCGTCTCACAGGTCGTTTATCGCGACAAAACCAGAAATGCACTGGCAGGCTCCTGGTCGCCCGACGGCCGCAAAATCATCTTCGGCATTGGCGGGTTTGCGGCGTTTTTCGATGGCTTCCATTCTGAGTTTTTGAAACCGGGCGATCGCATCGAGGGCGGGGCCAGGGTGGCACTCGTCAATGCAGATGGAACCGGATTTCAGGAACTCACGGGCGGCGCGGCCAATAATGCGTTCCCGTCATTTTCCCCCGACGGAAAGCGCTTCGTCTATCGCACCTTCAGCCGCGAAGGCAACGGTCTGCGCATCATGGACCTGGCTACTAGAGCCGTCACAAACCTCACCGATGGATATGACAACTTTCCGCTTTGGTCTCCACGCGGCGACCTCATCATGTTTGCGCGCCTCTCTGGGGGAACATACGACGTCTACACAATCAAGCCCGATGGCAGCTCTTTGAAGCGCCTGACGAATGGCAGCGGCAATGACGCTCACATGACATGGTCGCCTGATGGCGAGTACATTGCGTTCGCAAGTTCAAGGATGGGCTTCAAGGATGAAGCAGCGTACACGGATGCGCCTCAGCCGTACGGTGAGATTTTCGTGATGCGCTTTGATGGCACCGGTGTGGAGCAACTCACGGACAACCAATGGGAAGACGGTGCACCCGGGTGGCAGGGAGTTCCGGCGCGCCAGATTGCGAGCGGTCGTTGACAGCGCAGTTTATCGCCAATGCGCTCCGACGCCCGTACAGCCCGGTCCAGACGAGCAGCCTACTCGCAACTGCTCCCGTACGCCTTGATCTCTCCCCCGAGACCTCTCAGCCCGCCCCAAACACCCGTGACCGCCATCACAGATTCGCCCCGCCCAACCCGTGCTAACGTAACTTTGCTCCCGGAGAAATCCGGGAGTTCGCCGTTTCAAGGCAAAAGTACCCCCCCCCCCCCCCCCAACTTGGTTTTTAACTTATATTAATTTAACTAGAATATGAAAAACACGAACGCACGCGACACACACGAGACGAGAAAGGGACAGAAAATCACGTCACACCTGATGGTAGAGAAAGCGGA
>Ga0134128_10005343_pt1 | contig 15566 bp, 24 predicted proteins | sample KB31754_FD_96462 | JGI IMG/M metagenome (GOLD analysis project Ga0134128, IMG submission 96462) | Terrestrial soil microbial communities with excess Nitrogen fertilizer from Kellogg Biological Station, Michigan, USA - KB3-175-4 | ecosystem: Environmental > Terrestrial > Soil > Unclassified ...
CACAAATGTGCGCCGGCGCCGCGATTCAAACGATCGTGCGGCACGCAGCAGCGAAAGCTGTAGTTGGTAAGAAAATCCCTCGGGGGCAACCCCATGCCGGTTCGAGTCCGGCCCCGGGCACCATTCAACCATTCGCAACCCTCCGCAGTCGTCCGCTCCCCGGTCTGAAATACCTGAAATTCATGCGTCTTTGATTCGGAGTCATCCGCACCGATCCGTTGACAACCGAGCTTATCCGGGGGTACTTTCCGATGCAAGGTACCCCCATGTGATTCCCAGGTGGGGGTATCAGGAGATACCGATGCCGCTCACCGATGCCAAGATTCGCGCCGCCAGAGCCACGGAGAGGCCCGAGAAGTTGTTTGATGGCGGGGGCCTGTATCTGCTCGTCCAACCGCTCGCGGACGGCAACGTGGGCCGCAGGTGGCGCCTCAAGTACCGGTTCAGGGGCAAGGAGAAGCTGCTGTCGATCGGCACCTACCCCGAGATCAGCCTGCGCGAGGCCCGCGAGGCACGTGACGATGCCAAAAAGCTCCTGGTGCGCGGGACCGACCCGGCCGCGCAGAAAAAGGCCGACCGCATCATTCAGACCGACACCTTCAAGGCGATCACAGAGGAGTGGCTGCGCATGCAGGCGGGCAAGCTCGCCGAGGTGACGCTGGATAAGGCGCGTTGGATCTTCGAGGACTTCGTCTACCCCAAGATTGGCGACAGGCTCGTCACCGAGATCAGGGCGCCCGAGCTTCTGGCGGCGCTGCGGGCGATAGAGCACAAAGGCATGCATGAGACTGCCAGCCGGGCGAAGCAGCGGGTCGGGCAGATATTCCGCTTCGCGATTGCGACCGGCCGCGCCGAGCGCGACATCACCGCCGACTTGCGCGGCGCCCTAGCCCCTGTCGTCGTGAAAAACCGGGCCGCGATCACGGATCCGGGAAAGGTCGGCGAGCTGATGCGCGCGATCGACGGCTACCAGGGCGACCCGGCAACCTGTGCGGCCCTGAAGCTCGCGCCACTTACCTTCGTGCGCCCCGGCGAGCTCCGCGGTGCGGAGTGGCGAGAATTCTCGCTCGACAGCAAAGAACCCGAGTGGAGGATTCCCGGCGAGCGCATGAAGGTGCAGACGCGCGAGCCGCACATCGTTCCGCTCGCCCGCCAGGCTATCGCTGTCCTGCGCGACCTCGAGCCGCTCACGGGCAACGGCCGGCTCGCGTTTCCGAGCCTGCGAAGCCGTGAACGTGAGATGAGCGAAAACACACTCAATGCGGCGCTCCGCCGCATGGGCTTTCAGCAACACGAAATGACCGCCCACGGCTTCCGCGCGATGGCGTCCACCCTCCTCAACGAGCAGGGCTTCCCGCCCGATGTCATCGAGCTGCAGCTCGCACACCAAGAGCGCAACAAGGTTCGCGCTGCCTACAACCGCGCCACGCGACTTCCCGAGCGGCGCAAGATGATGCAAGCGTGGGCCGACTATCTCGACGGGCTCAAGGCTGGCGGCAAAATACTGGCGATCCGGTCTCGCGCAGCTACGCAGCGGGCAGGATCAGGAGGCTGAGGACATGCCAGAGAAGGAGATTCCGCTTGGCTACAACGGGGCCAATGATCTTTGGCCGTTTACGCTGTTCGAAAGTGCCAGGAGCTCGCTCGCGGTGGCGGATGCAGCTGTCGCGCGAATGGGTCCCCTGAGCTTTTCGGGACCGCACGCGCTCACAGTGCTCTTTCTGCTGGCGCAGTCGATCGAATTCTCGCTCAAGACATTCTTGCGGATGCGCGGCTACTCTGACGACGAACTGAAGGGCAAGGACATCGGCCACCGTCTGTGCGACGCGCTCGACCATGCCGTTAACAACGGCTTTCCGAAGCCATATGAAGCGGACACGCAGCTACTGCGGCTTCTCGACACGACCTATGCGACAAAAAAGCTCCAGTACCATCGCGCGAGCGCCATGCGCTTTCCCCTCCTCCGACCCACACGTGAGCTTGCGCATCAATTCCTGCTGACGGCGCACCCACCGATATTTCGCCCCACGGACGCTGCTGGCATGTCGATCGATCCGGCCGCTGACTACGGTGGTCCTTCACTTGCTGAATTCCGAATTGGAGCCGCGGACACCGACCTGCTCCGCCTCAAGGGATAAGAGACGCAACATGGGGCGTCCAAGCGCCTGTAGCGATCCATCGCGCTGGCCCAGACTCGTCCGCGACTTTCTCGCCCGTCGAGCGCAACGCAGGGCAAAGGGAAGCGGTAACGAGAAATTGCGACCCGAGCCCGACGGGCGTCTCAAGAATTCCACGCACGAGCGTCGCAGCCGGGTCCTTGCGGCGCTGAACGGCGATGTGCGCAGCGCCAGTGCCGTGCTTGCCTACTGGCAGTGGTGCGATTCGCTAAGGGGCAACCCGCCAAAGATGGATCCCATGATCGTCGAGTACCTCGAGCAAGCGCGGCAACGATACTGCCGGGACTCACGGCGCGACATCGCGAAGGCGTTGGGGCTGGTTCTGCCGACGCCTGGAGCACCAGGGGTACTCATGCGAAAGAACAAGTCGAAAGGTTCGGCGGTGAAGGCGACGCCCGATGCGCTGATCGAGGCCGTCTTGATGTACGAGGAGCTGCGCCGCGATCGCGATCCCAAGAAGCGGCTGCACAAGAACGCTGTCGAAGCGGTGATCGAGGCGACAGGCATCTCGCGGCCGGTGCTTCTCAAGGCAGTAGCAAAGCGCCGGCGCGAGCTGCCCGATGCCAATCTAAATCCGGAATAACAGAGACCATGCCGTCGTTGTGCTGAGGCGGCCGTGCTAGATCATACGGAGCCTCACAAGTTCGTACTTGGAGGCGGCAAATGCCCATTCCCGATTCCCGGCCGCGGCTGCTTCGGCTCCGCGACGTCATGCACCAGACCGGCCTCGGCCGGACGGCGATCTACGACTCGATCCGCCGTGGTGACTTCCCTCCTCCGCGCAAGCTGACGCGCCACGCTAGTGCGTGGCTCGAGAGCGAGATCCACGAGTGGATCGAGTCCCGCCCGGTCGCCAAAGGGCTCTCGGGGGCTGCGGCGTAATGGCCGTCCACCCAGCAATTCCCTGATCTCAGACACGACGATGCCCGCGCAGCACCACACCACGCGGGCATCGAATTTCTCGAGAGGTTTGCCCCGATGAGTCTAACACTTCCCGCGGCTCGCCCGCACCCGCGCCCATCGCCTAGCCGCGCTTTCGTCACGCTTCCCGATCCTGCCGCGTCCCGCCGCGCCTGGGCCAAGTTGCTGGCCTCCTGGCGGCACCGGCAGGCCGAGCTCGCCGACGCCGCCGCCGACACCGAGCGCGAGATCGACGCCCTGCTCGAGCGCAAGATCAAGGCCGCTCGCCAGCGTGTGGTCCATGCGCGTATCCACGCCGAGCAGGCCATGGCGTGGAATGCCATGCGCTTGCTGATCGGCGCGCGCGCTGTCTCTCAGGTGCGCCACCTCCAGACCGAGCTCGCATGAGCGCCGTCGCTACATTGCTCGATCGCCTCGCCGACGTCCGTCAGACCGGTTCTGGCCGGTGGCTGGCCCGCTGCCCGGCGCATCAGGATCGGTCGCCGTCGCTCTCGATCCGCGAGCTCGACGATGGACGTGCGCTCCTCCACGACTTCGGCGGCTGCGATACAGAGGCTGTACTCGATGCACTCGGCCTGGAGATGCAGGCACTCTTCCCCGAGCGGCTCGCCGGCTCCGGGCCTGCCGGAGGCTACGCGCCGACGCACTCGCGGATCCCCGCGCGGGATCTCCTCGAGATCATCTCCGAGGAGGTGTCCGTCGTCAGCATGATCGCCGCCGACTTCTGCAGCAAGCGCTCGATCAGCGAGGAGGACTGGCGGCGCCTCGCTACCGCCGCGAGGCGCATCCACCGCGCCAGGGATTACTGCCATGCCCACTGAGAACACGAGACTGGACAAGTCCCGCGCCATCCTCGACTCGGAGGCGGCAGAAGTAGCCGGCAGCACAAATGGGGAGTCGCAGAAGATCTACGAGTTGCCGAGGCCACTTCCGGACCCCCTGCCGGTCGTGCCAGCGTTCGACTTGGGCCTGCTCCCCAACAGCATCCGCCCGTGGGTCGAGGACCATGCGGACGCATTGCAGTGCCCGCCGGAGTACGTGGCCGTCGGGGCGATGGTGGCGCTCGCCGGCACAATCGGGCGCCAGGTCGCGATCGCGGTGAAACAGCGGGAGCGCTGGATCGAGCGGCCGGTGTTATGGGGCTGCATCGTCGGCCGCCCGAGCGCGGGCAAGTCGCCTGCTCTCCGGCCGGCTCAGAGCATGCTGGCGCGCCTCGAGCAAGCCGGTTGGGATGACTACCAGGTTGCGCTCCAGGAGCACGAGGCGAAGCTGTTGGTCGCATCGGCCGCGAAGCAAAACGCGCAGAAGATCGCACGCGAAAAGCTCAAGAAGGGTGATACAACCGGCGCGCTGGAGGCTGCGGAAGCTGCAATCCTCGGCGACGAGGCGCCCCAGCAGGCCCGCCTGGTCATCAATGACGCCACAGTCGAGAAGGTCGGCGAGATCCTCAACGCCAACCCGCGCGGCCTCGTGCAGTTTCGGGACGAGCTTTCCGGTTGGCTCGCTTCTCTCGATCGGGAAGGCCGCGAGGGCGATCGCGCGTTCTGGTTGGAGTGCTGGGCCGGAACCGGGCCTTACGTCGTGGACCGGATCACCCGCGGCACCATCCGTGTCGAGGCATGTGCGGTCTCGATCCTCGGCGGCACGCAACCGGGCAAGCTCGCGGAGTACGTGTGGGCCGCTTGTAAGGGCGGCAGCGGCGACGATGGGCTTCTCCAGCGCTTTCAGCTCATGGTCTACCCGGATCCGCCCAAGGAGTGGCGCTACCTCGATCGGGAGCCGAACCACGCTGCGTTGGGGGCTGCCCGGCACGTGTTCCAGCGGCTCGACGCTCTCGATGCGCCCAACATCGGCGCGGAGCGCAGCGACTTCGTCGACGTTCCGTATCTGCGGTTCGATGGTGAAGCGCAAGGTCTGTTCGCCGAGTGGCAAACGAAACTCATGGGCCGGCTGCGCGGCGGTAGCGAACCGGCCTTCCTCGAGTCGCACCTCGCCAAGTATCCGGCGCTGGCCGCCCGTCTCGCGCTGGTGATACATCTCGCCGACCGCGAGGGCGGTCCGGTGTCGCCGGACGCGCTCGGCAAAGCGCTGGACTGGGCAGATTACCTCGAGGGGCATGCGCGCCGGGTGTATGCACCCATCATCGATGACGGGCTCACCGCGGCGCATACACTGCTCGCCCGACGCGGAGAGCTCACCAAGCCGTTCACCCTCCGCGACGTGGCGCAGAAGCACTGGTCCGCCTTGGACCGCGAGACGATCGAGGCTGCGCTCGAGTGTCTCACCGAGTACGGCCACATCGAATCCACTGAAGAGGCAACCGGCGGCCGCCCGACGGTCCGCTACCACTGGAGGGTCGCTCGATGAATTGGCGAGAGAGAGCCCGAGAAATTCAGAAATGCCCGTCCGGGGAAGTTTCGAAAGGCTCAAAAGACCCTTTCGCGCCTTTTGAGACTACCCAGGATGGGCGCTTCGAAATTTTTCAGCAGCACCATGCCGCCCGGAGCGACGGTCGTGACGGCGAGCTCAACCCGAACCTGCTGGCCGATTTCCGGACGGCGCTCGTGCTCGGGCGACTGGTCGTCTGCGGAAACTGCGCGAGCTTTGACCGCGGCGCCGAACTCGCCGGACTCGGGCACTGCCGGCAGTTCGGCCGCGAGACCTGGCCGCTCGTGCCGTTCATCTGCGGCGCGTTCATGGTGAGCCCCAAGCCGATCGCGCCGGCCTACTTGCCGGACCTCGAGGGCGCCAGGAGTCTCGGCCGCCAATCCGGACTCAGGAGGGCCTCGTGATTCCCGGTCATCTGCAGCACTTCGCGCTGCTTGATGCCGACGAGCAGGCGGCGGTAATCCGCCGACTCGCCAGCCAGGGCTGGCAAGATCACGCCATCGCCGCGTTCACTGGTCGCGCCGTCGAAGACATCCGTCGTGCGTTGGGCGAGCCGGCCGTTCGGGAGGCCGATGTATGAGCGACGATTGACCTGAGGTGCGAGTCCTGCTGATGGAGCTCGGTTCACCGGACAGCCGACGGGAATTGGCTATGACCTTCACGACCGCGCCGTCGAGTTGTGCGACGAGACCGGCGCCAGGTTCGCCGCGGTGATGATCGGCATTACCGGCTCGGCGGTCATTCCGGTCGCCGACTTTCACCAGCTCGCCTCGCTGCAACGGGTGGTCATCGATATCGTGTCGGCGCTCGGCAGGATCGCACTCATTCCCCTGGGCCTCGACGCCGGGCTCGTGGAGTCCATGCGCGAGCTGCTCGATGCGCAGCTCCTGAGCCCGACTGAGGCCGGCCATGCGTGAGCATCCGTCGCTGATCGTCGCGCGACGAGGCCCGCGACCGTGGCTTTCGACATCCGTGAGGCGCGGTTGGGGGCGATCGCCGCTCCTGGGGCTTCTCCGCGCGTCTGGCGAGGTGGCCAATGAACTCTGAGTCTGACCCGACATTGCCGGCGGTGCTGGTGTCGGCCGAGCCGGCCTGCTTGCCGAGTGAGGCTGCTTTGCGGCTCGTGCTCGACTGCTTCGCCCAGCGCCAGCGCGGGAAACTGATCCGCCTCGATCCAATCGCTCACTACACCTTGCAGGCCCTGAACGGGCACCGGCGCTTCGAGCAGGATCCGGATTCCGTGGTCCGATTCTTCCCCAGCATGTACGACCTGCTACGCGACATCCACGCCTCCCTGACCCCGATGCCCGGCGGTGATCGCATCGATGATCTGGCCTCTACGCGCGCGCGTGAGGCGGATTTGAGTTGAATGAGACACCGTTGCACAGTTGGACCCATGACATTACACGTTGATCCACTTTCCAGGGCCGCCTACACCATCAACCAGGCTGCTGCCATGCTCAGCATCAGCCGGCCCACCCTCTACCGACTGCTGTCGAAAGGCGAGCTGCGCTCCGTGCGTGTAGGCGCCCGCCAGCGCATTCCGGCCTCGGAGCTCGAGCGGCTGATGGCCGCCTCCACTGCCGTCGCCCCGGTGCACTCGCCGGCATCGGCGCCGGCCACCGTGCCGGCCGCCACGGCGAATAGGACGACGGCCGTGCGGGCCGCCGTGACGGCTGATGCCGCGCCGCCGCGAGCACCTGAGAAGCGTCTGTCGCTCTCGCAGCTGATCGCAGCAACGAACGGTCAGCGCCGGAGCTCGGCTGACTGACGTTCCCCCACGGCCGGGTAGAATCCGCGCCCGTGAGGTCCGATGCTGCCCCTGACTCTCTTGCCGTCCTGGTTGGTCCTGCCCCCTGTGACGACTGCGCCCACCGGCGGCGTTGTGGCACCGAGCGCATGGCGTGCCAGGCCTACGCCATGTTCATGGGCGGCGCCTCAGCGCGCCGTTGGCAGGTCACACCGCGGGAGCCGAGCCCGGAGCGCTTCGCCAGGCTCTTCGCGAGCGAGGTGGCATAGGACTCTCGCCCTGACGGGCGGTGTAGAGTCCGCATCACAACAACACCGACGAGGGGACGGCCATGTCGAACGTGGTGAAGCTGCCGAAGGTAGTGGCCTGGCATCCGCCGATACCCGAGCACCTGGGACCCGCCTGGCAGGACACGGCGATCACGCTTTCCGCCGTCCTCTGCTCGCCTGGCTTGACTCTCCGCCGCGACGACTACCTGAGCTTGCTCGGGGACCGCATCCAGCGCCTCGTCAACTCCTGTGAAGATCCGCAGGAGATCACGGACGCGCTGGTCGAGGATCTGTTTGAGGCGGGCCTATATCCCGACATCGGCCACGTGGCAGCCGAGGACGCAGGGGCGTACCTCGTATCGAGCAACCCGGGCACGAGGCAACGTCTCGACTCGTGGGGCGTACTACCGGCCCGGGAATCCGGCCCGGCGCACGAAATGGCGGCGGCGCGCGAGGTGCTCATGGGCGAGCGGTACGATCCGGGGGACCATCTGAGGAGCTGGGTCGGCTTACTCAGCCGGCTGCCATAGGCGGCCTGTGCCAGATGGCGCTTCTCGTTCGGCGCAGCACCAAATATGCTGCACCTTCGTGACAGACAGCAAGCCTACTCAGCCGCTTAAGCGCCTTCGCAAAAAACAGCACCGGCCCTCCTTGCTGTCCGACGGGGCGCGGGAGTATGTCATTGGGTGGCAGGTATCCAACCCCTTGCCTCCGTGGGAACAAGGCACCTCCACTGGTTCGCGTGGCTGGCGGATCGAATTGAAGAGATGTCCGGAATTGAATCGCGTGCGATTTCCCGGGCTCACCGTGCGTCGGCAGATCACACCGTTCGACGTCGTGATTCGAGCAAAGAACTGGGAGCGAGCCCAAGTCGTGGCCTACATGATCTGGGCTGCCGAAGCCGTCTATGGCGGCGCGTCTATGGAAAGAGCGCTGGGCTTGGCGCCGATGGAACCACCAATCGCGGTTCCGAGGCACGATCCTGAATTTGAGGAACTCCCCAAGCAGCTCGGTGCCGAGACCGTCGCACAAGTCCGGGGGACGCGCCGTCAAAGTGGGGACACCGAAGGCGCAATTCGATTGGCTGCGCGCTGTGGGCTCAAACGTCGATGGCAATATGCACTGTTGAAGCTGTTTGAATCGTATAAGGGCGTCAGTATCGCGTGGCGCGATACTGACCCACGGGAATACGAGCCGGAGGCATTTCGACCCTCGCCATATACCGTTGATCATGTTTCGTTCGCGCAAGCCATTACCTCGGCCTATTCGGCAATCGAAGAGCTGGGCCTTACCGTGCAGCCTCGCGCGGTTAGGAAAGGCGACACACGTGCGAAGTTTGACGATGGCTCTTGGGTTTCAGATGTGCTGATCGATTTACAGCGTCGCCTGTCGGGCGCGAACATCGCGCCGGACGAAGCCTACTACTGGCACCGGAGAGGTCCCGCGCGCCTGCACGAACGCGGGAAACCCCTTGCAGTCGCGAGACAGGCGAAATGGTCGTCGGGCGCAATACGAGACGCGTGGGTCTGGATTCCCGATGCCCTCGACCATGCGCGGTGGATTCGAAACAAGCTCACGGGTCACCGCATTGACGAACGGGCGCGGAGCTTGTCGCCCTATGAAGTTCTCAATGTACAGGGGCTAGCACGCATGCTCCTGCTGTCAGCAACGCGCTCGTGGTGGGCAGGCTATCGACCGAACCTTCTATCCTCATTTGCCACCCAGCAGGAACCCGCCGGCGAGCACGAGACGGTTGGCCCACGTCGCTCGGGCTGATCAAGCCGGGCGCACTACTCGCCCCAACGCATCTCCGTGAACACGCGGCCGGTCTCGGCATCGACGATGACGAAATGGTCAGCTCCAACGTGCCTTCCATCACCTGGCACGTGCACGCGCCAGACTCGTCGCGGCATCCCGAGGACCTCGCAGCTGGGTTTGTCATCCGGGGTATCGGCCTCCGCCTGCTTCGGCGCATCAGGGTTGCGTAAGGCGTCCGGAATCTGGAGTGGCCTCGGCACTCCGTCAACTTCGTAACGTTCCGGTTCACCGGGCCAGCCCTCAAACGCTCTGAGCAGCTGCCGCAGGCCGCCGGTCAGATAATCCAGCGCCCGCTCGATGGCTTCCTCACGCGTGATCATGGTCTACCCCTACCCTCGATTGTTCTGATATCGCGATGGTGCCAGACTCTTCCCGACGACGCACACCACACCGACGCAACGGCGAGAGCACTGACATGAGCAACTTGGCGGCAGCATTCGAGGGGGCATCGCAGGGCCTGGACGAGCTCGCGGCTCACGCAAATCAGCGGGAGATTGCCGAGGCGTCGGCGATGCGCGCCGAGAACCTGGCGCAGCTCAAAAACTACCTCACCACGCACCGCGAGCTGATCGTTACGGACGCGCGGACGCAGGCGCTCGAGAATGTCGCCGACCATCGCACCGCCGGTGAGCACGCCGCACGGGACGAGGAGATCGACCGCCAGGAAGCAGGCCGCGCGCGAAATCGGGCTGTGGGGCAGCGCCGCTCTCTCGCTGATGCCGAGGCGCTTCAGGACAACACCTTCACGAATCAAGCGGAGCTGCAGGCGCGCGGTCGAGGGCGGGCTGCTCGGGTGCAAGCAGGACGTGATGCACTCGTTCAAGCCAGCCAGGCGAGGCAGCAGAAGGCCGCGATCCGCGACTGGCTGACGAAGTACGCGGCCCAGAGTCACGGGGACGGGAGTGGTACCAGCCACCTCGCCAATGATCCGCTCGATGCACAGCAGCTCGCGCAGTTGGCACAACACGATGCCGTACTCGCCTCGCAGCTGCGAGCCTACCGGGACGCCGATGCGCGCGAGCAGGCAGCCACGCGGGCGATGGGCAAGTTCCCGAGCCCCTACGACACTCCGAGCACGCCAGGTGCGGTGGCACCGGCGAACGATGTGCTCGCAAGTCCACCGCTTATCCCGTACTCGGGTAACGAGGGGCCAGGCGTCAGCGACCAGCCGCACCCGAGCCAGAGCGGTGCCGACGAGTACATGATGTCCGGGACCGGTGACTCGAGCGCCCAGGGCGCACCGGTCATCGACTATTGTCGGTTCGGGCGGGCTCGGATGGTCCTGGATCCAAACCGCGAGCCGATGCCACCGGAGAAGTGGGAGCGAGTGAAGGCGCAGGTTCGCCGGAACATGCGCCTCATCCGAATGGGCCGGGCGAAGAAGCGGCTCCGCCAGGGCGCGAGACCCCCGAGCTGAGTACGGATCGAGCCCGGCCGCACTCAGTTCGGGTACTCGAACGTGCCCGCCTGCCAGTCCTCGCGCGGCTCAAGAAGGTTACCCCACATCGCCCACCGCGACTGATCCGGGCTGATCCCTGCAAATACCCACACCGCAGCAACGTTAAGCGGCGGAATCACCAGTTCCGATGCCTCAAAGCGGGTTGCCCGGTTGAGGTGAATGGCGACCGTGAGATCCGGTGAGCTCGGATACTTTGATAGCCCGTCAATGACGCTCTGCACGGACGCTGTTGGATTCAGCGCTGCTGGTGGCACCTCTTTGAGCTGGATCGGCGCGAACGACTGCGTCCCGTCGTTCTCGATCCACGTGGCAACCGCGTCGTAGTCTTCGGCTTCGGCGTGCGCCACGGCGCGCTTTCGCCCGGTAAGCTCGCTCATCCCGTAGCAGAAAAGACACGCCGACCGCAGCTCGCGGATGTTCCGCAACTGGTTTGTGCGCAGGTGTTTCACTCGAGGATCTATGTCGGCCAGAGCGACCTTTATTTCCAGGCTTCGCAGGTCCAACAGCACAAGCCGAGGGTCTCTGTACCGCAATCCGCTGAACGTCCGGAGGCTGATCTGCGTCATCTTCAAAAACCTACTTGCCGGCCCTGAGCGCTGCTCTCTACCCCGCAAGCGCGGATACAGCAACACGAGACATTCGGGAATTTCTGTTGGCATACCTAGACGCCGGCGAACCAGTGCACGGCCTGTGACACAGCTCACACCGGCAGAAATAAACCACACGAACGGTCGTCACCGTACAACCCCGAGCATGACATAGGATTGCCGCTCCTTCGGACCCTCAAAGGAACGAATCATGTCAACGAAGCCATGCCCCTATTGCGGCGAGGAAATCCTTGCAGTCGCCGTCAAGTGCAAACACTGCGGATCGACACTGAGCGGTCCGTCGAATGCAGCGCGATCACAACTGAGGATGCGCCCCGGATTCGCGGTTGCTGGCGCAATCATCCTAATCCTGATTGGAGTCGGCCTATTCTTTAACTGGAACGAGACCGGCTCAATGACCGGGCACGGCTTCTCCGACCAGGACGTGACAAAGTGTGAGCAGAGCATCAGGGACGAATTCGCGAAACGCGGTCTCAAAGTAGAAGAAGTGCACCTGATCAAGAAATCGGCAACGGAGCTCGCCGGCCTCGTCAAGCTACGTGCGCCCTTGCTCGGCAGCATTGAGAAGTCCTGCACCGCGACAATGGGCGACGGTGGACAGTATATCTGGCAATGTCAGTGAATATCGGTCGGGGTTCAGTTGCAGTCCGTCTCGACGTGGGCGTACTGGCCCTGGCCCACCGTACGCGAGTTGCAGTGCACGTTCGATGATGTCGAACGTCCCCGGAGGCGCCGGTTTCTCACTGTTTAGGATTGCGTGCGCTTGCATCGTTCGCCGCGTGCGCTTGCACGGCTGCAGACTCGATCGTGGCACGCTCCTGCTCCGCTGCGGCCGCTCGTGTAGCTTGGGCCTGCTCGTACGCGCCAGCGAATCGGACGTCCTGCTCGAGTCCGGGCGCATCCTTCGGGCGCTCCACGAGGAGTTGCTGGGTGAGCCCGTTGGCCAGGCAAGCCACAGGATGCGTGGTCTGCTCTGCACCGCTCGGCCAGCGCAACGGCTGCGGCCGGGTCGGTCGGATGGAGCTCGACACACAAGCGCAGAGCAGGATCGGCGCCGCAAGGGCGAGTAGCAGAAATGCGTGACGGGCCATGGCGGCCGCCCGACTGTTGTTGTTGAAGGGCTGTATACGACAGGCTGGAGCGCCTGTAAAGCCAGCACCGCAGGACTGCATGTCCGCCGCTCAACAGAAAGGTCATCGCGACGGGGATCGACGCGATGGGCATGGCGGCGTAGGCTCCCTGTCTCAAGGTCAATGCGGCGGCGAGCGCTGAAGGGTACCAATGGGAAGCGCAACATGCGCGCAATGCGGAGCAAAAGGGCTGGTTGACGATCCTCCCCCCCCCCACCCTGCCCGCATTGCGGTTCGACGGCCAGGCTCATTGCGGCAGAGGGTATTGCTGAGGCGGGGAACGCGACGATGGCGTCCTACGGCCCGGTCCGGCACAACTTTGCGGTACTTCATCTGACCTCGGCGGCTTCGTTCTCACGCCGTATGCGAGAACTGGAGGCAGCACACGCAGGAGAGGGATTCGGTCCATTCTGGGAGGAGATATTTGCGCATGCATCGGCCTCAGTCTTGCTGGCCGTGGCGGCACTTGAGGCGTACGTAACCGAGTCCCTCGTTGACCACACGGATCTGTTCGCACGCGACGCAGAGCACAGGACCGAAGAGCGCAATCGATACCGACGAATGCGCCCGCTCGAGAGGTATCAATACGCCCTCGGCCAGCTTGCGCAAGGGAAGCTCGACCTCGGAAACCCGTCCTGCCAGGGAATCGCCGCGCTAGTGGAGCTCCGCAACAAGCTCACTCACTTTAAGCCCGAGTGGGATACCGATCGCCTTGAGCATGCGGAATTGGCACACCTTCTCGCCCGCTGGATCGAGCGCAGCCCGTTCATCCAGCCATCTGCAGGCCTCTTCCCGAACGGTTGGGCCTCTCATAGTTGCACTGCATGGGCGGTTCGCTCCATAGTCGATTTCATCGTGGAGTTCGATCGGCGCGCGGGTATCGAGGGCCGCTTGTCGCAACACCTCGACCGATTTGCCGATCTGTGACGGAACGAGAAAGGCCGCCTTGCGGCGGCCCCCTCGTGCAGTCTGTGCTGGCTACTTCGGCTACGCCGCTTCAGCGAGTCCCGCCTCGGCGACCGGCGTTCCGCATTCCGTGTCCGTCGGATCCCCTGGCTCGGCCTCGAGCACGCTCTCGACCCTATCGAGGGCAACGCGGAGCGTTTCCTTGATGGAGCAACTCGTCAGCCCGCCCTCGATCAGGGTGCTGACGACCCGGCACACATCTAGCGGGACATAAACCTCAGTCCTGCGCTCATCGTTCTCGTTGCGCTCATCATTGGCCCAGCTCGTGAGGCGCTGCCGACTGACGCGGCGCGAAGCCCTGGATGATCTGCTGAACAAGCACACCGCGGTGCTGAGGAGAGAGATAAAGTGAGCTCCCAACACCGCGGGGCGACCGTTTGACACCGCGCGCCTACGTCTGCGAAGTCATATTACATGTAAAGAACTCCGACGGTGCGAGTATCAGACTTGAATCCCGGGCCGCTTGGGGCAATAGTCCGCAGCCGTGACTTCCTGCTCCGCGGAGAGCCCAGACGATGAGAACAGTTCTTGCCGCGTTACTCGCGTTGTTCGTCCTCGCCGGGTGCGCCACCATGAGAGCGGCCGATCCGGATGGCGAGACGGTGCAGCATTACGTCTGGCGGTCACCGACTCGCATCATTTCCGATCCGACTTCGGCGGACGACCTCATCGTATATCTCAACCCTACTGACAACACGCATGCCCTCGTGATGCCTCGCGCAGGCATGCGTGTCGCACTCGCTCTCGGAGAGCAGCAGACGCGCTTCCTGCTCGATCGGCAGAAGAACGAGACCAAGTTCCGCCGGGCGCTGATCAACGCATTCGATTTCTCGAGCATGAAATGCTCACCCACCGGGGAGCCGGCTATCCTGCCCACCAGGTACGCGTTCGAGTTCACCTACCGTTGCGATTTCCCCGCAGCGGCTCGCTCAAGCCCATAGCACCATTAAGCGGATCCAGGTTGTTCCAACCCGATGCTGCCTGCACGGGGGGCGCTCTCGGGCGTCCTCGGCGCCGAGAGTCCCCACCAGACGGTGCTCGCGCCGGCGGACTCAGCTCGCCCGATCCACCGGTATCACACATGCCGAACGGTCGCACGTCGCACCGGCCGTTGCCGTTCGGGTGTAGTCGCGCCTTGGAAGGGGGGTAACTCGCAGCAGTGGGGGTACTTCAGGGGGTACTCACCGCGAGCCTCATTGTTAGACTACTGTAGTATCAATAGCTTGCGGTGGGATTGCGGTGCCGGCCCCGGGCAGTTCGAAAGGAGCGCCCCTCCAGTCCAGCCTATCGCTTTACTTCCCAATACGACGCACGTCCATTCGCGCGCGGTTTCTCGACGTCGGCATACAGCGTCCGAGCTTACGAATTTTGACTGATGCGCGATGAGGGATATTGCTCAACGAACATGTCGTACCGGCTGGCACGGACTCGCCTGTGTTGGTATGCTGGCTCGGCGAATCGAGCTGGAACGAGCTGAAACATGATTTGGGAGAGTTTGACATTCGATCAAACGGCGGAACTCGATGCTCGCCTGGCAGCGTATGCAATTGACGGGAATCGCGGCCTGCCCGCGGATGCGGCCATGGCCCGCGTGCGCCGGTGCCTGTGGCTGCAGGGTAATGGCATCGTATCGAAAACGTGCAAATCAGAGGCAACCGAGCATGCGCAGGGAATACGACTTTAGCCGGGGCAAGCGCGGCGCAGTTATCCCCTCCTCCGGTAAGACCATGATCACTCTAATGCTCGACAACGATGTCATCGAGACGTTTCGCGCCAGGGCGGAAGCGGTTGGTCTGGGATACCAGTCGCTCATCAATCGGGCGCTGCGTGCATCACTCGGTGAGGAGAACGGGCCTGTGCCGGGAAAGTAGTGGATGAGGCTGTTCGAGAACAGTTTGCGCGCGTGCGCTAGGGCGAACCGCCATGTCAGGACAACACCTGAGCGTGCAAGCGATAGCAGCTAGACAGCTAGACTCCGCCGACCGTGTTGTCAATGTCCCTATCGGTCGTCGGGCCAATCGGCCCGTCATAGCTGTACTCTTCCACTCGGAGCAGCGGGTCATCCAGCTGGACTGAGCGC
>Ga0134128_10005344_pt1 | contig 15564 bp, 11 predicted proteins | sample KB31754_FD_96462 | JGI IMG/M metagenome (GOLD analysis project Ga0134128, IMG submission 96462) | Terrestrial soil microbial communities with excess Nitrogen fertilizer from Kellogg Biological Station, Michigan, USA - KB3-175-4 | ecosystem: Environmental > Terrestrial > Soil > Unclassified ...
AATTGATTCGCTTCCGATTGCTGCCCCTTTGGCAGCGTGGTGCGCAATCAAAGTAGGGATTTATGGGGCTGAAAACAGGTATAGCAGCGAAGATAACGGTCGTTACTCCGTTTACTCCACTTGCCATTTGTCGCGGAGGGCGGCGTGAAAACTCAACGTGTTTTCATGACTTTGGATGCAGCGCCTTGGACGCGCTTGTCTTTTGTTTTCAACTGAAACGTAATCTTCCAATTTGAAAAGTGACTCGGCCTTGAGTCACAGATTTTGTCTTGTTGGCTCATGAGGTCGGTGCATCAGCGGGTGTGGCCTAATGGTCGGGCTGTAGCCTTCCAAGCTACCTACACGGGTTCGATTCCCGTCACCCGCTCCATGTTTTCAATGACTTGCAAGAAAGTGACTTTACTCCGTTACTTCGTTGGGCCGTCGCATCCCTCTCGGGCTGGCGTCTTCGCGAAGGTCGCCTACGGAAATGGACGCTCGTGAATTATGCGATACCCTTTGCGGACAATTCTGAACGCCTTCATCGTTTTCTGCTGGAAGCGTTGTGCGAGCGTATCGGCGTCGTCTCTGATGGGCGGATGTACCTCTGCACCGCGGATGAGTTGCCATCTTACATCCAGGGCTGTTACAGAACCAACCTGTCCTGTTTGGGGCTCGATGGTTTCCACAAAAGCGCAAGACTGTAATAATCCAAAGCAAATGCCTTTTATTTCTGCCCTGCACGCGGTAAAGCAAAGGCAATGTACGCATCACCGATCTTCCCACCTTGTTTTCCGCCTCCTGTTGCGGCAATCACCAAATACTGCTGTCCGCTAGCTTCATATGTTGCGGGAGGAGCGTAGCCGCCCAACGGCAAGTCATGTGACCAGAGTTCTCGGCCGGAGCTTTCGTCGAAAGCTCGAATTTCGCGGTCACGTGTTCCCGCGCAAAAGATCAGCCCTCCGGCGGTAACCATCGGGCCACCGAAGTTTATCGTTCCGGTCTTGCGTATGCCGCGGGCCGTGAGTTCCCGATATTCACCCAATGGCACTTTCCAGACGATCTTTCCAGTGCTGAGATCGAGAGCATTCAGTGTGCCCCAGGGCGGTTTACTACCCGGATAGCCGTCATTGTCGTAAAGCTTCGCATAGCCATTGCCGGAATAAGCGACATGCACGTGCGAAGCAGGTATCTGCATGTCTCGATCAAATAGATAATCCAGCAATTTCGAGAAATCTTTTTCCGGAATTCCTTTTACCGGAGGCATCGCGTCCCGTCCGCTTCGGACAATTTGAAGAACGCGTGCATCGTTGAACCGTTGCGCCAGTCCATTGAGATTGGGCGCGACGCCGATTCCCTCGCGGCTAAGGCCGTGACAGGCGCTGCAGAATTGCTTGTACACCCTTGCGCCGGGCGTGGGAGGTTCATTCCTCTTCCGCCGCGTATACCGCGCCACAGTGACAATCGCGGGCAACTCGTTCGCGCTGACATAAAGCCGTTCGGGTCCGGGATCAAAAGCCGCGCCACTCCATTCGGCCCCGCCGTAGACGCCAAAATAGACGGTCGGCTTGTTTTCCTCGAACGGTTCGAACCATCCGAAATTGGCATTCCGGATCTGCTCTAGCACGGAGTCGTGTGCCTTTTTTGAGATGTTCGTCACCTCATCGAGCGAGAACGCCTGCCGGGCAAATGGCTCGGGCAGTTGAACATCAGGCTGATAGGTTGCCGTCTGCTCACCCGGCAGTTTCGAGACCGGAGCCCGGCGTAGCCGGAATGGAAAGATCGGTTTTCCCGTCAGCCGATCCAGCAAGAGCGTGTTCCCCATCTTCGTCACCTGCGCGACGGCGTCGTATTTTCGCCCATTACGTGTCATCGTGACCAAATTTGGCGGTGCGGGAATATCCAGGTCCCAGATATCATGGCGGATCTCCTGGAAGTGCCAAATAAGTTTTCCGGTCAGCGCGTTTATCGCAATTACGCAATTGGCATAGAGGTCGTCACCTGGATGCTTGATCCCGACGAAATTCGGATGCGGGGAACCGGTTGAAATATACGCGATGCCGCGCGCGCGATCTAACGCCATTCCTCCCCAACAGTTCGCGCCCTTGTCAATTCTTCCCGAGCCATGCCCGGCTGCGCCTGGAATCAACGGGAACTCCCAGAGCGGCTTTCCGGTCGCCACGTCAAATGCCTTAATTATGTTCCAAATCGGAACGATGACGACATTTCGATAGATCGCCGGCGCTACCACGCCGCCTGCCGGCATTTTGCCCCCCTTGCCGAAGTCCGTAACTGGCTGGCCGGTTTTGGCATCGAGCGCAAACAGAAAATCACCGCTCGCAAACAGCACTCGCGCGGCGTACCTGGCATTTCCTTTCCAGTACGTCAATCCTCGCATCGCTGGGCGGCCATCTACTTTGTGGCGCCAGATTTCTTTGCCAGAGGATCCGTTGATTGCCACAATGTAGCCGCCCACCGTGGGCGCATACATGACTCCATTTACGATCACCGGGTTGCATTCGATGTTTCCGGCGCCATCTTTTGAGTGATAGATCCAGGCAACTTTCAATTTGTCGACGTTTGTGCGGTTAATCTGAGAGAGCTTGGAATATCGGCTAGATGCTTCGTCGCCGCCGGAACGTGGCCAATCGCGGTAGTCGCGCTGAAACGGAGCACCCGACGAGACGGTAAGTTCAGAAATCCTTGCTGCGGGGATCGTCCGATACTCTGGCAGAGCCGCTCGGGCGGCGGCATCTTCCACGGATGGCGTCTCGGCCGCCATCAGCAGAGCTGCAGCCGACAAGACTGCGATTATCCGTTTCAAGCTGTCTCCTTCTGAGACACGTCAGAGTACACTTCATAACGCCTGTCGTAGATCCGGAGAATCGTAAGCCGGCGTATCTCAATCCACTTTCCGGGAAGAATCAACTCGCAAAGCCGTCCAGCACACCCTGCATATAGGCCAGCGAAGCCCGCATCCCGGGCATGGGATTGTCCGGATCCGCCTCGTACTCGAGTGCAATGTCTCCTTTGTAGCGGAGTTTTTGCAAGAGCTTTAGGATTTGAGGGATAGGAAGAACACCGCGCCCCACTTCACAATCTGAATGACTGGTGGTGGTTTTCAGGTCCTTGATATGCACGTCAAGGAGGCGATCCGAATACCGGTTAATCGATTCCAGCACGTTGGCTCCGGCTCGGGCCGTGTGACCAACATCGATACATAGCCCGACCCGGCGATCAAAGGGCCGGATTGCATCATAGGCTGACTTGGGAGTTGGAAAATTCTTATCTTCCGGCCCGTGGTTATGGATGGCGACCCTGATGTTGTATTCGTGGGCGAGACTCTCAATCCCGGGCAACTGCGCCGCCGTTGGCATCATGATCAGCATCGGGAAGCGGCACGCCTTCGCGTAGTCGAAGTACTTTCGGAGCTGGCTGTTCTCTTCGTGATATGTCACAACGACACCGCCACTGAGAACGATAAACCCCGCGTCGTCGAGTTCCTTTCGACCGCTCGCCAGGGCCTCCGAAGAATCTTTGTATGGGAGGTGCAATTCTTTGATGCTCAGATAGCGCACGTGAAGCTGCTGCAGCATCGGAATCGCCTGTTGCCTCGAAAACTTCCGAAGCGAATAGGTGGTTACCCCCAATTTGAGCTTCTCGTTGTGGTCAGCCGCGGATAGCTCCACAGATGCTGCGAGGCCTAAGCCAAACAGTCCTCCGACGAAGTGACGGCGGTCGTGGAAACTATATTCCATTGCCATGAACCTGACTTTCAGAAGGATACTTTCAATCCAATTTGAATCAATCGCTGATCGGCCATTGCCGTTGTTATTTGGCCGAAACCCGCGCTTCCCAGGCTGGTGTTCGGATTATTGAAATGAGGTGTGTTCGTGGAATTGAGCGCTTCGAACCGCAGTTCCGTATTGATGCGTTCGGTGATCGGAAAGCGGCGGAACAGAGAAAAATCTAAATTCGCAAAACCAGGGCCGCTCAGGATATTACGTCCAACATTGCCATAGGTGGCCGGAGCAGGCGCGGAAAACCCCGAAGTATCGAACCAAAGAGTTCCTGGCCCTACATTACCTAAAATTGAGGGCGTCCCAGCAACGTTTGGCCGATTGCCATTTCCTGGAGCGTTCAACGTCACACTACTGGTCGTGAAGCTCAAAGGAAGACCGGCGTCTAGAGTGAGAATGCCGTTTACTGACCAGTCACCCAGCACGTACCTGGCTATACCTGACTGAAACCATCGCCGGTTCTTTCCGAACGGAAGCTCATAGATGTAGCTCTGAACAAAGATGTGGGTCGGATTATTCGAACTTCGCGCGCGGTTCAAACTGGGAATGGCATTGATGAACAATCCGCCTCCATTGTCTGCATAGTTGATTGCCTTGCTATAGGTATAAGCGGTAGTAAGTAGGAAACCGTTCGAGAAGCGCCGATCGAATTTGACCTGCAGCGACTGATAGTCCGAAGTCGTCGGATAATAATCATTAACTACCGACGTGCGAATTCCAAATTCCTGATAGATTGGCTGGCCCGCCAATCCGGCCCCTGGAGTCAAACCAGCATTGATATCGCGCGTGACTGCTTCATCGGAACCGTGATTGCCAACATAGGCCGCTTCGAATACGAAATTCCCAGGTAGCACACGCTGTAGTGCAATGTTCCAGGAACGCAATCTTTCGTATTTGAAGTTCGGGTCGATGAAATGGAAACTGTTGTCAGGAGGGTTGTGAATAATCCCATCCGATGGAATGATCACGTCCGGCGGCGGCGGAAAGCCGGCTGCCAGCGAACCAGCGGCCGTGTAGGTATTCGGCGCGGTGGTGACAAAGTACTGCCGGACAGGATAGTTATAGTAGGCTTTTGTCTCCAATCCCGGCGTAACAAGACTGCCACCGAAGCCGCCACGGAGTACAGTCTTTTCATTGATTCTCCACGCCACGCCAATGCGTGGCTCGAAGCCGGTCCAATCAGTGTGGATTCCGAGGTTCATCGGCACCTTGCCGATTCCTGCCGTGAGCAGCGTGTTGGTGTTGGGATCATAGTTCGAAAAGCCTCCAGGCGAGTGCGGCGTCTGTGGAAGGTACAGTTCGTGCCGGAGGCCGACATCGATTGTGACTTTAGGCGTAACTTGCCATTTATCCTGGATATAGCTGAAAAATGACGTCTGATCGGACTCAGGTACGAGTCGCCTCAATTCACGAGAAGTCGTAGATGGTTGATCGAGAAGGAAGCTGGCAAAGGAATTGGCGAAGCTTGTATCTCGGTCTCCATTTAAGGCTGTTGGGCCTGCGTTGAAACTGAAACTGCCACGGCTCCCGTATGTATCCGGCAGATCGGCAACGTCGCGCTGACCGCGAATCTCACCGCCAACTTTTATGGTGTGATTGCTCTTCACTTTCGTCAGACTTCCCACCAGGAAGAGTCCGGTTTCCGCGCGCACCCAAGGCAGACTGAGCGTGTAGCCCACCATTGGACTTGAGAATCCCCCGATGTTGATGCCCGTGAGGCCACTGGTGAAGTCGGAAATGTTGACGCCTGGAATGCCGAGTTTGGCCGAGGCGTCTGTCCCGTAGTCCGATTGCCTGGCATCGTTGCGGTATCTCATGACCCCCAGTCGGAAATCGCCGATGAACGAGGGAGAAAAGATTGGCGTGTAGCTTACGGCCCCGCTTTGCGCAGTCTGAAGGCCGTGGCCCGAGGTTCCCGCCGGCCCCTCGCCGACAGTGGGCCCTCCAGCCAATCCGAATACCGGCGGTTCATCGGTAACTACTCGCTGGAGACTATAGCGCGCAGAGATCCGATGGTTTGGGGTAATCTGATGATCCACCTTCGTATCGAAGGACTTCTGATCCTTCGCCCTCGATACTGCTCTTTGGAAATTCGTATTCTGACCCGGCGATGTAGGGGCGGGGACCAAATTCAGTATCCGCATTGCGATCGGACTAATTCGGCTGGCGGGAATTTGAGATCCGGAAAACTCCGTTCGCCCCGTTCCATCGGGATTGCCAGTAGACGGATCATAGATGGTTGTCGGAGACCCAGCGAGATTACCCGTACGGAAGGGCATCGTTGGAATCGTCGCCAAGGTGAGGTCGCCGCGGCGGTCATAGACGCCTTGATAATCACCAAAGAAGAACGTCTTGTTGTGTATTATGGGTCCCCCTATAGTGGCGCCGAACTGGTTATAAACCGTCTGAGTCTTGCTGTGGGCGAAGACATTTCGCGCGCCTAGGGCGCTCACTCGATTGAATTCGTATAAGCTGCCGTGAAAATCGTTTGTCCCAGATTTCAGGGAGACATTGGTCACGGCTCCCCCGGCCCGTCCGAGTTCGGCCGCATAATTGCTGGTGGAAACATCCACGGTGTCCAACGCTTCAATGGGAGGAATCAAGATCGTCAACCGGTTCGTCCTATAGTTGTCATCCACACCCTCGATCTGAAAGTTGTTCCCCCCTTCTCCCTGGCCATTAACCTCGGTACTCAAGGAATCCTGCGGGTTGTAAAACTCCGAATGAATCCTTACGACACGGTCTACCCCTGGCACGAGATTGAGTAATCCCTGAAAGTTGCGATTGAATCCAAGAGGCATATCGGTGATTTCACGGGTCTCAATCTTACGTCCGGTATCGGCGCGGTCCGTTTGAAGGTTGGGAAGCTGAGCTTTGACTTCCACTGATTCATTAACGGAGCCGGGAGTTAATTCGAGGTCAACCCGCACTGTTGTATTGACGAGTACCTGTACGTTATCGCGAACTAGCTTCCGAAATCCTGCCACCTCAACCGTGAGCCGATATACGCCGGGAGCAACGTCTGGAGCCGTATAAAAACCGCTCGAATTGGTGGTAACTTGACGCGAGATCCCCGTCCGAGTCTCCAACATGATGACGGGCGCGCCGACGACGGCGCCTCCCGAAGAGTCCGTAATTGTTCCCACCAAGCTACCGTTAATTGCCTGTCCGTGCAGAATCGATGAGGTCAAGGCCAGGGCACATATTATGAGAACGGGGCTGGACTTTAGAATCAGTCGTCGCCGATTTGCCCAACCAAAAGCAAAGCTCCACATCACGAATTCCTCCAAGTTCTCGTAATTTCCGACGGTGAGTTAAGCGAGCGAAGAGATCGTGAGACCAGAGGTTCTATAAACCTGGCCTCATTCGGTGCTCTTCGGAGCCAGTTCGTTCGGAAGGGGCTGGCAAGCGGAACTCTCCGGAACCGCGACACCAATAATCGAGATAAATAGACAAGTTCCATAGACTTCCCCCGAGTAATACTGACATATCAGAACATTATCAGGGAGAACTATATCGCCCACCGGAGCTCGTGTCAAGAGTTTTTGCTTTTTGGGGAAACAAAAAATGAGAAGCGCCAAAGATCGCGGTGGCGTGCAAACGACGAAATGCGTCGTCTAGGAACCTAGCGGCGAAGCCATGCTAATTCGCCGTGGCATCGAGCGTCGGCTCAAGGGCTCGGATAATCCCGTCCAGGCCATGACGGATGTGCCGTCGCATCGCCTTATCGGAAGCCTCTGGATCGGTACTCACAAGCACATCGACGAGCTCACGGTGAAATCGTGGGGGTAGGCTTGGGCGCTTGGCTGCCAAATCCCACACCCAGTTGAATACTAGGACGTGCGTCTGCTCGATTAATTTAATAAGCGGCCGGCACCCCGTGCATTCTGCGATCCTCATGTGAAGCTGAAAATGATAATTTTGAACTTGATACAAGAATTCCGAGTCATCCTGGGCTGACAGCCGGCGATTGAAAAGCGCATCTATATGCTCGGCCATCCTGCACAGCTCACTTCTTTCGCGCGTGCTGGCCTTTTCGGAAAACAGGCGGGCCGACTGACTCTCAAGGGCTTCGCGGACCACGTACCGCTCGCGAATATCCTGTGCGGTCGGCATGTAAACTCGGGTTCCCACCCGCGGCTTGCTTTCGATCAAGCCTTCGCCTTCGAGTCGCTGTAGTGCCTCGGATACGGGGACCAAACTCATGCCTAGTTCGGCTGCAAGTTTACGGCGCGATAGCGCCGCGCCTAGGCGCAGTTCGCCTCTCAGTATCCTTTCACGGATGATGAAGTAAGCCCGTTCAGACAGACTAGTTGCCTCAAACGGAAACCCTGCGGCAATTGAACCGTTCATTTGGTCAACAACAGAATTAAGATTGACGTATTGAGGCTGATGTGTCAATAGCTCCTTTTTGTCTCAGGCACACGCCACCGATGTAGCCACGTCCCACCATAAGCATTGACACCTGATGGGGAATAGGGCTAAGCTTGTCGTTTCGTCGTGATATATCAGGTTAAACTTGATCGGATTTTCACACGGCTTTGTATTCTTGTTCAACGAAGAAATCCATGAAAATCGGAATTGACAGCTACTCCTATCACCGTTTCTTCGGTGAAGTTTATCCTCAACAGCGGGCTGCGTCTCGCAAAATGACGCTCGAAGAATTTCTGGAACGGTCGCGAGCCTTGGCTGTGGATGGTGTCTCACTCGAATCTTGCTATATCAATGCAGATCTCGGGTATTTGCGCCATATCAATGATGTTCTGGATGAATACGGGCTGGATCGAGTTTGGGCCTGGGGACATCGTGATGGGCTGGAAGGCGGTACGAGCGAGTCGGCATTTCAGCAGATGATTGCTCATCTCCAGTGTGCGCAAGCGATCGGCGCCAAGGTGATGCGAATAGTTGGAAGCAGCCGCAAATTTCGCAACGAACCGCATCTCCCCCAAATAGACCGCTTGGTAGGTATGCTGTGTGAAGCGGCGAAGGTTGCGGAAGACTGCAACGTCAGGCTAGCGATTGAAAACCACATCGACTTCACGTCGGAAGAAATCCTAAGGCTCATCGAGCGAGTCGGTACTCCGTTTCTGGGTGTGAACTTCGATACCGGCAACTTCGTCCGCCTACTGGACGATCCGCTTAAGGCGATGGCCAAGCTGGCGAAATATTGTTACGCAACTCATGTGAAAGATCTCAAGATTCAGAAGAACGCCCCCGCGGACGAATGGTACTTCTTTTCAAGCGCCCCGGTAGGCGAAGGAATTATCAACAACCGTAAACTCGCCGAGTTGCTTTCCGGGGCCGGTTATGAAGGGTTTTTGGCGGTCGAGGTCGATTTTCTACATCCAGACTACGGTGACGACGAAGATGCAGCGGTGGAGCAAAGCGTGAAAGAACTCAGGAAGATTGCTGCTGGTTTATGAGTAGACAAGCCGTGAAATTCCAGGTATTCATTGTCGATTCGGCGGATGTACCTCATGGCGACGACACCATAGAGCGGGAGATTCTGCAGGACTGTGCTGAGGTGCAACTGCTCCGATTGCACTCTGAAGAGGAGTTTGACAGTTATGCTGGAAGGGCCGATATCATCATTCTGTGGCATCACCTCCAGGTCACCGCGAGAACGGTAAACAAGCTGACCAAAACACGCTTGATTATCCGGAATGGCGTCGGTTATGACAATGTGGATATAGAGGCCGCGGGCGCGGCCGGCATTCCAGTGGCGAACGTTCCGGATTATGGAACCGAAGAGGTTGCCGATCACGCTATTGTGTTGACGTTAGTCTTGGTTCGTCAACTCAAGCCTCTAATTTCAGATGTGGCAAGCGGAAATTGGGAGTGGAGAACGGGCTTAAATTGCTGGCGAATCCGCGGTCGAATCTTAGGGATTGTTGGGTGCGGGCGGATTGGCACCGCGATGGCTCTACGGGCCAAGGCGCTCGGCTTGGATGTCCGCTTCTACGATCCTTACCTTGCTTCGGGTTACGAGAAGGCGATCGGGATACAGCGCAGTTCGACTTTGGAAGAACTTCTTTCAAATAGCGACGTAGTCTCGATCCACGTGCCGTTAAACGAAGAGACGAGGCACATGATCGGAGTCCGAGAATTTAAGCTGATGAAGGAATCGGCATATCTCATCAACACGGCGCGTGGGCCGGTGGTGTCGTACGATGCGTTGCTCGAAGCGCTTTCCCAAGGCTGGATTGCAGGCGCGGGATTGGACGTGCTGGAGGATGAACCGTTCGGCGCCAGCGCCCTGCAAAGCTTTCCAAACTGCATCGTTACCCCGCACAGCGCGTTCTACTCGCGGGAGTCTTTGATTGAAATGCGGCAAAAATCGGCTCTCCTTGCGAGAGATGCACTACTACACGGTCGATACAACAACGTGGTCAATCGGGGGAGTATAAAAGTGCGAGAGACCGTTCTGTAGTTCGTGGAGAGTTGCCCGAAGAGAAGGCGATGTTCAAACGTCGGCGGTGATCGCCGAAACAAACTGTTCTGTGAAAGTAGTAAGCCCTGAATTCCGAGCAACTGGCGAGTTGGCAAATAGTTGCGCGCCGGTCGACTAACTAGTCGGATCACCGTTTTCCAGAGCAATCAACGACTACCGAGGGCGAAGAGAATTCTGGTCGGATCGACATTCCTCTAAACTGTCTCGTTGGTTTTACGGCTATCCCAGACATTCACCTATTCGTCGTCTGACGCACACCGCAGGTGCAATCGCTGTTGGTGGAGTTGCGTCGAACATTTCGCCAACTTACAGTCCCGACATCGATCCCTTAAAGCACTCGCTTTTCGAACGGTATTGACCTGACATCCGAGACGGCGAAAAAACCGAGGGCGAAGTCGTTCACGGCGGCCTGAGTAATCTCCAGATAAAAATATATTCTTTCCCGCCGTTAAAAGCGAGTGCTATACTCCTATCATTATACGTTCGCGAGAAGGTGAATCCTTTGAAAATTACCGAGGTCAGAACGTGGCTGGTCGAAGGGACTGCATACAACTGGACTTTCGTCAAAATCTTTACGGATGCCGGATTGACTGGAATCGGAGAGGCTACGAATTGGCCGGGAAGCCCGATGATCGTAGCCGCGTGCGAGTTTGTTGGTGACTATCTAATTGGACAAGATGCGCGACGGATCGATTATCTTTGGACGAAGCTTTATAAGGATTTCCATTGGCTCGGCCAAGCTGGCGTTCTGATGAGCGCCATCAGCGCAGTTGATATTGCGCTTTGGGACATCGCCGGCAAAGCCGCGAATATGCCAGTGTTCCAACTTCTTGGCGGTGCGTATCGAAAGCAGATCGAGCTTTACGCCAATTATTGGTTCGTTACCGGCGAAGGAACTCCCGATGAGTATCGAAGTCAGATCCAACCGGTGCTAGAGCAAGGGTTCACGGCCTGCAAACTGGATCCATTTGCGCATACCGGCTATCGTTATGGCTCCGATCTCCGGGAGAACCTGTCGCTGACTGAGTCGCAGAAACGCACCGCGATTGAACGCCTTGCATCCGTTGCGGCAGAAAGCGGTCGCGACTTCCCGATTGCCGTTGAAACACACGCGATGCTGAACGCTCCGACTGCGATCGAAATGGCGCATCGCATCGCGGAAATGGATCTCACGTGCATGTGGTACGAAGAGCCGGCCGGCCCTGAATTCCCGCGCGAAATCGCGGAAATCAAGAATCGGATTTCGCTGCCTGTGTGTGTCGGAGAGCGATTGCATAGCAGATATATGTGCCGTCCTATTCTTGAACTGCACGCGGCCGACATATTAATGCCGGACATCACTCGTTGCGGCGGCATCAGTGAAATGAAAAAAATTGCAAGCCTCTGTGAATGCTTCAATGTCCCGGTGGCGCCCCACAACCCGAACGGCCCGATTTCCAGCATTGCTTCCGCGCACGTCATGGCGACCATCCCTAATTTTTTCCGCCAGGAATTTATCTTTAGCGATGTTCCGTGGAGAGATTCCGTGCTCAATAAGCCTTTGCCGGTTGAGCGCGGGCAGTTTCATCTCGACGACTCGCCGGGTTTGGGTTTCGATCTGAATGAGACCGAGCTCGATCGCCACCCTGGCGTTCGGACCTCGAGGAAAGGTTTCTATGTCTGACGACGTTCGTGAAAAGGCGGTATCTACCGCCGGCGAGCCCTCGCTTTTGCCGCCTGGAGTTGCTCGCATTGCGTCCATCTCTGCCCGAATACTTGTCATCCTGTCATGTCAGGATTATAATTTCTTTTGCGAGTTGGCTGAAGCATGAAAACGCAACGCATTCGTGTTTGCCTAATTGGCGCCGGCAGAGCCGGGCAAGTACACGCTCGCTCTCTTACCGGGCGCGTGCCGCATGGCGACCTGGTGGCGGTTGTCGACCAAAATCGTGAGGCGCTAGATAAAACCGCGGATCAGTTCGGCGTCGAGGGTCGTTTTGAATCGCTCGAAAAAGCGCTCGAGGCAGCGGAATTCGATGCAGTAGTGATCACCACTCCAACATTTACTCATCACGATCTTGCGGTCAAATCAGCTCAGGCGCGTAAGCACGTCCTATGCGAAAAGCCTATGGCGCTCACGCTACCTGAGTGCGACGAGATGATCGCAGCCGCCCAGCGGAACCGTGTCGTACTTCAAATCGGCTTCATGCGGCGCTTCGACTCGGATTTTACGGCCGCCGCCGCACGGATCGACGCCGGAGAGATTGGGCGTCCGATGGTCATCAAGTCTCTGACACATGGTCCAGGATTGCCGCCGGCTTGGGCGCGCGATCTTCGAACCTCAAATGGCATGCTGGCCGAGGTGAACAGCCACGATTGGGATACGATCCGCTGGCTTGCCGGATCCAACTACGAACGCGTGTACGCCGAAGTGGCCAATTTCAAGGGGCCGGAGCGCGGCGTCGACACTCCACACTTTTACGATGTAGCGCTCGCGGAAGTTCGATTCGAGAACGGCGCGCTCGGGTCGATTTCGGGTGTGTGCCCTTGTGAATACGGCTACGATGCCCGAGTTGAGATCATCGGCGAACGGGGCATTCTGCAGATCGGCGAATTGAAAGGACAGGCTGTGGTGGTCTGTACCGATCGCGACCGGGGCTTGGTCACGCCGATTTACCGCACATGGCCAGAGCGTTTCGCGGAGGCCTACATCAGAGAAATGGAGAGCTTTCTCGAATCGATCCGAACAGGCACGATGCCCCGTGTAACAGGCGAAGACGGGAAATGGGCCGTGGCGGGCGTACTTGCCGGAACACGTTCCTTTCTTGAGCAGCGGCCCGTTACGCTAACGGAAATATTTGCTCAAGAACCAGCGGTGTCCAATTGAACGGAATGCTGGCAGCCGTCTACCACGGTCCTGGCGACCTTCGAATAGAGGAGCGCGCCATCCCGCCCATTGCTCCCGGAGAACTCCTGATCGGAGTGGATAGCGCAAGCATCTGCGCAACCGATATACGCATTTTGAAGGGAAGCCATCGTAAGTTCCCCCCCGGCACGGTGCGAATTCCTGGTCACGAGATTGTGGGGACAGTAATCGATACCGGCGGACCGCTCAAGTTTCGGTTCAAACCGGGGCAGCGTGTATTTATCGCGCCCAACATCGGATGTGGAACTTGTTCGCAATGCTTGCGCGGAAAAAATAATTTGTGTCCGGATTACCAGGCTTTCGGCATTACCATGGACGGCGCGTTTGCCCAGTATATGCGGGTTGGTAGAAAAGCAGTCGAGCAGGGAAACGTGATACCGATTCCGCAAGATCTCGATCCGGCAGCGGCTTCGCTGGCGGAGCCGTTTTCATGCGTGATTCATGGACAGGATGCAATTTCGGTGAAGCCTTCCGATGTAGTGCTCGTCCAAGGTGCTGGTCCCATCGGGCTCATGCACGTGATGCTTGCGAAGAGGCGAGGAGTGGAAAAGATTCTTGTCAGCGACGTCTCGCCGAGTCGACTGGCGATGGCGGAAGAACTTGGTGCGGACCGTTCAATCAACGTTTCTGATGTTAATCTGCGCGATGCTGTGATGGCCGAAACCTCGGGGTTTGGAGTAAATGCCTTGATTGTCGCCACTGCGGCGCCGGGCGCGATCGGGCAAGCCATAGATGTTGCCGCTATCGGCGCGAGAATCAACTTCTTCGCGGGGCTTCCGAAAGAGCGCCCCTATGTCGAACTCGACGCCAATGCGGTCCACTATCGTGAACTTATTCTCACCGGCACGACGGGCTGCAGCACATCCGATTGCAAAGTGGCGGCTGACCTTGTGAGTTCGCATGAAATCGATCTATCTCCGCTTGTTAGCGCCCGGTTCACGTTATCGGATGCTCCGCTTGCTTTCGATGCGGCCCAGGATGGTAGCAACTTCAAAGTCGTGATCGAGCCAAGCCGGCTAAGCGGGCGTGCAAGAGGCGGCGACGCAGCATGATTGAGCATCCTTTTAGTTTTGGCATTTCGCCCTCACTCACTCTTTTCGATACACAGGATCGTAAAATTCAAAGAAAGTTATCGGATCTGCGCGGTCATTTCACGGATCGCGCGGCGCTCGAGGAGCTAGTGAGGGTAGGAGACCCAATCGCCTACGAGGTGTTGGACGTGCCCCGGCCGGAGCGCGCCGGCGAGTTGATCAGTGGTTTGTCGATCCTTCATCCGGGCGTGGTCGGCGCAGAGTATTTCATGACCAAGGGGCACTTCCATTCGGTCCGGGGCACGGCGGAAATTTACTACTGCCTTTCAGGCGCTGGAATGCTGCTAATGGAGAATGAGCAGGGTGAATGGAAGTCCGAGATTCTAACTCCAGGACGCGTGGTCTATGTCGCGCCGGGGTGGGCGCACCGTTCCATAAACACCAACAGCGATCAACGTTTAGTGACTTTTTTCGTGTACCCTGCCAACGCCGGTCATGATTATGGAGCGATCGAGGGACGAGGCTTTCGAAAGCTCGTGCTACGCAAAAATGACAGGCCGGAAGTGGTCGATAATCCTCACTGGCGGGCCTCGGCGCCGGAGCAGCGATGAGCCTCAAGCGTTGTCGCGTCTTAGTAACCCCAACGACGTTCGGCAAGAATGATCCGCGGCTACGCTACGAATTGGAGTCCGCGGTCGGCGAAGTTGTTTATAACCCGCTTGGACGGCCACTTACGTCCCAAGAGTTATGTTCGCTTCTGCCCGGTTGCGACGGTCTAATCGCCGGTCTCGATGCGATTGATCGCGATGCGCTTGCGGTAGCCGACCGGCTGAAAGTGATCGCGCGCTACGGAGTGGGCTTGGACAACGTCGATCTGGAAAGCGCCAGGCGGCGAGCCATTGTCGTGACCAATACACCCCAGGCCAACTCGGTTTCGGTAGCTGAGCTCGCCATCGGGCTCATGCTGTCCCTCGTGCGATCCATCCCACGCGCCTCCACCGAGGTAAAGGCAGGCAAGTGGCCCCGCTACGCGGGCCTGACTCTGCAGGGGAAGACGATCGGTCTTGTTGGATTCGGCGCCATCGGAAGAGAAGTGGCGCGCCGCCTCGCTACCTGGCACTGCTCGTTGCTCGCCTTTGATCCTATGCCCAATGTGGAAATCGCACAAGAACTGGGTGTGCGTCTGGCCCCTCTTTCGGATGTGTTGGCGCATTCCGATATCATTTCGCTCCATGTCCCTGCGACACGAGAAACAAATGGCATGGTCAGTGCGCAGTTTTTAGAAGCGATGAAGTCTGGAGCCTTTCTGATTAACACTTCGCGCGGTGAACTGGTAGAGGAAGCGGCCTTGCTCGAAGCGCTAAACCGCGAACATCTCGCCGGCGCCGCGCTGGACGC
>Ga0134128_10005345_pt1 | contig 15563 bp, 15 predicted proteins | sample KB31754_FD_96462 | JGI IMG/M metagenome (GOLD analysis project Ga0134128, IMG submission 96462) | Terrestrial soil microbial communities with excess Nitrogen fertilizer from Kellogg Biological Station, Michigan, USA - KB3-175-4 | ecosystem: Environmental > Terrestrial > Soil > Unclassified ...
CATCGCGTCGAGCGCGCCGAACGGCTCATCCATCAACAGCAGCCGCGGGTCCTGGACCAGCGCGCGGACAATCGCCGCGCGCTGCTGCATGCCGCCGGACAGCTCGAACGGATAGCGCTTGGCGAAATCCTCAAGGCCCACCAGTTCCAGCAGATCGGCCGCCTTCTTCCGGTAGTCCACGAGCGGCAGCTTGCGGAATTCAATCGGCAGCAGCACGTTCTCGATAACGGTCCGCCACGGCAACAGGACCGGCGACTGGAACACGACGGCCGCCTCGGGGCTAGGCCCGCGCAACGGCTTGCCATTGAGTTCGATCGATCCCGCCGAATATGGCAACAGCCCGGCCAGCACCTTGAGCAGGGTCGATTTCCCGCACCCGCTCTGTCCGACGACCGAGACGAACTCGCCGTCGTAGATTTCGAAATCGAGACTCTTCAGCGCCGTCACCTGGTGCGCATTCGCCGCGCCATATGTCTTGGAAACGCCGCGCGCAACAATGAGCGGCTGCGCACTGTCGGCGCTGGTGCGAGGCGAAATCGTAGCTGCGCGCATAGGATTCATGACGCCAATCGGACGAAACAGCGCATCACTCTTTTCGGAGCATAAAGCAAGGCACGTGCCAGCGGTACTGCGGCATGGCGCGACAGGGTTCTCACAAATGCGACGACGGCCGGTTGAGCGTCGCGTGCCTTGCAACGCCGTGCAGCGCTCTCGCCTTGACCGTCTTTGCGATTGCACCGCACAGTGATCGCGCAAACCGGTCCTTCAGTGAATCCAGCACAATGACATCCAACACCGTCGTCCGCGTGCACCGCCATGGCGGGCCCGACTGTCTCACGCTCGATGAGCTGCCGCTACAGCCGATCGAGCCCGATCAGCTGCTGATCGAAGTCGAAGCCGCCGGCGTGAATTTCTTCGATACGCAACTGCGCAGCGGACTCTACAAGCAGCCGCTGCCGCTCGCGCTGGGCACCGAGGGCGCGGGCATCGTCCGTGAGGCCGGAGCGAACGCGAACGGATTCCGCGCCGGCGACCGGGTCGCATGGGTACACTCCCCCGGCTCTTACGCGCGCTGGAAAGCGATCGCCGCCGCACAGGTGTTCGCCCTACCGGATAATCTGAGCTGCGAAACCGCGGCGGCCGCGTTGTTTCAAGGCATGACCGCTCATTACCTGGCGTGTTCGACTTATTCGCTCGAACAGGGCAGCACGTGTGTGATCCATTCGGCCGCGGGCGGTGTCGGCCTGCTGCTGACGCAGATCGCGAAAATGCGCGGCGCAGTCGTGGTTGGCGCCGTCTCCACGCCCGCCAAGGCCGCGGTTGCGGCGGCAAACGGCGCCGATCATGTCGCGGTCTACGCCGATGGCGACTTGGTCGACATTGCCAAGCGCGCCACCGCAGGCCGCGGGGTCGACGTCGTCTATGACGCGGTCGGCAAGGACACGTTCGAGCAGAGCCTCGCTTGTCTGCGCGTGCGCGGTCTGCTTGCGCTCTACGGCGAAGCGAGCGGACTGGTGCCGCCGCTCGACGTCCGGCAGCTTTTGACCGCGGGCGCCGTCTATCTGACGCGAACCGGCCTTTCCTATTACGCAACGACGGAGGCGGAGCGGCGGCAGCGCGGCGACGACGTGCTGCGCTGGCTTTCGCAAGGCATGCTCAAGCCCCGCATCGACAGCACCTATAGTCTGCAAGATGCGGCGCAGGCGCATCGCGCCATCGAAAGCCGCGGCACCATCGGCAAGATATTGCTGGTGCCGCGCTAGTGCTCCGATTGTAACATTCGGGTTCGGATCAACACGCTCGAAGACATACCGTAGAGATCGGGCGACGTACCGGGAGGCGCATGTGAAGCGAAGTCATCAGCGGATTCTCACCACCCATGTGGGCAGTCTGCCACGGCCCGACGATCTCATGGCGCTTTATGCGGCGAACGCACCTGACGAGACGCTGCAGCCGCGGCTCCGCGCGGCGGTGGACGGTATCGTCCGGCGGCAGACCGAGTCCGGCATCGATGTCATCAATGACGGCGAGTACGGCAAAGCGATGCGGAGCGCGATGGATTTTGGCGCATGGTGGTCTTACGTCTATCCGCGCCTCGAAGGCTTCGAACTGCGCGAAGAGCAAGCCAAGAAAGGCCGCGCTGCCTGGACCTTCGGCAGCAAGGAGCGCAAGGACTTTGCTGAATTCTACGCCGCCGAGGCGAGCGCCGCCGCGAGCGCGGCCCGGCAGAGCGGCTCCAGCAGCGCGCAGCTCTACGGTCTCACTTGTACCGGCCCAGTCAAATACGTCGGCCACGCGGCCATCGCCCGTGACATCGACAACATGGCCGCAGCAGCCCGCGCCAGCGGCGTCGAAGAAGTTTTCATGACGGCGGTCTCGCCCGCAACGCTGCAGATACTGCCCAACGCCTATTACAAAAGCGCCGAGGACTACACCATCGCGCTCGCTGAGGCGATCCGCGAGGAATACAGGGCCATCGTCGATGCGGGCTTCATTCTTCAGATCGACGACCCGGCGCTGGTCGACATCTACGACTGGTGGTTCTCGATGAACGACGACAAGGCCGGTTATCGCAAATGGGCAGCGCTGCAGGTCGAGGCTGTGAACCACGCACTGCAAGGCATTCCGGAGGATCGCGTGCGCTTTCACATCTGCTGGGGCAGCTGGCACGGCCCGCACAAGGGCGACGTGGAGCTCAAGGATGTGATCGATCTGCTGCTCAAGGTGAAAGCTCAGGGCTACTCGGTCGAGGCGGGCAACGTCCGCCACGAGCACGAATGGAAAGTCTGGCAAAGCACCAAACTTCCTGACGGCAAGGTCGTTATCCCTGGCGTGGTCAGTCACGCCACCAATGTGCTGGAGCACCCGGAACTGGTGGCGGACCGCATCATGCGTTTCGCCAAGACGGTCGGCCGCGAGAATGTCATTGCCTCAACCGACTGCGGCCTCGGCGGGCGGGTGCATCCGCAGATTGCTTGGGCGAAGCTCGCGGCGCTTTCGGAGGGCGCGAGGCTCGCAACAAAAGCGCTGTGGAATTAGTCGAGCCCGTTACGCCGCCGGGACCAGCGTGAACGGCGCGACCTGCGGCGCGGTCTTGAAATACACAGCCTGCAGTTCTGCCGAGTCCTTGAACTCGGTCTGCCGCAGCCGCCGGAAAATCACGCTGGCGGTCAGCGACGGCTGGTCGAACGGATACGGGTCGATGGCGATCGTGCCGGTTTCGCGCGGCGTCAGGCTCATGCCGAGACCGGCCTTGCCGGAATACCCGACAGGCACCGGTTCGATCCGGTCCGCCTTCAACACCTCGGTGCTGCAGATATAGAGCGAGAGGATGTCCCAGACCTGCAGGAGATTGTAGTTGGTGGCGAGTTCGGCCTGATCGAGCTTTTCGGCGACCGTCTTCTGCTTGGCTTCGCTGCGGGCGATGAAGGCCTCGATCGGCGGTGGCAGCTTGCCGCGCTGGATCGCGGATGGCGCGGTGATGACGCCGTAGCGCCCTTGCCACAGCCCAGTTCGGTGCTTGGCGATCATCAGTCCCGCATAGGCATCGATGGCGCCGAGCCAGTCGCCGGCCCATTCGAACGCCTCAAGCTGCTTTTCGTCGTTGGGCACTTCCCGGTAATTCGGCGTCTTGCCGGTAGCAGGGTTGAGCTGCGGGCCAGTCTCGTAACGGATCCAGCCGCGATCGTGAAACATGGCGGCGCGCACCAACGAGCCATAGGGCCGCGGTTTCTCGAATTTCTCGTTGCCCCAATGCGCGGCAAACAGGCCCGAGAGCTGGGCATGATCGTTCTGCGTGATCATGACAATCGAGCCGTCGGATTCGTAGCGAACGATCATGGCTGTCTCTCACGTCAAAGCTTGAAAATCGGTGCGCAATTCTGCGCGATCGGAAGCGGAAACGCGACCGTCATCTGCGCACCTCCGAACCGCGCCATGCGCACGGCTGGCGCAACCGTTCGTTGCTACGCCGACGTATGTCAGGCGTTGCCGGCGCTCAATCCGAGAATCTTCCGCGCATCGTTAGGCGTCGCGACGTGGTCGCCCAGAACCTCGATGATTTTCGCCGCCTTCTCGACCAGCGCCGCGTTGCTCGGCGCGAGCTTGCCGCGTTCCAGATAGAGGTTGTCCTCCAGCCCGACGCGCGGGTGGCCGCCAAGGAGCACGGTCTGCGCCACCATCGGAAACTGGTGCAGCGAAATGCCGAAGGCGAACCACGGCGCATCCGGCGGCAACAGGTTGCGCATATAGGTCATCGCCTCGGGGGTCGCCGGCTGGCCCCATGAAATGCCGAGACAGATCTGAAACATGCCGGGCGGCTTGACGTAGCCGTTTTCGATGAAACGCTTGGCCAACAGCAGATGGCCGGTCTCGAACACTTCGAGCTCCGGCATCACGCCCGCGTCCTTGATCGACAGCGCCATGGTCTGCAGGTGCGCCGGCGTATTGACGAACACGCGGTCGCCCATGTTGAGGCTGCCCATGTCGAGACTGCAAATGTCGGGCTTGATCTCCAACACATGCTGCACGCGCTGTTCCGGCGAGCGGAGCACGCTTTCGGGCCCGGCCTTCGATGGGTCATCCGGATCGTGGTGAAAGCGTGCGCCCGGCCCGGTGGTAAGATTGATCAGTACGTCGGTGCCGCTCGCCCTGATGCGCTCGACCGCCTCGCGATAATGCGCGGTCTCCATGCTCGGCTTGCCGGTATTCGGATCGCGCACGTGGATGTGGACGATGGCGGCGCCCGCCTTTGCGGCGTCGATCGACGATGCGGCGATCTGCGCGGGCGTCACCGGCACCGCCGGGTTGCGCCCCGGCGTATCGGCCGCGCCGGTCACCGCGCAGGAGATGATCACCTTGCGTTGCATACACCCCTCCCCCAAGCACTGCTGTCAGCGAGCGCACTCGCAGCCGATTGTGTTGATGGTTTATAGCGGGCCGGAGCGGCCGTGTCGCCGGGATCAAGGGCCCGCGCAAACGAAAACGACCACGAGCGAGCGGCGCGCGTTCATCCGGCGTCGCCTGTTCTCCCGTGGCCGTCAGGGCGATGGGGACTTACAATGGCACGGTCATCGCCACTTGCGGCGACCATGTAACATTGCTTGGTGACACGGACATGACTCCGAAATCGGGCCAAATCCGCATCGGGATCGGCGGCTGGACATTCGAGCCGTGGCGCGGAGTGTTTTATCCGCAAGGCCTGCCCCACGCCCAGGAACTGCGATACGCCAGCGAACGGCTGAGTTCGATCGAGGTGAACGGCACGTTCTACCGGACGCAAACACCGGCGACGTTTCGAAAATGGGCGAGCGAAGTGCCGGACGGCTTTGTCTTCGCACTCAAGGGTCCGCGTTTTGCCGTCAACCGCCGTGTGCTGAAAGAGGCCGGAGACTCGATCAAACGTTTTGTCGATTCCGGCATCGCCGAACTGGGCGGCCATTTGGGTCCCCTGCTCTGGCAGTTCGCGCCGACCAAAAAATTCGATGCCGCCGACTTCGGCGGATTTCTGGAACAATTGCCGGACAAGGTCGGCCGGATCGGGCTGCGCCACGTGATTGAGGTGCGGCACGACAGCTTCTGCACCGGCGAATTCATAGCCCTTGTGCGCCAGTTCAAAATGCCGGTCGTCTACACCGATCACGCCAAATACCCGAACATCGCCGATCTCACCGGGGATTTCGTCTATGCTCGCTTGCAGCGAGGCGAGGATACGGTGCCGACCGCCTATCCGCCCAAGGACATCGCCGCCTGGGCCAAGCGCCTGCGCACCTGGGCGGCCGGCAAGGCGCCCAACGATCTTCCGCGCATCGAAGCTGTGGCGAAACTCGCCGCTGCGCCGCGCAACGTGTTTGCCTACGTGATTCACGAGGGCAAGATCCGAGCACCCGCAGGCGCCATGGCGCTGATCGAGGAGCTAAAGAGCTGAACGGAGGCCCCAGCCTACCGTCGCTAAAATGCTAACGGCCACGTTCGACTCGGCGCGCGTACATCCGGCGTCACCTAATCGTTACCCGTGGCCGTCCCGCGGCAGAGCCTGCGCTCAACACCGCTGATCGCTAAATAGTGGTGTCCGGCCATTTATGCAAGGGCGGCTTTGTGCAAGACTGCCGTTCAGGCATTATTTTGCCGTCTCGCTCCGCCGCAAACTCGATATTTCGCAAAGTTTTGCTCTTGGCCGGGTCGTCGGCCAAAATCCGGGAGAGAATAAATGACACCGAACCAACCGAACGATGCAGCCGGCATCCAACGCGCGGTCCAAAGCGCGGTCCGCGATCATTGGGTGCTGTTTCTGATCGAGGGCATCGTGCTTCTCATTCTGGGCATTGCCGCCATCCTGGTACCGATGGTAGCGACAATCGCCTTCACCATCCTGATCGGCTGGCTGTTCCTCATCTCCGGCGTCGTCGGGCTGGTCACGACGTTCTGGATGCGCCACGCCCCGGGATTCTGGTGGTCGCTGGTCTCTGCCGTGGTCGGCATCGTCGCCGGTGCCCTGCTGCTGCGCTGGCCCGTCACCGGTTCGCTGTCGTTGACTTTGGTGCTGGCAGCCTTTTTCATTGTCGAAGGCGTGGCCACCATCATGTACGCCGTCGAACATCGCAATCAGCTGAGCGGACGCTGGGGCTGGATGCTGGTCAGCGGCATCGTCGATCTCATCCTCGCCGGCATCATCGTTGCCGGACTGCCGGGCACGGCCCTGTGGGCGCTCGGCCTGCTGGTTGGCATCAACTTGATATTCGGCGGCATTGCGATGATCGGCATGGCGACGGCGGCCAAGCCGCACGCCTAATTCGCTGCCCCTGCTGCGTCGTCGCAGCGCAGGTGTCCGCCTGTCGCGCCAATCGCGGCTGGGATAGGCTCTGATTGCAGGCGCGCAGCTTCGACAAGCGCCTGTACGACTGGGAGGACACGATGCGAACGCCATTCAAACTGATGACAGCCGGCGCGCTGGCGTTTGCGGCCGCCATGGCCGCGAACGCGGCAGCGCAGGCGGACGATTACCCGAACAAGCCGATCCGGATCATTTCCGATTCTGCGCCCGGCAGCGCGGTGGACGTGACGTTCCGCATGATCATGGACCGGCTCGGCAAGGAGTTGGGCCAGCAGATCGTGCCGGTCGACCAGCCGGGCGCCAGCGGTGCGGTTGCCGCACATGCCGCATCCGAAGCGGTCGCGGACGGCTACACGATGTTTGCGCCAGCGCTGTCGCTGTTCATTTCGCTGCCCGGCAAGGCGCCGAATCTTCCTCTGATCCTGCCGCGCGACTTTTTGCCCGTCGCTTCGTTGGTGGGTCAGCCAATGTTCATCTGCGCCAGCGCCAAATCGGATATCAAGACGCTGGCCGACCTGATCGCGAGCGCCAAGAAGAATCCCGGCCGGATTTCTTTCGCGGCCACCGGTATCGGGCGCGTCACGCATCTGACCGGCCTCTTGCTGCAGAGCCGCGCCGGCATCAGTCTGCAAGTGGTGCCCTACACGGGCGGCCCGGCGGCAGCACTTACCGACGTGATCGGCGGCCGCGTGCCGATGATCATCGAAGGCTATTCGGGGCTCGCCGGCGCGATTCAGGCACATACGCTCAATGTGCTGGCGGTCGCCTCCCGCAAACGCCTGCCTGAGTTTCCGGATCTGCCGACTGTGGCCGAGACGTTCCCGGGCTTCACCGCCGGCGGCTGGCAGGGGATCGTGGCGCCGCGCGGCACGCCAAACGCGGCGATCCTGAAGGTCAACGCCGCGATGAAGAAGGTCCTGGCCGAGCCGGACCTCGACGAGCAGCTTGCGGCACGCGGCGCCTATGTGGACGCAATGTCGCCGGGCGAGGTCAACGAATTTATCAATGCGCAGCAAGCGCAGTGGAAGCCGGTCCTGGAAGCGTTTGAAGCCAGCATTAAGAAATAACACGAGACGTACGCATACCGAGCGGGGCCTCCTGTGAAATCCGCACGCCGGCGAATACTGCGTCTGGCGGCAGGGGCAGTCGCGCTCCCGGCGCTGACACGGATTGCCGGCGCGCAATCCTACCCGTCGCGGCCGGTGCGCATCGTTGTCGGCCTGCCGCCAGGACTGACGCCCGACATCGGCGCTCGCTTGATCGCGCAGTCGCTATCGCAGCGGCTCGGCCAGCAGTTCATCGTCGACAACAAGCCCGGCGGCGCCAGCAATCTCGCCACCGAAATCGTCGTCAGGGCGCCGGCGGACGGCTACACGCTTCTATTGGCGGTTGCCGGAAACGCCATCGAGGCCCCGATCTACACTCATCTGAATTTCAATTTCCTCCGCGACATCGTCGCGGTCGCGAGTATCGGCCGCACACCGTTCGTGATGGTGGTCCCGCCGTCGCTTCCCGCGCGCACCGTTCCCGAATTCATCGCCTATGCAAAAGCCAATCCCGGCAAGATCAATTTCGGCTCACCCGGCAGCGGCAGCGCCAATCACGTCTTCGTCGAACTGTTTCGCATGATGACCGGTGTCGAGCTGGTTCACGTACCGTACCGCAGCAGCATGCTGCCGGATCTGCTGGCGGGCCGTATCCAGTTGCTGTTTGCCGCGATTCCCGGCGTGCTCGCCGACATTCGCGCCGGAAAACTGCATGCGCTTGCGGTCACCACGACAACCCGCGTGGCGGCACTGCCGGACGTCCCGGCGATGCGCGAGTTCGTGCCGGGCTATGAGGCGAGTGGCTGGCTCGGCATCGGCGCCCCGAAAGCGATACCCGACGGCCTCATCAAGACGCTGAACCAAGACATCGGCGCCACCCTCGCCGACCCTGCCGTGAAGGCGCGGCTTACCGGACTGGGAATCGAGCCGGTCGCCATGTCGCCCGCCGCGTTCGGCAAGTTCATTGACGGGGAAGTCGACAAATGGGCGAAGGTGGTCAAGTTCGCTGGCATCAGGCCGGAATAACCACCACCGCTAGCGCAGGCAGCGCGCTGCCGTCCGGCGCCGGATTACGCGCTCGTCGGATTCGGGTTGTATGACGGGTTCATAGTTCTCAAATGAGGTGCAACCCATCCGCGGAGACACAACCTTTGGTAGTAAGAACGATTTTTCCAGCGCATCTTCTCGATTCACTGGCCGATCAGCGCCGACAATCAACCATGGAATCTTCGCGGACTGGTATCTAGTGACCCGTTGTGAAACTATGGCGCGCATAATATCTGCCACTTGAACGGTGACCCACGATGACCTTTCGACAGCTTAGAGACAGCATCCCGATCAGTGGACTTCGCGCTTTCGTTGCGATCAGCGAACTCGGAAGCTTCACCAAGGCAGCCGAACAGCTCAACCTCACGCAGCCCGCCGTCAGCTTGCAGATCAAGCAGCTCGAACGGCTCATGGGCGGCGACCTGTTCATCAAGAAGAAGACCGGCGTGGCGCTGTCCGATCTGGGCACAACGGTAGACCGCCTCGCACGCCGCATCCTGAGTCTCAACAATCAGCTCATCGGCATCGCCGGGCGGGCGCCGCAGCACGAGACTGTCCATCTGGGAATCCAGTGTTGCTTCGCCCAAACGGTGCTGCCGAACGTCTTTCGCGAGTGCCGGAATCTGGACAACGTGCTCTACAAGTTCGTCTGTGCGCACACGGTGGAATTGGCCGAAAAGCTGAAATCCGGCTTTGTCGATTTGTCGCTGATGATCGAGAACAAGGAGCCGCGCCGCAATCTTCTTGCTGAATGGAACGAAAAGTTCGTGTGGATCTGCTCGCCACATCACCGGATATTGGCGGACGACGGCAGCATCCCCTTTGTCGGACGACAGGACGGGGCCATTGACCGCGCCGCCACGGAGGTCCTCGACGAACGCGGCATCCCCTATCGGATCGTGTTCAGCGCCACCGACATCGTGTGCATGTACGCGGCGGTGGAAGCCGGCATCGGGATCATGAGCATGCCGCTCCGAACGATTCCGAAGTCGCTGGCGGTCGCAAAGGAGCGCTATCTGCCGAAGCTTCCAGACCTGCGTGTCGGGGTTTACTGCACGGAAGGCTTCGATGTCGCGCGCCACAAGCCGCTGGTCGACGCGTTCATATCCGCGGTGCGGCCGCCGAAGCCGGGCGACGAAGGCAGCGACCTGAGCGCGCTTCGCCAAGCGGAACCGGAAGAAGTCGGATCGTGATCGGATCAGCCGCGATGCGATCGAAGGCGGGCCGCCGCGGCCTGACGCGGAGCGGTTTTCGGATTGCAGCTGCATCTCTTGTTGGACTTATTGCCGTCGGACTGACACTGCCGGCAGTGCACGGTCAGGACCATTTAAGCAGACCCCTTCGCATTATCGCCGGCTCCGGCGCCGGCGGAGGCCTCGATCTTCAAGTACGCGTTATCGGCCAGGCGCTTTCAGAGATACTCGGTCAGAACGTCGTCATCGAGAACCGGCCCGGCGGCGGCGGTGCCATCGGCGGACAGGTGGTGGCAAGCGCCCGGCCCGACGGCAAAACGTTGTTCGCGTATGGCGGCGACCTGTTCAGCGTCGCGACGTTGATGCCGCGCACGGGTTTCGACGCCAACAAGCAGCTTATTCCCATCGCGCAGATCAGCGAGGCGCCCCTTTTGGTCGTCACCGGCGGCCATTCCACGTTCAGCGACATCAGAGGGATGATCGCTGCGGCAAACGCCAGCCCGCGAGGACTCACCTATGCGACGTTTGGCGTTGCCTCGGTCAATAACGTGGTCGGACAGTGGATCGCCAAGGAAGCGCACATCAAGCTGCTCAACATCCCATTTCGCGCCGGCGCCGACGGCGCACTCGCCACCGTGGCAGGCGACGTGGCGCTCGCTATCGTCGCCCCGGCGGCCGTCTATCCAGCGATGGTCAACGCCGGCGCGGTCAAGGTCATCGGCATCACCAGTGCGCAGCGGCCATCTTATCTGCCGGCATCATGGCCGACATTCGCCGAGAAAGGACTGCGCATCGACGCCAATACTTTCTTCGGCTTTTTCGGTCCGACAGGACTGTCGGACGTCACCATCGCGCGGCTGGATCATGTTCTCAGCATCGTGCTGAACGATGACACGGTCCGTGAGCGGCTGCGTCAGGTCGGCCTTTTTGCGCATTATTTGGGACCGGTCGATTTCGCCAAACGCATTCAGACAGACAAGAATCGTTACGACAGAATAATCGAAGAAATGCACATGATCGAAGCGCCGAATTAAGGCTAGTGGGTGCCGATATAGGGGGATACCTCACCGCGCTGCCAGATTTCCATTGGGCCAACGACGAGCGACAACGCGGAAAAATGCACTTTCCGCAGTCCGGCCTGTCTCAGCATCCGACCGATTTCATCGAGCATATCTGAACTGGCGGCACGGACCACAAAGTAGCGTGCAGCCCTGTCCGCAAGATGGCGGATCAGTCCCTCGATCACGTCATCGGGCGTCTGGTCTTTCAGCTTGTGATAAATGCCGAGGAAGAGAACGATGTCGTAGCGCGGTAGATAATCGGCACCGAACGCTGCTTGAATGGCTTTTGAGCCAGATCAACATTGTCCGTTTTTACGACTTGTGCTCCGGCTGCGGCCTTGCCGGTCGGCGTTCATCGTCGCCGTCAAATTTAGAGATTGCGGCTTCCGGTATCGGCAAAAAAATGAGCGTCAACAATAAGCTCGAGACATATGACAAGCGGACGAAATGCCGTCCCGCATTAAGGGTGGGCGGGACGACCTCAACTCTGCGGCGTATTTTTCTACTGGACATTGCAACCGGCGTGCAGTTACTGGTTGAGTGGATGGGGATGAGGCGGGCGAGGGGCTGCGGCCTTGGTTGCGTTGCGGAGCGTCGTCGCGGCATTTGTTGCCGCTGCTGTAGTGGTGTGCGCTGCCGGAGATCGGGCGACAGCCGGCGGACTGGACGATCGTTCATTCCTGCTGTTCACGGGCACTGATATCTGGCGCTACGGCGGCTTCCTCTATGGCGGCTTCCTATGGTCGCCGAAGGGCCTCGATCACGACGGCTTCACATTCAAGATGCTGCTCGACGGCGGCGCCTACAGTTATGTGTCCGGTGCGCTGCAGCAAACCGTCGACGGCACCAAGCTGTCCGCCACGGCGCTGCCGGGCTGGCGATTCACGCGCGGAGGGCTCAACGTCGCGGTCTTCGCCGGCCCCGTGGTGCAGGACTATCGGCTCACGCCCAACGATCCGGGCAGCCACCTGCACGGGCTTTACGCCGGCGGCGAAACCGCCGTCGATATCTGGTACCAGCCGAATGCAATGACGATGGCCGCATTTAACGGCGCCATCGCCACCATCGGTCCGACCGGATACGCCCACGTGGCGATCGGTGTCCGCGTGCTGAGCGCGGCATTCGTCGGCCCTGAGATCAAGGAAATCTGGTGCGCGGATTTCGAGGAGCTTGAGTTTGGCGCCCACCTCACCGGCCTGCGCTTCAATTCGGTCGAATGGTCGATGGCGAGCGGCTTCGCATTGACGTCGGACCAGCGCTCGGGCCCCTATCTGCGGCTTGGCGTCAACGCGCGCTATTGAGAAGGCCGGCCGCCGGCTTGCCGGCGGTGGATTCCGGCAGCACCAGCGACTATGACTTTCTCATGGGCAAGGACCGGCTGGCCGCCTTCAGCGATGGCGTCATCGCCATCCTGATCACCATCATGGTTTTGGAGCTGCGCGTGCCGCACGGCGCCGATTGGCACGCGCTCTCCGCCGTCGTCCCGGCGTTTTCGACTTATGTGTTGAGCTTCATCTATCTCGCGATCTACTGGAACAACCATCATCATCTGCTGCACACGGCGGCGCGGGTCGATGGGCTCATCCTGTGGGCCAACGCGCACCTCCTGTTCTGGCTCTCGCTGGTGCCCGCGGCTACCGCCTGGATGGGCGAAAATCTTGCCGCGCCGTTGCCGACCGCGGTCTATGGCGCGGTGCTGCTGATGCCCGCCATTGCCTATTATCTGCTGCAGCAGGCGATCGTACGCCGGAACGGCCGGCATTCGGTGCTGGCCGAAGCACTCGGCCGCGACATCAAAGGCAAGCTGTCGCCTCTCCTCTACGCCACAGGTATCGGACTCGCGTTCGTCTACCCGTGGGCGTCGATCGCGCTCTACGTGCTGGTCGCACTGATGTGGCTCATCCCCGATCGGCGCATCGAAAACGCGATCGACAAGAGCTGAGATAAAGCCCGGGATTCTCGCGACGCGGACTCAACCCTTCTCGTCGCAGGCCCAGGCGCGCAGCACGCACTGGTGGCCGCCGAACTGGCTGCAGCGCTTCATGGCGGCGTTCTCGGCCCGGCCGAGGTGCGAGTTGAGCGCCCAGCCATACGAACCGCACGGATGCTTGGCATCGACCGACATCGCCGCACAGCCGCGGCGGATCACGCCGACGACGTGACAATCACGGCCAACGCATTTCTTCATCGCGGCGATTCGGGCGTCGTCGACTTTCCGGAAATCAAAGCCGTAACCAAAGGCGCCGCAGGCGCCAACCGCGAATGCGCCGGCCGCCTGAGCTGCGCCGATCGTGGCGATCAGCAAGCACGCGGTGGCGGCCGCGAGCGCGGCTTTTCGCTTCAAATTACGCATGGATGCCCCTCCCCAGGGAATTGATCAGCGACACGAACCCGTTTTAACGTTGATTTCATTGGGTTTCCTCGGTGTTTCGCCTGTCACTAACTCTCTCACTACTATGTGCTATTTCTAAGTGATGTCGCTAACCCGAGGTCCCCCGTGAGTAAGCGTGAGCGTGATTACCTTTTTATTAAACCCGGCTCCAAGTTCTGGCGCGTCCGGCTTCAAGCTGACGGCAATCCACAGAACGGAGTCTAGGCACGACCGACCGCGATGAGGCGGAGCGACACTGGCATGGAAAGTCATCGGCCAGCACAGGGCAGCCGTAGCGGCGCAACGCCCCCATGCCCGGCGGGTCGAGGAAACGGATCTGCAGCCGCGACCCGAACCGTATCCCGGCCGGGAGCCTGACGAATTGGACTTTGCAACGTCCGACCGGGTTATCACCATGAAGGGTGGTGTCATGGTGGGGCCCGCCCAAACCGGCAGTCGTACACGGTCATCACCCCGCCGATGAAGCTGACATGGGAAGCCATCGACAAGGTTTTGGGTGTGCAGCCCGCGGCCCCGAAGAAGGACCCCGACAATGCGCTGTTCGACCGATATATCGAGAAGCGCGCCATCTCTGGCCCGAAGGCAGCGGAAGCCCGCGCGGTCTACGCGATGTACAAGACGATCATCGGCAAGCCGCTCAAGGATGCGGGCCATCTCGACGGCGAGCGGCTGGCAATGCACTACGTCCAACGAGGCGACCGCGGGGCGACCGTCAAGAAAAAGATCGGCTGGCTAACGGCCGCAATCAATCTCGCAATCAAAGACGACGTGCTGCACTTTAATCCCTTCTCCGGTGTCGTGCCGTCGCGCAATGGTTCGCCGAAAACAAGCCGGAAGGATTGTCCGTCAAGCGTCTGCCGTTCAGCGAAGAGGATATGACCGCACTGCGGAGCAATATCTCGGCACTCAGCAGTGAGGATGTCATGCTGTTTGAATTGCTTGCGCGAACAGGTATGCGGCCAAGCGAAGCCTACCAAATTCGCGAAGAGTTCAACGAAGCGGGCATCCGCTACGTCATCGTTGGTGCCAAGACGGACTCAAGTGAACGCCGTGTTCCGCAGCCGCTAAGAGTACGGTTAGCAGGTCCGCTTTCGCCTTCCACCGACATTCACGACTATTTTTCTGGTCGGCAAAGTGCCCAGAAGGCGACATCGCAAGCTTATACAGGTCAAATCGACGCCATGATCGTGGCTACAATTTCTACTCGGGGCACATTTTCTGGGCTTCATGGGATTTGCATTGATGGAAAGCGGTCGAACGACATCCCGAAAGATCGTTATTTGCTGTCTAGCCTTATGGTCAATAGGCCTTCTTTGGCAGCCTTCCTCCGCAGCAGCGAACGATGGCAGCAAACTTATCTTCGCCCCTTGGAAAAAATCGTGTTTGCGCAAGCCGACGAATGCTGATGAGAAGGTGTGTTTTACCGGCCTTGATGTTCGGAACCCATGGGGACTACCCCTGGCGTCGCTTATGGTTATTTCGGCAGACAGCCCACCGCCCAAGCCGGTGTTGCGGATCACAATTCCGCTGGCTCCCGATCTCAAAACGCCTTTTCAGCCCGACTTAAAGCAGGGCTTGACGATTGCCTTCGACCAGGGACAGCCACAACACCTGCAATACACCACATGCTATCAGATAGGTTGCCTAGCGGAAGTGGACAGCGATCCTGCGCTTATTAGAGCCCTCAGCGAGGCGCATCAAATATACCTTCGCGTTCCCAGATTGGTGGGAAAAGAAGCATTGGAAATTACGATCCCATCGGAGGGCTTCGGCGCGGCGTATAACGCACCATATGATTTCAAAGCGGCTGAAGAGGCGTGGCGAAAGCAGCAAGAAGCGCATGAGAAGGAATTAGCGAAGTGGGGGACACCAGCCCGTAAGCTAATACCGTATTCGTCATCCCCTCCGTGTGCGTACCCGGCGATGGAACATTGAGCGGGAATAATAAAGCTAACTGGCCCGACAAAAAGGCAGTTTGCTGCTGAGTGAAGC
>Ga0134128_10005346_pt1 | contig 15559 bp, 13 predicted proteins | sample KB31754_FD_96462 | JGI IMG/M metagenome (GOLD analysis project Ga0134128, IMG submission 96462) | Terrestrial soil microbial communities with excess Nitrogen fertilizer from Kellogg Biological Station, Michigan, USA - KB3-175-4 | ecosystem: Environmental > Terrestrial > Soil > Unclassified ...
CTTCGTGAAGGCGACGATCGATGGGGTGGTACGGTCGCCCTCGCTGTTCTCGATCACGCGGGGCTTGCCGCCCTCCATGATGGCGACGCACGAATTGGTCGTGCCGAGGTCGATGCCGATTACCTTTGCCATGTGTCTACTCCGCCGGAATCTCTGTCCAAAGGGGGATGATGTCGTTGCTCTTTTTGGGTGGTCGCGGCGAATTTTCAAGGCGCCGGGTCCGGGCTACTGCCCGGCCCATCGCTAGGCCGGCGCCTTGGCCACGATTACCCGGGCGGGCCGCAGGACCCGGCCATTCAGCTCATAGCCCGCCTGGACCACCTGCAGCACGGTGTCGGGCTTCGCCGTGGCGGACGGTTGGGCCATCATTGCCTCGTGCCGGGTGGGATCGAAGACCACGCCGACCGGATTGATGGGGGTCACGCCGAGCCGCTCCAGCGCCTTCGCCAGCAGCTGCAGGGTCGCCTGTTGGCCCTGCTTGAGGCTGCGGGCGTCGACCTCAACCTGGTCGGCGCTCTGCACCGCAAGCTCCAGGCTGTCACGCACGGGCAGCAGCTCCGCGGCGAATTTCTCCAGACCGTACCGATTGGCCGCCTCGATGTCGCGCTGCGCGCGCTTGCGGACATTGTCGAGCTCCGCCACGGCGCGCAGATACTGCTCCCAGTGGCTGCGCGCGCGCTCCTCCGCCTCGGTGAGGGCCTGCTGCAGACGCTCGAGCTCAGCCAGCGGCGATGCCGGTGCCGACGCCACGCTGGCTTCTGCGCCCTGCGCCCCGGACCGCTCGCCGTTCTCAGCCATGGTCATCACGAACCTCCGAAACACTCGATAAGGTAAACCGCTGCCGCCGGGAAGACCCCCTCCCGCGGAAGCGATTGGAATCAGGGCCCTGCCTGGGGCTCTATCGCCTGGAATTCAAGGCGGCGCCGAGCAGCTTTGCGGTCATGTCCACGATCGGGATGACCCGCTCGTACGCCATGCGTGTGGGACCGATGACCCCGAGCACGCCCACGACCGATTCCGGCGACCCGTACGGCGCCGTCACCACGCTGCAGTCATCGAGGATCTGATAACCCGACTCATGCCCGATGAAGATCCGCACCCCCTCGGCCCGCAGGCTGTGGTCGAGCAGGTGCAGGAAGTCGCGCTTCTCGTTGAACGCCTCGAAGAGCCGCCGCAGCTTCTCGACGCTCGAGAGCTCCGCGACTCCCATGAGATTGGTCTCGCCCTTGATGACGTACTCGAGGCGGTCCTCGCCGCCCGCGCCAGCCTCGAAGACATGCTGCGCCATGGAGATGGCATCCAGCATCACCTGGTTCATGTGCGCCCGCGTCTCGCTCAACTGCCGCAGGATCTCCTGGCGCACCTGGGCCAGGGAGCGGCCGCGGAACTGCTCGTTGAGGAAGTTGGAGGCGCGCTTGAGCTCATCGGGCGAGTAGTACCGCTCGAGCTGGATGATGCGGTTCTGGACCTCGCGCTCGCCGTACACCAGGACGACGAGCACCCGGTTTTCCGAGAGGCCGACGAACTCGATCTGGGTGATGGAGGCCTCCGCGGCGCGCGGTAGCGTCACGACCCCCGCGAGCCGCGTCACGCTGGAAAGCAGTTGCGACACCGTGGCGATCAGATCCTTCGAGCTCTCGTGCGCGGCATCGAGCGGGCGCCCCTCGAGCTGGCGGCGGATCTCCGCCGCGGCCGCTTCCTCCACCGGTTGCACCTGTAACAGGGTATCGACGAAGAACCGATACCCCTTGTCGGTGGGGATGCGTCCAGCGGAGGTGTGTGGCGAGGAGACGAAACCGAGCTCCTCGAGGTCGGCCATGACGTTGCGGATGGTCGCCGAGGAAAGCTGCAGACCCGACTCCCGCGTTAGAGAGCGGGAGCCGACGGGCTGGCCGTCGCGGATATAGCTCTCGACGAGCACCCGCAGCAGGTGCTGCGCCCGCTCGCTCAGATGCTCTTCCGTGCTCATGCGCTGCGCGCAGGTCCCACGGGGTCGAATCGGAAACCTTCGATCACACTCCGTATTAGACGGCCGAGGCGACCGTCAAGCAAGGGCCCCGCCGTCCTGCTACGATCCCGCGGATGGCCCTTCCCGTCCGCACGTGCGCGCTGGTCGGCAGATTCACGGACTCGCGCGTCGCGGAATCCGCGCACGCGTTGCTGGCGCATCTGGCGACCCGGCAGGTGCAGGTACTCGTCAGCGACACGGCGGCCGTCGCCACCGCCCTCTCCGTCTCGACGGATGCCCAGCGAGCTCCCTTGCGGGTTGCGGAGGAGGAGCTCGGCAGCCGCGCCGACCTCATGATCGCGGTCGGCGGCGACGGCACCCTGCTCTACGCGGCGGGGCTGGTCGCCCGGCACGGCGTGCCGCTTCTCGGGATCAATCGCGGCCGGCTGGGGTTCCTCACCGACGTCATGCCACAGGACATGCTCGAGTGCGTCGATGCGGCGCTCCGGGGCCAGCTCGAGGCCGATGAGCGTCCGCTGCTCGCCGCGTGCCTGCGCCTGTCGGACGGCACGGTCGCGGAAGCGCTGGCCCTCAACGACGTGGTGCTGCAGAAGCTCGCCACCGGGCGGTTGCTCGACTTCGAGACGCGGGTCGGTGGCCGGTATGTCAACACTCACGCGGGCGATGGCATCGTGATCGCCAGCGCCACCGGCTCGACGGCTTATGCCCTCTCCTGCGGCGGTCCGATCATCGAGCCGCACCTGGATGCGTTGGTCATGGCGCCGATCTGCCCTCACACCCTGTCCGATCGCCCGATCGTGGTCTCCGCGCGGGCGCTGATCGAGATCGAGCTGCTGCAGCGGCCCGACACCCGCGCGCAGGTGACCTGCGACGGCGCGATTCTCGGGGAAATCGCCCCGGGCGATCGCCTGGAGATCAAGCCTGCCGGCGAGCGCATCACCCTGCTGCACCCCGCCGGCCACGACTACTACCGCCTGCTGCGCTCGAAGCTCCACTGGGGCCGCGGCAACGGCGGGCGCTGAGTCTGCAGCCCGGCGCCATGCTCATCCGTCTGCAGATTCGCGATTTCGCGATCATCGAGGCGCTCGAGCTCGAGCTGCGCCCGGGGCTCACCGTGCTCACCGGCGAGACCGGGGCGGGGAAGTCGATTCTCGTCGATGCCCTGCAGCTTCTCGCCGGCGGCCGCGCCGGCCCGGAAATGATCCGTCACGGCGCCGAGCGGGCGGAGATCGCCGCGACGTTCGAGCTCGCCAAGGCGCCGCCGGGACTGACGCGCTGGCTGGAGGAGCAGTCGATCGACGCGGGCGAGGAGCTCATCGTCCGCAGGGTCGTGGCGGCGGATGGCCGCTCCCGAGCCTATCTCAACGGTCAGTCGGTTCCCGTGCAGCTGCTGCGGGAAGCCGGCAGCATTCTCATCGACATCCACGGCCAGCACGAATTCCAGTCGCTGACACGCGCCGCCGCGCAGCGGGAGCTGCTCGATGCCTATGGACGACTCGACCCGCTGGCCGGACAGGTGGGCATCGCCTACCGGGTCTGGCGCGAGATGCTCGAGCGCACCCTCGAGCTCGAGAGCCGGGCGCGCGATCGCGAGGCGAAGCTCGATCTGCTCCGCTATCAGGTGGGTGAGCTGCAGGCGCTGCGGCTGGAGGAAGGCGAAGTCGCCCGGCTGACCGAGGAGCGTGCGCGGCTCATGAATCGCGGCCGCCTGGCGGAAGCCGCGCAAACCGCGCTGGCGGCGCTTTATCAGTCAGAAGAAGGCAACGCGCTCGCCAACGTGAGCCGCGCGCTGCAGTCGCTGCGCGCGGGGTCGGCGCTGGACCCGAAACTCGCGCCGGTGGTCGCGCTCGCGGAAGAGGCGGCGGTGCAGCTGCGGGAGGCCGCGCGCGAGCTCGAGCGCTATGGCGAGAGTCTCGACCTAGATACCCAGCGCCAGCACGAGGTCGAGGGGCGCCTCGCCGCGATCGAGGAGTTGGCGCGGAAGAACCGGGTGGCACCGCTCGAGCTGTTGCCGCGCAGCGCGCAGCTCCTCGCGGAGCTCGAGGGACTCGAGCGCGCAGAGGTCGATCTCGCGGTGTTGCGCAAGGACCTGGCGGCGGCTCTGGAACGATACCGCGAGCAGGCGCAGACCCTCTCCGCCAAGAGAGCTGCCGCCGCCAAAGCGCTCGCCAAGGACATCACGGCGCGCATGCAGACTCTCGGCATGTCGGGCGGCCGCCTCGAGGTCGAAGTCGCGCAGAGCCGGGAGGCGGAGCCCACACAGCACGGCATCGACGACATCGAGCTGCGCGTCAGCACCAATCCCGGCCAGCCGCCACGCGCGCTCGCGAAGATCGCCTCGGGCGGCGAGCTGTCACGCCTGTCGCTCGCCGTGCAGGTCGCCACCACCAGCGCGCAGGAGGCACGGTGCATGGTGTTCGATGAGGTCGACTCGGGGATCGGCGGCGCCGTGGCGGAGATCGTCGGGCGCGAATTGCGCGCCCTCGGCGAGCGCGGCCAGGTGTTGTGCGTCACGCACCTGCCGCAGGTCGCTTCCCAGGGCCATCACCATCTGCGCGTCACGAAGATGACGGACGGCAAGACGACCCGCACTTCATTGATGGCGCTCGCCGATCAGAACCGGATCGACGAGCTCGCCCGCATGCTGGGCGGGGTCGATGTCACCTCGAAAGCGCGCGAACACGCGCGCGAGATGCTTCAGTCGGCAGGCAAGCGCTTGGGCGCGCGCCGGTAGGGACACTGCGCCTTGCGGCAGTTGCCGTAGAGGATCAGGGAGTGATCGCGGATCGTGAAGCCGAGCCGCTGCGCGACGGCCGTCTGCCGCTCTTCGATACCGGCATCCATGAACTCTTCGACGCGGCCGCAGTCCAGGCAGACGATATGATCGTGATGCGTGCCCTGGTTGAGCTCGAACACCGCCATCCCGTCCTCGAAGTGATGGCGGGTCACGAGACCCGCGGCCTCGAACTGCGTCAGCACCCGGTAGACGGTAGCGAGCCCGATGTCCTCGTTGGACTCCAGCAGGATGCGGTAGATATCCTCGGCCGACAGATGCCGCGTCGCGCTGCCCTCGAGGATCTCGAGGATCTTCAGGCGCGGCAGCGTCACCTTCAGGCCCGCCTTGCGCAGGTCCTTGCCTTCCACCGCATCAGCTCCCACGGCCCGCGCCGCGCATCGGATCGGGCGCGGCGGTTTCGCGATCAGGTATCATCCGGCCCATTATTGCGCATTTTCCCCTCCGACGGACCTCCATGCGACGTGAACCCCCGATGACCGTTTCCGGCCCGCGCCTGCTGGCGCTCGCCTTGCTCGCCGCCTGCCTCGGCCTGACGGGATGCGTCTACCGCATGGATATTCAGCAGGGCAATTACCTCGACGGCAAGGACGTGAGCAAGTTGAAGGTCGGCATGACCCGCAGCCAGGTGCGCTACCTCCTCGGCACACCGATGGTGGAGGACGTCTTCAACCAGAATCGGTGGGACTACGTCTATTACTACAGGCACGGCCACGTCCAACGGGCCCTCGAGAGCCGGGTGATCGTGTACTTCAACGGCGACAAGGTGCAGCGCCTCGCGCTCTACAACGTGCCCAAGGGGCGTCCGTACGGTCCCGGCCGCCCGGTCCCCGTGACCAAATTCCCTATGCTTTGAGATTGGCGCAAATCGCTCCCGGCGATTCATTTGACCTCGCGGCCCCGGGAACGGCCCGGGGCCGCTTACTTGCTTGCTTTCGGACGGCGCATGGATCGAGCGCGCCGGCGAGCTTTAGGGTCATCGCGCAGGGGTCGGTAGAGCTCGATGCGGTCGCCGTCGGCGGGGAGGTCGGCGCGAGTGCAGGGCTCGCCGAAGATGCCGACCGGAGCGCTGTCCCAGGGGACATCGACGCCCGCGGCCTGATGCCGTGCCGCCTCGATCGCTTCGGCGATGGTGGCATCGGGCGCCAACACCACGGGCCATAGGTACTGGCGCGTGGCTCCGGCGAAGGCGACCCAGCAACGCTTGGCGGTCACACGCGGCTGCGGATGACGAAGGCTTCCACCAGGGAGCCGACGGTCTCGGCGAACTTGTTCTCGAACATCATCGCCGACAGGGTGCTCTTGAAAGCGAAGCGCATGCTGAGCTCCACGCGGCAGCCATCCGGGCCGATCGGGGTGAGCAGCCACTGGCCCTCCAGCGTCCTGAACGGGCCGCTCACGAGGTGCATCAGGATCCGCTGGTCGGGCTCGAGCTCGTTGCGGGTGGTGAACTCGCCGTGCAGCGGCCCTTTCTTGACGCCGATGGTGGCCACGATCTCGCGCTCGGTCCGGGACTGCACGCGCGCGTGAGTGCACCACGGCAGGAAGCGCGGGTAGCTCTCGATATCGTTGATGAGCGCGAACAGGCGGCTCGGCGGCTGGGCGACGAGCGCCGAGCGCTTGACCTCTCGCATGGGGGTGATTGTCCCAATATCACCGCCCCGGCGACAAGCTTCCCAATACAATGTCGACCCCGGGCGCCCGACCGCCACCGCCATCCGTGCCGTCCATGCCATCCAAGGCCGAGCCTGCCCATCGCCTGATCGCCGAGAACCGCAAGGCGCGCTTCGATTACTTCATCGAGGAGCGCTACGAGGCCGGGCTCGCTCTGCAGGGGTGGGAAGTCAAGGCCATGCGCGCCGGGCGGGCCCAGCTCAAGGAAGCTTACGTCTACGTTCGCGCGGGCGAGGCCTTCCTCATCGGCGCGCACCTGTCCCCTCTGCCCTCGACTTCGAGCCACGTGGTCGCGGATCCCGTGCGCACGCGCAAGCTCCTGCTGCATCAAAGGGAGATCAACGGTCTCATCGGAGCGGTCGAGCGCAAGGGCTACACCGTAGTGCCGCTCGAGCTCTACTGGAAGCAAGGCCGCGCGAAGCTCCAGATCGGGCTCGCCAAGGGCAAGAAGCAACACGACAAGCGCGCCGTGGAGAAGGAGCGCGACTGGCAGCGGGACAAGGCGCGGCTCCTCAGAGGTCGATGACCGCGCTCAGGGCGTACCCAACAGCCGCACCTGCAGCGGTTGCAACACCGCATCCGCCGGTGACGCGCGCCCGCCGCGCAGAAGGTCCGTCCACGCCACGTCACCGCCTGCATCGGGCGCCAGCAGCGGCCTGGCGCTCCGGCTCCCCAGATTGACCAGCAACAGCGTCCGCTGCTGCCCCTTGCGACGCAAAATGCAAAGCACATCCGGGGATGCGCTGCAGACCAGATGCTGACTGCCTTCGCTGAGTGATGGCCGGGTGCGGCGCAAGGCGAGGAGCTTGCGATACCAGTGGTACAGCGAGTGCGGATCGGCCCGCTCCTCCTGCAGCGACACACCGTCATCGGAACGGTTGTAGCGGCCATTCCACGCCCGCGGATCGCTGCGGTACCAGATGGCCGAGCCCGGCGCGAGCAGGTTGCGCTGCCAGCGGAATGCCTCGCGGGACGGAATCCCCTCCTCGTCGGAGTGATCGTTGGGGATGGCGCGACCGCGCATGCCCAATTCCTGGCCGTAGTAGATCAGCGGATCGCCTTGGAGCGTCAGCTCGATGGCCGCGCCGGCTCGCGCCCGTGCGGGGTTGTCGTCCACCGATGACATGTAACGGTCCGTGTCGTGGTTCTCCAGGAAAATCACCTGCGTCTTGCCGGGCGGCGTGGCAGCGGCCGTGGCACGGATCGCGTGCACGATCTGCGCCTTGCTCAGGCTGACCAGCGCCTGGCGCAGCGGGAAGGCGAACACCACATCGACATGGCCCTGGGTCAGCCATTTGCGGCCGTAGCCCCAGTCGGCCTGCTCGGCCAGGATCCGCAGCCCCGGCCGCCGCGCCTTGAGCGCCCGGAAGATCGGTGCCCAGAAATTGGCGAACAGATGGGTGTCCAGATGCTTGTGGTCGAGGTCATCCATCATGTGGTCGATACGGAAGCCGTCGACGCCCTCGCGCCCGCTGCCGTCGCCATGCGGGTCGGCCCAGAAGAGCAGCAGGTTGCGGAAGTAGCGCCGCACGGCGGGGTTCTCGAGATTGACCATGGCGATGCCGATCCAACGGCCATCGTAGCCTTCCCACCGCGGCTGGTTGAGGAACGGCTCGGCGACACAATGCCGGCGGTCCTTCCACAGCAGGTAGCCGGCAAATGGCGCGTGCGGCTTGCAGATCGAGTCGCGCCACCAGGGATGACCCTCGGCGACGTACTGGAACTCCTCGTCGAGGTAGACCTCGAGCCCCAGCGCGTGCGCGGCACGGATGAAGGCGAAGTAGTCGGCCATCGTGCCATAGGCCGGATCTATGGCTTTGAACCTCGTCGCGAAGTAGTTGTGGTAGTAGGGCGAGGGCTGCAGCGGGGTGAGGAGGATGGTCGTCGCTCCCAGATGCCGGATGTAGCCCAGCTTGGAGGTTAGGCCCTTGAGGTCGCCGATGCGGTCGCCGTTGGAGTCGCGGAAGCTGCGAAAAAAGATCTGGTAGAAGATCTGTGGCTGCGATTGCGATTGTGGCTGCGAAACCGGCGGGGGCTGCGGCTGCGCGGCGGCGACCGCCCAGCCGACCGCGGCCGCCAACAGTGCCAGCGTCCCGAATAACTTGGCGCGACTCACGCTCACGTACACCTGGTTTCCCCTCAATCCCGACCGCTCAAGACGTCACCGAAGAACGCCAGAGTGTCCTCCAGCGTACGCGCCCAGTACGGCCAGTCGTGGCCGCCGGGACCCTCGGCATACAGATGACTCACGCCGGCCTGCTCGAGCGCGCGATGGAGGGCGCGATTGGCATCGAGCAGCGGATCGTCGCGTCCGCAATCGATGCGCAGCGGCGGTAGCGGCCCGGACGCGCCGGTGAGCGCTGCAAGAACGCTGAGGTCCGACGGCGACGAGCTCCAACCCGCCCGGCTCTCCTCCATGAGGCCGTCGAGCTGCTCCACCTCGGTAACGGCCGACAGCGCGGCGGCGGCCGCGAGCCGCTGCGGATACTTACCCGCCAGACGCAGCGCCCCGAACCCGCCCATGCTCAGCCCGGCCACCAACAGCGGCGAGCGCTCCGTGCAACCGCCGATCAGCAATCGGGCCAGCGTCGGGACTTCCTCGACGATCCAACGCTCGGCATCCAATCCCACTTGGGACACGTAGCCCGTGCCGTCGCCAGACAGGCCGTCGGACGGCATCAACAGGGCGACGGGCGGCAGGCTCCCCTGCGCGATCAGACGCGCGGCGGTGAGGTGCGCGCCTCCCTTCAGCGCCCATGCCCAATGCGAGCCGTAAACGCCGTGCAGCAGGATCACGATCGGAAGATCGCGCGCACCGCGGGCGGCGGGCGGCACGCAAAGCGTTACATCGGCGCGGCGCCGCAGTGCTGGGCTTTTGACGGTGACGAAGTCCAGGCCGTCCGCGCTGATGGCGGGATCGGCGCGCTCGACGGTACTAAACCTCACAGCCCCTCCGTTGCGAGACCCAGCACGCCCTTGCTGCTGCGTCCGGTGAGCATGTCGTCGATGGCCTGTTTCAGGCGCTCGAGCGGATAACGATGAGTGATCAGTGAAGCAAGCTCGAGCTTCCCGCGTCTCACCCAATCGAACAGCCGCGGGAAATCGCGGGCCGGCACGCAGCCGCCGTAGAGCGGTGTCAGGTAGCGCTTGTTCCAGAAGAGCTGCGTCAGCTCCAGGGTGGCGGGGCCATGCGCGCCGCTCACCTGCAGGGCGTCGCCGCCATTGCGCGCCAGCCGTAAGGGAAGGAAGGCCAGCGCGGGCGCGCCGGTCGCCTCGAAGGCATGATCGACTCCGCGGCCGTCGGTGAAAGACCGGACCGCGGCTACCAGCAGCCGGTGCTCCAGATCGTTATCGCGGACCTGCCACGCATGGGTGGCACCCAGCCGGACGGCATGATCGAGGCGCTCCGAGACACGGTCGATCGCGATGATGGTGCGGGCACCGGCGATGCGCGCGCCCTGGACGACGTTCAACCCCACCCCGCCGCAGCCGAGCACGGCCACCGAGGCGCCGGAGGCGACGGCAGCCACGTTCACCACCGATCCCACACCCGTCATGACCGCACAGCCGAGGATGCAGGCGGCGTCGACATCCATATCCGGCGGCAGCGGCGTCACCGCCTCCGCACGCACCACGGTGTAGCTGGCGAAGGTGCCGAGGTGGAAGGAGCGCTCCAACGCCCGACCTTGCCAACGGGTCGCGCCCGCATGCGCGCGGCTGTCGCCAAGGCGGCCACCGTCCATCTCATGCGTACGCTCGCACAGCGCCTCGGCGCCCCGCGAGCACTGAAAACAGGCGCCACAGGGGATCGCCCAATTGAGCAGTACCGGCTGGCCGACGCGCAGGCCACGCACCTCTTCCCCCAAGCTCTCGACGTGTCCGGCGCCCTCATGGCCCAGCACCAGCGGACCCGGCCACCGCAACGAGGCGTAGTCGGTGTGGCAGACGCCGGCCGCGCGCAAAGCCACTCGCACTTCTCCCGGACCTGGCGGATCGACTTCGATCACCTCGATGCTGAAGCCGCCGTTGCCGTCCGCAACGGCCGCCGGTCCCCGAAGGACGCCGGCAGTCACGCCGTGCACTCGAACAGAACCGGGTTCTTCGGCGTATCGATCACTTCGCCGACTACGGCACCGGGGCACCACTTTTCCCAGTCATTGCGCTGGTAGTCGTTGGTCGGGGCGCTCAACCGCATGTCGCGATCCATGTAGATGACCGTCATCACCGAGCGCGGTCGCGTCGAGCGGTTGGGACCGGCGCGATGGAAAGTCCAACCGAGGTGGAAGCTCACCTCACCGAGCTCGAACGGTCCGCCGACCACGCGAAACCCGTGCGCCTGCATGTTGGCGGTGATGGCTCGCTCGCTCTCGTCGGAAATGACGATGTCCCGCCCGAACTCGACGTCCTGGCTGCCCGCAAAGAAGGCGAGCGGTCCCATGTCCTGCGGCACCGCCTGCAGCGGCACCCAGGCGGTGATGGTGCGATCGCTGCTCACGGGCCAGTAATACTGGTCCGCATGCGCGGGGGTGATGCCGCCGGCAGGCTCCTTGTAGAGCGACTGGTCGTGGTACAGGCGCACGCCCTCGACCTCGAGCAGCGCCGCGGCAAGCCCGGCGAGGCGGCGGCCGAATACGAACTCGCGCACCCGTGCGCTGCGCTCCCAGAGGTTCATGACCTGCAGGAAGGCGCGATCGTAAGTGCTGCGCTGCTCCATCGGCAGAGTCTGGGTGTTGAGCGCGATGGTCAGCCGCGTGATCTCCTCGCCGTAGTGGGCGAGCTCCTCGGCATTGAACACGTCCTTGAGCCTGATGAAGCCATCGCGGCGGAAATCCGCGACCTGCTGCGCCGACAGGGAGTATTGGCGAGCCAGATCGATCGTCATTGCCGTCTCTCCAGATCTCGTTTCATCGCATCCGCACCACCACCAGACCCTGCGGCGGTACCTCGAGGCTGAGCTTGCCCCCCTGCACGCGGACGTGCTCGGCGGGCGCCATGCGGCCGGCCCTGCGCAGCGCCAGGATCTGCGCTCGTGTCGGGTAAGCCGGCCGCCCCATGGCATTGAAGGCGGTTATGACGTTGCCATGATCGTGATCCAGACGCCAGACCGTGGCACTGCGCACGCCGCCAAGGTGCGACACGTCCACCAGAAAGCGCTTGGCAGGCCCTTTCGGCAGACCCTTCACATAGGTCGCGCCCGTGCTGACCGGCGGCGCATAGTTCCACAGCGCCAGCACGACGCTGCCGTCGCGCCGCCGTGTCGCCAGCACTCCATGGGCGGCGCTGAGAAGCGTGGGGCCCAGCTTGTGCAGCATGGCGAAGGCGTTGAATGCGGGCTTCGCAATGCGGTCCTCGGCAATGAGACCGTAGCCGCCGTAGAACGGCGACTGGACCACGCCCTGCTCCTCGAAGACGTCCGAGAACGTCCAGTAGCTCATCATGTCGACCTTGCCGGCGCACTCGCGGATCACCCGCGCCATATAAGGACCCATGTAGACCGAGTCGGTGATGTTCGGCCGGGTGAACGCCGAGGCGTTGAACTCGCTCAGGATGAAGGGCATGTGCGGATAGGGCGAGGCCTCGATCTGCTCATGCACCTTGCTGACGTCGCCGCAGGGGTCGCCATAGGCATGGGTGCTCACGAAGTCCACCGGCACGTGCTCCTGGTGCGCGTGCTCCAGGAAAGCGGGCACCCATGCGGCGCTGGCCGTCGCCGGGCCGCCGACGCGCAGCCGGGGACTCACCGACTTCAGGTCGCGCGCGGTATGGTCGTACAGCTCGAAGTAGGTCTGCTGCGCGGGCGTGCCGTTCCAGAAGGGAATGTTGGGCTCGTTCCAGACCTCGAAGTACCAGCTCGCGACTTCGTCGATCCCGTAACGCTGCACCAGATGCCGGGCGAAAGTCCTGATCAGATCGTCCCAGAGCGGATAGCTCTTCGGCGGCGAGGCCCGCAGGTGATAGAAAAACACCTTGGGCGCCTTGGGATGGCTGTCGAGGTCCGGCGGCATGAAGCTCAGCTCGACGAAGGGCTTCACCCCGCGCGCCAGCAGACCGTCGTAGATCCGGTCGACGTACGAGAAGTTGTAGACCGGATGGCCGCTCTTGTCGAGGTGAAACACGCCGACTTCCCTGTCGAGAATGCCGTGCGCTCGCACATACGTGAAGCCCGTCGCCCGCTCGACCTGGCTGAGGTCCGCGCGATAGTCGTCCCGCAGCGCCAGGACGGCGCGCCCGGAGCCGAACATTTCCTCCCAGAAGTGCGGGAACGGCTTGCCCGCGGACCGGGCATCGACATTCACCTGCACATCGACGGGCATGGCGGTCCCGGCGCGGGCCGGGACGCACACCTTGAGGGCGAGCAGCCCCAGCAGCGCGACGAGCGCATAGCGGACATGTGTCATCGATGACTCCTCGGCGGCGCTCACATTCACAGATTCAGGCTGAACCCGAGGTAGAAGGTCCGACCGAAGTACTGGATGGTGCTGGTCTCCGTCGGATTGCCGAAATAGGTCCGCGTCGGCTGATCGGTGAGATTCAGCACCTGGAAGAGCCCGCTCAGATACTTGGTGAAATTGTACGAGGCCTGGTAATCGACCACCGTCTCCGGGGCGAAATACACGGTCTGGAAGTTGAAGGATACCTGCGAGGCCGACACGAAGGCCGAGCGGTAATTGGCCGCCAGCCGCGTATCGAATTTGCGGTAATCGAAGAACACCGCCGCGTCGGCAACCTGCTTCGACAGCCCCGGCAGCGCCTGCTCCTGCGGGAAGCCGCCCAGATCGGACGGCACTTGGACGTCGCTTTGGGTATAGGCGTAGTCCGCGCTCACGCCCAGGCCCGACCAGACCCCCGGCAGGAAGTCGGCCTTCTGGAACTGCAGCTCGATGCCGCGCACGTACCCGCCCTGGGTATTGTTGTAGGCGGTCTGATACTGGCCATCGAGGTAGCGATGACCGGTCGTCGGATCGACCGGCACCTGGATGCCGGCGCTGGCGAAATCGAAGTTGTAGTAGGTGATCGTCTGCACGAACGAGTCGATGTGCTTGTAGAAAAGATCCAGCCCGACCACGCCGGTGGAATGGGCGAAATAGTGCTCGAGAGCGAGGTCGTACTGGGTCGCATACATCGGGTCGAGCAGCGGATTGGTGCCGGCGTAGAGATTGTACTGGCCGCTGCTGATCCACGAGGCGGTGCCCGACTTCAGCAGGTCGATCGGCGGCCGCGACATCACCTTGGCGACCGCGAACCGCAGCTGATCGCCGCGGGTCAGCCGGTAGTTGAGGGTGAGCGACGGCAGGTACTTCGTGTACGACTGGCCGGGGTTCACCGGCAGGAAGTCCGAGTCGGTATAGCCGACACCGTCGGTGATCGGGATGCCCTCGCCGTTGCCGACATCCTGCAGGCCCGGGCTGTTCTGTGACGTGTGCACCATGCGCACCCCGACGTTGCCGGTGAGCTCCCGATCGAGCACCTTCGTGTCGATGTCGGCCTGCACGTATGCGTCCCTGATCTTCTCGTCGACTTCGCCGCTCTGCTGGAACGTCCAGTCGTCCCCGAGTCCCGCACCTCCCCACTGCTTCACCGGGTCGGGCGTGATGCCGTTGGCGGCCAGGACCGCGCTGCCATTGATCGCGAGGAAGCAGGGGAAGCTGCCGAACTCGGAGCCTTTCCAGCAGGCCACGTGGGCGTCGCTGCCGGTGAGGGCCAGCGGCATCTGCGTGGGGGTCACCAGCCAGTTCTCGCCGTAGTCGGAGCCGTACAGCCACACCGAGCGATCGGCCTCGTACGTTTCGTTCTGGCCGTAGACGCCCGCCTCGAGGGCGTCGATGACCGGATTGTTCTCCAACCTGTAGGTCACGCCGGTCTTGAACGCCTTCATCGTCATGTGATAGCTGGTTGGATAGACGCCGTAGTCATCCAGCGCCATGTCGCCGAGATTCGTGTACATGCCGGGGTCGGCCACCGAGAACCGGCCGACGTTGAGGCCGTGCAGGAGGAAGGTGACCGACTGGTTCGCTACCGTCGGCTGCGCCGTTCCGAGACCGTCGAAAGGATCGGCCGTCACGTCCGAGCCGACCGTGTAACTGTTCGTGTGCGCATCCGAGAGCTCGGCGGTCACGGTCCACGGACCCTGCTTCCATTGGGCATTCAGCGAGCCGGAGAAGACGCCGGCCGTGGTCGACTGATTGTTGTCGGTCGTCTCGACGGAGAACGCCTGGAACCCCGGAATACCGTAGAACCCGCCGGGGATGCTGCTCGCCGTGCCGCCGATCAGCGCTCCGTTCTGCGCAATCACGGGGTTGGTGATCTGCGCGCCGCCGTTGGTGAAGAGCTGCGCGCGCAGGCCCTGCTGGTACGAGCCGTCGTCATAATGCGAGTAGAACGCCGTGCCGCTCAGCTTGAAGTTCCCGTTGGGCTGCCAGACCGCGGTGCCCATCAGGCCGCGGCGCAGCTCCGAGCCGCCGTCCTGATTGATCTGCATCCCGGAATTGATGTAGACCTGCCGACCGCCGAGGGTCTCGGGCGTGGTCTCATAGGATTCGTTGACGAACTGCTCGGAGACGTGCGGCTGCGACAGCTGGGCGAAGCCGATACCCAAGCCCAGAGTGTCGTCGAAGAACTTGCCCCGATAGGCGGCGCTCACGCGATAGGAGTAGGGGCTGTCGCCGTAGATCTGGTTGGCGCGCGAGTCGTAGCTGCCCCGCGCATCGACGTTGAACGACTGGCTCTTCGGGTTCGCCAGCGGATTGGCGGTCTGCATCTCGATCGTGCCGCCGATGCCGCCCTCGATCAGGTCGGCCTGCGAGGACTTGTAGACGGCCACCTGGTCGATCAGCTCGGAGGGGTAGTCGTCGAACTGAATGTAGTTGCTGCCGCTCGTGGAGGGCTGCACGACCCCGTTCAGAGTCGTCTGGATGAAGTTGCCGCTCAGTCCGCGGATGTTGATCTGCGAGGCCTCGCCGCCGATCCGCTCGGCCGCCACGCCGGGCAGACGGGTCAGGGAGTCGGCGATCGACTGGTCGGGCAGGCCGGTGATGTCGGAGGCCGTGATCACGTTCTTGATGCTGTCGGAAAAGCGCTGCAGATCGATCGATGTCTCGACGCTGCGGGCGTAGCCGGTCACC
>Ga0134128_10005348_pt1 | contig 15558 bp, 13 predicted proteins | sample KB31754_FD_96462 | JGI IMG/M metagenome (GOLD analysis project Ga0134128, IMG submission 96462) | Terrestrial soil microbial communities with excess Nitrogen fertilizer from Kellogg Biological Station, Michigan, USA - KB3-175-4 | ecosystem: Environmental > Terrestrial > Soil > Unclassified ...
GGTCGTCGCGGCCAAGGCTGCGTGGCTGCTCGATCGGCCGGTCAAGTTCGCGCTGTCGCGCGAAGAGGTCTTCTACTGCCATCGGGGCCGGCATCCGGTGCTGATGCGGTTCCGCACGGGCGTGACGCGCGACGGCCGCCTCACGGGCGTCGATTTGCAGACGCTGCTCGACGGCGGGTCGTTCGGGTCGTACGGCGTGGCCAGCACGTTCTACACCGGCGCGCTGCAGACCGTGACGTATCGCATCCCGCGCTATCGCTTCCGCGGCTGCCGCGTCTTCACGAACAAACCCCCGTGCGGCCCGAAGCGCGGCCACGGCACGCCGCAAAGCCGCTTCGGCCAGGAAGTGCAGCTCGACAAGATCGCGGACGCGCTCGGGATCGACGCGCTCGACCTGCGACTGAAGAACGTCGCGCCGCCCGACAGCCTGACCGCGAACTATCTGCGCGTGCGGACAATCGGCCTTGCCGAGTGCCTCGAGCGCGTCGCGGAGCGTTCCGGCTGGCGCGATCGCTTCGCCCGGATGCCGCGCGGCGGCGGCCGCGGGCTCGGCCTCGCCTGCTCGTCGTATCTCTCGGGCGCCGGCCTGCCGATCAACTGGAACGACCTGCCCCACTCCGGCGTGCAGCTGAAGCTCGACCGCAGCGGCGGCGTGACGGCGTTTTCTGGCGCGACGGAGATCGGCCAGGGATCCGACGACGTGCTGGTGGGCTGCGTGGCGGAGGTGCTCGGCATCGATCCGCACGACGTGCGCGCGGTGACGGGCGACACCGACCTCACGCCGGTCGATCTCGGTTCGTACTCGAGCCGCGTCACGCTCATGATGGGCAATGCGGCGGTGCAGGCAGCGACGCGCGCGCGCGACCTCGTGGCGCAGGCCGTCTCCGCGGCGATCGACGTGCCCGCGGACCGGCTGGTCTTCGCCGGGCGCCGCATCTTCGACACCACGGATCACGCGCGCGGCGTCACCTTCCGCGAGGGCGTCGCCCTGGCGGAGGCGCGCTTCGGCACGATCGGCACGACGGGTTCCTACACGCCGCCGACGTCTGCCGCGAAATTCAAAGGCGGAGGAGTGGGCCCCTCACCGACCTATTCGTACACCGCCGCCGTCGTCCAGGTGGAGGTCGATCCGGCGACGGGATGGATCACGGTGCCGCGCGTCTGGATCGCGCACGACGTCGGCTGCGCGCTCAATCCGACGCTCGTGCGCGGTCAGGTCGAGGGCAGCGTCTACATGGGCCTCGGCGAGGCGCTGATGGAAGAGCAGGCGTTTCGCCGGCTGCCGGCGCGCCTCTCGGGCGCGCTCGTCCACAAGTTCCCGTCGATGCTCGAATACAAGAGCCCGACGAGTCTCGACATGCCGGAGATCGTGACCGATCTCATCGAGCATCCGGATCCCGCCGGACCGTTCGGCGCGAAGGAAGTCGGCCAGGGGCCGCTGCTGCCCATCATGCCGGCGGTGGCGAATGCCGTGGCGGCGGCGGTCGGCGTCCGCATCGACGAAGTCCCGATCACACCCGACAAGATCCTGCGCGCGATCGAGCACGCGCGCGCGGGCCGTCCGGCGCGGGTGGGGCCGACGGCGTTTCCCGAGATCGCCTGGCCGGCGCCGCTCCTCGTCGCCCCGCCGTGGGAAGGCGGCGACGGGACGGCGTCGAACGAGCCGCCGCGGAAGAAAGCGAGGCCGAGATGATCCGCCTCCCGCCATTCGAGCTGCGCGCGCCGCGCGACGTGCCTGCGGCCGCGGCGCTGCTCGCCGCCGCGCCGGGCGAGGCCATGATCATCGCCGGTGGAACGGATCTCCTGCCGAACATGAAACGCCGGCTGCAGACGCCGCGTGTCCTCGTGAGCCTGCGCCAGATCGACGCGCTCCGGCGTATCGACGCCGCCGACGGCGCGTTCACGATCGGCGCCGGCGTCACGCTCTCGACGATCGTCGGCCGGCCGGAGATCCGGGAGGCGTGCACCGGACTGTGGCAGGCCGCCGCGCAGGTCGCGACGCCGCACCTCCGCAACATGGGCACGATCGGCGGCAACCTCTGCCTCGACACGCGCTGCACCTACTACGACCAGTCCGCCGAGTGGCGCCGCGCCATCGGCTACTGCATGAAGAAGGACGGCGACACGTGCTGGGTCGCGACGTCCAGCCCGAAGTGCCTCGCCGTGTCGTCCACTGACACCGCCCCGGCGCTCGTCGCGCTCGGCGCCAGCGTGCACCTCGTCTCCGCCGGCGGCGCCCGCCGCCTGCCCGTCGTCGATCTCTTCCACAACGACGGGATGAAGTACCTCACGCGGCGTCCCGACGAGATTCTCACCGACGTCGTCGTGCCGGATCAGACCGGATGGGTCAGCCGGTATTGGAAGGTCCGCCGGCGCGGGTCGTTCGACTTCCCCACCGCCGCGGTCGCCGTCGCCATCCGCCGCGACGCGGCCGGCATCGTCACCGGCGCGCGCGTGGCCCTGGGCGCCGTGGCGTCGCGGCCGCTCCTTTCGGAGCAGGCCACGGCCGACCTCGTGGGCCGCCCGCTCACCGACGAGGCCATCGAGGCCGCGTCAGAGGCGGCCTACGACATCGCGAAGCCGATGGACAACACCGACTTTGCGCTGGTGTGGCGAAAGCGCATGATCAGGGCGCTCGTCGGGTACGCCCTGCGCGACGCGCGCGGCGACGACATGCGCGCGACGCGCCTGGCGATTGCCCGGCAAGTCCTGTAAGCACGAGGATCACGAAGCGCACGAAGGAATTCCCGGGCCGGAGAGGTCTGCCCGATAATTCCTCGTGCGCTTCGTGTCCTTCGTGCCAGGAATCTCTGCTGCGTGTTCTTCACAGCGTGGGGAATCTCATCATGCTCAATCTCGGCGTCCCTGTCTGGGAACTCATCCTTCGGTCCGTCGTCATCTACGTCTTTCTCATCGTGCTCCTGCGAATCACCGGCAAGCGGCAGGTCGGTCAGCTCGCGCCGTTCGACCTCGTCCTCCTGCTGGTGCTGTCGAACGCCGTCCAGAACTCGATGAACGGGGGCGACAACTCCCTGGTCGGCGGCATGGTGTCGGCCACCACGCTCGTCGTGCTCAACTTCGTTGTTGCGTTCGCGACGTACCGCTTCAAGGCCGTCGAAGTGCTCGTCGAGGGCCGGCCCCAGGTGCTGATTCACAACGGGCGGCTGTACGAACAAGCGCTGACCGAGGCGCGCCTGACCCGGCACGAGCTCGACGCGGCGCTGCGCCGGGCGAGCTGCGCTGACATCGAGGACGTCCGCTACGCCGTCCTCGAAAACAACGGCGAGATCACCGTGCTGCCGCGCGAGAGCGGCCAGCGAACCTGAGCACGCTCGGCGGCGGCGCTATCTCGACCACGAGGGCGTCAGCACACGGCCGACGTCGTGGCGCGTGACGAGGCTGAACGTGCTGAGCATTGGGTCGGGCCAGTTGTACGTGACGAGGTACTGAGAGAGCAGGCAGTCGACGGCCACCGCGAGGTGCGCCTTCACCTGATCGACTGACGTCGAGGGCTGGCGCAAGGCGCCGCCCTGGCGCGCCGCTTCGTCGAGCGCCGCGTTCATGGCCGTCGTCCACGGCGCGGCGCCCGAGACGGCGAGCTCGACCGTCCACAGCGCGACGCGACCGGCCGCGAGGGACTGGGTCAGGCGTTCCGGCCGATCGATCGTCTTCGCCTCGCCGGCCTTGACGATGGCGATGACGGTGCGCCGGTCCGGCGGCGCCGCCGCGAGCGCCTGACTCGCCTTGATGATCGCGTCAACGACCGACGGCGCGGCGGGTGTGGTGGAGGTCGCGTTGACCGCCACGGCCCAGGCCGTCACGTCGCCGCCGAACATGACGACGTTGGGCTCGGCGCCGACCAGGCCGACCTGCGTCGCCGGGTTGCCCATTCGCAGCTTCCGGGCGGCGTCATCGATCGACGGACGAATTGACACCACGTCGGCCGCGTCGAAGCCGTAGATCACGAAGGCGACGGCAAGCGGCTCGCTCGCCGGCTGCGCGTCGACGATGCCCTGGCGGACGCCGCCGTCGCGCAACACGAGGTCGGCGGACTGCAGCCCGCGCACCGGTTGATCCCGCTCGTTGAGCACGGTCGCGTAGATGCTCGCGCGCGAGCCCTGCGCCGCGAGGCCGGCGGCCGCCGTGACCGCGATCACCGCGGCGCACGCGCCCGCGACGACCGGAAGTCGCGCCTTCATTGGCCCTCCGGGTGGATCGCCACGATGAACGTCGACCGCGCCTGCCAGGTCGCCGGCCCCTGGGGCAGCCACGACGGCAACGCCGTTTCCACCGCGCCGTCGGCGCCCGGGACGCCCGCCATTGTGAGCACGAGCGCCGCGCCGCGCATCGCCGGCGTCTGAACGCTTGCGTCGAAATGCAGGTGGAACGCGAAGTCCTCCTGGGGGACGGCCACGTAACCCACGGTCCACTGGCCGCGCTGCACGACGCCGGCGTAGTTGCTCGTCACCGGTGTGAGACCCTTCGGCAGCACGAGACGCGCGGCGAGCAGCGCGTGCGGAGTCACCATCACCTGAAGTGTGACACGCCCGTCATCTTCGCGGCTCGTGGTCGCACTCACCTCGGCGGGCGGCCCTGCGCCGACCGGCGGGACCGCGGCGCGAACTTCGATCGGCAAACCGAGGCCCGCCACGGTGACCGGCGGCAAAGCGATCGGTCCGGTCGCGCGTGTCCACGATGCGCCGGGCGCGGGCGCGCCGCCGGTCGTCACGCGGGCGTCCGACCCCGCCAGGCTCCACCACGCCTGATGACGTACGTCGTCTTCGAGATATCGGACCGCTCGCCGGGCAGGACGATCGTCGGTGTAGGCCGGCAGCACGAGGGCCCGGCCGGCAAGACCGATCGCCGCGAGGGCGCAGATGATGCCGGCGGCGGTCGACAGGCGGCGTGCGGGCTTCGTGCCGCGAACGGCGGCGAGGAGCGGCGGCGCGATCATCAGACCGCCGATCGCGATGACGCCCGGATACAGCCAGACGGGCGTCGCAATCGGAAGCCAGCCGAAGAGAGGCACGAGGAACCCCATCAGCACCACGAGATCCGCGGTCCACAACAGGACGACGACGGCGGCGACTCCCGCGGACGATGCGCGAAGCCATGGAAGGCGGCGGCTGATGAGGATGCTGAGACCCGCCGCGGCGAGCGGCCACGCGGCCAGGTAGGACGCCCCCGGCGCCTGAAGCAACAGGAAGACGACGAAGCCGATCCAGACCGGCAGCGCGCACCAGCAGGTCATGAGCGGCGCGCGCTCGTCGTCGGCTGACGCGATCCATCGCGCGTGGCCCGCCGCCCAGACGATGAGGGCGCCTGTCGCCGCGAGCGCGCCGAACGTCCAGAACGGCGATGCGTACCACGGCGCCGCTTCGTGGCGGATCAGGCGCAGCAGCCAGACCTCGATCGTCATGCCGAGGACCGACGCCGCGAACACGACACACGCGCGGAGCGCCGCGAGCGCCAGCGCGCGCCATCCCGCGCCGGCGAGGGCCCGCGTGAGCCACCACCAGCCCGCCAAGCCCAGCAGGCAGGCGGAGAGGCCGATGATCCGCGTCACGCCTGACCCATACACGATGCCCGCGCGCTCGGCGAGATCGAAAAACGTCGGGCGATCGTCCGTCCACTCGAGCGGCGACGCGTCGAGGGCGCGCACGATGCCGACCGTGTTCACGATTTCCTGCGCGATCGTGGCGTCGGACACGCCCGCCGTGCGGTCGTGATCCGTGTGGTAGACGTACGAATTGCCAACCGGCGCGAAGTTCAAGCCAGATTTCCCCGCCGCGGCAAGCACGGTGAAGTCGGTGTCATTCGGCAGGCGCTTGTAGATCTCGACGCCGAGCGAGGTGCCGAAGGGCGCCAGGCTGCCGGCGGCCCAGGCCGCGAGGGTATCGCCCCGGCCCGGTCCGGCCTCGAAGAGCACGGCCGGGCCTGTGCCGCCGGTGCCGTCAAAGTTGAGAAACGCCCGAACGTTGGCGCGGACGTCGGCGTCCGTCATGACGCCGCGCGCGCCCATCAGGCCGACCTCCTCCCCGTCGGTCACGATCACCGTCAGCGAGTGGCGAAGCGGCTTGCCCGTGACGAGCTGGCGCGCCGCCTCAACGCACGTGGCGACGCCGAGCGCGTCGTCCTGCGCACCCGGGCCGTCGGGCACCGAGTCGTAGTGCGAGACGAGCGCGATCGCGTCGTCGGTCTGTCCGCTGCGCGTGGCGATGACGTTCGAGACGCGCGCGGTGAGGCCGGAGGCCGGCGCGACGGCATCCACGTCCTGGATGCGGACCGTGAAGCCGTCGAGCGCCAGCTCGGAGGCGATGTAGTCGCGGGCTCGTCGTGCCTCCGGCGAGCCGATCGGCCGGGACCCGATGTGTCCAGCCAGCTCTTCGATCGTGCCCTTCGCCCGGTCGAGCGCGGCGGGGCCGGGCGTCACCGGCCCGGCGCAGGACACCGCCAGCAGGAGCCCTGGGAGAATCCCGGCGGCCCGGGGAACCTTCAGGCGACAAGTGTCGTAAGGCAAGATATCTTGACCTCCGATACTTCGGCGCTTCCGCGCTCGTCGTTCCTCATTCTTCTGGCCCTTCATGACGGCCCCTGCCACGGCCTCGGCATCGTCTCGCGCGTCGAGGATGCCACGAACGGCCGGGTCAAACTGGGACCCGGGACCCTTTACGGGACCCTGCAGACCCTCGTCGCCTCGGACCTCATCAGAAACGCGCCGTCGGACCGGCCGGACGACGAGGACCCCAGGCGACGGTACTACCGCATCTCGCCGCGTGGGGAGCGGGCGCTGCGGACCGAGGCCGAGCGCCTTCGCGTCCTCGTCGACGCCGCCGCCGCCCGGCGCGTCCTGGGCGGCGCATGACGACGCCCTCGGCCGGCGCCCGATTCGCGCGCGTCGTGGCGCGGGTCGTGCTGCTCGCCTACCCCGCGTCGTTCCGATCGTCCCACGCCGCGGCGTTCACCGAGGTCGCCGAGGACCGCTGGCATCGCGAACGGGCGTCGGGCCGCAGCGCGCTCGGCGCCACGATCGCGACGACACGCGTTCTGCTCGCCGACACCGTCACGGGCGCGCGCGTCGCGCGACGCGACGGTCTTTCCGCATCGGCGGACGACAGGAGATCCAGAATGATCGACCGCGGGTTTCAGTACTTCCGCCTCGCCCTGCGGGGTCTCGTGCGCGCGCCGCTCGTCACGCTGGTCGCGACGGCGTCACTCGCCGTCGGCATCGGCGCCAATACCGCAGTGTACAGCGCGGGCCGCGCGCTGCTCTTCGCGCCGCTGCCGGGCGTCGCGGACGCCGATCGCGTCGTCGACGTCTGCCGGTCGATGCACGGCAGCGGCTGCGACACGGTGGGCTACCAGACCTATATCGACTATCGCGATCGGATGACGTCCATCTCCGGCGTCTATGCTGCGCGATTCGAGCCGACGCCGGTCAGCCTGGGATCGGACGGCGGCGCGGATCTGCTGTTCGCGCGCGAAGTCAGCGCGAGCTACTTTCGCGTGCTCGGCGTCACCGCCGCCGCTGGACGATTCTTCAGCAGCACCGATGAGCGCGCGGCGCCGCCGCTCCGCGAAGTCGTCCTGAGCCACCATCTGTGGCGCGATCGATTCCGATCCGACCGCGGCATCGTCGGTCGCACGCTCGAGCTCAACGGCGACCGCTTCGCCGTCGTCGGCGTGGCGGACGCCGCGTTCGACGACGCGTCGATCGTGCGGCCGGATATGTGGGTGCCGCTCACGAGCGGCGGCCACGGCCTGACGAAGCGGGCCGTGCTCGCCTCACGCGAGAGCCTCTGGCTCGTGATGGGCGCGCGCCTCGCGCCCGGCGCGACCCTCGCACGAGTCCGCGCCGAGGGCGCGCTGCTCATGGCGGACCTGCAGCGCGCGTTCCCCGATGTCTACGCCGCGCACGGGTTCACCGTCGAGCCGTCGCGGCGGCTGCCGGCCGCGGCCGCCGGCGCGACGCCATTTTTCGCCCTGCTGATGGGGCTCGTCGGCACGGTGCTCATCGTCGCGTGCGCCAACATCGCCGGCGTGCTGCTCGCCCGGGGATCGAATCGGATCAGGGAATTCGCGCTGAGACGGGCGCTCGGCGCGTCTCGCGGGTCGCTCATCGCGATGTGCGTCGTCGAGAGCCTGGTGCTGTTTGCGCCCGGATTCGCGCTCGCGTTCGTCGTCGCCCGAATCGTCCTGAGCGCCGTCGGCTCGCTGGCCGTCGGCCTGCCGGTGCCGATTAACACGCACGTGCCGATCGACTGGCGCGTCGTGGCGTTCACCACCCTGCTCGGCACCGCGCTGGCCCTCGTGACGGCGATCCTGCCGGCGTGGCAGACGACGAGCGGGTCCCTCGTCCACGACCTCAAGCAGGACTCGGCCGCGCCGCGGCGCCAGCGGCTGCGCCGGATCTTCGTCGCCACGCAGGTGGCGTTCTGCCTCGCGGCGATGGCCGTCGGCGCGCTCCTGTTCCGCGCCGCTCACATCGCAGCGTCGGCCGACCCGGGGTTCCAGGTCGCGGGGGTGGACGTGGCGACCGTCGATCTCAGCCTCGGCCGCTACACGGCGGAGCAGGCCTTCGACGCGACGGAGCAGATCGAGCGCCGGCTGGCGGCGATCCCCGGCGTCCGCGCGGTCGCGGCGTCCTGCCTCGTGCCGCTCGAAGGCAGCCGGATGGGCTTCGGCGACCTGCGGCGCGCGGGGACGAGCGGCGCGGCCGCGTCGATCGACGCCTCCTGGAGCCTGATTTCGCCCGAGTACCTCCCCACCCTCGGCATCCCGATCGTGCGAGGACGGAATTTCACCGCTGCCGATCGAGCGCCTGACCCGCGTGACGTCATCGTCAACGAGCACTTCGCCGCGACGATCTGGCCGAACGCCGATCCGATCGGACAGCGGCTCGAGATGGGCGACTTCCGGCCGGGTCATGCCGACACCATTCAAGCGATGACCGTCGTCGGCGTCGCGCGCGATGCGTCCTATCGGAGCCTCAACGGATCGCCGACGCTCTTCATTTATCTTCCGCTCGGGGAGTACTCCTGGCTGAAGCCGCACCTCTTCATCGCCAAGACGCCGGCGTTCGCCTCGGAGGCCATCGCGCCGGCCGTTCGGCAGGCGCTCGCGGCATTCGATCGGTCGCTGCCGCTCGTCGATTTCGTGCCGCTCCAGCGGTACGCGACGCTGGCGCTGCTGCCGCAGCGCATCGCGGCGGCCGTCGCGGGCCTGCTGGGCACGCTCGCGCTCGTGCTGGCGGCGATGGGACTGTACGGGCTGACGGCGTTCTGGGTGCGGAGCCGCACGCGCGAGATCGGCATTCGGGTCGCGCTCGGCGCGGGCCACGGGCGCGTGCTGCGGCTGATCGTGTGGCAGTCGCTGCGCACGGCGGCGATCGGCGCGGCCATCGGACTGGCACTCGCGCTCGTCGTGGCGGAGCTTCTCGCGAGCGCCCTCTATGGCATGGCGCCGGCCGACCCAGTGGCCTTCGGCCTGAGCGTCGCGGTGGTGATTGGCGTCGCGCTCGTCGCGACCTACCTGCCGGCACGCCGCGCCGCCACGATCGATCCCTCCGCGGCGCTCAGGGTGGAGTGAGTCGAGCGCGTTCGATTTCGGTGTAGCGCTCGAGGGTTGGTCGTCGCCGCGGTCACCCCGCGCCGACGATCACCTGACGCCGGTCGTGCAGGCCATCGCCTTCAGTTCGGATTCTCGCGCCGCGACGAGCTGACGTGCTCTCGACGTCGACCAGTTCCAGTCGCGGATTGACGGGTGGCGGTCGGCCGGCCAGCGGCGAAGCAGCTCGTGCGCGACCACGCATTGCCCGTCGGCCGGCAGCGTCGGCAGCGCCGCGATCAACGTGGGCACCGCGTCCGCACTGAGCGACGACACATACCGGGCGTCCAATCGTCTCGCGGCGTCGGGCGCGGCGGCCCGCGCGAGGTTGGCGCGCGCGATCGCCTGGTCCGGTCCGATGACGAAGAGCACTCCGACCGTCAGCACGCCCGAGGTCAGCACGCCGAACGCGAACGGCCCGCGGCGGCCGCGCAGCACCGTCGCCGCGAGCCAGATGAGCATGGCGCTCAGCCAGACGAGCAGCACCATCGCGTAGAACCTCGCCTCCGTGAACCCGTAGGCCGCGTGATACAGCCGCAGGCGTTCGAATGCCGAGGCGGCGATCGCGAGGACCAGGACGACTTGCGCCGCCGCCAGGCCGCGCACGACGGCAGCGCTTCGCGCCCGGCGATCGCCGACGAGCCAGTCCGCCGCGAGCAGAACCGGCACCACCAGCCCGACCGAAACGACCAGCTCGAAGAAGCCGCGGCGCGCGTAGTCGGCGTAGGTCAGGTCGGGCGTGATCCGCACGACCGCGTCGGACCCGAAGAGATATCGGAACTGCACGGCGACGAAGATCAGAAACAGCAGGTCGAGCACGGCCATCGCCGTTGCGACCTCGGTCGCGCCCAGGCCGGGAATCGTCGTGCGCGGTTCTTCGCGTCGATCCGCCGTCTCACGGCCGAGGCCGGTCGGCAGCGCCGTTCCGCTGAGAAATCCCCGGAGGTAACCCGTCGAAATCCACGCGAGGATCGCGAAGACCACGACCCGCCCGACCACCCGGCCGACGTCGAACTGGACGACGCGGCCGACGAGACCGGCAAAGACCGCGTCGGCGGACGCAAACAGCGCGGTAAAGACGATGACGAGCGGCGCGGCGATGGCGAGGCCGCGCGCGATGCCGGCGGCCCTTCGCCATCCCGCGCTGTGGCGAATGCCGGCATCAGCGCCGACCCTCGTCGCGTCAGCGATCGCGACGACGGGCGAGAGCCATGTGTGGATCGCGCCCAGCGCGACCGCTGCGACATCGCGGAGGATGCCGGCCCGTCGCACCCACGCCGCCGACGATCGATGCGCGGCGATGGCAAACGCCACCGTCGTCACGACGAGCGCAAGCAGCTTCAACGGCACGGCGTCCCGCCAGGCAAGCCCGGCCGCAAAGAGGCTGCCCGTCGCGAGCCACGCCGCGCGTTCCGGATCCAGACGAGTCGCGACGCGCCGGGACAGCACCACGGCCGTCGCGGCGACGCCGCCGATCCAAAGGGCGAGGTTGATCGCGATGTCGTTCGACTCGAAGAGGAGGGCCTCACCCGCGACGCCGAGCACGGCGCCTGCGACGACAAGCGCGCCGGCCGCGCGGGCGGGCACCGGATAGACGAGCCGCAGCGCGGCGAACGCGGCGTCGACCAAACCGCCTCGTCCGGCCGACTCGGACGGATCGATGCTCGATGCAAACGTGCCGGTCCGGCCGGCGCGGTCGTTCATCCCTTGGAGTCCCGCGCATACTTTACACTGCAAAGTTATCCATGTAAAGGCGCCGGCCGCGATACGCTCATCGCAGGGGCGGGCGAACGCAATCGAACGCGAGAGGATTTGGAGTATGACGGCGGTCTTCGGTCTCGTCTTGTCGATCTCGATGGGGGCAGCGCGCGCCGCACCCGAACACGCCGGGCAGCGCGCCGCGACTGTCGCGCCAGGGAAGTTCTGTGCTCCCGGGCCGAGTCCTTCCCCCGAGACCGAAGTGATCGCGTGCACGCGCCTGATCGAGGCCGGCGTCGATCTTTCAGCGTCGTATTTTCGCCGCGGGATGGCCGAGAACCGACTTCGGCGCTTCGAAGCCGCCATCGCCGACTACGACCGGGCGATCGCGATCGAGCCCGGCAATCCCGACTTCTTCGATGCGCGCGGCAATGCGTGGAACAACCTTGGTGACCACGCCCGTGCGGTCCTCGATTACGACACGACGCTTCGTCTGAACCCGCGTGCCGCCGAGACCCTCGACAATCGGTGCTGGGCGAAGGCCGCGTGGCTCCACGATCCGAATGGCGCGGTGCGCGACTGCGAAGCGGCGCTTCGACTGCGGCCCGGGCACGGCAACACGCTCGAGAACATCGGGTTCGCCTACCTGCAGCTCGGCCGCCTGAGCGATGCCGTCCGCTCGTACAGCTCGGCCCTGGCCGAGAATCCGAGCCGGCCCGATTCCCTGTTTGGTCGCGGGATCGCCGAAGAACGACTCGGACGCACGGATGAGGCTCGCGCGGATCTCGCCAACGCCCGCCGGCTCAATCCGCGGGTCGACGACGAGTATCGGGGTTACGGGATCGTGGCGGGGATCAAGGCGAGGAGGCCGCTGGTCGTGCCGAGCCGCGGCGATTCGGCCGGGCCGGCCTTCACGCCCTATTCCTCTTCGGTCGTCTCGGTGTCTTCGTCCGGCTCGGGGTTCATGTCGAGGCCGCTGTCCGCCCAGGGAGACCGCTGAGGTCCAGGCACGATGCCGGCGATGTCGGGATCTTCACCGGGGGCCCGGCCGTCTGGCGAGGTCGCCTTGCGTGATTTCGCCTCGAGCCGCCGGGCGGCCTTCATCTGCTGCTTTTCCTGGCGCGCCCGTTCGCGCGCGCGTTTGTTCTGGGTGGGCCGGGACTTCTGCACTACGGCATGGTACCCGATTTGGCGGCCGTCCGGGTTGCGCCCCAACAGCCGAAGCGATATGATTTTTGGGTTCTCAGCCTCCCATTGGCGCGTCCTGAGCCCACCTGAGGATATCGAGGCCCCGTGAAGCTGTACACCAAGGGTAGTCGTGTGACGCAGGCCACCTACGGCGTCGGCACCGTCACCTCGTCCGACGAAAAATACACGGTCATCGAGTTCGACGAGCACGGCCGCAAGGTCTTCCTGACCGACGTGGTCGCACTCACCAAATCGGATTCGCCCGCGCCGAACAAGCCCACGAAGTCGAAGCGCAAGAAGGCCGAAGCTCCCGCCAAGTAGCGGGGGCGGGCGGTCGCACGGCGCGACAACGGCGCCGCTGGCGTTCACAACAACGTCGTGCAGCCCGGCCGGCACCGGCACGGGATGTGCCTGTCGCCGGTCGTCTTGTAATCGTAGGTTAATTCCTCGCCGCGGCGGATGTCGCGCGAGGCGCGAATCCAGATGGTCTTGTCGACGATCTCGAAGTGGCAGTTCGGCTGGCACGAGTGGTTGATGAAGCGCGCGAGGTTGCCGCCGACGTTGGCGTCCCGGCTCCAGACGCGGTTGACGCGAAAGACCCAGATGCACCCCTGGGCGGAGTACTCGTCCTCGCGAGCCTCGCTCTCGTCGTTGCGAATGAGCTCGCCGGCGTAGTCGATGATGCGCGTGCCCTTGCGGATCGCCTCCACGGCGAAGACGCCGTCGCCGTGAACGGAGGACCGGCGACGCGCGACGGCTGGCAGTGGCGGGTGCCTTCGCTCACCCACTCGAACCCGCTCGCATGTAGAACTTGTATTTGTCTTCGTGGGTTGTGTGAAATCCGAGGCGCTCGTAGAGCCGAATCGCCCGATTGTTCTTCATGACCGCCAGCGTCAGTGCCTTGGACCCGCTCTCTGACTGCGCCATCAACTCCCGAAGGACGTGCGTGCCGATCCCAAGGCCTTGCATGGCGGGTATCACGTACAGCGAACCCAGGAACACTTCGCCTTCGCTCACGCGGGTTTGCATCCAACCGACGTCACGGCCGTCCGCGATGATGATGCGGGCCTGCGACAGCTCGAACCAGCCGGCAAACCCCTCTTCCTGACGACGCTGGTCCCATCCCACCAGCGCCTCGGTGATGTCGCGCATCGTCTCGAGGTAGAGCGATCGTGCGAACGCCACGTCGTCAGGGCGAGCCTCACGGAGGCGAATCTCCATCGGCGCAAGGGTAACATCCGCGGCGCGAACCGCGGGCCGAGTGAACCGCGCCGGGGCCGTCGCCTACACTGTTCGGCTGAACCGTGGCGACGATCCTTCAATCTCTCCCCACCGGCGAGCGCGTCGGCATCGCGTTTTCGGGCGGCCTCGACACGAGCGCGGCCCTCCACTGGATGCGGCAGAAGGGCGCGATCCCGTTCGCCTACACGGCGAACCTCGGCCAGCCCGACGAGCCGGACTACGACGACATCCCGCGCCGCGCCCTGCTGTACGGCGCCGAGAAGGCGCGGCTCGTCGACTGCCGGCGGCAGCTCGTGCTCGAGGGCCTCGCGGCGCTCCAGTGCGGCGCGTTTCACATTTCGACGGCCGGGCTCCCCTACTTCAACACGACGCCGCTCGGCCGTGCCGTCACCGGCACGCTCCTCGTCGCCGCGATGAAGGAGGACGACGTCAACATCTGGGGCGACGGGAGCACGTTCAAGGGCAACGACATCGAACGGTTCTACCGCTACGGGCTGCTGACCAATCCCAGCCTCAAGATCTACAAGCCGTGGCTGGACCAGTCGTTCATCACCGAGCTCGGCGGCCGCAAGGAGATGTCGGAGTACCTCGAGCGGCACGGCTTCAGCTACAAGATGAGCACCGAGAAGGCGTACTCGACCGACTCGAACATGCTCGGCGCGACGCACGAAGCCAAGGACCTCGAGCAGCTCCACACCGGCATCACGATCGTCCAGCCCATCATGGGCGTCGCCTTCTGGAAAGAAGACGTCGTCGTCAAGCCTGAACGCGCGACGATCCGCTACGAAGAAGGCTCACCCGTCGCGTTGAACGGGATGACGTTCACGGATCCGGTCGCGTTGATGATGGAAGCGAACCGCATTGGCGGCCGGCACGGTCTCGGCATGAGCGATCAGATCGAGAATCGCATCATCGAGGCGAAGAGCCGCGGCATCTACGAGGCGCCCGGCATGGCGCTGCTGTTCATCGGCTACGAGCGCCTGGTCACCGGCATCCACAACGAGGACACGATCGAGCAGTATCGCGAGAACGGCCGCCGCCTGGGCCGGCTGCTCTATCAGGGCCGCTGGTTCGACTCGCAGGCCATGATGCTGCGCGAGTCGGCGCAGCGTTGGATCGCGCGCGCCGTCACGGGCGAGGTCACGCTCGAGCTGCGGCGCGGCAACGACTACTCGCTGCTCGACACGCAGAGTCCGAACCTGACCTACCGCCCCGAGCGGCTGACGATGGAAAAGGGCGAAGGCGAGTTCACGCCGCAGGATCGCATCGGGCAGTTGACGATGCGCAACCTCGACATCGCCGACACGCGGGACAAGCTGCGGGTGTACACCGACGCCGGCATCCTCGGCCCCGCGCCTGGCAGTCCGCTGCCGCAGCTGGGAGCCGGGAAGAAAGATCGCTAGCTCCGCGCGAGACGGGGCAGCCCCGTTCCGCGTCACGCGCGCGAGAGCCCGGCGAACTATCCGCGTCCCCGCCGCGGACGCGCCGGCCCGGTGGGCGGCTCGGTTCCGCGGTCGCGCCGCACCTGGACGCTCTTCCCTCGAAGCGTCGTGCCCCGCAGGGCCGCGATGACGCGGTCCGCGAGCGCCTCGGGCACCTCGACCAGCGCGTGCGTGTCGCCGATCCGGATGTTGCCGATGTCCTTCGCCGAGATCTTCGCTTCGCCCGCGATGGCGCCGACGAGGTCGCCGGGCCGAATGCCGGCCTTCCGTCCCGCGCCCACGAACAGACTGGTCATCGACCCGCCGGCCGGCGCCTCCGCGGCTGGCGGGGGCAGCGCCACATCGGTCGTCTCGCGCGCGCCCTCGCGCTCGTCGTGCATCA
>Ga0134128_10005349_pt1 | contig 15558 bp, 16 predicted proteins | sample KB31754_FD_96462 | JGI IMG/M metagenome (GOLD analysis project Ga0134128, IMG submission 96462) | Terrestrial soil microbial communities with excess Nitrogen fertilizer from Kellogg Biological Station, Michigan, USA - KB3-175-4 | ecosystem: Environmental > Terrestrial > Soil > Unclassified ...
CAGATGAGAGCGGCAATCGTTCCTTACGATGCCGGCCTCGATCCTGATAGTCCAGCCTCGGCCTTTGGCCTGCTGCTGAGCGGGCGCCGCGAAGGCATCAACGGCGCCCTGCTGACCATCGTCAACATCGAAGGTGGCGCGCCGCGTTCCATCGGCACGCACATGGCCGTGCTCGCCGACGGCCGCTATTGCGGCTACGTCTCGGGCGGGTGCGTGGAAGCCGCCGTCGCGGCGGAAGCAATAGCGGTGATGGCGCGCCGGCGCGATGAGGTCCTCCGCTTTGGCCGCAACTCGCCCTTCTTCGATATCCGCCTGCCCTGCGGCGGCGGCATCGACGTGCACGTCCACGTAAACCCCGCGCCAGAACTGCTCGAAGCGGCGGCGGCAAGCCTGTCGGCGCGGCGTCCCTTCGACATCGCGCTCGACGCAACGGCTGGAACGGCGACGATTGTCGACCCCGGCGCCACGGTGGACCCCGGCGTATTCCGGCGCCGCTACCGGCCCGCCACGCGGCTGGTCCTCGTCGGCCAAGGCAACGAACTGGCGGTGATGGCCTCGACGGCTCGCGCCGCCGGGCTGGATGTCTCGGCCTATGCGACAGGCACCGGCGCGCTTGCGGCGGCGCAGCGGATCGGCACGGAAGTCATCGAGATTGCCACGCTCGATGGCGCGCCGGAACTGGCGATCGACCCCTGGACAGCTGTGGTTTTCCTCTTCCACGACCATGCCACCGAGGCGGCGCTGCTCGCGGCGGTGCTGCGGTCCAGCGCCTTCTATGTCGGCGCCCTGGGCAGCCGCCGGACGCATGCGGAGCGGGTATCGCGGCTGCTCGCCGCGGGGCTGTCCGAGAAGCAAATCAGCCGTATCCATGCCCCGATCGGCATGATCGAGCGGACTCGCGAAGCAACGCCGCTGGCCTTCTCAGTATTGGCGGATATCACCCGCGAGCGGATGCGGCTCGAAAGCTAGCGCCGCACCGCCGGGGACTCGATGAGCAGGCCCCTGCCCCGCCAGCGTTCGTAGAGCTCGAGATCGACATATTCCTGGCTGCCGGCGGCGTAAGGCTCGGCCCGGACGGCCGTATTGCACCAGGCGAACATGCGGTCGAGCGACCCCATTGCTTGCCAGAGCTCGCGATAGATTGGGAAGCCGTTGACCTGGCCCTGGCTGATGCTTTCCGCGCGAAGATGATCGCCAGCGTGCTGCTCGTGGCAGTTGTTGCAGGCGAGATTGAGCTGGCCGCGCCGCTGGTAGAAAAACGCCTTGCCGCGCGCGAAGTCTTGGGCCGCCGGACCATCGATCGCGACGTTCATCGGCAGGCCTTTGGCCTGATGCGAGATATACGCCGTCAGCGCCAGAAGCTCTTCGGATTCATAAGGGTAGGCGTCAGCGCCCTGGTGCGCCGTGCGGCTGTAATTGATCTGCTGTTCGAGGTTTATCATCCGGCCGAGTTGCGGCGAAAAAGCCGGATAGCGGGTCGCGACGGTGCGCATCGACGTCTTCGCGTCGCCGTGGCAGCTCTGGCAGGAAAGGCCTTTGACGCCAGCGGGTTGGCTCCAGAGTTTTTGGCCTTCATCGACCCAGAGCATCCCCGGATTGGCGAAATCGTCGTCCTGCAGCGCCTGTGTTTCGGGACCCATATAGGTATAGCCGGAGCGGGCGCCCGCGGCAGTCTCGACTGCTGCGTTAGCTGAAATTTGCGCACCAGAAGTGCCGACAACGGCACCCAATGCGCCTGAAACGGCAATGAAAGCGACGACACCGGCAAGCAGGCGTTTCATGTCACGGTCAGCGTTACCGAAGCGTCCGTTTTGCTGCCGTTCTGGTCGAGCCAGTGGAAATCGACCGGGCCGGTTTTCGTCGCCTTGAGGAAGAACGAAAAATAGGGGTTTGCCGACAGCCCCGGTTCGAGCTTCACCCTGAACACCTCGCCGCCATCGTATTCACAGACGAAGTCGGTGATGATCTCGACGGGAATTGTCGTGCCCTGGCTGTCGACGTTGAAGCCGTTCTCCATCGGGTGCTGGATGACCGCGCGTATCTCCACGATATCACCCGCCTTGGCGGTCTCCGGAACCTTTATGCGCGTATTGGGCATCCCGATCTCCTAATACCGCGACTGCAGCGTGTCGCAGGCGCCGACCGTGACGACGACCTGCACTTGTGCGCGCCACAGCGACTTGTCCGCCATCTCGGCGATGGCGATGACGGTCTGCGTGCCGCTGAGCCGCATATTGGTGCTGAACACCGCCTTGCCCGCCTTGGGCCCGAACAGCATCGTCGCGATCAACGGCCGCGGGTTGCGATTGGCGAAGATCACGACGCGCGACACCCGGTCGGCGTCGGTCATCGGGCTCTCGACCGTGCAGGTCAGCGGCACGGAATTGCCGGTCTCGGCGAGCGGCGGCAGTTTTAGCGTCACCTTGCCGTCCTTGGGCTCGACATCGCCGAACTGCGCCTTGATCGCGGCGGCCGTATCGGCGTCGGCGGCAAATGCCGGGGCAGGTCCGGTCGCGATCAACAGGAGCATCGCGCCAAGACCGGCGAGCGTTTCGCGGCGGGAGAGCAGCAGGTCGGCCATCAGCAAAACACCTCTTCATCCGGCCAGCGATTTCGGCCGCCAATGCGATCCAGAATAGCGTCCGCGGACATCGTTCTTTCCATCACTTCAGCGTGGCGAGGTAGGCGACAACATCCTCGACTTCCTGTGCCGTGAGGATCGGCTTGCCGGCGAATTTCGGATCGACCCGGGTCAGCCCGTCCGTGGAATGGAACGCCGGCATCAGCGTCTGCGGATCGAGCGCCCTGGGATCGACAATCCGCTGGCGCAGTTGCGGCACGGTCAGCGCCGCCCCGACATGGGTCAGATCAGGCCCGATATCGCCAAACGAGTCAGCCGGCCGCCCCGGCACCGGCAGCCTGTGGCAGGCATCGCAATCGCCCCGGTTGAAATCGAGCGCGACCTTGAACCCGTTCGCCGGATCGCCCGGCATGGCGGTCAGCGGCTGGGCGATTCCCCTTGGCGCCGCCTCGACGGCACTCCCCGCCATGAGCGCCAGCGCCACGCCGAACGCGGTCAGCCGAACATTTCGGTGGTGATGTTGGCGTACCATGACTTGGCGTTGTCGGCCTCGCGCTTGTGAAACTCGTCCGAGGCCTTGAGCGGCGACGTGCGATCATCGGGAAAGGTAAGGGCGATGTTGTCGGCCGTCATCGTGAAATCGTCGACAACCTCGAACGCGTAGTCCGGCTCGACCGTCGAATAGCAGACATTGATGAGCTTGGACGGCACGGGCTTGCTCCCGGCGATCGTGGCGAGAATGGCACGGGCGCACGCCTTGGCCTGGCTGTTGGCGGCAAAGCCCGATTTTGGCATTTCGCCGGCCAGCGTCGAGTCGCCGATGACGTAGATGCCCTTCTGCACCTTCGATTCGAAGCTGATGGTATCGATCGCGCACCAGCCGGTGCCCTGGTCGAGGCCGGCGTCGATGGCGATCTGCCCGGCCTTCTGCGCCGGGATGATATTGGCGACGGCGGGCTTGTAATCGTCGAAATCGGTCGACACCGTCATGGTCGAGGTATCGACCTTCGAAACCTTGCCGGATTTCGACAACGGCACCCAGTCGATCAGGCCCGGATAAAGTTTTGCCCACGCCTCCATGAACAGGTCCTGCTTGATGAAGCTGTCGCTGGCATCGAGGATGATGATCTTCGATTTCGGCTTGTGGGCCTTCAGGTAGTAAGCGATCAGCGAGGCCCGCTCATAGGGACCCGGCGGGCAGCGATAGGGCATTGCCGGCGGCGCGATCACCACGAGGCCACCATCGTCCATCGCCTCGAGCTGCTTGCGCAGCAGCACCGTCTGCGGCCCCGCCTGCCACGCATGGGGCATGATCTCGGCGGCCTTGGCGTCGTAGCCTTCGATGGCGGTCCAATCGAGTTGAATGCCCGGCGACAGCACCAGGTAGTCGTAGCCAAAATTCTGGCCGCCGGCGGTCGCAACCGTCTTTTTCGCGGCGTCGATCTTGGTCGCCGTGTCCTCGACGACATTGATGCCGGCGGCTTTCATCTTGTCGTAGGAAAACGTCACATTGTCGATCGGGTAGAGGCCGCCGAGCACGCCATTGCTGAACGGGCAGGTGACGAATTTGGCGTCCTTTTCGATCAGCGTGATATCGATTTTCGCGTCATGCCGGCGCAGGTATTGCGCCAGCGTGGCGCCACCGAAGCCGCCGCCGACGACGAGCACTTTCGGTCCCGACGCCGCGCCGAGCGCGGGCATGGCCAGCATGGCGCCCGCAGCGGCACCGGCTGCAACAAACTGGCGGCGGTTGAGTGTGGTCATTTCGATTTCACCGAGCTGAAATAATCCGCCAGCGCCGCAAGTTCGGCGTCGGTGTAGCCGCGCGCGATCCGGTTCATGATCGTCGCGTCGCCCTTGCCCGCCTTGAAGGCCACAAGCGCATTGAGGAGCGTTGTCCGGTCGACGCCGCCGATCGACGGGATGCTGCCCTGGCTCTGTCCATCGATGCCGTGACAGGCCGTGCAGGAATCGCCCAGGGCCATCCCGGCGCTCTCTTGCGCCTGTGCTGGAAGCACCGTTCCCGCAATGCTCAGCGCCAGCCCAAGCGACGCACCGAGCAACAATAACCGAAATATCCGACTGAACATATCGCTTGCCTAAGCTACAACTACGAAGTGAACCTACAACCCGACTTTGCCAACGCAAGAAAGAATCCGGTGATTATTAGTATTGGTAATCCCAACCTTGCCTCGTGAGGCAAGGGCCGTATTCTTTTGCAAACGGCTGCCGCAACGTTTCGCGCCAGCTTCCTGCTCCCAGGTTTCCTGCTCAAGGAATTTTGCTCAAGGAATTTCGCCATGGCCGTTAGCCTGAACATCAACGGAAAAGACGTCGAGGTCGACGCCGACCCCACCACGCCAATGCTTTGGGTATTGCGCGACCATCTCGGCATGACCGGCACGAAGTTCGGTTGCGGCATCGCCCAGTGCGGCGCCTGCACCGTCCATATCGACGGGCAGCCGACGCGGTCCTGCCAGCTCCCGCTGGAAGCAGCGCACGGCGCCAAGATCACCACGATCGAAGGGCTCAGCCCCGATTCGAGCCATCCGCTGCAAAAAATCTGGGTCGAGGACAACGTCGCCCAGTGCGGCTATTGCCAGGCCGGCATGCTGATGGCGGCGGCGGCGCTCCTGAAGCAGATTCCCAACCCGACCGATTCCGACATCGATCAATACGTCTCGAACATCTGTCGCTGCGGCACCTATCCGCGCGTCAGGGCTGCCATCCACAAGGCAGCCGCGATGGCGACGGCATAGGAGCGGATCATGAACGAGATTACCAAACCAAGCCGCCGTCAGTTTCTGGTCCTGGGCAGCGCCGCGGGCGGCGCGCTGGTCATCAGCGGCGCCTTCGGGCCCGCCTTCGCCGGTACACCCGATGTCGAGCCCTGGGAAAAGCCGGAGGCAGCCGGGTCGGTCGATTTCACCCCCTGGCTGACGATTTCGCCCGACGACACCGTGACCGTGCGCGTTGCGGCGGTCGATATCGGCAACGGCCCCCTCACCCAGGCGCTCGCCTACGTCTATGAGGAGCTGAGCCCGGCCTGGGCAAAGATGAAGCCTGAATATGCCGACCCCAACTCCGATTATAAGAATGGCGGGGTGTTTTCGAAGCCCGGCGGCGTGCTGGCCTATTTCAGCGGCCGCTCGACCTCTCCGGCGCGCGTCGAGACCTATATGCAGGTCGCGGCGAGCGCCCGCGAACGCCTCAAGGCGGCGGCAGCCCAGCAATGGGGCGTGCCGGCAAGCGAGATCACCGTCCTCGACGGCGTGCTCAACCACGCCGCCAGCGGCAAGAGCGCTCGCTTCGGCGAGATGGTGGCGCTGGCCGGAACGGTGAAGCTCGATGCCGAGCCCAAGCCGAAAGACCAGTCGGAGTGGACCTTCCTCACCAAGAAGTCGCCGCCAAAAGTCCAGATCCCCGATATCGTCAACGGGTCGGCGATCTATGGCATCGACGTGCGCCAGCCCGACATGGTCTATGCCGCGCTGCGGCAATCGCCGGTGCATGGCGGCAAGCTCGTGAGCTTCGAGGCCGATGCGGTCAAGAACATGCCGGGCGTGCTCGCGGTCGTCGCCATCAAGCCGATCGAGAATAAGGCGTCCGACCTGAAGCCGCCCTTCCCGTTCGGCGTCGGCGCCGGCCAGCATGGCGTCGCGGTGATCGCCGAGCACTATTGGCAGGCCCGCACGGCGCTCGATGCGCTGCCGGTGAGCTGGGACGATGGCCCGGGCGCCCAGTGGACATCGACCGCCAAGGTCAACCAGGCGGCGTTCGACGCCGTCAGCAAGCCGGGCGAAAAGGTCGAGCTCAGCAACGGCACGGTCGATGACGCGGCGTTCAAGGCCGCGGCCAAAGTCGTCGAGGGCACTTATCTCACCCCCTACACCGAACAGTCGGCGATGGAGCCGCTGAACGGCACGGCGCTCGTCACCAAGGATCGCCTCGACCTCTGGCATCCGACGGCGCACACGCAGCAGGCCTTCTATACCGCGGCCGACGAAGCCGGCATGGACCCCAACAATGTCTATGTCCACCAGCCCTATGTCGGCGGCAGTTTCGGCCGGCGCGTGTTCTGCGACGATGTCCGTACGGTTGTCGCCATCGCCAAGCAGTTCCCCGGCCGGCCGGTGCATGTCATCTGGTCGCGCGAGGAGACCATGCGGCAGGGCCGCTACCGGCCGCTGATGGCCGGCTATCTCAAGGCCGGCCTCGGCAGCGACGGCATGCCGACGGTGCTCGATGGCCGCATGTCGGGCGGTCCGGGCTTCTTCGTCTCCGGCATGCCCGATACGGCGCTGCCGCTGGTAACGCCCAACGCGCTGATCACCTCGCAGGTGGTGCCCTTCAACATCCTGACCGGCCCCTATCGAGGGCCCGGCTATAACTCCAACGCCTTCTTCGTCGAAACCTTCGTCGACGAGTGCGCCTATGCCGCCGGCATCGACCCGATGGAGTATCGCCTGAAGCTCTACGGCAAATGGGCCGACAAGGGCTGGGTCAAGTGCCTTGAAGAGGTAAAGGACAAGTCCGGCTGGGGCGCCAAGCTGCCCAAGGGCCAGGGCCAGGGCATCGCCGTCGCCAACTGGGGCATGGGCGGCAAGCCCGATGCGGGGACCACGGTCGCCACGGTTGCCAAGGTCGAAGTGACCAAGGGCGGCGACCTCAAAATCCTGCAGCTCGATCTGGCGTTCGATACCGGCAAGGTCTTCAACGAGGATGCCGTCCGCTCGGAGATGGAAGGCGGCACGATCTTCGGCCTCAACATGTCGATGAACGAGGGCCTCAACATCGCCAACGGGCAGATCGTCGAGGGCAATTTCGACCAGTACCCGATGATCCGCATGTCCGACACGCCGCCCAACGTCAACGTTCACTTCGGCGGCTTGACCGGCAATTCGCGCTTCAACGAAGTGGGCGAGCCGCCGGCCGGGGTGATCGGACCGGCCGTCGGCAATGCGGTGTTTGCCGCCGTCGGCAAGCGGATGCGGCAGATGCCGTTCCGGACGCGGGATTTGAGCTGGACGTAAACGGCCAATCGCCGCCGGCGGCTCGGGGGAGCCGCCGGCCGTTTCCTCGCCAAATCAGAGTGACCGATGAAAAGACTCCGCAACTGGCTGATCGGTGTCGTGACCGTTCTGGTGGTGATCGGCATCGCTACGGCGGTGTTCGTCAACAGCAGGCCGCAAAGCCCGCTCGTCGCCGTCGCCGACACGACGCCCGCCGACCCGCATGACGCCGAATATACGCAGCGCCTCGCCGATTGCGTCGCCTGTCATTCGACGGCAACCGGCAAGCCATTCGCCGGCGGCCTCAAGATGGGCTCGCCCCTCGGCGCCATCTATTCGACCAACATCACCCCGGACAAGGATACCGGCATCGGCAACTATACCCTCGCCGATTTCGACCTCGCGCTGCGCCACGGCATCGCCAGGGATGGCCACCGGCTTTATCCGGCGATGCCCTACCCCTCCTACGCCAAGCTGACCGACGACGACGTGAAGAAGCTCTACGACTACTTCATGCATTCGGTGCAGCCGGTGAACCAGGCCAACCTGCCGACCGAAATCCCCTTCCCGATGAACCAGCGCTGGCCGCTCGCCCTCTGGAACGTCGCCTTCACCCAGCCGGGCGTGTTCAGGCCCGATCCCGCCCACGACGATGTGTGGAACCGCGGCGCCTATCTTGTGCAGAGCCTCGGCCATTGCGGCGCCTGCCACACCGAGCGCGGCTTTGCCTTCAACGAGGTCGCGCTCAACGAGAGCAACCCGTCTTATCTCGGCGGCGCGATGCTCGACGCCTGGCGTGCGCCGAGCCTGAGGGGCGATCCCGATCTCGGCCTCGGCAAGTGGAGCGAAGCCGAGATCGTCAGCTTCCTCAAGACCGGCCACAACGTCCACGCGACAGTGTTCGGCTCGATGCTCGACGCCTTCAACAACAGCACGTCCTATATGAGCGACGCCGACCTTACGGCCATCGCCCGCTACCTCAAGTCGCTGGCCGGCGGCGCGACGACCGCCCAATCCACCTGGGTGCCCGATGGGCGGACGCTTGCCGCCCTCGACAGCGGCAATCTCGATGATCCGGGCTCGGCGCTCTACATGCAGCAGTGCCAGTCCTGCCACGGCCGCGACGGCATGGGCCATGCCGACCAGTTGCCGCCGCTCGCCGGCAGCGCCACGGTGCTCGACGCCGATCCGACCTCGGTGATCAACGTCATGCTCAACGGCGGCGGCCGCATCGTCGCCAACGGTGTGCCGGACTCTTACCGAATGACGCCGTTCCGCGTGCTGCTCAAGGACCAGCAGATCGCCGACCTCGCGACCTTCATCCGCTCCGCCTGGGGCAACAAGGCCGGCCCGGTGACCGCCGATCAGGTGGCGAAACTTCGGGACCAGACCGACCCGACCAGCGACCACGTCATCACGCTCAAAATGCGCTGATATCTGCGGCGCGGGCTCAGTCCCGCGCCTCACGTAAAATCGGCCGGCAGGTCGAAATCGCGGAACTGCGCTTCGTCCGCCTCAACGGTTGCGGCGCCGGCCAAAAGCGGCCGCGCCCCGCTGTCGCCGGTGAGCGTTCCGAGCGCGCCGAACAGGCGCGCCGGAAAGAGCGCCGGCGGCCCGCGATAGCTGCCGCCGGCCGAGGCGACGGCTGACGCCGGATCGTCGTCGAACCGCGCGACGAGCCGCCGCAGATGGTCCACGGTGATGAGCGGCATATCGGCAAGCGCGACGAGCACGCCGCCCGCCCCCAGGCCGCGCGCCCGCGCCGCCCCGAGCGCCAGCGACGAGCCAAGCCCGCGCCCGGCATCGGGGTTGACGACGATCTCGAAGCCCCGCTGCACGAACCCTTCCGGTACCCGGCCGCCCACGCCCCGGCACACCGCGATCCGCCAGCGCAAACCAAGCGGCTTCAGCGTATCGGCGATATGGAAAGCCAGCGGCTCCCCCCCGAGCTTCTGCTCCAGCTTGTCGGCCCGCCCGAACCGCCGCGAATTGCCGGCCGCCAGAACCACCGCCGCAATCTCGATCATGGTTGGCCCCCGCCGCCGACCTCAGCCGGAGGCTCCCCGGGGAGGATAATACTCCCCGGGCCATACTGCCAATCGCGCCGGCGGCGCCTGACGAAAGGTCAGGCCTTGCCGGGCGGCCGGTAGGTGACGGACTTGGCCTTCTGCGCGGCTGCCGCCACGTCCGCCGCCCTGTAGGCGACGCAGGTCTTCATGTCGCTCACCGCCCCGCTCGCCCCGACCGGCAGCAGCGCCGCCAGCGCTGCCTTCTCGTCGGGCGCTTCGGCAATGACGAGGAAGTCGTGCTCGCCGAGGGTGAAGTAAATGTCGATCAGGCGGCCGCCGACACCTGCGAACAGGTCGGAGATCGCCTTGGCGCGGCCTTCGGGCTGCGCCATCAGACCGGCTATGCTGTCCTTGCTGTAGCGTCCCGTCGTAATGAAGATGCTCATATCGTCCCTCCCTCTCCGGATCATCCGGAACCATTGTGAACGGATCAAGCCGCCATCGCACTCGCACGCACCGCGCCAGGATCAGGTTGAGAACACCGCGGTGAAGTATCCAGGGGCGGCCCGTTGAATCGGTGCTCCACCCGCGCCGGCGGCAGCCTTCCCCCGCCACCAGGTTAAGGTCCGCCTGCTTCGTCACTACCGGCCGCCTGAACGCGTCCGGGCTGCTGCTCCTGGACCAACCGACATCCCATCCACGCTCATCGAGCGCGCCACTGTACCATCAAAGCCCATTGGCTCACAGTAGGACGCAACGGTCAGCTTCCGGGCCGGACGCAGCTCGCAAATGTCCCGGCCTCGGCCCGTTCAGCGGACTAGTTCACCGGCGAGTCGCCCTTCCACCATGCCTTGAACGGGTCCGACGACAGGATGCGCGATTTCGTTTCATCGCTCACCCGGGGGAGCCGCGTGCCCTCGACCTGGTCATTGATATTCAACAGCCCATCGACGGATTCTCCCACCTTGCTGAACGGGAAATCCGTGCCGAAGAACATCTTGTCGGTGATCTTGTATTCCTGCGCCTCGATCAGGATGTTGTAGTATTGCCAGGGCCTGTAGAACAGCGCCGACACCTCGCAGAAGACATTGGGCTGCTTGCGCACCACGGCGATGCAGTCGCTGAACCACGGATGCCCCATATGCGCGAGCACCATGGTCAAGTCCGGATATTTGAGCGCGATCGGCTCGACATGGATGGCCCGGCCCATCTCCACCGGCGCATTGCGCGCGAAGGTCGTGCCCATATGCATGGTCAGCGGGATATTGTTGTGCTGGCAATATTCATAGACCGGCACCAGCCGCGGATCGCTGAGCGCCACCCCGTTATAGATCGGCCCGAATTTCACGCCCTTGAGCCCTAAATCCTCGATGGCGTGGCGCAGCAATTCCATGCAATCGGCGCGGCGTGGATCGGCATAGGCGAAGCCGACGAACTTGTCGGGATACTTCCTGACCGCCGCCGCCGTGGTCTCGTCGTCGCTCTCCACCCCGACGCTGTCGCCATAGCGCAGCGCGAAGACGATCGCCTTGTCGACCTCCTTCATTTCGGCATTGAGCGTATCGGCGTCGGCCTTCGGCGCCATCTCGCCCTGCCGGACGCGCGATAGCTGCTGGCCGTATAGCGGCAGCACATGCTCCTCGTTCCAGATATTGACGTGGCAGTCGCAATAGGCCCGGGCCGTCATGGAATCTTCCTTCAGTGGAGAGCGGCGCCGATTTTCCGCGCGTGCAGCGACAGCAGGAAATCGGAAAGCTCGGAATAGGTCATCGACGAGGCCGGCGCATCGAGCGCGATCTCGCCGCGGTCGAGCACCACCAGCCGGTCGCAGACCTCATGCACGTGGTGGATGTTGTGCTCGATATAGATGCAGGAACGGCCGCCCGCTTTGATCGAGCGGATGAAGTCGAGCACCTTTTGCACTTCCTTGAGCGCCAGCGCCACGGTCGGCTCGTCGAGCACGATCAGGTCGCTGTCGAAATGCATGGCGCGGCCGATCGCCACCCCCTGCCGCTCGCCGCCGGAGAGCCGGCTCACCGGCGTATCGACATCGATGCCGACGCCGCGAAAGCCGATGGTCGAGCGCATGATGTGCTCGGCGATCTTGCGCTCCGCCTTCACGTCGATGAAGCCGAGCCAGTTGGTGATCGGCCGCCCGACAAAGAAATTCCGCCACAGCGGCTGTTTCTCGCCCAGCGATGAATCCTGATAGACCGTCTCGATCCTCAGCTCGTGCGCCGCCTGCACCGTATAGTGCGCGGCGTCGATCTTCTTGCCGTGGATATACATCGTGCCGCTGGTCGGCTGTTCGACGCCGGTCAACACCTTGATCAGCGTCGACTTGCCGGCCCCGTTATCGCCGATCAGCCCGACGATCTCGTTCGGCCCGATCTCCAGCGTGACGTTCTTCAGGCTGACGATCTTGCCGTAGTTCTTGCCGACATTTTCGAGGCGGACGATAGGGTCCATGGATATTGATCCCTCCTAGGTGGATATTCGAGGAGGCCCCTCCCCAACCCTCCCCACAAGGGGGAGGGTGTGACGCCGTGGTACTTTGCACAACTCGCGCCAAATCCACCGGCCGGCAGCTCCCCCCTTGTGGGGGAGGTTGGGAGGGGGCCTACCCCACGGCGATCGCTACCGAATCCCGGTCTTCACCAGGTCGACCACCGCATCGACATTGTCCTTGGTGATCGAGCCGCCGCCGGTATTCATCACCATGCCGGAAAGGCCGTATTTCTTCTGCAGCACCGCCGCGACGACCGGCATGAAGCCCTGGAGGTACGGCTGCTGGTCGAGCACGACGGTCAGGTAGCCGTCCTTCAGCCCCTGGATGGCGCCCGGCGAGATGTCGAAGCCGGAAGCGACCACGTCGCCCGGGTTCTTGCCCGCGTCCTTCAGCACCTTGCCGAGCACCGCGGTGATGCCGCTATGGCCGGGGACGATGATCGCCTTGGTGTCGGGGTTGCTCTGCAGATAGGCGACCAGTACCGGCACCGAGAGCGAGGGATCGGCCACCGCCTCGTTCGACCATTGCAGCTTGTCGTAGCTGATCTTGGCCGCATCGAGCACCTGCATGGTGCCCTTGGCCACGTCGTTGCCCGGCGCGCCCTCGATGAAGGCGCCATAGACCACGATCTTGTCGCCGGCCTTGAGCTTGCCGTCATCGATCGTCAATTGCGCCAGCTTCTGCCCGGCCTGGAAATTGTCGAGGCCGAAATAGGAATTGTCGGTGCCCGGCAACTCGTTGTTGTTGACCACCACGACAATGCCGGCGTCCTTGGCCTTCTTGAGGAACGGCGTCATCGCCGAGGTGCCGGGATGGCCCATGACGACGATGGCGTCGGGCTGTGCCGCGAGCGCCTCGTTGGCCTGGGTAATCATGGTCTGCGGGTTCCAGCCGGCATGCTGCTCGATCAGCTTGACGTTGAGCACCTTGGCCGCGGCGCGGGCGCCGAGCTCGCGGGCCAGCGTGGCCGAATCCCCCGGATTGCCGCCCATCTGGAAATAAATCGTCATGCCGGAATCGACGGCATCCTGTGCCATCGCCGCGCCCGGCAGCACCAGGAGGGCCGATAGAGCGAGGCCGGCCAGGCCTTTCAGAAGACTGCGCATGCTAGTGATCCTTCCCTGTTGTCGTTGGAATTATGCTTCTCGACTTCATGGCTTCGCCCGCGAGCGAAGCCGCTTGAGCATCGGCACCTTGTCCGGGTCCTCGATGGCCGTGTTGAGCGTCACCGAGGCGATGAACACGACGCCGATGAAAAACTGCGTCCAGAACCCCTGGATGCCGCTGGCGACCAGCCCCGCCTCGATGATGGCGACGATCAGGGCGCCGAACACCGTGCCGATCACCTTGCCGGAACCGCCAAAGATCGAGGTGCCGCCGATGAACACCGCCGCCACCACCGTCAGCAGGTAGCCCATGCCCTGCGACGAGAAGTAATTGGTGGTTTCGAGCGTCAGCAGCACGCCGGCAAAGGCGGAGAGAAAGCCCATCAGAGTGAAGAGCTTGATTTTCTCGCGGTCGGCATTGATGCCGACGACCTTGGCCACCTTGGCGCTGTCGCCGATGAACAGCAGGTTTTCCCCGAACCGGTGCCGGTTGAGCAGGTGCCAGACGAACACCGCTGTCGCCAGCCCCCACAGCATCTGCACCGGAAACACCCCGATGCGGCCGACAAAGACCGTCTGGATATCCGAACCGATGATCTGCGGAATGGCGACCGACACGCCGCCCGATACCACCGTCGTCAACCCGCCCCAGAGGAACAGCGTCGCCAGCGTTGCAATCAGCGATGGAATGCCGAGCTGGGTGACGATCAGCCCGTTGGCGAGCCCGAGCACCGTGCCGGTGCCGAGCGCGGCCGCCAGCGCCAGCCACGTCATGTCGTAGTTCTGGTAGAGGATCGAGAACACGTAGCTCGAAAACGCCACGACCGACGGGAACGACAGATCCATCTCGCCCGCCACCGCCACCAGCGTCAGCCCGAGGGCAATGATCATCGGCGGCGGCACCGTCGCCATGAAGCTCATATAAAGGCGGTAGCCGAGGAAGGCGCGCGGCGCGGCGATGCAGAACAGCAGCACCAGCAGCACGAACACCACCGCGATGGCGACGCCTTCGACCTTCGATAGCCGGGCCAGCCGGTCCATGAGGCCGCCCGGCTTGCGCGGCGCGGCAACCATTCCCGGGGCCGGAGACGACGATTGCGCCATCACAGCACCCCGTATTTGGCATAGACGTCGCGCAGATAGCCGCCCTCGCGCAGCTCCCGCATCGAGTGGTGCTCGCCATTGATCTTGTCGAAGGCGGTACGCAGCACCTCGGCCTCGACGGCCTGCGGCACCACGACGACGCCGTCCGCGTCGCCGAAGACCAGATCGCCCGAGGCAACTTTCACCCCGTCGCACACCACCGGCACGTCAATGGCGACGATCTCGCCGCGGCCTTTGGAGTCGAGCGGGGCAATACCAGCGTGGAACACCGGGAGTTGCATCGAGCGGATTTCCAGGATGTCGCGGACGAACCCGTCGGTAATGCAGCCGGCCGCGCCACGGGCGCGCGTGGCCGTGCTCAGCAGGCTCCCCCAGGGGGCGATGCGGGAGGAACCGCCGCAGGAAAACACGGCCACATCGCCCGGCTTGAGGTCATCGACGATGGCGATTTCGAGCTCGTATGGATTTGTGCCCGGGGTGACACGATCGACTTCGACGTATTGGCCGGTGCGCGCCCGGCCGCAGAGTTTCAGGCCGTCATCGAGCGGCCGGATGCGGGGCGACATTGCCTGCCCCATGCACCCGATTGCGTCGAGGGCGTCCGAGAGCACCGCCGAATAGAGCCGGTGCCAATCCGCCGGCAGGGGCGCGTTGCGGTGGCTTGGCAGGGTAACGACGTTGGACATTGCGCCTCGCATCAGAATGAAACCTTGGAGACCGGCGTGCCGCTGCCGCCGGCAAGGACATCGAAATCGACGCCCTTGTCGGCCTGCTGCACATGGTCGAGAAAGAGTTTGCCGTAGCCCCTTGTGTAAGCCGGCGAGGGAGCCACCCAGCGTGCCCGCCGGGCGGCGAGCTCGGCATCCGGGACCTCGAGCTCCAGCCGGCGGCCGGCGACATCGAGGGTGATGAAGTCGCCGTTCTCGACCAGCGCCAGCGGGCCGCCGATGGCCGATTCGGGGGCCACGTGCAGCACCACGGTGCCGTAGGCCGTGCCGCTCATGCGCCCATCGGAAATCCGCACGAGATCGGTGACGCCGCGTTCCAGCAGCTTTTTCGGCAGCGCCAGATTGCCCACCTCGGGCATGCCCGGATAGCCGACGGGACCGGCGTTCTTGAGCACCAGGATCGAATTTTCATCGACTTCGAGGGCCGGATAGTCGATGCGCTTCTTAAAGTCGTCGGCATCGGCGAACACCACCGCCCTGCCGCGGTGCTGCATGAGGCGCGGCGTTGC
>Ga0134128_10005351_pt1 | contig 15557 bp, 15 predicted proteins | sample KB31754_FD_96462 | JGI IMG/M metagenome (GOLD analysis project Ga0134128, IMG submission 96462) | Terrestrial soil microbial communities with excess Nitrogen fertilizer from Kellogg Biological Station, Michigan, USA - KB3-175-4 | ecosystem: Environmental > Terrestrial > Soil > Unclassified ...
GAATAGCGCACGATGCTGTGGAAGTCCAGCGCCGCGGCGAACGCCGGCACCAGCGCATGGCCGATGTGGCTGTAACGTCCGTGGATGGTCCACACCACCAGCGGTGGCTTGCCGTCTTCGCGCAGCTTACGCGTGTACGCGATTGCGTACTCGGTGAGCCAGTTCAGCTTGCGCAGCGGGTTCTTCAGATGCGGGAAGATGATGCCGCAGACCTCCGGATTCACGAACCACTTCGTGCCGATCTCCTCCGGCTCGATCTTCGTGTACGGGCCGATGAAGTTGCCTTCGGAGTCCAGCCAGAATACGGGGTGGAAGATGTGCCAGAGGTCGTGCTCGTCCAGCGTCACTTCGGTGTCGGTGATCAGATGGATGTTCCGATAGAGGAACTCGCACAGATTTCGGCTGTCCTTCACGGCGGCGGGGAAGAGCGACAGCTCGAAGTTCTCCAGCGAGAACGTCGCCTGCTGATCGATGGTCAGCAAGCAGACGCGCGCGTTGGTGGGAACCTCACGGCGCAGCTTGATGTTGTGCTCCTTGCGGTAGGCGACAGCCGCCGCCATGATTTCCGCATAGTTGGGAGCAAACACATCGCCGACCTTGGCCGGATCGTAGAACGCAGGCAGCGGCAACGACTTGCGCGGAGCTGCTTTGGTGCTGAGCGTGGTGCTCATGTTTATCTCCATGCTTAGACGTAGTTACACGGCGGGGCGCGCGAGGCGCGCCCCGGTGAGAATGGCGATGCGCTCCTCGCGTTCTTCCGGCGTCAGCCAGGAAAACCAGAGTGCCGCGCAAGCGTCGGTGGGCATACGCCAATTCGAGCGCGGCGAGAAACCGACCGAGCCGACCAGCGGCCCATCCGGCACTGCCGAACGCTTGAACTGGGCGCGGAAGAAACGCTCGAACCAGTCGATGAGCCAGCGACGGAATTCCTTCTCTTCATACGTGCCCTCGAACTTGGCGTTCTGCGCCAGATAGAGGATCTTCGAAGGCGAGAACCCGAAGCGAATCACGTTGTAGATGAAGAAGTCCGTGAGCTCATACGGTCCGACCGCGTCTTCGGTCTTCTGCTCGATCTTGCCGTCTTTGCCGATCGGCAGAAGCTCCGGCGAAATTGGAGTGCCGACGATGTCGAGCAATGTCTCGCGCACGTCGCCTTCGAAGCGGTTGTGTGCCATCCAGGCCACCAGCCACTTGACGAGCGTCTTGGGAATGGTGGCATTGACGTTGTACATCGACATGTGATCGCCGTTGTACGTGCACCAGCCCTTCGCCAGCTCCGACAGGTCGCCCGTGCCGAGCACGAACCCATGGTCCATGAGAATGGAGGTGCGCATGCGCGCCTGAATATTCTCGAACCGCAGGTCGCCCTTCTTGCGCGTCGCCGCGTCGAGATTGCGAAGCCGCTCTTCGAATTCTTCGATGATCAGCTTCTTTAACTCTTCGAGTCCGACGCCCTTGTGGGCCGCTTCCACTTCTTCCTGCAATTTCTGCAGGTCGATGCCGAATGGATTGACCGCATCACGCAGCATCTGCTCGAAACACATCTGCCTGATGTCGATTTCCTTGGCGTTGACGCCCCACAACTTCATCAGGCTGTGCGCGTTGTTCTTCGTGCGCGCCGTCGTGCCGAAGCCCGGCATGGTGATGAAGATGAGGTTTTTGCGCGGAATGCCCAACTCGTCGAAGACGTCGATGGCGACGCAAGCGGTGAGCGTGGAATCCAATCCGCCCGAGAGTCCGAGCACCGCGCGGAACTTCTGCAGTGCCTTGTTGGACGGTGACGGCTTGAAGTCTGGGTTGTAGCCGTAGAGCTGCCAGGCCGGATCGCATACCTGCTGGATGCGCTTCTTCAGCGCGGCCTTCTGGATGCTGGTAATCTCCTTACAGCGAGCCAGCAGCTCGTCGCCACGAGGCACGAACGGACGCCCGTCGATGATGCGCGTGAGGTCGAACGGTTTTTCCATCCGATTCAGCTTGAACTCGATGCGCCGCCACTTGTCGAACCGGAATTCCGGTGCGAGCATCTGATTGACGATGCGCTTGTTTTCCGAGTAGCTGTTGGTGACGATGCGCTCGGTGATCAGGCGCTCCACATCGATCTCGTTGACGAGCAACGTGGTTTCCTGCTCGAAACGCTCGTTCTCGGAGAGAACGCTGCCGTTTTCACAGATGAGCATGTGCCCGCCGAACACCATGTCGGTGCTCGACTCGTGCGCGCCGCAGGAGGCGTACAGGTACGCGCCCATGTATGTCGCCGACTGAGTCGAGAACAACTGCTTGCGATACGCGGCCTTGAGCAGCGTGTCGTTGCTGGCGGACAGATTGAGAATGGTGGTGGCACCAGCGAGCGTCTGGAATGCGCTGGGCGGCAGAACGACCCAGCCGTCCTCGCACACGAGCACGCCGACCACAAGGCCGGGGATGCTGCTGCAGGGGAAGAGCAGGTCGGTTCCAAACGGAATACGCTTGCCGTCGACGGTGACGTACTTGGCGGTAGCGGTACCTCCGGCAGCGAAGAAGCGCAGCTCCTGGAAATTCTTGTAGTTCGGCGGATACAACTTCGGCACGATGCCGAGGATCTTGCCGCGATGCAGGATTGCCGCGCAATTGTAGAGTGAGCCTTCCACCTCCACGGGCACGCCGACGACGACGAGCATGTTGAGCCCGACGGTGGCATGCGTGACGCGCGCGAGCGCGTCGATGGCGCCGTCGCGAAGCACCTGCTGGTGGAACAAGTCGCCGCAGGTATACGATGTGATGGCAAGCTCGGGGAAGAGCAGTACTTCGACGCGTTTCTTTTTCGCGTCCTTGATTACGTCGATGATCTGATCGGCGTTGAATTCCGTGTTAGCCACTTGCAGCACCGGCGCAGCGGTGCCGACTCTGACGAAGCCGAAACGGTTATCGATTCTCATGATACCCTCCATTGACTTAGCGCCGCACTGTCCCGAATCTGCCGCCCGATTTCTCGAGCGGCAGACCGGTGAGCCGCGCTAAGGTTAGGCGGCGAGCAGCGTCAGATTTTGATGGTGCGCAACGCGGCGTGAGCACCAAAGCTCATCGCCAGGCCCTGAACGGCCATCAAGATGATTCCGACGAGGCTGAAGCCGCCGGCGAGCATGCCGAACAGCACTCCGAAGACCACCCAGATACCTGCCCACATGAGCGTGTCCTGAGTAGTTGGTCCGCGACGCTGCATCACGAACATCGTGTAGAACAACGCGAACAGAATGCTGTTCAGGTTGAACACGGTGCCGAGAATGACGGCGAGGAGCGTGCCGGGCATAAGCACGGCGAATGCCGCCCCGACGCCCACAAGGGCCGCCTTGGCGACAAGCACGAACAACAGCGTGCCGACCGTGAGGCCGACGAGGCTGATCAAGGAGCCTTTGAGAAGCTCCTGCCATGAAATATTCATGGTAGTCCTCCAGTAACCGCTCACGCGCAATACGCGGGCTTCCGCCCGCCGCTACGAAAACGGTGACCAGACTTACACGGCGAGGTGCTAAACGCATTCTCGCCGGACATGTGCCACCAGTAACGCCGACTTCGTAGCGGCGGGCGGAAGCCCGCTTGCGAAGCCGTGCTCCCAGTCGCACGATGCGCTCGGCGTTGCCGCACCGAGCACATTTCGACGGCACCGCAACCAAAATCGCGGCGCCAATTCCTTAGAAGTCGATTCCCATGCTGTCGAGCTTGCGCTCGGCGAACTTGGTGATTTCTTTCCACATGAACCGTTCGCGCGCGGCGATCGATTTTTCAGCCGACTTCCGCTTAATCGCCGGGACATTGATCGTCTCGATGCCCGCGTCGGTGTAGGCGGCGCGCAGTCGCGGGCCGAGCTTGATGGCCATGTCCTGCAATGCGTCGGAGGTTTCGATTCTGATGCCGTTGTCCACAACGGCGCCGAACGACTCCATGAAGAAGCACAAATCGACGCGCTCCTTCGGCGCAGGCGAGAGCGAGGCGAACTGCGGCGGCAACGCAACGCCGAACACGTCGCAGTATGGCGGCACCTCGAGGCACGTGCGGTCGAACATGACCAGTCCGCGCTTACGCTCGACGTGCGGCCGCTCCTGCTCCAAGCACCCTACGGTGAGGGCTTCCTGAAATGCAGGATTATCAACGAACGGGTGGTAAACGTGCAGCTTGGCGAAGAGCTCGACGAGTCGCGGATCGACTTTCTCGCCTGGTCCACCGGGCAATTTCAGCCGGGCGACTGTGGCGACAGTTTTCGCCTGCTGTATGAGAATCGAGGCGTACTCGGGCACGCCCACGAACCCACTCTGCATGAACCGCGCAGCCTGCGTTGTTTTGCCGGTCGATGCCGTGCCTGTCAACGCAATGCGGATTCCACCCAGCATGGCTAGTCGATATACTGCTTGATGCGAATACTTCGATGCCATAGGTATCGTCCTATTCTTGTTTGAGTAAGGTGAGCCGCCGGTCGATTCCAGACGGCTTACCCGTTAGCGATCCTGTAGCGGTGATGCATGCATCGCCCCTACAATCAGGGTGACTGACTCACCACTCGCCGTTTACGAGCGGGATGTGCGTGCCTTTTCGCTTGTCGCGCTCGATGCGCAACGCGCCGATCGTCAGGCAGCGATTGCCTTTCTTTTCGGCGGCCAGGACGTCCTGGTACGAAGCGTCCACGGGAAGGCCCAGGTATTTCCCCCGAGCTTCGCGCAGCGAAGCGGCGAGCTCCTCGATCTTTTCGACCGGCACATCCAAGAGGTCGGACAGATAGTCCCAGAGCCCGTCGAGAATGAGAGCATCGAGAGTCTGTTTGATCTGCCTCAGATTTCCTTCGACAGCGCCCGCGACGATATCCGTGCGCGCATCGTAGGTGAGAGGCAGCATGACACCTGGAAAGATCTCCAGGTGCCTGAACTTCGTTTCGAGGTCAGACATGGTGTCGCCCTCATTTACCAGGGGTGCGTACGCACTTGGTGTAAACAACGCGCGTCGGCGGCATGGCGAATCCGCCTGCGGCCACCCAGGGCAACTGCGGCTCGGGGCCATCGGCCGCGAGCTGAGTCTTCCGTGCAGCCAGGTATTGCGGACTGCCTTTTTCGCCTCCGTCTGCCAGCGCTTTCAGCACCGCAGCGGCAAGCGCTTCGGACAGGGCGCGTCTGGTTGGCACCATGGCGTTGCAGTCTTCGCAGCGGCAGACCTTGGTGTCTGCAAGCAGGCGGTCGGCGAGCATAAGCGCTTCGGTGATCGCCTGATGATCGCGAACGGTAAGCCGAAGCTTGCCGGTCGCCGTTTTGGTATTGGGCATGATACGTCTCTAGGTTGTGCGCACGGGTTGCCACTCCGTATGCCTGGTTAACCAAAAAAAACATGGCACCACCTGTGAGGCCCAGGGGCGTCACAAGTGGTGCCGGTTTTGCCGGACTAAACTAGTCCTTGAGGTCGAATTTGAGACCGCAAAGCACGCACTCACGCTTCTCGAAAGAGCCGCGCGAGTTGGTGGCAGTCGACCTGCAGCGCGGGCAGGGGATGCCCATGCCCATGTCCAGATCGAACTCGGTCAATTCGTCGTCGAGGTCCTTGCTGCGCGTCCCGCTTGCTGCGAGTTTTCGCGCCGACCACAACGCTAGTGCGGTTGCGCCGATGGCGAGCAAAATCACCGATGGGAAAACCATCGCACTCTCCGTTTTTGGGGCACGCGCATGGCGCGCCCGGCAATTCTAGACTGAAAAGCCACGGTTCGCTGTAGGGGCGATGCGTGCATCGCCCCTACAACTCTTCCGCATGAGTTACCCCAGAACCTCCGACACCAGAAGTGGTGCCAGGGGAATGACGTGCACGCGGCCGGGGAATTGTGCCGCCAGCTCGTTGGCTCCGTTGAGGCTGTCGGTGATGAACAGTGCCTCGAAGAGTCCGGTCTCGAAGAAGTCGTGTACATATTTGGCGCCGGGAATGGCCGCATGTGTGACCACCAGCACCGAGCGCTTGGCGCGCTTCTTCTTGAGCAAAGCCCCGACTCCGGTAGCGCTGCCCAGCGAATTGCCGATGTCGTCGCAAGTCATGACGTTGCGACCACGCACGTTGCCGATCAGTCCGGCGGTTTCCGTCGCGCCACTGGTGGCGCTGCGGAACTTGCTGGCGATGGCGAAATCAAATTTCAAGATCTTCGCCGCCTTCCAGACAAGCTTGCCGCGGCCGGCATCAGGCGATGCGGCCAGGCATTTCTTGCCTCCGAAGTAATTGGTGCCGACGTGGTCGATCAGCTTCGGCAAGATGTCGATGTTGCGGCAGCGGATTTCGGCGCCCTGGTAGAACCCGACGATCGTGTTGTCGTGGATGTCCACCAACAATACCTCGTTGCCGTCCGGGCACTGCGGAATCTTGGCGATCTGCAGCGAAGTGTGCAGACCATCCACCGACTCGCCCGACAGCTGCGCACGCTCTTGTCGCGCGTCGCCGTGATAGGTGATGAGAAAGGTAATCCGGCGCGCTTTGCACATCTGCGCATTGCACCCGAGCTTGTACATTTCCATCTGGTCGGTGTCGGTCATGGTGGCGCCGACAATGATCACGTGGCGGCGCGTGACGTTGGTGAGAAAGCGCTGCCAGCCCTTGCCGTCTTTGTGCCGCTTGCGTTCTTCCTTGCCCAGCTCGAGCTTGCCGTTGGACAAAGCCACGAGCTGCTCGGCCAGATATTCGTAGCCGGGAATGGCATACACCAGCTTTGGTGCCATGCCGTACAGAAGGCGTCCGCTGTCCGAGAGCAATTCCGGGGCGACTGCCTTGAGCAGTGCGCCTCCGAAGCTGACCTGCTGCACGGCGTATTCGACGATGGCGTCTCGGTCGTTGGCGCGATCACCGAGCGCCGTTTTCAGCATCAGCTTCAGTTCGTCCGATGCCCCGCTGAGATCAATGGCCGACATGAGTAACCTCATTCCCTTGCGCAGGCGGATCATTGACGACCGTCACCTGCTCGGCGCCGAATTCGCCTGCCCACATGGCTGCGTGTTGGCGATAGTAGTACTCCACACCGCGGTTGATGCCGGACGCTTCTTCCGCGCGCACGAATGCCGACCATTTCTCGTCGAAGCGAGCTTGCGCGGCGGCGGCCTCACTCTTGGTGAGCACCTTAGTTCTCGTATCGTAAGGCATGTTTACCTCTCGAGTTTGTTCTTGTAGGGGCGAGGCATGCCTCGCCCCTACAGAGGCCACCTAAGCCGCCGCCTTGGTGGCCGGCTTGCGATGTTGCACCGCGCAGGTGCAGGCGTCGGCAGGCACAGGGCAGTGGTGCCCCTTGCCCTTGCGCGCTTCGTGGATGGGGTCATCCAGCGAAATGCCGAAGTGCACCTTGAGCGCCACCCGCACCGCCTCCGGATCGCCGCTGGCTTTGCCGGGTGTGTCGGAGATTTTGACCACGGGGATGGACCGGCCGAACTTGTCGATCACCTCGCTGAGCTTGATGACGATATTGCACGCCGGGCTCTGCTTGCCGTAGTCGTTGCTGAGATGCGTGCCGATGCCGAACCAGCACTTGCCGCCCTTCGCCGTCACCCACTTGTGAATGGCGATTGCGCTGTCCACCGTGTTGCCATCTGTGAACCCGAGCGCTTTCGTCGTCCACGGGATATTCAGCTTCGTGTAGTGAGCGATCATATTCTCCGCCCACTCATAGGGGTCGCCGGAATCCTGACGGACCGAGTCGAACAGACGTGCGAGCACGCCGTCCCAGTCGCGCAAGAATGAATCCGTGCCGAACGTATCGCCGAGCGCCGTGCCCAGGTTGCCGTTGTAGATGTCCTTCCAGGCGTGCATCGCGAAATGGTTCGCGTGCTCGAGCGAGATCAACGCCGAATGCGCCATGATCCACTCGTGGGCCATCGTGCCCAACGCCTTCACGCCATGCTTCATTGCGAGGTACACGTTGGAGGTGCCGGTGAAGTTCTTGTGCTTCTTGCCGGCAACGACGACTCGCTCCTTCGCCTCGAGGTGGCGTCGGCGGCGAGTGGCGAAGTCCGCCCACAAGAGGCCCGCTTCGGCCATTCTCCGCGCCTTCTCCTCCATCAACTCGACCTGGCCCTCTTCGGTCCAGTTGGTGTCGATCATGGTGAAGTACACCTCGGAGGTCAGGTACAGAAGCGGCACTTCCCAGTAGATGGTCTCTTTCCAAAGACCCCTGATCTCCATCTGGAGATTGTGGTCCTTGTCGAGCCAAATCTTGACCTGTCCCGGATCGAACCGGAACTTCTCGATGTAGGTCCAGAAGTCGACCGGGAGCCAGGGCAGATTCTTCTCGCACCAGGCGCGCTCTTCCTTGGTAAGGCGGAGCTTTCGCATGTCGCGGACGAGCTTGCGCAGCATCCTGACGGCTTCCATCGTCCACTTGCCGTTGGCACCGCGGTCGGCAAACCGATACACCACGTGGATGGTCGGGTACAGGTGATACACCGCGTACCCCATGGAGAACTTGTACAGGTCGTTGTCGAGAATCGACGCCGGACCCTGGGGCAGACCGTGCGGGAAAGCCTTCTTCTCGACGGCAGCCTTGACGTTGGGCGCGGAGTTGGGGAACTCGCTGAGTTCGTTGCGCGCGTCCAAATCGAACTTCTCGGGCGCCGGCACTGCTGCCAGCGCCTTGTCGAACTCGCTCAACGATTTCCGAACCTGCACCTTTTCGGCGCGGCCGTAGATCGCGAGGATCTTCGGTCCGCGACCTTCGCTGCAGTCGAGAGTTACCTCGATGCCGTTGTCTTTGAGAACGGCCTTTTCGATATGCGACCACTGCAAATCGGCGTGCCCGAAATCGACGAAGATTTCGTGCGCGCCCTTAAGCTGCGGCAATCGATTGGCCGAGATTGTTCGAATCTTTCTTGCTTTGGTATCGCTCATTTCGACCTCCGTGCATTGCCGGTCGCAGCTTTTGCCGTGCCGTAGGCGCCATGCGCCTTGATGTCTTCGATGTCTCCGTCGTCGATCATGTATCGCACCGATCTGCCCTCAGACATCCGCTTGCGAATCCACGTCGACGAGTAACCGATCTCGATGGCTTGAGACCTTGCGCCTGGCGGCAGCATGCTCGCCAGCCATTCATCGGTGACCCTTTCCTGGCAGCCGTAGCGCGGTCCGCACAGGATGGTGGCCATTTCGAAAATTGCATGCGCTTCGTGCCAGTTCTTCAGTTCGGCCTTGGGATCTTGCGGGTTGGACACGCGATCTTCGCCGACGATGAGGAACAGCTCCGCATGCGGGTGCAGGCGCTTGAAGTAGCGCAGGGTGTCGGCCATGTAAGACCAACCCTTGCGGCGGAACTCCACCCATGAAGCCTTGAAGCGCGGATTGTTTTTCACCGTCCGCCTGATGAACTTCGCGCGCAGCGTCTTCGATTCGACCTTCTTGTCCGTCGGCTGACCGACAGGCACCCAGTACGTGATGTCCAGGTTTGCCTGATCGGCTGCCTGCTCGGCGATGATCTTATGGCTCGTAGTTACCGGATTGGCGCCCAAGCCGTAGATGCCTACGCGGAGAATCTTGCGGCGCGCCGACTTCCGATTTTTTGTCGTCCGCGCAGTGGCGGATTTCACCGGTGCCTTGGCACCGGAGTGTCTGTTCGTTGTCATAGAAATAGCCTTTCTACCGGAAGTGTTCGCTAGGCACTCAGTGGGATGTTGCGGTAACGGTCGTTGCAGCGGGGATCGGCGTAGAGCCGAATGTCCTGCCGCGAAGGCCGGATAGTGAGTACGCTGCCGCGCGGAAACGGGAATGAATTGCGCGTGCCGTCGACGGCGACGAATCCTTCGTCCATCATCGACACCAACTGCATCGTCTCGGGATTCTGGATGAACCCTTTGACCAGCCGCAGCGGCTTGTCCGGATCGATGAAGCCACCGCGCGTCAGATACTGAATGCGGCGCTCCTCGATGTCCATGACTGTGCAATAGTAATCGCGCATCCATGCGGTAGAGCCGGCGGCAGTCCCGAAGAACATGCCTTCGGAGCTTTGCTCCTCTTCTCGGCCGTCGATGCGCAGCAGATAACGGGCGCGTGGCGGAGCGTACTTCTGGGTCGCCGCCTTGTTCACGAAAATTTCGTTGAGCACGGGACGACCAATCACCTTGCCGTCGATGCACGCGCGAATGCGCATGATGTGCAGGGGTGCCAGAGCATCGCTCTCTATCAAATCGAGCAGCGAGCCTAGCGTCTGCGGCGTGGCAAGACAGAAATGTCCGTGGCTGGTATCAGGCGCCGAGTTGACACCCAAGATAGCCACCGAGCTCGGGCGGTGCGTGACGTCGATGACCGTGCCATCGCCTCCCAGCACGAGAACGATGTCGTACTCGTTGCCGATGCGGGTCATAGGAAGCTCGTCGACGCGAACATGCTTGTACTTGATGTTCCGGCGCGACAGCTCACGCAGGGCAGATTCCAGCGAACCGAGGTGCTGGCGATGCGCGGGCAATGAGTCCTTGACCGTCTGGTCACCAGAATTCACTAGCGCGATGTAGTGCGCATCGTGATTCTTGTACGCGGCCATCAGCGAAGTGATCTTGCTGACGACGAGCGCGTTTTCGATTTTGCGTGCAGGCGTGTGATCCCTGCGCTTAAGGGCAAGCGTCATGGATAGCTCCTCTAGTGAGTGGGCACGCGTATAGCGGCTGATTTGCAGACCTGTAAGGCGACTAAGTATTACTAGTGCTAACGTAATCTGTTTGCGATCACGCGTTCTAGATTTCAGGTGCAGTTGTAACGTCAGCTCTTTTAGTTAAGAAACTTTGCAGATGCTCTAGAGATCTCTAGGGAGCGCTCACCGGGTGAGCTTCTTGGCTGCTCGTCACAGCCTTCACCAGTTCTTCTTTTGCGAATTATTGACAAAATCTTTTCTTAGCGCGACTCACGCAGGCGTGCAAAAACGTGATGACCGGTGTCCAAAAGTTTCGCGAACCGGATAGAGCACATTGGCGGCGCACCAAAACACCCTGCATGTGAGGCCGCATTTCCGACGGTAGTCTCCGCGGTGGCGCGCGCGACGCCTGTTTCTCGGCTGGCTAAACATTGGGCGACACCTCGGAGGAGACTGCCATGACCGACAACGTCTATGCAACCAACCCATCAACCGTACAATCCGAAAAAGCGGCAGTCGCAAGTGTCATGCATGAACAATTGTTCGCAGATCCATCTGCTTTCCTCGAAGCATTCAGGGCCGACTATCTCAAATTTGGCGCGAGCAATTCCGGCACTCTGCAAAAGCAGCAGTTGGAGCAATACGCAAATATAGGCAGCGATCAGGACGCGCGCGCAGTTGCTCGCACCGCATTGAATCACTTCGATGCGATCAAGGACTTTCGCAACAATATGCTCCCCCATTCGGTCGAGGGCGAGAAGAGCGACGGTCTGACGATCACTGATCTCCAACTGGTGGATGATGCCATCAAGGGTAATGCTAAACCGTACGTCGACCGACGCGTTGCGCATGATAATTACGAGTTCAAATGGGACGGCGGAGGTTCCAGCGAGAACACGACGTGATCGCCAATTGGAGCGAGTTCAATGACCGCTAACTCGTGTGGCCGGTTGGGTTGCGAAGAATGAACCGCTGCCAACCGTGTGCTTTGTCATTGCCCGCCTTGGGTAACACATCGGTCTGCAAGCGCTTGTGTAAGTAGAGAACGAAAACTGGTGCCATGCTAGTTTTCGTTCTCTTGCGCACATTCCCGGATAACCTCGAACCGAAAACCTTTACGGAGTTAGTCATGAGTAAGTCTATTTACGTCCTGCGCGTGTTCGCGCTGGCAGTAGTTGCACTTGGTTTTGCTTGGGCGTACGGGTCAGGTATGACTCGCTTTCTGGAAAAACCAACGATTTCTGCCGGCACCACCTGCAGCAATCTAAACTAACGGAGCTCAAATGAAGAGACTCATGTTTACGACCGCGTGTGTAGCGCTCATCGCTCTTTGCGCCGGCGCAGCGTCGGCGGCAGCGCCGTCTCTTGCCGAGTGCAAGCAGCACTGGACTATGACTTCCGATCCATTCGGCTCATCGCGAACCGGTGATACTATCATCCACCGACTGTACCAGTTTGCAAACTTCGTCCCCGACAATACGGTAGTGTTGCCGGCCGATTATGATCGCGTTTTCGGAGCCGGTGCCGCACCGAACATCAAAAAATTCGGGATTCAATCCGTCGAGCGCCATGGAAACATGGTGACAATCAAGTTGCGACATCAGATCAAAGACGGCAACAGAGACGGCTGGATGTCCATCGGCGAAGAACTGAAAGGTCAAGGAAACGGCTGGTACATCAGCTTTCAGGTCGACCAGACCGGGGACAGCAGCAGCATCAGCAACGTCGAAGGTGTCTTTGGGCACGGTCGGATTCTCGGATGGACGGTGGACTCTAAAGTCACAGCCTTCACCTTGTTCGCTCTGGAAAATGGATATATCTGGTCGCATATGACGACGCGATTCGGCGATTCCGATCTCTGTGCGACACCCGACCACGGCGTCGCCAACAAGTAATCGAGCCTTCGCAGGGAGCACCGGCTTTGCCGCTGCTTCCTGCATCGTTTTAAAGCACATTTGGCATACTGTCTGGCACAGTAGAGGCGTTCCGACCGAAAGAAATTTCGTCAGAGGGGAAGGTCGCCTGGGCATTCCTTCCCCTCTGAGATTATCAAGTCACGGTGAGCGCAAGCTCGAATCCAGCCAGCGTGCGAATCGTCTCGCATTGGCGCCTTCGACTTTTGCCAATTCCAACTCCCGCCTGGCGAGTCGCAGGGATGAAATCTTGCTCGGTCGACTTTCGTTAGTCACCTGGTCGAATTCCTGCTGCAGAGCGACCCATTCCTGCGAGGCAAGCCATTTGGCGAACAACTGCGCATTGATGCGCCGTTGCGCCAAAGGAATCACGCTTTCCTGCTGCAGCAGCCAACGGCTAAAGCGTTCGGCATTTTGCCTCTGCTGCTCGAGCGTTTGTGTTCGCCATTGGTGCTCGCGGTTGACTCGTTCCCGGCGGTCGTTGATCCTTCTCAGGATTCTTGCAAAAAGGTTCATGTCAGACCTTTCACGATAACGTGCATGGTTTCCACCTATTGTTTGACAACGAAAAAGGCGATTTGCATTATGCCGCAGCTCCAGGTGCGCACGAGCGGAATCCGACGGCTGCTCTGGCCACAGCACCGATCAGGATAGTCCTGCGACTGAGGTTGATGATTTTTACTGTGGGACTTCAGTTATCCAGTAAACAATTGCGGGGGCGAGAATTCAGGATGGCTACAACCTACCAGAATACTTGGTCGGTACGAAGCACTTCGACGGGCTCATCCCTCGTTTTTAAGAATATCGCCCTTGCACAGCTCGGGCCATCTGAGGCTCTGCTAGCTGCGAAACATCCAATTGTCAAGAAGAGTATTAAACCGCCATCTAGGTGCTCCTCTTTGCCGGCGCTTTTCCTCAATATGAACGTGTTCCTTGCTGTTCTTCTTTGGTTTTTTCGGTTCGCTAAAAACCAGCCCCCAATGCAATTTGCGTTTCATTTGCCGCCTTGGTGCGCGGAGAGACATGGGCCGGTTGTAGGACAGCATGGATGAAACTACGTGTAGGAGGAGAAAATGCTCGCATGCCTGGTGGTAATCGGGCTGCTTTTTCTTTGGCTCATACTTTCACCGCGTGTTGTTCCGCGGTTGTATTATCGATTTCTGTTTCTTCCCCACAAGGAGGTTGGCGATAAAAGCGAGCTTCAGGAACTTGCGGCTCAACACGACGGTCGTGAATACTGGATTCGCACGCAGCAGGGGCACGACCTGCATGCTTATTGCTTTGGTGATGTTTCCTCGGGTCCGATGCCAATCCTCTACGGGATCGGACGTGATGGAGATATTGCCCGGCGCGTTCGTACGCTGAAATTGCTTCTGGCTGCTGGTCATCCGGTGTTCATCTACGAGCATTCCGGCTATGGACAAAGCGGTGGCAAACCATCGTTGAAGCAGCTTCGTGATGATGCCGTCTCGGCTTTCCTCTGTCTGTCCCTGAAGTCCGGTCGACCGAACGACGAGATCATTCTGATGGGTGAATCGTTCGGCGGGGCAATTTTGGCCGACATGCTGCACACGATCCGACCTGCGGCATTGATTCTTAAGTCGTCGTTCGCCAGTTTCATCACGGTGGCGAAGGAGCTCTGTCCGTTTCTCTACCTCTTCCCGCGGTTCCTCTTTCCACATCCGCGGTTTGAAACGGCAAAGTCTCTGCTCGGCACCAAAGTGCCAGTGCTCATCATTCACGGCAAACGCGACAAGATTGCCGGATGGCACCACGCGAAACGGCTGCAGGAAGCCTCGCGCGGCGAGCTGCTGGAACTGCCGACCTCGCGCCACTCGTTCATCAAGCCTGAGGATGAATCGGCGTTTGTCGAGGGCGTTCGCGCCTTCCTGGCGAAAGTCGATCGCCTGCCCGCGCTTTGACGCAATCACGAGGGGTTCACGTCTGTGGACCCCTCACCGTCAAAAAAATTTTTCCCTTGTTTCCAACGGTACTATACGTAATAGCAAGCAAGCGAACCAAAAGAGAAGGGGGTACGCAAGTTAGCCATGCTACCCCCTTCTTTTCGTCATTTCGCGTTGTTACCGCGTGTCGACGCTGCTGGCAGCGACGAAGAAGCTGCCTTGTTATTGTTGTTGTTGTTGCGTTTGCTTAGACCTTGCCGTCATAAAGCAGAGGCGACAGGGTCGAATCGAGAGGAATTTGCCTCGCGCGTTCTTTATTTACGGTGATCCAGAAATCTCGCTTCGTCTTGATGAAGTTGATCTGGTCACCGAAGAAACCGAGCGGAACCTTTTCCTCGCTCCACGGATTAACGTTGGCGGTGGCTGTCACCGTCTGTCCGTCATCGGCGAGAGTATCGATTTGACGCGGGCGTCCGGCGCCGTTGTCGAAAGGACCTTCGCCAAGGGTCACGCGATGAGTCGCCTTGCCGTCCAGGTTATAGACCGTTCCGGCATACATGTTCATGCCGCCGAAGTGCGGGTTCGGCGTCGTGACATGTTCGTTATAGACCAGCTTTCCGCTCGAATACAAATTCAACGCAACGCGCACATTGTGTTCGAGTTCTTCCTCGAATACCGTCGCGCCGTCATCGGAGAAAAGCTTACGCGACACGTGGTCCTTCGTATACTTCTCGTACAGGCGAACGGTTTTTCCGTCTGTCTGATAGAAGGTTACCTCGGTTGTGTCACCGCTCTTTTGACGAGAAACGATGAGAGCACCATCGGGTGCCCGCACGGTTCCCTGTCCAATTGCGCGTCCCGATTCGTCCGGTGATCCGCTAATAACGGTGCCATTGGTACGGTGCACCTCGATGCTGATCGTTTTGCCGGCCTCGTCTTTTTGGATTGTCCCCGTGGAACGGTCCTGAAAGTCGATTGTGATCGTCTGGCGTCCAAGCGCATCGCGTGTGATGATGCGTTGCGTTTCGCCGTGATCCTTCTTCGGGTCGCGCAGTTGAACCACGCGGTTAATCTGGGTGTGTACCGCAGGTTGGGGCGGTTTCTGCTGGGCCGTGTCTTTATTGCAAGCGGCGACCAAGCATGACACCA
>Ga0134128_10005352_pt1 | contig 15556 bp, 14 predicted proteins | sample KB31754_FD_96462 | JGI IMG/M metagenome (GOLD analysis project Ga0134128, IMG submission 96462) | Terrestrial soil microbial communities with excess Nitrogen fertilizer from Kellogg Biological Station, Michigan, USA - KB3-175-4 | ecosystem: Environmental > Terrestrial > Soil > Unclassified ...
GGCACCATCGCCTTGTAGCGGTCGTTGCGGATTCCCATCTCGATCTTGTGGGCGAAATCGATGCCCTCGATCTTCTCCAGGAAACCGTGCACGAAATGCACCCGCGCCTGCTCGCCTTCGGTGACGATGTCGATGCCGGAATCCTCCTGCAGCTTCACCGCAAGCAGCGTGGCGTCGCGCTTGGCGCGCGCGAGCTCGGCTCCCTGGGATTTCCACGGCGCCCATAGCACATTGGGCTCGGCCAGCCATTCCGGCTTCGGCAGCGAGCCTGCGATGGTGGTTGGAAACAGCATGCGGGCCTCCCGGTCACGTTCTGATTGAGCGCCTGTCTGCCATGTCTTATGCTTGCCGTACAGAACAACAAAAGTCGTTGTGACGGGGAATTAAGGAGCCCCGTCATTCCGGGATGGTCCGAAGGACCAGACCCGGAATCTCGAGATTCTCTGGTGTGCAAGTGCACACCATAGTTCGCGCTTCGCGCGCCCCGGAATGACGAGCGCAAGGCACTGGAAACAAGGAAACGCCATGATCGAGTTTTTCTTCGACTGCTCCAGCCCCTGGACCTATCTCGCCTTCCACAACATCCAGCCGCTGGCGAAAGAGTTCAGCGAGGAGATCATCTTCAGGCCGATCCTGGTCGGCGGCATCTTCAACACCATCAATCCCAGCGTTTACGCCTCGCGGGAACATCCGGTGCCTGCAAAACTCGCCTACCAGAAAAAGGACATGGCGGACTGGGCGCGGTCTGCCGGTCTTGCGATCAAGATGCGACCGACGGTGTTTCCCGTGAACAGTGTGAAAGCGATGCGCGGCTGCATCGTCCTCGGCAAGGACATGGTGCCGTTTGCGCGCAGCGTGTTCGAGATCTACTGGGGCGAGGACCAGGACATCTCGCAGGACACGGTGCTGGCGGAAGTGTGCAGGCGCGTCGGCGTCGATCCGCCAAAGCTCTTTGCCGGCATCACCCAGCAGGCGATCAAGGACCAGCTCAAGTCCAACACCGACGAGGTGATGGCGCGCGGCGGCTTCGGCTCGCCGACCATCTTCATCGACAAGTCCGATATGTATTTTGGCAATGATCGCCTGCCGCTGGTGCGCGAGGTGCTGGCGCGGCGCAAGGAGGCTGCTGCCTGATGCCGCGAAAGATCGTTTGTCGCGAGCTCGGCCCGCCCGGCCGCCTGCGGCTGGAGACGTTCGAGCAGATCGCGCTCGGGCCGGGGCAGGTGCGGGTTGCGATCCGCGCCGCCGGGATCAATTTCCCGGACGTGCTGATGGCGGCGGGCGAATATCAATTGAAGCCGGAACTGCCGTTCACGCCCGGCATGGAGGCGGCCGGCGACGTCGTCGAGGTGAACGGCGTGCCCGGTGTAGCCGTGGGCGAGCGGGTGATCGTCAAGTTCAGGCACGGGGGTTACGCGGACGAGGCCGTGGTCGTGCCGTCGCAGCTGGCGCCGCTGCCGTCGACCTTCGACTATGCGGAAGGCGCGACGCTCCTCGCCGGGCATGGCACCGCCCATCACGGGCTGGTCGACCGCGGAAAGCTGCAGCGCGGCGAGGCGATGCTGGTGCATGGCGCCGGCGGCGGCGTGGGCCTGGCGGCAGTCGAGATCGGCAAGCTGCTGGGAGCCACCGTGATCGCTGCCGCTTCCACAGAAGAGAAGCTTGCGGTCGCGCAGGCGCGTGGGGCCGATCATCTCGTGCTCTATGGGCGCGAACCGTTCCGCGACGCCGTCAAGCGCATTACCGGCGGGCGCGGTGTCGATGTCGTCTATGATCCCGTCGGCGGACCAGTCTTCGAGGAGAGCATGCGCTGCATCGCCTGGGGCGCGCGGCTCCTGGTGATCGGCTTCACCGGCGGCATTGGGCTCGCGCGGACCAATCTCCTGCTCATCAAGGGCGCGAGCGTGCTCGGCGTCCGCGCCGGCGAAGCGGTGCGGAAGAATCCGGCGCTGGGCGAGGCGCGGATCCGCAAGCTCATGGAATGGGCGGAGCAGGGCAAGATCCGCCCCAACGTCTCGCACCGCCTGCCGCTCGAAGACTATGCGAAGGCGATGCAGCTTTTGATCGACCGCAAGGCGATCGGGCGTGTGGCGCTGATGATGTAGTAACCCGTCATTGCGAGCGAAGCGAAGCAATCCATACTGCGTCCGCGAAATCGTCTGGATTGCTTCGTCGCTTCGCTCCTCGCAATGACGGCGTCGTCACTTGTACTCCCGCTCCTCCCACCAGGGAAAATAATCCGGCATGTCGGTCGAGACCTTGTCCTTGAAATGCGCCGGCCGCTTCTCCAGGAACGACACCACGCCTTCCTTGACGTCATCCGAGCGGCCGCGGGCATAGATGCCGCGGCTGTCGACCTTGTGGGCTTCCATCGGATCGTCCGCGCCCATCATGCGCCACATCATCTGCCGGATCAGCGCGACCGACACCGGCGCGGTCTTCGCCGCGATCTCCTTCGCCAGCGCGCGAGCGGTCGGCAGCAGTGCGTCCGGCGGCACCACCTTGCTGACGAGGCGGCCGGCGAGGGCTTCCTGAGCGCTGAAGACGCGGCCCGTAAAACACCATTCCAGCGCCTGCGAGATGCCGACGATGCGCGGCAAGAACCAGCTCGAGGCGGCCTCCGGCACGATGCCGCGCTGGGAGAACACGAAGCCGAAGCGGGCCGCCTCGGAGGCGATGCGAATATCCATCGCAAGCTGCATGGTGACACCGATGCCGACCGCGGGCCCGTTCACCGCCGCGATCACCGGTTTCAAGCATTTGAAGATGCGCAGCGTCACCTGGCCGCCGCCATCGCGCACCTGCGGATCGCTGTAGTCGACCTTGCCGTCGGCGAGCCGCTTCACCGGTCCGCGCCGCACGTCGCGATCGAAGGTGTCGGCGCCCGAAGAAAGGTCCGCGCCGGCGCAGAAGCCGCGGCCGGCACCCGTGACGATGATGGCGCGGACGTCGTCGTCCTTGTCGGCGGAATCGAGCGCCTCGATCAACTCCCGCTGCATGGTCGCGGTGAAGGCGTTGAGCTTGTCGGGCCGGTTCAAGGTGATGGTGAGGATATGGTCCTCGACCTCGTATCTGATGGTCTCGTAGGCCATGGGTTGTTTCCAGGTGATGCTTTTGTTTTTGCTCGTCATGGCCGGGCTTGTCCCGGCCATCCACGACTTCGATCTCGGCGAGAAAGACGTGGATGCCCGGCACGAGGCCGGGCATGACGACGATTACTGCTGAGTTACTTCTTCGGAGGGGTCGGCCAGGGACGCTGCGCGCCGCGCAGGCTCTCGAACGTCTTGGCCATGGCGAGAACGCCGTGATCGTCGAAGCGGCGGCCGATGATCTGCACGCCGATCGGGAAACCCGCGCTGTCATAACCGCCATTGATCGCCACCGCCGGATTCTCCGACATGTTCCAGGCTACGGTGTAGCCGATGTGCTCGAACGGCTTGCCGGGATCGTTGATGGGCGAGGCGAGCTCGGCGTTGAATTTGACCACCGGCGACACCGGCGAAATGACATAGTCGAGATCGCAGAACAGCTTGGCCGCGGCGGCTCGGATCGCCATGGTGACGTTGAAGCCCCTGATGACATCGACGCCCGACAGCGTTGCGCCTTTTTCTCCCCATTGATGGATATAGGGCAGGACCTTGCCGCGTTCGGCCGGCGACAGCTTCGAGAGGTCGTCCCACATCCGCGCGCGCCAGAAATTGTCGAGCCCGTCGAGCATCTGGCGGGTGAGGATGCTATCGACTTCGGTGATGACGGCGCCGGCGGATTCGAATGCTTTCGCCGCCCTGACCGCGGTCTCGCGCACCGGCTGTTCCGGCGCTTGCCCGGCGCCGATGTCGAGCATCAAGCCGATGCGGAGTTTGCGCGGTGACTTCTCGAGCGCCTTCCAGTGGATGTCGCTCGGCGGCAGGCTCATGCCGTCGCGGCGGTCGGGCTTCGAGAGCACGCCCATCATCAGCGCGGCGTCATCGACGGTGCGCGTCATCGGTCCCGCGACGCGGCCGACATAGGACGGATCGATCGGGATGCGCCCGAGGCTCGGCTTCAGTCCGACCAGGCCGCACCAGCACGAGGGCAGGCGCACCGATCCGCCGATATCGGTGCCGAGATGCAGCGGGCCATAGCCGGCTGCACCCGCGGCGCCTGCGCCGGCGCTCGAGCCGCCGGGATTCCTGGAGAGGTCCCAGGGATTGCGGGTGAGGGGATGGAAAGAGGACAAGCCCGACGACAGCATGCCGTAGTCCGGCATGGTCGTCTTGGAGAAGATGAGCGCACCCGACTCGCGCAGCCGTGCCGCCGGCGGCGCATCCTTCGGAGCCGGCACCAGCGGCACGCTTGCCGCGCCCAGCGGCACCGGTTGGTCCTTGGTCGCGATGTTGTCCTTGATCGTCACCGGCACGCCATCGAGCGCGCCCAACGGCTCGCCGTTCTGCCAGCGGTCGGTCGAAGCTTTCGCAACCTTCCGCGCGCCGTCGGGATCGTAAAGGTACAGTGCCTTGATGTGCGGCTCCCACGCAGCGACATGGGTGATCACATCCTCCAGCACCTCCGACGGCGAAAATTGCTTGGCCTTGTAACCGGCGATCAGGTCGGTGGCGGAAAGGTCATGGAGCGAGGTGACCGCCTCTTTTGTCGCTGTCTTATGCATGGGAACCTACCGGCATGCGGGTTTCGATGATACGGGCAAACATGCTGGCGCCGATCGGCAGGATCTTGTCGTCGAGCACATAGCCGGGATTGTGCACCGGCACCGAGCCGTCATGGCCAACCCAGAAATAGGCCCCTGGAATGGCCTGCATCATATCGGCAAAGTCCTCGCTTCCCATCTTCGGCTGGGCGCGCGTCATGACCTTGGACGGATCGACCACGCTGCGCGCGATCGCTTCGACAACGCGCGACTGCTCCTCCTGGTTCACCAGCACGCTGAACGTATCGCGGATGTCGCATTCGATCTCGCAAGCATAGGCCGCCGCCATGCCGGCGCAGATCGCGCGCATGCGCTCGCGGATCAGCGCGCGCACCTCGTCGGAGAAGGCGCGCACCGTGCCGCACAGCCAGGCTTCGCCCGGGATCACGTTATAGGCCGAGCCGGAGTGAATCTGCGTGATCGAAACCACGGCCGCCTGCAGTGGATCGACGTTGCGGCTGACGATGCTCTGCAGGGCCTGCCCCAGCGTCATCGCGATGACGACGGCATCCTTGGAACGTTCCGGCATCGCGCCATGGGCGCCGTAGCCGTGAATCCTGATGTCGAAGAAATCGGCGCCGGCCATCGCAGGCCCGGGCAGGATCGCGATCTCGCCGTGATTGAGGTCCGGCGCGTTGTGCAGCCCGTAGACCTCGTCGCAGGGGAATTTTTTGAACAGCCCGTCCTTGATCATGGCGCGGGCGCCGCCAAGGCCTTCCTCGGCGGGCTGGAAGATGAAATGCACGGTGCCGTCGAAGTTCCGCGTTTCTGCAAGGTAGCGCGCGGTGCCAAGCAGCATGGTGGTGTGGCCGTCATGGCCGCAGCCGTGGAAGCGGCCGGGAATGGTCGAGCGCCATTTCAGGTTGGTGTTTTCCTCCATCGGCAGCGCATCCATGTCGGCGCGCAGGCCGATACGCTTGGGAGACGACCCCTTGCCCTTGAGCACGCCGACCACGCCGGTGCCGCCCAGGCCGCGGTGCACCTCGATGCCCCATTGCGTCAGCTTGTCGGCGACGATGCCGGAGGTTCGCACCTCCTCGAAGCCGATCTCCGGATGCGCATGCAGGTCGCGCCGGATGGCGGTGAGTTCGTTGGCGAAGGCCTCGATGCGGTCGATGGTGGGCATGTTTACCTTATCCGGTTGAGCGTGACTTGGTTTGAGGAATGAAGGCGGGGCCATTCGGCTTGATGCGGATGCCCGGCTTTAGCCGTGTCCAGGGCAGGCTCACGATATCGGCCGGCATCGCGCCGGGTGCGGCGCAGATCAGGAGCCTCTCGGCGATCGGCTCGAAATCGGCGCGAAAATGCACCGAGCTCTTGTTGACCAGGATCGCCTGCTCGGTCGGCTCGATGCCGACAAAACGGTACATCGCTTGATCGGCGAGCTGCGCCTTGTGGGAGGCGACGACCACGCGGACATCGCCGATGCGCAGGCACGCGGATAACCCCATCTGCATGCTGCGGCCGCCATAGTAGGGGCCGGGCGCGAGGAAATTGCCGTCGGACAGCTTTTCGACGAGGAACGTCTCTTCGTAAGGCGCATCGCCGATGATGCCGGACTTGCCGCCGAGCTTGAGCCGCACGCTGGCGCCTTCGCCCGCTTGATGCGCGGCTTTCGCGGAGGCCGGATCGCAGATCACGCCGGTCGCGGCGCGTCTTGCGCCATTGCGCACCAGCGCGCGCAGCATGCCCGTGGTGTCGGAATCTCCGCCGGCGCCGGGATTATCCTGGGTGTCGGCGATGACGACCGGCTTCTTCGCCGCTTTCGATAGGTTCATCGCCAAGCGTACGCCCTCATCAGGCGAATAGATTGTTCCGTCGAAATCGTTCTCGTGGCCCTCGATGATGGCGGTGATTGTGTCCGCCGCTGCATCCGCGTCGGACTGCGTCCGGCCGTAGGCGAAGACGCTCGGCGCGCAATGCTCGAAATCGGCTGCCGGAAAGCCCGGCGCAAAGGACAGGGTCGGTACCGCATCGCCTTGCAGTCCACGGAGCTTGTCGTAGATGCCCCGGCAAGGCTGGTCGAAGGTCGCTTGCCAGCTTATCGGGATCAGGAACGGCAATTGCCGGAATGCTTTTGCAAGGCGCTGCTTCGTCTTTAGCAGGAGCGCGAGGTGCCTCGCGCAGGCGCGACCCGTGTCGGCCATGTCGACATGCGGATAGGTGCGATAGGCGATCAGCGCACCGGCATGTGCGACCATCTCGGGCGTGACATTGGCGTGCAGGTCGAGGCTGACGACCAGCGGCAAGTCCTTACCGATCACCTTGCGGACGCGACCGAGCAGCTCGCCTTCGCCGTCGTCGAAATGCTCGGTCACCATGGCGCCATGCAGATCGAGATAGACGCCGTCGATCGGGCGAGCTGCTGCAATGCCGTCGACCATGACCTTTGCGATGCGCTCATAGGCGTCTTCGGTGACGTGCGCCGACGGCGTGGCGGCCGCGAAGATCGTCGGGATCAACTCCCAGCCGTGCGGCTCGGCCGCGTCGATAAAACCGGCAAGTCCGACATTGACGTTGCGGATGACTTTGAGGATATCGCCGCCCAGCACCATCCTCGGCCAGCCGCCGCCATGCGTGAAGGCGTCATACGTCGCCTTGGTCGGCGCAAAGGTGTTGGTCTCGTGCAGGAAGCCGCCGACGGCTATGCGGGTCATTGATCCTATCTCGGCAAATCGTATGGAGAAGAGACGTTAGCCCTGCGTGCGCTGAAAGCGCAAGGCATCGAGCAATGCCGCTTTGCATGGGCTGTCATTGCGAGGAGCGATGCATAGTGATGCCGTCATTCCGGGCTCGCACTTTCGCGCTCCTCGAAATGACAAAGAAAATGCTTCACTCCGCCGCACTCGCGGCCACGGGACGGAAATTCGCGAAGTGCCGCTTCTGGATTTCGTCGAGCAGTTCCAGCACCTCCCGCCGGCTCACGACCGCGCCCGCGCTGCAATCCCCGTGTTATTCGAGCCGCTAGTGCGGCGCGTAGTTCTCACCGATCGACATCGCGCATATCCGCGACAAGTGCACATAAGGCAGCCCCGTTTCCTCGGCCCAGGCGTTGAATTGCGCCTGCACTTTGGCAAGGTCGCCCTTGGATTTGACCTCGGGTGCGATGTCGAGCCCGGCATCGCGCAGGCACGCGACCACGTCCTGCGAAGTGACGAACCCGTCCCAACCGATGAAACGCAGAAACATCTGTCCCGTATTGCCGCCGAGCCGGCTGCCGCGCTTGGCGAGCAGGTTCAGGAGCCCGATCTCGTCGGAGGAGGGCCATTTCGCCAGGAACTTGCCGAAATTGCCGTGCTCTTTGGCGATCTCCTGGACGAATGCCGCATTTTCGCGCACCGAATTGATCTTGGCGCCGTTGCGCACGATGCCGGTATCGGACAACAGCTCGTGCCAGAAATCGTCGGGCTGAAAAATGAGCTTTGCCGGCTGAAAGCCGAGAAAGGCCTTCTCGAAACCCGGCCATTTCGATTCGATCACGCTCCAGGCAAAACCGGCCGAGAACACGCGCCTGGTCATTTCCGCGAGCATGCGGTCGTCGCCGAGCTTCTCCAGCGCCTTCACATTCGGCTTGGCCGGCAGCAATTTCTTCAAGCCGCCGGGTCCGCCCTTGCGCTTCTCGGCGCGGGCGAGAATGGCCTTGAACGGAACGGTCCTTGTTTTGGCCATGACGCTCATTCCAGCGTCGCAAGCAGCCCTGCCATCAGGCGGCCACGTTCGGCGAGGCTTTCGACGATGATATGTTCGTTGAGCGTATGCGGATCGGCGCCGCGGACGCCGAGCCCATCGAGCGTCGGGATGCCCATCGCGCCGGTGAAATTCGCATCCGACCCCCCGCCGGCCGAGGCATGCGGCAGCTCCATGCCGAGCTGATTGGCGAGATCCTTGGCTTTTTGATAAAGCGCCATGGTGCCGGCATTCGGCTCCCACACCGGCCGCGTCACGCCGCGCGTCACCGTGAAAGTGACGTCGTTCGCCGTGCCGGACAGCGCCAGCATCCGCTCGACGCCGCGGTCGAGATCGGCCTGGCGCTTGGCCATGCTCAGTGCTTCCCCGGTGCAGGTGGTGGCGACGCAGTTGACCCACTCGCCGCCATGCACGATGCCGACGGAGAATGTGCAGTCCTCGCTCGTCATGCCGTCGATTTCGATGATGCGCCGCGCCATCTCACGGATCGCCGAACGCCCAGCCGACAGGTTGGCTCCGGCGTGGCTCGGCTTGCCTGTCGCCTCCAGATTGAAGCGCGCAATCGCATAACGGCCGGTGACGACGCCATTCCTGGCGCGGCCGGGCTCCGGCACCAGCACATATTTGTTGCGCGCAGCTTCCGCCTCGATGAGGTCGCGCACCGACGGCGTGCCGACTTCCTCGTCAGGCGTGAACAGCACGGTGATCGGCAGCGGCGTGGTGAAGGACGCGCGCGCGAGCTGGCGGATCGCTTCCAGGCTGAGATAGCTGCCGCCCTTCATGTCATAGATGCCGGGCCCGTAGCATTTGTCGCCGTCGCGGCGGAACGGCAGCTTGGCCAGTGTCCCGACGGGATGCACGGTGTCGAAGTGTCCCGCGATCAAAATGCCGGGCTCGCCTTGTTTGGGATGCGGAAACTTGGCGCGAACGCAGCCGGCAAAGCCCTGGCGGCCTGCGATGCGCTCGATGCTGGCGCCCATGATCGCCATGTCGCGCGCGGCGATATCAAGCATGCGCTCGACCGCGGCAGCGTCCCAGGTCGGGCTCTCGCATTCGACCCAGGTGCGTAAGCCCTGCAGCATGGTTTCGGAATCAAATGGAAGGTTGGCGGGGTTCATCGGATTTCTCTCAAGACTTTCAAGCGGGATGGCGGGGGCGCGCTTACGAGAATGGTCCGCAGCGCATTTGTAAAGAGCAAGGTTAGGAGAAGTGGCGCATGCGCTAAATCGCGATTGACGCGAGAGGGGCTTGGTGCAAGTCTTAAATGACAAGGATTTGCAGTGTGTTAGTTTGTCCAGGGATTGGACGGCAGGCAAATCGATAAGCGCGATGACGCCTCGTCCTTACCCGGAGCTGACCATGCCTTTCGATCTCATTCTGCGCGGGGGCCGGGCCATCGACCCCTCCCAGAAGCTTGACGCCATCATCGACGTCGCCTTTGCCGAGGGCAAAGTGGCCGCCATCGGGAGCGGATTGAAAGCGGACGGGGGAACGGATGTCCGCGACGTGTCCGGCCGGATCGTCACGCCCGGGCTGATCGATCTGCACACTCATGTCTATTGGGGCGGGACTTCGCTCGGCATCGACGCCGAGGAGTTTTGCCGCACCTCCGGGGTCACCACGGCGATCGATACCGGCAGCGCCGGCCCCGGCAACTTCGCGGGCTTTCGCAAGCATGTGATCGAGCCGAGCGCGGTGCGCATCCTTGCCCTACTTCATGTGTCGCATGCCGGCATTTTCGGTTTCTCCAACCGCGTCATGGTCGGCGAGAGCGAGGAATTGCGGCTGATGGATCCGATCAGCGCCGTCGAGGTTGTCGAGCAGAACCGCGACCTCATCGTCGGCATCAAGGTCCGTGTCGGCCTGCACGCTTCCGGCAAATCAGGGATCGTGCCGCTCGACATCGCGCTCGAGGTCGCAGAGCAGGTCGGCATGCCCTTGATGGCGCATATCGACCATCCGCCGCCGAGCTATGAGGAGGTGGTGGCAAAGCTTCGTCCCGGCGATATCCTCACCCACGCGTTCCGGCCGTTCCCCAATTCGGCTGCGACCGCGCAGGGCACGGTGAAGAAGGTGGTGCTGGACGCGCGCGAGCGCGGCGTCCTGTTCGATATCGGCCACGGCAAGGGCTCGTTCGCTTTCAAGACCGCGCGGGCGCTGCTCGCCAACGGCTTCTATCCCGACACGATTTCCTCCGACGTGCACGCGCTCTGCATCAACGGCCCTGCCTTCGACCAGGTGACCACGATGTCGAAATTCCTCTGCATGGGCATGGCGCTGCCCGAGGTGGTGGCGGCCTCCACGGTCAACGCCGCGATGGCGCTGCGGCGGCCCGAACTCGGCAGCCTCAAGGTGGGGCGTGTCGGCGACGCGACGATCATCGACATCAAGCAGGGCAAGTTCGACTATGTCGACGTCGTCGGCGAGCATCTGATCGGCGACCGCAAGATCGCTTCCGAAGGCGTCGTGATCGCCGGCCGCTGGTGGCATCCGCGATAGCCGCTCGCCGGCGCGACGGCCAATCCGCTGGAAGGTCTGCGAAAGCGGCACCAAGGGCTCTCCGGATTGGCGGCGCGAAAATCAAGTCCAATCGCCTCTATCCCTACTCGTAACCTGCTTTCTCGAGTCCACCGATGTACAATTTCCGCATCCATTCCTGAGCGAACATGGCTCTGTCAGAAATTTCTTTAAGCGTCTGCACCGGGGTAAGAGTCCGGAGGACAGCGACAGCCTCCCGGGCCTCCTCAATCTTACCGAGGTGCGCAAGTGCTGCAGACTTGTAGCGCCACGCAACCCGCATGAACGGCGCAAGCTCGATTGACCTGGCAAGGAGCCGCAGTGCGTCCGTGAAGTCCTTTTCGAAAAACGCTGCGATACCTAGACCTTGAAATATAAAATAATTACGAGGGTCAAGCGGGTTGATGCGCAATGCTCTTTCAAAAATCCGGCGTGCATCGTCCAGTTCGCCACGGTAGAGATAGCCAAATGCAATGTTCGTGCAAACAAATGCTGAATTGGGTTGAAGGCGCAGCGCGCGTTCCGCGTAGTCTCGAGATTGAGCGTGCTTACCAATCAAAATCGTAAAGGCCCAAGAAGCAATGGCGAGCGCTGTGCCGTCCTCAGGATCGGCTTGCACGGCTCGCTGCGCAATCCGCTCGACCTCAAGGATACCCTCCTTGTAGGGTCGCCCGCCGAAGATGCATTGTCGGCCAATGCAATCGGCTAAATATGCAAGAGCACAGGAATATCGGGGGTCGATTGCTACAGCCTGGCGAAGCAACTCTTCCGCTATTTTGTAGGATCGCGGTTCGAACTCTCGCAGGAAGGGTTGCGCGCGCAGAAAACAGTCATACGCAGTTAAATCTGTGGTCGGCTTTTTGTTCGACCTTTCGATCTCCCTCAAATTTAGCGTTGGCTCGATCGCCGCCGCGACGGCGGACGCCACTTCGTCCTGCAACTCGAAGATGTTGTTGTAGTCGCCCTCGAAGCGATCGGCCCAGATATGATGTCCGGTTTCTGCTTCGATGAGCTGACCGGTAATGCGGACCTTGTTGCCCGCCGTGCGAACGCTGCCCTCAAGCACGTACCGGACACCAAGTTCTCGGCCGACCTGCTTGATTTCAACAGCTCTGCCCTTGTACGTGAATGAGGAGTTTCGTGCGATGACGAAGAACCACTTCACGCGCGACAAGGCCGTGATGATGTCTTCCACCATGCCGTCAGCAAAGTACTCCTGCTCGGGATCGCCGGACATATTCTGGAACGGTAGCACGGCTATAGACGGCTTGTCGGGGCGCGAGAGCAGCTTATGTGGTTCTGCTTCAGAACTGGCCGATGACACCTTGGTGCCTCGCGCTCTATAAAGCCGAACCGTCCGATCGATGTTCTTCAGTGCTCTTTCGCCGAGGTCGTCAAACTCAAGATTGATTTTTCCCCGGACCTGGTCGAAGGCACTACTGGACAGGTATACGCCGCCGGGCTCGCACTCAGTTTCGACACGCGCGGCGATGTTGACGCCATCGCCGAATATATCGTCGCCGTCGATGATGATATCGCCCACATTGACGCCGATACGGAACGTGATCTTTTTGGCGGCGCTCTCGTTGCGTTCCGCCATCCTGCTCTGCACGTCTATGGCGCAATTCACGGCATCGACGGCGCTGGCGAATTCGAGTAACAGGCCGTCGCCGGTTGTCTTCACGATCCTGCCGCGGTGGTCGGTAATTGCGGGGTCGACCACCTCGCGTCGATGCGCCTTCAAGGCCGCAAGCGTGCCAACCTCGTCGGCGCCCATCAGCCGCGAATAGCCCGCGACATCGGCCGCCAGGATCGCCGCCAACCGCCTCTGGACACGCTCCTCCGCCACGGCGTCGCTCCCAAGTTCGAACAGCAATCAAAACACATTTGATGTTGAAACAGCTATAGAAATTGCGACATCGAAGAATGGCAGCGGGGGCTTTTTGGGCCCCCTTGATTCCGGAGAGCCGGCACGGCACGGACAAGCTGATATCGTGCGCCGGCTGGTGGCATCCGAGGTAGCCGCAGCGCTGCCGATTGACGGTGATGATTTCGGACAACTGGACGGGCCGGCGACGCCGATCTTCTGGATCATCGACAAGAGCCAGTAGGGCGCAGCCGGCGTCCCATCCGGTCGGACAGGGGCTTGACATTAGGTAAGTCGTAGCTTACCGTTAGCCATGGCTTACGGAACGGCATTGGCGGTGCTCGCGGACCCGACGCGGCGACAGGTGTTCGAGCGGCTGCGCGGCGGACCGCGGCCCGTCAAGGTGATCGCGCAGGGGTTGCCGGTGTCGCGCCCCGCAGTGTCGCAGCATCTGAAGGTGCTGAAGGACGCAGGGCTGGTCGAGGAACGCAGCGAGGGCGTGCGGCGGATCTACTCGCTCAGGCGGGAAGGACTGGCGGAATTGCGCGACTGGCTCGACGGTTTCTGGGGCGAGGCGCTGGACGCGTTCAAGCTCGAGGCCGAGCGCTCCTATGAGGCAAAGAAGAGGAACCGATGAACGAGAGAGTTGCCATCGCGCCCGTGCGCAAGACCGTTCATGTCAAGGTGCCGATCGCGCATGCGTTCGAGGTGTTCACGAGCGGGCTCACGCGCTGGTGGCCGCGCGATCATGGCATCGGCAAGAAGCCGATCGCGAAAGTGCTGATGGAGCCGCGGCTCGGCGGCCGCTGGCTCGAGCTTGCCGAAGACGGCACGGAGACGAGCGCCGCCACCATCATCGTGTGGGAGCCGCCGCATCGTTTCGTGATGCTGTGGCAGATCAACGCGCAGTGGAAGCCCGACATCACGATGAAATCGGAAGTCGACGTGCGCTTCACCTCCGATGGGCCGGAAGCGACGAACGTCGAGCTGGTGCACCATCGCTTCGAGACCATGGGCGCGGAGGCCGGCGCGTCGATGCGGAAAGATGTCGACGGCGGCTGGCCGGGCCTGTTGCAGCGCTTTGTCGCGGAAGCCGAGCGAAGCGGATAATCGCGAGAGTCAACTGCGGTGAGGGAGATCGTCATGTCGGAATTCATCGTTCATTCCGTTCCGGGCAGTCCGTTCGGGCGCGCGGTGCTCGTCACGCTGGAAGAAAAGGGGACGCCCTACCGCGTGCAGGCCTTTGAGCCGGCGGCCCGGCACTCGCCCGCCTATCTGGCGCTGCATCCGTTCGGACGGATACCCGCCTTCGAGCATGACGGCTTTCGTCTCTACGAAACCCAGGCGATCCTGCGCTACCTCGATCGCGTGCTGCCGGAGCCACGGCTGACGCCTTCGGACGTCGAGCGCGCCGCGCGTATGGACCAGGTGATGAATGTCAACGATTGGTACCTGTTTCAGGGCGTCGGCAGATCATCTTTCATCGCGTGATCGCACCGCGCCTGTTGGGCCAGGCTCCCGACGAGGACGCGATCAAGGCGGGGATGCCCAAGGCGCATACGGTTTTCAACGAGCTGGCGAGGCTATTGGGCGATCAGGCCTATTTCGCCGGTGACACCGTGTCGCTTGCGGATCTCATGGTCGCGCCGCAGGTGGAGTTCTTCACGACGATCCCGGAATGGACCGCGCTCGGCGCACCACACGCCAACCTCGGCGCATGGATGAAGCGCATGCAGGAGCGGTCGAGCATGAAAGCGACCACCTGGGAGCGTGTTTCCGAGTTCGCAAGGTTGCCCAAAGAGAAGGCTGCCTGAAGAGAAGGCAGCCTGAAGAGGCGGCGCAGCAGGTCGGCATCGGGACATGGTGCGCGTCGGCGATCGCCGGCGCGCGCCATTTCAGACCGGATGCGTCGTGATGTGCTCCAGCATCAGCTCGCTGACGCGCTCGCCCGCCTGGTCGGCGGCGAAGTGGCCGATGCCCGGCAGCACCGCGAAGCGATAGGGCGCGGCGACGAAATCGACCGTGCCCTCGGCGGCGACGCGGCCGACGGTGTCGTCGGCATCGCCCCAGATATAGAGGGTCGGCACGCGGATCGGGCCGAGCGGCCCCCGGATCGCGCCGCGCGCGCGATACCAGGCCAGCGCTGCTTCCATGGCCTGCTTGTTGCCGAGCACCGAGAGGTGTTTTTCGATCGCTGCAGCCGGCATGCCGTTGGCGGCGAGACGATCACGCAGCCACTTGCAATCATCGGCGAGCACGACATCGGCGGCATCGGGCTCGAGGAAGGCCTTGTGATGCCGCGAGCGCCGCGCCTGCTCGCCGTCGGGCATCGCCAGCGCGCGATTGAACGCGTTCGGATGCGGGCGCGACAGCACGGTCAGCGAAGCGATGCGCTCCGGATAGCGATCTGCCAGCGCCCAGGCGATGCTGCCGCCCCAGTCGTGGCCGGCGAGATGAAAGCGCTTGTCGCCGTATCCCGACGCCGCGACGATCGCCATGGCGTCGTCCATCAGGCGGTCGATGTGATAGCTCGGAAAGTCGCGCGGATCGGGCCGCGCGGCGGGTGAATAGCCGCGCTGGCTCGGCGCGATCGCGCGATAGCCCATGTCGGCGAGAGAGGCGGTCTGCGCGCCCCAGCAATGCATCGATTCCGCAAAGCCGTGCAGCAGCAACACCAGCGGTGCCCCCGGCGTGCCGGCCGTGATGGCATCGAAGGTGAGCTGCGGCGCGATGGTGATCTGTTCTGTTGCCAGCATGGGTCAATCCTAGATCGGCGATTCCGGCCAATCCATGGTGAA
>Ga0134128_10005353_pt1 | contig 15553 bp, 13 predicted proteins | sample KB31754_FD_96462 | JGI IMG/M metagenome (GOLD analysis project Ga0134128, IMG submission 96462) | Terrestrial soil microbial communities with excess Nitrogen fertilizer from Kellogg Biological Station, Michigan, USA - KB3-175-4 | ecosystem: Environmental > Terrestrial > Soil > Unclassified ...
GACGATGGGCGAGACGCCGAGAAGCACGATGCCTGCGCCGTTTACGAAGCCAATCGCGACGCCGACGAGCAGACAGATCGGCAGCGCGTAGATCAGCGCCGTGTCCGAGCCCTTCACCATGCCCGCCAGCAATATGCCGGTGAGGCCGATGGTCCAGGGTACGGAGAGATCGAGTCCGCCGGTCAGGATCACGGCGCCTTGGCCCAAAGCCAGCACGGCGAGAAACGAGCTGAGAACAACGAGCGAGTTGTAATAGTTCCAGTCCGTCAACGCGTGGCCGAGCGCGACTTGCGTGGCGATAACGACGAGCACAAAACAAATATAGGACGGCAGCGCGAATCTGAGCGTCTCGGCGTTGCGTACAAAGAAGTTCGGCGTCGGCGCGGCGTGGCGGTCCGCGCTCCTGGTCTGCGGGAGCGCGAGCAGCTTGGCCTCGCGGGGCCGCTGTCCGGCAAGCCGTCCCTGCAACCGCGCTTGGGTTCGCAATGCGAGGTCGCGCAGGTGGCGGACCAGGGGCGAGTCGGAGCGGATGGAGTCGCCGAGGACCGCGAGAATCAGGATGGAGCCTTCCGCCACCGTCGAATAATAGGCGGAGACATTCAACACCAGGAGGATGTTGACAACCATCATCAGCACGTAGGCGCCGAAGACCGAACCGAGCGGGCCGCCGCGCCCGCCGCCGAGCTTCGTCCCGCCGACGACGACGGCCGCGAAGATCTGCAACAGGATCGGGTTGCCGATGAGAGGATCGCCCGAACCGGTTTGCGCGCTGATGAAAACGCCCGCCAAGCCGTAGCAGCCGCCACCAATCACATAGACCAGGAACTGGACAAGCCGCACACGCACGCCGACGGAGCGCGCCGCGTCGAAGTCGCTGCCGACGGCGTAGAGAGAGAGACCGAGCGGCGTGCGCTTGAACCACCCCCAAAGCAACAGCACGATGGCGAGTAGCAGCACGGGTTTCGGCAGCACATTGGGAATGGCATCGCCGATCAGCAAATCACCGAGCGCTGGCGCCACCTGACCGCCCGGCTTTTCCATAACCAGCAGCGTGACGCCTTGCAGAATGAACATGGTGGCGAGCGTCACCACGATCGGCTGCATGCGCAGGAAAGCCACGAACAGCCCATTGAACGCGCCGCAGAGCATGCCGACGCCGACGCCAGCGGCGACTAGCGCGAGCGGCGACAGCCCCGGATCTTGAAACGAAGACGCCAGGACGACATTGACCAGCGAGATCACCGCGCCGGCGGAAAGATCGAAGCCGCCGGAGAGTATAATGATTGTCTGGCCTATCGAAGCGAGCGCCAAGGTGGCTCCGCTCGCCGCCATCTGCGAAACATCGTAGTAGGAAAGGCGAGCCGAGCCGATGCTTGCGACGATGGTCAAGGCGACTAGAAATACGACAAAGGCTATGGCGAGGCCGCGCTGCCGGCCGAAGCGCTTCCAACGCAGCGACGCGGCGGCGCTGGGCACGCGGGGGGCTTCGGCGGCGCTTAGCATCGTCACGCCGCCCTCCCAGGCGCTTCCGAGCCAAGCGCTTGGGAGCCGAGCGCGGCTCTAAGAATTTCCTCCTCGGTAAGACGCTCGCCAGCAATCTCCTGAACGACGATCCCTTGGTAGAACACCAACGCACGGTCGACGAGATGCACGATCTCCGGGATTTCGGTGGAATAGAACAGCACCGAACCGCCGGCGTCGGCATAGGCGCGGATCAATTGATAAAGCTCGTTCTTGGTGCCGACATCGATGCCGCGCGTCGGATCATAGAGCAGCAGCACGCGACTTTCCGCGAGCAGCCATTTGGCGATGGCGATCTTCTGCTGGTTGCCGCCGGAGAACGCGCCGACCCGCGTCCACAGGGCGCGCCGGTCGACGTTGACGCGCTCAAAGACCGCCTCGACCGCGGCCGTCTCTGCGCTCCCGTCAATCAGCAGGCCGGAAACGAAACGCGAGATGACCGGCAAGGATGCGTTGTGTTTGCCGCTGAGCTTCAGGGAAAGCGCCTCGGTTTTGCGGTCCTCGGGCACGAGACTGATGCCGATATGAGCGCGCACAGCGTCGGTTGGCGAGGAAATGACGATCGGTTCGCCATCGACGCGCAGGCAGCCGGCGCGCAAATCGGCCATCCCGAAGCAGGCGAGAAACAGATCCAGTTGACCCATGCCCTGCAAGCCGGCGACGCCGAGAATTTCCCCGGCCCGCAGCGAGAAGGACGCCTCCTTGAGCTTGCCCGACGTTGCGAGGCGCTCGGCGCCCAGAATCTCCGGTCCTGTCGACCGGCCGGCGATGCGCCGTGCAGGGAAAGCGTGCGCGAGCGCGCGCCCCGCGATCATCGCGATAACTTCGTCGTCCGCGTAAGCCGAGACGGCGCCGGTCGCGATGTGCGCTCCGTTGCGCAACACTGTCACGGTGTCGCAGAAATCGCGCACCTCGCGCAGGCGGTGCGAAATGAAGACCGTGGTTACCCCCTTCGCGTGCTGGTCGGCGATAATACGGCCGAGCCAATCCACGTCGCGGCCGGAGAGCGTCGAGGTCGGCTCGTCGAGCAGCAGGACACGCGGATTGCGATACAAAGCCCGCGCGATCTCGATCTTCTGCTGCACCGCAAGGTCGAGGTCGCGGATTTCCCCGTCCAGATGAATGTCGTCGAGACCGAGTTCGGCGAAGTGTCGCGCTACCGCCGCCCGCGCTTTGCGTCGTCGCAGCATTCCCAGCGCGCCGAGCGGACCCTTTGGCAGCATCATGTTGTCGAGGACCGTGAGATCGCGGACCAGCGTCATTTCCTGGAACGCGGTCTGAACGCCTTCGCCCTGCGCGTCGCGCGGCGAAGCGAAGCGGACCGGCCGACCAAACATACGAAAGCCGCCCGCATCCGCCTGGGCGAGACCCGAGAGCAACTTCACGATCGTCGATTTGCCGGCGCCATTTTCGCCCAAAAGCGCATGAACGGACCCGCGACGGATCGCGAACGACACATTGTCGACCGCGACCGTCGCCCCATAGGCTTTGCGGACACTCTCCACGGCGACGGCCACATCGTCGCCGCCCTCCGCCGTCGAATCCGCCATCGCGAGCGCCCTCAGGGCTCAGGCTGGCCGACGAGCGCCGCCTGCAAGCCGATCTCCGGCGTCTCCGGGGAATAGATTGAGGCGAACCAACCGGGGTTCGGCACCAGAGAGGGCGGGAATGCGTTGCAGCCGTCCTTCATCTCGGCCCACGTGCCTTCCTTGCAATACTTGACCGTGTCGTTGGTCACGAGCGGCAATGGCAACGTGACGCGCTTGGGCACCTCTTTGCCTTCAAGCTTGTCCACTACAAGTTTCAGCGCGTAGCCGCCAGCGTAAGGAGGCGAAGCGTAGGAGATGCGCGGCGCGGCCATAGGCGCATAGGTTCCGTTCGCGCCTTCGACCTGAGCCGTGGCGGGCAGCATCTGGATGCGGCCGCCGTTCGATCCTTCCCCCGCGCAAGGCTTGAGCTGATCCGGCTTCTTGCCGGCCTCGATCTGCATCGAGTTGGCGGTGTAGCAGCCGACCTGCATCCACAGCCCGTCGATCTGGTTCCAGTTGTGGGTGGCGAGAATCTTCGACAGTTCCGTGCGCGCGACCGCCTGGCTCCACATGCCGACCGCTTCGGCGACGATCTTGATGCCGGGATATTTGGCGAAGACTTCTTTGGCGGCCTTGGTACGCAACGTATCGACGGAAGTTCCCGGCACGCCGGTGATCACGGCGATATTTCCCTTGCCGTTGAGCTTTTTGGCCAACCATTCCGCAGTGACGCGGCCCGCCTGCTCCTGGTCGATATGGACGTTGTAGGCGCAGGGTTCGGTGATTTCCGCGTCGTAGGCGATAATCATGACGCCTTTTTCGCAGGCGTTTTTCACCGCGGCGTTGAGGGCGGTCGGCGAGATCGGATAGACGATGATGGCTTGCGCGCCCTGGCGCACCATCGCGTTGATCTGCTGGATCTGGCGCTGGGCGTTGGGGCCGGCGACCTGCACCTCGAGATCGACCTTGCTGGCGTAGTCCTTGTGCGCGGCCATGGCTTTGACCATGTTGGCCGCCTCGGCCTGCCAGTCATTGCCGATATAGCTCATCGACAGAAAGACCTTGAACTTCTTGTCGGCAGCGTGAGCGTTGGCGACCAATCCGACGCTGATGGCGAGCGCGGCGGCGCCGGTCCACCTGTACCATTTACTCCACGGGGTTTTCATCCGCTTCCTCCCACAAAGCCCGCATTGACGGGGCGAAGATCTCGCGACCCCGGCGTTGGCCGCCGTTCGTCGATCTCACTTGTGATCATAGATCAATGATCCTAAGCTCGGCAAGGGCATCTTTCGGATCGCTGGATAGCCTGCGGAGGGCGGTTTTGGCGCTCCGTGGACCAGAGGCGTTGACTTCATTGACGGAATCCCTGGCAAAGCCGACGCTTGCGGTTGCGCGCGCGCCACGCGACACGCTTCAAGATTTCGTCTATCGGCAGCTTTGCGAACTCATTCTCACCGGCGAGATGGCGCCAGGCCAACTCATTACGATCCAGTCGCTAGCCGACGCTTTCGGCGTCAGCGCGATGCCGGTGCGCGAGGCGCTGCAACGCCTGACCGCCGCGCGCGTTCTGACGGTCATCTCGAGTCGCTCGATCGGTATTCCCCGACTGACCCAGGAACGGCTGGCCGATCTGCGGCGAGTGCGGTTGGAGGTCGAGTCTCTTGCCGCAATGTGGGCCACCCCAAACATCGGCGGTTCCGAGATGATCGAGCTGGAAGGGATTGTCGGCGGGATGGAGGAAGCGGCGCGTGTCGGCGACAACAAACAATACCTGCGCGGGAACCGTGCGTTTCACTTCAAGGTCTATCAGGCTGCCCACTCGGACTCTCTGATCGCCATCATCGAGACGCTGTGGCTGCAAATCAGTCCGTATTTTCATCTGCTCCGTGCATCGGGTAACTATTTTAAGGCCAACCAGCAGCACGAGATCATGTTGTCGGCGTTGCGAGCGCGCGACGAAGCCGCGGTGAGCCTCGCCGTGCGCAACGACATCGAGGCGGCTTATCGTGTCTTGATACCGCTTCTGGAAGTGGAGACGAGCAAGGGATAAAAGTGCAGATCCGGAACCCGGGCAGGTTTGCGCAGACTGCATGGTGGAGCATACGGGAGTCGAGCTGTTGGTCCCTCGGCGATGGAATAGCAGGGGGAAATCTCCCTTTGCCAAATGAGGTCAGTCGCTGGACACGGCATACCTTCAAGTGACGCGAACAATAATCGCGACGAAATTTGGCGCTGGTTGGCAGAAAGGACTGGATTTCGAGCGCGAAGAGAGCGTGAGCGTTCTTGCGGGCGAGCGGCGTGTTTGGCGCCAATTGAACCAGAGGCCCCGGCAAGCAGCGCCGATCCGGGCTCGCGTCAGTCAGGGCCGAGGTTGGCTTGGCCCTCGACGACGCGAGAGGTTCTGCAATGCTCAGCAAGATATCCGAGACACCGCGGTCGATGCTGCTGGCCGCGGCGATACGCGAAGATCGCCTTGTAACGCCACTGGCGAATGCTCGCCCCGCCACCGTCAAGATCTTCGGCGTAAGGTTGATCGACGCCGGTTGCGTCAAGGAGATCAAGGCTAGCTCCGGCGCGCCGGTATGGCGCAAGGATACGCTTAGCGGCGAGAGCTACGCGCTCAAGCTGTCAGCCAAGGGCCTGAACGCGGTTGCAGCCATGATGGAGGCGGCTGACGATGAGAAGGCTCCGTCGGTTCCGGCCGCTGCAAGGAAGGCCTCAACGCAAGCGCCCGAGCGGCAGATCGAGCCTTTCGCCGACGCTATGACCTCGGTGACTGACGACACGCGCGACGAGGTTGCACCGACGCCAACCCGCGCCCCGCGGGCGAACTCGAAGCTTGGGCGCGTCATCGGCATGCTTGGCGCAGAGGCCGGCGCCACGATGAGCGAACTGACGGCGGCGACCGGCTTGCTCGAGCATACGACGCGAGCGGCGCTGACAGGGTTGTGACACCGGGGTTACGAGCTGAGCCTCACGGGCAAGGAGCGCGACGGCGTTTCCGTTTACCGGATTGTCGCGCATTACGAGGAGGCCGCCCAATGTCGCCATGGGGTCAACGCCTGATTTTGCGCAGGGCTTCGGCCTGGCGCCCTTTTACGCCGAGGCGACGAAGGTCAATGTCGTGGTCGTCTACAAGATAGACCGCCTGACCCGGGCGCTGGCCGATTTCGCCAAGATGGTTGAAGTCTTCGACGCGAACAGCGTCTCGTTCGTGTCGATCACTCAGTCTTTCAACACCACGACCAGCATGGGATGGCTGACGCTCAACGTGCTGCTGTCCTTCGCCCAGTTCGAGCGCGAGGTCACGGGCGAGCGCATCCGCGACAAGATCGCCGCCTCGAAGAAGAAGGGGATGTGGATGGGCGGCGTCGTGCCGCTCGGCTATCGGGTCGAGGACCGCAAGCTCCACGTCGACGAGGGGGAAGCCGCGATCGTGCGCGAGATTTTCACCCTCTATCTTGAACTGGGCTCCGTGTGCGCGTTGCAGCGGGAGTTGCGGCGACGCGACATTCGCACCCGTGTCCGCAGGCTTGCCTCCGGCCGGATCGTTGGCGGCGAGCATCTGACCAACGGCCCGCTCGCCCATCTCCTGCGCAATCGCCATTATCTCGGCGAGATCAATCACCGGCACCAGTCCTGGCCCGGCGAGCATGCAGCCATCATCGACGTCGAGACCTTCGCCAAGGTTCAGGCGAAGCTCGACGGGCAGCGCGTCGCGCGCGCCCCCCGGCTGAAATCCAACGCGCTGTTGCTCGGCAAACTCTTCAACGAAACCGGCGAGAAGTTGACGCCGAGCTACGCCATCAAGCAGGGCGTGCGCTATCGATACTATATCTCGACCTCGGCGATGCAGGCGCGAGAGCGGACCGCCTCCGCCGTCCATCGGCTACCGGCGCCGGCGCTTGAAGCCGCCGTCATCGACGCGTTGAGCTCTGTGATGGATATGCCGGCGGCGGAAGCGAGCGGGAGAAGCATCGAGCTGGAGGGCGCGGCAGATTACCAAAGTATCCAAGACAAGAATGGCGGACGCAGGCGGCCACCGGCGCCGATCTCATCTACGGACGCCGCCGCGCGAGCCCGATCTCTGATTGACGCCCATCTCGAGCGCGTCATCGTCCGATCCGACAAGCCGGAAATCGATTATCGCGCCGATCTCAACGATCCGCATGCGACCGAAGCCTTATCAATTCCCTGGTCCAAACCGGCTGCGCATGTGCGGCGCGCCCTTCTAACGCCGAGCTCGCCAGACGGCCAGAGCCGCAGAATGGAGGGTGAGGAGCGCGATCGCCTGATCCTCGCTATCGCCACATCGCGTTCCTGGCTCGATGGCCTTATCAAAAGGAACGATTTGCGAAATCGCCGAGCTCGCCGCCAGCCACAAGCGCATTCCCTCCACGCTTCGCCGATCAATGGCGCGCCCTTGGTCTGAGTCGGCTCGCCTGATCGAACCGCGCTCGCCGAGCGGTATAACCCAGCAACCCCAAATTACGCGGGCAGCCTGCGCGACCATCCAACCGCGCGATGGTCGCGCCAAGCCTGCGGCGCGTTAGCCGCGCAGGTTTGAGCGAATTAGTCGGCGCGACGGCGGCGCCGATTTGCGTCAATCGTCCACGCTTACGCCGCCTCGAACTCGAACCGCGCTCGCGCGTGTCGAACCGAGGTCTCCGTGGTCGTCGCCGCCAACAGCCGCGGAAACACAAAAGTCGCCGCCAGAGACAGGCCGCCGATTTCCGCCCCGAACGACCTCAACGACCGGCCTAGAGACCGAAATCCGCAAACGCTTGGCCACAAGCGCACGCTATGGCGGCGAAAGCTACCGAAAGCCGAGATATCAGAAAAATCAATGAGTTGATGGTGGGCCGGGAGGGACTCGAACCCCCAACCAGACCGTTATGAGCGCAGACCGCGCAATGAAAAGAGCCAAAAAGCGCCGGATTTCCGGGGGAGGCAAGCGGGCGTGTTCTACGCTTGTTCATGCGTAGCGGTGGGGGAAAAGTGGGGGAAGACGCCGCTCACTTTCTGGCGATGACGCAGACCAGCACAACAACGCATCATGAAAGTTCGAAGTGATCTATGCAATATTGCATGACTTGTCGACGTTGACGAAGGTTGAAGGTGGTTTCGTTGCACTGTTGATGCTGTTTTGTCTGAGCTTTGCTAGGGGAACTCCGGACTGCCGGGGACCCGCGAGCGGGCCAAGGGCGGGGAAGGACCCGCCGACCTACCGGAGGCGGCGGGGTCTGCTCGGCGTCAGGCATGCCTCGGAGCGCATGTCTCCCCCTCATCCGGCCGTCAGCGACGACGAGGCGGGCGGCGATGTCGAAGAGGCTTCGCGTTGTCGCTCGCTGTGTGCGGCACTCATCCCCACCGCCGATCCCTTCGCCTGCCTGATCATAGGAATTTGCATTCACCCTCCTTTGAGTCCCGGTCAAAGGAGGTCCCGCGGGAGGGTCCCCGCGCCTTCGCCGCCCCGCGCGTCGCCCAGGCCGCCGAGCGTCACGACAAGCCGTCCTCGCCGCCGCATGCCGCCGATCGCCGGCCGGGAGGGCGCATCGCCGCCCTGCGCCTCGCCCAGGCCGCCGAGCGCCACGACAAGCGGCCGGCGCAACTCGCTCGGCCCATCATCACCGCCGCGAGATCGCCTCTGCAAAAGGCGCGACGCGATCGTTACGCCCCTACCCCTTCAGCGCGCCCGAACGCCTCGTTATTCGTCTTCATCAGCCGCCCCAGCCGCTCGTCGAGGCTATCGGCCGCGTAGGGGTCGCTGGCCTCTGCCGCCAGCGCGGCGTTGGACGTGAGCCAACCGGGGAAAAGCGGCGTGTCGGACGGGACGCCGCGCTCGCGCGCGAAGGCCGCCAACTCGGGAGGCGCCATGCGCGCCAGACCGAGAAACTCGAACAGCGCCAGCGCATAGACGTAGCAATCAAGATAATGGTTATCCTTTTGGCCGGCGCGCTGCTTCCAACTCTTGCGCACGCGGCCGCGAAACTTCTCTTCCGCGATATATTCCGCCGTGATCTGGCGGAAAAAGGCGTCGTCGAGCCACGCCGGGAAATGACAATAGCCGGGCGGGTCGACCTCGGCGCCGGCGCGCCGGCCGCTTTGTCTGAGGTCGGCATAGAACGCAGACTTGATAGGCCACGTGCCTACCGGCCATAGATGCACGCCGTTCGGCATGCGCGCGCCGTTGAGATAGATGTCGACCGATCGCGGCGTTCCCATCGCCGGCCGCCCCCAGCCGTCGCGGCCATCAAGCGCGAAAATCATGCCGTTGCCGGTGCTCGGGTTGAGCCGCTGATTCGCCCGCACGGTCGCGTAAACCACATGCGAGCGATAGCCGCTGTCGATCCCGAGCGCGTCGAGCTGTCGCATGCGCCCGAACGCGTCGGGAAACTCGCGCCCGATCGTCTTTTGCAGCATCCGCGAGAAGGCGTTGTCGCTGTCTGGCGCATCGTGAAGCGAGCCGGGATTCTCCGTCGAGCCGTCGACATAGAAAGCGTCGACAACCCAGCTTTCGCGGTTCGGCGCGAAGGCGAGAATCGTCGTCCAGATGCCGCGCATTTGCACGTCGGCCGTGGCGATGAGGACAAGCCCTTGCGGCGGCACATGGCCGCGCTTCAGCTCATCCTCGCGGCGCTCCATCAGCTGGCTATGCGCGGGCGCGTCGCCGCGCATCTCATAGGGCAGCCCGAGCATCAGGTTGTGGAACACCTTCAGCCTTTGCGGGTCGTCTTCGGCGCTCAGATACTCGGCGGCAATGGTGTCCCACGGAATGAAAGGGCTGGAAAGCGAATCGAAGGCATAGCTCGGATAGGCGCCCGGCCGCGCCGCCGTTGCGACCCATCGGCCGTGCGCGACGAGTTCGCGCTTTTCGTGCGCCTCGATAATGACGCCGCAGCACGGCGCGACGTAATGCGCCTTGTACGGCGGCTGCTTTTCGAACCGGAACTTGTCGCCGAATTCGAAGGTGAACTCGCCGCCGCAATGCGGGCACGGCACGCGCCAACGCCGCTGATCGCCAGCCTCGAAGCGGCGCTCAATTTTCGATCCGCCCTTGATCGTCGGCGTCGAAACGTCGGCCTTGCGCCAATCGGCGGACGCCAGGAACGAAATCAGCCGGCCGTCGGAGATCTTCAGCGGGTCGCCCTGGCCATCGAGGTCGTCGTCGTACTCGTCGATCTCATCGCGCAGCAACACCTTGATCGTCTTTGACCGCAGGTCCGCCGCCGAGCTGGCGATCGCCAGCGTCAGCGAGCCGCCGCGAAACCGCTTGGTGTGGGTCGTCGAGCCTTCGGTCGAGCGCGAGGTTTGCGGCGCGACCTTGCGCTTCAGCGCGGCGCAGGCCTTGATCGCCGGCTCCAGCTTGCCGCGATTGAAGTCGGCGGCGGCGCTCGACGTCGGTTGGATCAGCATCGCGTTGCACGGCGCGCGATCGATGAGAAAGCCGAGCGCCGCCAGCAGCACCAGCGTAAAGCCGGTCTGCGCCGATTTCATCACCGCAATCTCGTTGGCGGGGCTTTCCGGGCCGAGCATGTCAAGCGGCTCGACAAGATAGGGCGCGAGCTTGAGGTCAATCAGGCGGCCGGCGTGCGGCCCGTCGGGGACAAAGAGATTCCGCGCCGCCCATTGCGAAGGCGTCAGCGCCTCCGGCGGCCGCAGCGCCTCGGCGAAGGCCTGGCCGACGAGCGCGCGGGCGTCAACGTGCTTCAAGCCGCCGCCTCCGCAATGGGCGCTTTGGTCTGCGCCTCGTCTCCGGCATCGCCGCCTTCGCCGAAGCGCTCGGCGGCGCGGGCGAGCGTCTCGCGCAGCTCGCGCGCCACGGTTTTGAGCGCCGCGCGCAGACCGGCGACGCCCTCTTTCGTCACCGCCGCCGCCAGCGCCTCGGCGCGCCCCGGCAGCGCCTCGATAGCCTGCGCGAGCTCCAGCGCGCATGACGCGAGCGCGACGCGCACCGCCTCGGCCTCGACGATGCGGCCGAGCCGCTCTTCGAGGTCGAGGCGTTTCATGTCGGCGTCATAGGCGGCGCGGCGGGCCTGCTCGCGGGCGAGGATAGGATCGCCCGGCCCCGTAGCGCCCGCGTCCGGCGGCCCCATGGCGCGCCGCCCATTGGCCTCGCGCACGGCGTCGACGGTCGACGAGGCCGCGCGGTCGAACTCGGCGAGGCAGACCAGCTTGCCTTTGCCCTGCTTGCGCGTCGAGATCAGCCCCAGGCCCTCCAGCCGCGCGACGCGGCGTGAGATCGCGCTCTTGTCGACCCCGCGCTCGCGCGCGAGATCGCTGATCGTCAACCAACCCGGCGGCGCGTCATCGGTCATGGCGCGCTCATCTTGCAAGCTCTTTGGCGATCTGCTTCAGCACCGCCGGCGCAACCTCCGTCTCGGCGGCGCGAAAGAACGTCTCGGCCGCTTCGGCCTTCACCGCCTCCTTGGCGAGGTTCGGCCCGTCGAATGAGCGGGTCGGAAGCCGGTCTTTCGGGCCGCCCAATTTGCGCATGAGCAGTTGACCGGCGATCTTGCCCGAGCCTTCGAAGCTGCGTTTAAACTTGTGCGCCTCGCCCCAAAACCACACTGTAACGCCGCCGCCGGCGCCTTTCTTGACCTCCGCCTTGAACTCGAAAGGCTTGCTTGCCTTGCCCGAGACGATGATCTGATAAGACATGCCCTGCCCAACGCCCGAGCCCTGCACAGCCTTCGTCACGTCGCCTCGCGCCGCGAAGGCGCGCGCCGTCCGCGTGCGCGTCGTGACGGATGAATAACGCTTGAAGCCGGCCTGGCGCTGGAGCGCGTGCTGCACTTGCGTCCTCACCTTGTCGCCGCCCTCGTTGAGCCCGCGCGCGACGCCTTGCGGGATTTGCCGCTGAAGCCGCTCGATTTCCTTGGAGAACCTCCCAAGCTCGCGCGCGTCGATCTTGATTTGCATCCCTGATCCCCAATTCCGCCACGCCTCACGGCGAATAGGCGCCCCCATGCAGCGGCGCGGCGTCCGAATCCATGCGGCCAGTATGGCCGCCCTGCATCGGGTCGAGCGGGATTTGCGTCGATAGGTTCTTCGTGGCGTCCTCCGCGCGCTTGACGATCTCCAGCAACGAAGAACTCGCCTTCACCTCGACATGCACGGGAACGTTGACGGTCGCCTGGCCGTGGACCTCGACTGGGGCGCTCGATCCAAACGCGCCGCCGCGCTTCTGGAAATCACGATACCACGATTGAGCCGGGCCGCTAGCGCCCACCGGAGGGGCAAAGCTCGGCATTTTCAACGGAATATTGGACGGGACGAAACCGAAATGTTGCTTGACCCATTTGTCGATCCCGCCTGTCGCGCCGCCGAAGTCGCCCTTCGGGTCCAGCCATTCGGTCAGTCCGACAATCGCGCCGAGCAGACCGAATTTGCTCATCACGCCGGCCCCCGCGCCGCCGGCCGCCCCGCCGCCCGCCGCGCCGCCACCGCCAAAGCCCAGAAAGCGCCCCATGCCCGTGAGCATTCTCCAGCTCAACCAGCCGCCCGCAGCGGCGGCGCCCCCGCCGGCGGCGATGCCGAGTTTCGCCGCAGCGTCGGGGTTGTCGTGCGCGAACTTGCCATAGAACGAGGCCAAGCGCTGGAGCCCCGCGGCGGTCGCCTCCAGGTTCGCGCCTACCATTTTCATTGAAGGCTGCGAGACGGCGCCAACGAAAGCCTCGATCGCGGTTTTGAGCGCGTCGAGGCCCGCCATCGGGTTCGCGGCGAGGAAGTCATTACCGGCGGCAAGCGAGCCGATCGCCAGTTCGCGCGTGCTGGCGTCGCGTTTTATGCGGGCCTCGTTGTGGACCAGGAACGAAACGAGAGCCGCCATCCGTTTCGGCATGCGGGCGATCAGATCGTCGAAGCCGCCCTCGGTCGCGCCTTTGCGCTTCATGAACGTGTCGTGAAACTGCCACGACCAATCAGCGATGTCGCTCTTGAACAGGTCTGATTGATACATATGAGCGCCCGGCTTAATGCCTTTGACGTCACCAACTTTGTTGTACATCAGGTCCTTTGGATCAACGAAGCCGGCCGCAGCCATGGACTTCAGTTCCGCATGCGAGAGATGCCCGCCGACCCAATTATTGAAGGCGGTCATAATCGACGTGCCGCCTCGCTCGCCCATTGATTGAAGTATAGTTGGTAGATAGGAATTTGCGAACTTCGGCGACCAACCGTAAATCGATTGCCCCGCGTTGCGATAGGCCGCCAGCATCGTTTCCGGTTTGACTTGATCGCCGAATGTTTGCTGAGTTTTCAGCATTTGGTTGACGAAGTCTTCGCGCTGGGCGTGGGTTTTGAAGCCCCTCTCGTCCATGATTTTCATTATGGATTCGACGTCAGTCTCGGAAGCGGAAAGGCCGCTGTTGCGCAGCGCCAGGCGATATTTCGCCGCCAGGCCCGCCATATCGAACGCCTCGTCCGGCGCGACCGTGCGCGCCGAATGGTAGCCGGCCAAATATTCGCCCTCTTTCATCCCCGCGTAAGTCTTCGATAAGCCCCGCCAGTCGCCGCGCGCGCGCGCGATGTCCGCCGACGTCGCGCCAAGTGCCTTCAGGCGGGCGATTTCTTGCTCGACGGTTCCTCCGGTCTCGAAATATTTCGCCGCCCCGTGTTCAATCATCGGCCCGGCGAACGGCAACATACCCAGCATGCCGTGGCCGCCTTCGCCATGGCCGCCGCCGCTGGTGCGTCCAGCCCGCGCCACGCGCTCCGCCGCGCGCGCCGCCGTCGCGCCCTGCTGCGCCAGCGCGTTGGTGGCGACCTCGACGCCGCGCGCAAGGTTCCGCTGCGCCGACGCCGCGCGGTCAGCCGGCCCGGTGATGCGATCCAACGCCTCGACGACGCCGGCGATCTCTGAGCGTTGGCTTGCCAGCGCCTTTACGGTTTTGTCGATCGAGGCCGCAAACGGGTCTGTCGACTTGGTGACTCGGCCGATAGACGAGACATATTTGTCCATCTGCACCGCCGTTTTCTCGATCCCGGCGATCTTTTCCTTGATCGCCGCGAGGGCTTTCGCGGTATCGTCTTGGGCGCTGATGCGCAGGACCGCCTCTAGCTGAGCCACTTTATCTTCTCCGCCCTCTCGGCTTCATGCCCTCGGATTCCTCGACCCATGTTGCCGCTTCGGCGGAGCAAAACTCGATCTCGGAAAACGTCATCTGCTGCGCCTCGGCCCAGCTGATAATCTTCAGACCGAAGACGAGGATTCTTGCCGCCTTGCCGCAATCCTCTGCGCGGCTTGATCGAAAAAACCGAAGAGCGCCTCTCGCAACTGGAGCGCGTCGGCAAGAGAGACTTTCGCGAGGATGCCCTCAGCGTAGGGCACCATATTGTCACCCTGCTCGACGACGATAAGTGCGAGCAAGTATTCGCGCACAGCTTCTTCGCGCTCGACATAATAGCCGCTGCCGGCCGTGAAGTTCGTCACCGGGACGCGCGGCTGGCCAAGCCGCATGAACAATGCGCCGCGCGGCTCGCGCAGCGTGATTTCGGTGAATGTTCTTTCATAAGCCGTCACCGGCTCAGTTAGCTTGATGACCGCGCCATCCATCGTTGTTTTGCTCCTCTGTAAAGTTGGCGGCCGAAGCGTCTGATGGCCCCGGCCGCCTTCTCCCGCGGCCCCGCTCCCGCCCGGGAATTTAGCCGCGGAAGCTCAGCGCGCGCTCGGCCTCGTCGAACGCGGCAACTTGAATGTCGGTCGTCGCCAGACGATGCGCGGAATCGTCGATCTTCGCCACCAGCGGCGGAAACAGCGAGGGCCGCATGTTGGCGTGGACGCGCTCGATATTGGCGATGGCGCGCAGCGCCGGCATAGCGTCTTCGATGGCGCGAATCTGCGCGAGCACTTCGGCCGGCAAGTGCGGCTCGGCGGGCGAGGCAGGCCCCTCGATCGCCTCGGCGAGGTGCGAGATCGGCGTCACGCGACCGCCCTCGACGAGATAGCCGTCGGGCGACTCGCCGAGGCGTGTTTCGCGAAAGCGCGGCAGGCCCGGGATCATCTGAAACATACTCCGGCCGGCGACGCGCTTCTCATCTTGTTGATGATTTCGCTCCAGCCGTCATCGGCCGTGGCCGGCGGTTCGGCCGCAGCCGCAGCCGCAGCCGGCGCGAGGGCGCCGCCGGCGGCCAAAACTTCGCGCCAGCTGTCGTCGGCCGATTGCGCGCCGCGCTGGCGTGCGGAGACGGCGTTGGCGGCGGCGCGTCGCTGCTCGCGTTTGGCGGCCTTGATGAGGGCGGCGGAGGAATAAAAATAGCCCGAAGGCGGGGCAGGCAATCCGAAGGCGACGGCAGGCATGGGCGTGACTCCTTGAGCAAGCGAGGGCGCAGAGACGGAAGCCGGCGACGGCCGGGCCGAGGCCGCCGGCGACGCTGGCGACGACGACGACGGTGAGAACAGATACGAGCGGGCCAGGGCGCGGTCGCCAACCGCGTCGGCGAGGCCGGCGGCGACGGCTTTCTCGCCGAGATACAGCGCCGCTTCCGTCGCGCGCGCGCCC
>Ga0134128_10005355_pt1 | contig 15552 bp, 10 predicted proteins | sample KB31754_FD_96462 | JGI IMG/M metagenome (GOLD analysis project Ga0134128, IMG submission 96462) | Terrestrial soil microbial communities with excess Nitrogen fertilizer from Kellogg Biological Station, Michigan, USA - KB3-175-4 | ecosystem: Environmental > Terrestrial > Soil > Unclassified ...
ATTTCTGTCGGAAATCGTCGGCGCGGCGCCCTGGCCGGGCATGCGCCACATGAATATGGAGTCAATCTACGAATACGGCTCGCGCGCCGGCTTCTGGCGTCTGCATCGCATGTTCGTCGAGCGCGATATGCCAGTCACCGTTTACGCGGTGGCGACGGCGATGGCGCGCAACCAGCCGGCGATCGACGCGATGAACGAGGTCGGCTGGGAGATCGCCACCCATGGATACAAATGGGTCGATTACCGCGACACGCCCAAGGAGGTCGAGCGCCAGCACATCGCGGAAGCCGTCCGCATCCATACCGCGGTCGCAGGCGCGCGCCCGCTTGGTTTCTATCAAGGGCGCTCGTCGATCAACACGATTGCACTGGGATGCGAGGAGGGCGGCTTCGTTTATTGCGCGGATGCCTACGCCGACGATCTGCCCTATTACATCGAGGGGCCGAAGGGACCGCAACTCATCGTGCCTTACACGCTCGATTCGAACGATATGCGCTTCGCCTCGCCCCAGGGCTTCAACGCCGGCGATCAATTTTACACCTATCTCAAGGACGCCTTTGACGTGCTCTATGCCGAGGGCGAGACGGCGCCGAAGATGTTGTCGATCGGGTTGCATTGTCGACTCGTAGGCCGCCCGGCCCGCGCCGCCTCGCTCGCCCGCTTTCTCGATTATGTGAGCAGTCATGACAGGGTCTGGGTCGCCACCCGCCTCGACATCGCCCGCCATTGGATCGCCAAGCATGCGCCGCCCGGCGGCTGGAAGCCGTCGCGCTTAACGCGCACGCTGTTCGTCGAGAAGTTCGGCAGCGTCTACGAGCATTCGCGCTGGGTGGCGGAAGCGGCGCTCGATGCGGGTCTCGGGCCTGAGGCGGACACCGCCGATGGTCTGGCGAAGATCATGGCCGCCGCCGTTGCAATGGGAACGCCGGAACAGAAGCGCGCGCTGATCGCCGCCCATCCCGATCTCGCGGGAAGGCTCGCGCGGGCGGCGCGGCTGACGATGGACTCGTCCAAGGAGCAGGCCAGCGCGGGACTCGATCAGTTGAGCGCGGCAGAACTCGCGCGCTTCACCGCGCTCAACGACGCCTACCGCGCCAAGTTCGGCTTTCCCTTCATTATGGCTGTCAAGGGCCGCGGCAAGGACGAGATCGTCGCCGCCTTCGAGCGACGCATCAGCAACGATCTCTCCGCGGAGACGGCTACGGCGCTGGTCGAGATCGACCGCATCGCCACCTTGCGGCTCAAGGAAATCCTGCTTTGAGAGATCCTGCCTTGGCACGAATTCTTCTCGGCCGGCTGCGTTCGTGCAAGGAGCCTCCGCGCTAGGCCGGCGAGGCTGACATCGGCGCGGGCGCCAGCTATTCCGCGCTCTAGACCGCCAACGAAGCCTGCAAGGCGCTGCAATTGTGGGGTCAGAGCTGGCTGGCTCTGCACGCATTCTATCAACTAACGCGGGGCGATGCTCGCACACTCGGTTTCGAGCAACGCCTCGGCGCGCTGGAGCGCGGCCGGGAGGCCGCTGTTGTCGTGCTGGACCCGCGGGCGACCGCCGCGATGGCGCATCGCATGCAGTCGATCGACGGCGATCTCGCGGAGGAACTCTTCGTGCTGATGACGATGGGTGATGACCGAGCGATGGCGCAGACTATATCGCGGGGAGCGGGCGAAGCTGGTTTAGCGCGTCCGCGTTATGACCGTTTCTGCTTCTTCTTGCCGCCTGGCTTCGACGACTTCTTCTTGGTCGGCTTCTGAAGCGGGTTGAAATCGAGATCTTGCAGAAGTGCTGTCAAACCAGGCTCTTCGACGGCCTCGGCCGCTTCTTCGAGGGGAAACCAGCGCGCCTCGCGTTGACCTTTTTCCCGGTACGTCTCAAGCCGCTTCTCAAAGCCAAGAAGATAGACCTCGACCCGGCACAGGTCGAAATGCGCCGCCCGGCGCTTGAAATAGTAGAACTCGCCGACTGGCCTCTTGAGCGTCTTACCAATGACGCCAGCCTCCTCCCTGGCCTCCTGGGCCGCCGCCGCCCAGTTTTTCTTGCCCTTCATCGGCCATCCCTTGGGAATCACCCATCGCTTGGTCTCGCGCGACGTGACCAGCATGACCTCGGGCTTGCCATCTTCGAAACGAACGGGCAGGGCGGCAATCTGGAACAGATTGGCTGGGTGCGAAACAGTCGAGACTTCGGGGCGGGATTTCAATTCAGAGAGGCCTACGAGATCTGGGGTCAGGTTGAAGATCGATTCATTCGACGAGCGCTTCGCGCGCCGCTGGTTCTCGCCAAAACTTAGAAAGGGCGCATTGCGACGTCCCTCATCGACATGAGGCAAACCGAGCGCCAACCGCTGCTTACATATTCCCGATCGGCGCTAGCCGATGTTATACGTGGGGAAAATCAGTGCGCAAACAGTGCTCTGATTTTGGCTTGTTTGGTCGAGCGCCCGACCCGTCCGGGCCCCTGCGCGCGAGCCGAACGAGGCCGCAGGCGCCAATCGTCGGAGATTGTCATGTCGGGATTCGCACTCAACGAGGACCACATCGCCATCCGCGACATGGCGCTCGCCTTCGCGCGCGACAAGCTCGCGCCGCATGCGCTCGAGTGGGACGAGAAAAAGCACTTTCCGGTCGACGTCATCCGCGAGGCGGCGCCGCTGGGACTCGGCGGAATTTATATCCGGGAGGACATCGGCGGCTCCGGACTCACCCGCTTCGACGCGGCGCTGATTTTCGAGGCGCTGGCGACCGGTTGCCCCGCGATCTCCGCCTTCATCTCGATCCACAATATGTGCGCCTCGATGATCGACAGCTTCGGCAGCCAGGCGCAACGCGAGAAATTTCTGCCCCCGCTGCTCACGATGGAGCGCCTCGCCAGCTATTGTTTGACCGAGCCAGGATCGGGTTCGGACGCGGCGGCTCTGCGCACGCGCGCAACACGCGACGGCGACGGCTACGTGCTCAACGGGCAGAAACAGTTCATCTCCGGCGCCGGCAACGCATACGATTTCTACGTCGTGATGGCGCGCAGCGGTGATGAAGGCCCGCACGGCATCTCGACATTCCTTGTCGAGGGGGGGACGCCAGGCCTCAAATTCGGCGCTAACGAGCGCAAGATGGGCTGGAACGCCCAGCCGACGCGCGCTGTCATTTTCGAGGACTGCCACGTTCCGGCCGAGAACCGGCTCGGCGGTGAAGGCATCGGCTTCAAGATCGCCATGGCCGGCCTCGACGGCGGCCGTCTGAATATCGGCGCCTGCTCGCTCGGCGGCGCGCAATCCGCGCTCGACAAGGCGCTCGCTTATATGAAGGAGCGCAAGGCGTTCGGGAAGCGGCTCGACGAGTTTCAGGCCCTACAATTCCGCCTTGCCGACATGGCCACTGAATTGGAGGCGGCGCGCACCCTGCTCTGGCGTGCCGCCGCAGCGCTCGACGCGAAATCGCCGGACGCGACGCGGCTCTGCGCCATGGCCAAGCGTTTCGCCACCGACACCGGCTTCGACGTCGCGGATGGCGCCCTTCAGATGTTCGGCGGTTACGGCTATCTCGCCGACTACGGCGTCGAGAAGCTGGTGCGGGATCTGCGTGTGCACCGGATCTTGGAAGGCACGAACGAGATTATGCGGCTGATCATCGCGCGCGAGATGATGGGGCGCTAACCAAATACCCGCGCGAAAATCGCGTCCACCTGCTTGAAGTGATAGCCAAGATCGAACAGTTCCCCGATTTCGCTTTCGGTCAAGGCAGCGCGCACATCCTCGTCGGCCTTTAGCAGCGTCAGGAAATCCCCCCCGCCGCGCCAGACCGGCATGGCGTTGCGCTGCACGAAGGCATAGGCGTCCTCGCGTGACACGCCCTTCTGCGTCAGCGCCAGCAGCACGCGCTGGGAATGGATGAGGCCACCGAGTCGGTCGAGATTTTTGCGCATGTTCTCGGGGTAGACGACAAGCTTGTCGATGACGCCGGCAAGCCGCGCCAGCGCGAAGTCGAGCGTGATTGTGGCGTCGGGCGCAATGCCGCGCTCCACCGACGAATGCGAAATGTCGCGCTCATGCCAAAGCGCGACGTTTTCCAGCGCCGGAGTCACCGCGCTGCGCACGAGTCGCGCGAGGCCAGTCAGGTTCTCCGTCAACACGGGGTTGCGCTTGTGCGGCATCGCCGAGGAGCCTTTCTGACCCTCGGAGAAATATTCCTCCGCCTCTAGCACTTCGGTGCGTTGCAAGTGGCGGATTTCGATGGCGAGCCGCTCGACCGAGGAGGCGACGACACCGAGAGCGGCGAAGAATGCCGCGTGGCGGTCGCGCGGAATCACCTGGGTCGAGATCGGTTCCGGCTTGAGGCCGAGCTTAGCGGCGACATACGTCTCGACGCGGGGATCGACATTGGCGAAGGTGCCAACGGCGCCGGAAATCGCGCAGGTCGAGACCTCCTCACGCGCCGTTTCGAGCCGCGCCCGCGCCCGCATAAATTCGGCGTAAGCCCCGGCGAGTTTCAGTCCGAAAGTTGTCGGCTCGGCATGGATGCCGTGCGAGCGGGCAATCGTCGGCGTCATCTTGTGTTCAAACGCGCGACGCTTCAGCGCCGCGAGCAGGGCGTCGACATCGGCGATCAGAATATCGGCGGCGCGCCTGAGTTGCACGGCGAGGCAAGTGTCGAGCACGTCGGAACTGGTCAGTCCCTGATGCACGAAACGAGAGTCGGGGCCGATGAACTCGGCCAGATGCGTCAGAAATGCTATGACGTCGTGTTTCGTGACGCGCTCGATCTCGTCAATGCGGGCGACGTCGAAGTCCACATGGCCGGCCTTTTCCCAGATCGCGCGCGCGCTTTCCTTGGGAATCACGCCAATTTCGGCCAAGGCGTCGCAGGCATGCGCTTCGATCTCGAACCAGATGCGAAACCGTGTCGCGGCGGACCACACCGCGGTCATTTCGGGCCGGGAATAGCGCGGTATCATGCGTTTCTCTCGTAAGCCGCCATCGGGCGAAAAGCGAACACGCCCAAACTGTTTGGGCATTGGCGCTTACGGCGCAGTACGCGCCGCGGCTCGCTTTCATTCGCAAGCGAACCCGCGCGTCGAAACCGCATCGACGCCACCATCACGCCAAATCTCGCTTGCGCGCGAAGCACGCAGGCGGCTGCGATAACATTGGAGCCATCAAATCAAATGGAAGCATCAGATCCGTCCGCGCCGTCGCGCGCCTTGGTTTTCCTCATGGCGAGGCTCCGCGCAACGCGAACGGCGTCTTACTTGAAGCGGCCGGCGGCGGGACGTTGAAAGCATCCATGACCAGCGAGCCAAATGGATTGGCGGCCGACGGCCGCGTCGCACTCGATGCGCGCGGAGGTTGCGGAGCGGCCTTTTCGACCGTCGTCACCCCTCCTTTTCCGAGCCGGGGGGGGCGGGGCGGCAGCGGCGGCGGCGCGAGCGCGGCGGCGCGCGCGAGCGCGGCGGCGCGCGCAAGCGCGGCGGGATCGCCCCGCTCGGCTTGCCGCGAGGCAACCAACGCAAGCGCGGATTTCGGCTTGCCGGCCACGCCTTTGACGATTGCGCCCGGCAGTTGTGAGCGCTCGATCAGCGTTGCGATCAAATCCTCGGGCGACAAGATCCCTGCGGATGAGGACGGCGGGAGGGCTAGTTCCAGTGGGCGCCTCGGTGGGAGAGGCGCTGTCAGATCGAGATCGGCGAGCAGTTCGAGGGGTTTGCGCGGCGGCAGCGGCGCCAGGAGGGTGCCCGGGTCGATCGCAGGGGGGGCAAACGAAAGCGGCGTCGCTTCAGCGGCGTCGGTGATCGCGCCATCGGCTGGGTTGGGGGCCGTCGCTTCAGGCGGTGGAGGCGGCGCGGGCCCGTTTGCGGCCGTCTCAACCCGCGCTGGCGAACCGCCGTTTCCTGCGCTGGCGGTGACGGTAGTCATCCCGCCTCGCCCGCTAACGATCATCCGCGCGCCGCCGGAATCCTCTGCGTCGTCTTCGCCGCCGCCGCGGGCCCCGCCAAACAGCCAGCTAAACAGGCCGCCGCCCGATGCGGTCGCGGTTTGAACATCGCCGCCGCGGGCCTCGATCATCGCCTTTGCCTCGGCATAACCGTCCATCGGTTGGCCATCGGCGGGGATGAACACCGTCTTGCCGTCCGGGAACAGACGCGCGAGCGCGCGGCGGCTCATGCGCGGCCAGTAGCGCACCGTTCCGGAATCGATATGCACCCAGGGCGTTGATCCGATTGGATAGAAGCCAACGCCGCCCTCTTGCATGCGCATTGCGACGTCGCGAATTCGCGCCGTTCCGACATCGATGAAATGCGCGTCGATCGCTTTGCCTTGCATATGCTGGGACTTCGAAGCCACGAGGCGCGATCGCCGCCGCAGCATCGCATTGGTCTGCGGCGAACGATACCCGGAGAGCAGATCAATAGGCTGCTTGGAGCCGGACTGCCGATAAACTTCCCACAGGATGTCGAACAGATGCGGGTCCATCTTGATCTGTTCGTTCAGCCGCCAGTCGCGCATGAACCAGTTCAGCTTGTCGAGCGCTACCTGGTCATAGCGACCGTTCACTCGGAAAGTGAAGGAGCCCGACTCGTTGGTGTGGTTGTCGACAAATGTCAGCGTTCGCGTATCGCCGTCGGCGACCGCCGGCTGCGTACCGGCAGGCGCGTGCAAAAGGACGTAAACTGCCACGCCCACAAGGCTCGCAACCCTGCGCCGCCGCCATTGCGCAAGATGCATGTTTCTTGCGACGAACGTCAATTCCGCCCCTTCTTCGTTCGCCGCGACGCGCCCACCGCAGGCAAGGCGCCGAGCCCGCCCCTGAAGCCAGTTTGTCCTGTCGGCGAAACGACTTCGCACATTCTATAGACTGCCGTCCGCCCCGATTCAATCTCGCCCCAATTTGGCGAGGGCCGACGCTACTTTTCGCGTCAATCCGTATAGGTCTTCGCGCTCATGCAGCGCGCCGTTTTCGTCCACGAATTCCGTAAAGTACTGAAGATGGATTGGCGCCGGCGTCGGCAGCGAGAAGGTACGTTCCTTGTCGCCGAGAAGGGAGCGCACTTTGGCGTCTGTCCAGCCGCGTTTGGCGCCGCCCATCAAAATCTCCGCTAGGCGCGCGGGTTCCTCGACGCGCACGCAGCCGTGGCTAAAGGCCCGATACGATGCGGAAAACAGCGATCGCAGCGGCGTATCGTGAAGATAGACCACGTGCTCGTTGGGAAACAGGAACAGCATGCGGCCGAGCGCGTTCGCCTCGCCCGGCGGCTGCTCCACCACGAGTTTGTGACCGTCATAGCTCACCTTATAGCCGTGGCGAGCGAAATAGGCGGGGTCGGCGGCATATTTCGGCGCCATTTCCTTCTTGATGATCGAATCCGGCACATGCCAAACCGGATTGAAAACCATATATTTGATCGAATTCGAGAAAATAGGCGTCGGCGTGTCCGGCTTGCCGACGATGACGCGGGCGCGGCGAATGACCGCGTCGCCGCGCATCAGCTTGAGCGAGAAATCCGCCACATTGACCTCGACGCGCAGCTCCCCCATCTGGCGAGGCTCCCAGCGCCACATCTCCATATTCGCCAGAATGAGCAGCTCGCGGCGCTTGCGAACGTTCGCGCTGTCGAGGGCGTTTGCGGTTGCTTGCGAAAAAGCGCCGTTCGCGCGCAGACCATGCACCCGCTGAAAAGCCGCCACGGCGCTGGCCACGCGCACGTCGTACACTTGAGAAGACAGCCCACTTTTCAATGCACTAAGGCCAAATCGGGCACGGATGAGCGGCACGCGCGGGTCGGACATGCCAAGCTTCAGAACAGGCCCCGGCGAAAGCCGCGCGACCGCCGTGGGGCCCTCTTCGCGCTGCGCGGCAAGCGCCGCGCGCAGAGTGCGGTAGCCGGCCTGCGGCGGATTGAAAGCCGCCAGCGCGACATCGGCGTCCTGCGCCCCCGCAACGCTCTTCAATGCGAACGCGGCATCGGCGACTTCAGGCTCGACCGATACGTCCCTCGAAAGCGCGCGCGGATTGATCCGCGCGCCCGTCGCCTGCATGGCGTAGGCGACGACAGCGGCCGAAATCTCAATGTCCACCTCAGCTCGCGCGCCCAGTGCGCTATCGCTCCAGTCAGCGGATGGCCTGGGTGAACTGGCGAGATCAAGGCCGTCGTCCCCGGCCTTTGCGAGTCGAGCGAGCGCCGATTTGGCGCCAACGCTCAAATGGTCGCTGTCTGTCCACAACGGCGCATAGTTCCGGTTGGCGTAGAACGCGGCGATCGCTTTGCGGGCCGCGCTCCAGTCGCCGGCGCCGATGGGGTGGTGCGTCGGCTCAGCGGCGACGAAACGGTCGAGAGCGGCGTGGATTTCGCTGGCGAGAGCGTCAGCCGCAGGCACGGCGGGAGATATTTCCGCTTGCGCCGGATCATTGGGCGCCGTCACGCCAATAGCGGGCGGCATAGGTCGGTCGGCTTCGTCCATTGCGGGCGGCGAAGGTTGAGAGGCGGCATCCGGTTTGGCGAACGCCGCCGCATCCGTACCCGCAGGTGGGGCTTCAATCGCCGCTGTCTCTCCCTTCTGCGGCTCCGGCGCCGAAGGCGCGATTACATAGGTGACCGGCGGCGCCTCGAATGAAGGAGGCTGCGTCTCGGGTGGCAGATCCGGCGGCAGGCCAGGCGGCGGCGATAGATCGAGCTTCGAAATTGCATGCAGCGACGACGCCGGCAGCGCCTGCGGCTTCAGGGCGCCCGTCTGGGCAGCGTCCACCTCGTCGCTTGCGGATTTCCGCACGGGCAGCGAAAGAGAAAAGGGCGTCGCCTCTGCTGCGGGCCGCTTGGTGGCGACATCATCCGCCAGGGCGACGGCGAACGGGCTCGCCGTCAAGAACAGCAGCGCCGCCCAACTCGCCCCTCGTCTCACGCGGCAAATCGACATCGCCTCACCTGTGCGCTGGCGCCGCGGCGCAATAGAGCGGCCGATATGCACTTTGCCCAGCGCGCCGTCGCCGCGCGCTCACGCGGCTGCGTCGCCGAGGAGGTCCGCCTCGACCCCGATCTCTTTCATCTTGCGGTACAGCGTTGAGCGGCCGATGCCAAGCTTGCGCGCCATCTGCGACATCTGCCCATGATAATGATTGAGCGCAAACCGTATCGCGTCCGCCTCCAAGTCTTCGAGCTTGCGCACGTCGCCGCGCTCGTCAATGAGGCTCAACATGCTGGGATCGTGCTTCTCGATGGCCGGAGCGGTCGCAAACGCAGGCGCAGCGGTCATCGCGTAGGCAGACGTCGGAGCCGGTGGGATGCGCAGGTCGAATCCCTGAACTTGGGCGGCGATCTGCGGGAACTCAACGACGGTCAATTCGTCGCCGTCGGCAAGTACAATGGCGCGAAATACGGCGTTTTCGAGTTGGCGGACGTTGCCCGGCCAGTCGTAGCTCGCCAACAGCGCGGCCGCTTCCGTCGAAAGCCCGCGCACGCGCTTGCCCTCCTCAGCGGAGAAACGAGCAATGAATCGGCGGGCGAGGTCAGAGATATCGGCGACTCGCGCCCGCAGCGGCGGGATGGTGATGGGGAACACATTAAGCCGATAGAATAGGTCTTCCCGGAACTTGCCGCGCTTGACGAGCTCGATCAGGTTCTGGTTGGTCGCCGAAACCAGTCGAAAATCGACCTTGATCGAGCGCTTGGCGCCTACCGGGTCAATTTCACCTTCCTGAAGCGCGCGCAACAGCTTGACCTGGGCGTCGAGCGGCAATTCGCCGATTTCGTCCAGGAACAGCGTGCCGCCGTTGGCCTCCGAGAACTTGCCGGCGTGCTTCTCCGTAGCGCCGGTGAAGGCGCCTTTCTCGTGTCCGAAGAGAATCGATTCGACGAGATTCTCCGGCAGCGCGCCGCAATTCACGGTGACGAACGCCTTGCCGCGTCGCTCCGAGCCGCCTTGGATGGCGCGCGCCAGCAACTCCTTGCCGACCCCGGATTCTCCCTCGATCAGCACGGGAATGGAGGATTTCGCTGCGCGCTCCGCGAGTCGCAACGTGCGCGCCATGTTCTCCACTTTCGTTCCGATGTCGCGGAACGTGAGTTCGCCGACGCCGCGACGGGTTGCGCGTCGCAATTCGTCTTCGAGCGCATCGACCCGCAGCGCGTTCTTGATCGAGACCTGCAACCGCTCGGCGCCGACCGGCTTGACCACGAAGTCGAGCGCGCCGGCCCGCATCGCCGAGATCACCGCCTCGATCGAGCCATGCGCGGTCTGCACGATCGCAGGCGTCTGAATGCCTCGCTGGCGCATGCGGGTCAGCACGCCCATGCCGTCGAGGTCGGGCATGACGAGATCGAGAATGACGAGATTGATGGACGGGCGGTCGACGGCCTCAAGCCGCGCCAGCGCCGCCTCGCCCGATTCCGCAGTCTCCGATTGATATCCGAAGCGACGGATCATCGCTTCGAGCAGTCGGCGCTGCACGGGGTCGTCGTCCACAACCAGAATCAAGGCGGCCATGTAGCATCCAAGGCGTCGCGGCTCTCTATTGCGCCGCTTCGCCGGCAGACTCGGACGCCACGGTAAAGGTCATCTTAATGCGACCCGATTCGCCGCCGCAGCAACGGACTTGCGCGCGACATTGTGAGCCGGCATTTGTGACGGATCGGACGCGGATCGTCTTTGCCGTGTCCGTAAGGAGAGCGATTCGCCGATGATTGCCCACAACCCTGGATTGCTGACGCCGGCAGAGGGCGCGAGTTCGGCTCCGGCTTTTGGCGAGTTGCCCGAGTGGCGGCTTGCGCATCTTTACCCCGGGATGGAGTCGCCGAAGTTTGCCGCCGATCTCGCCCGGGCCGAGCAAGAGGCCAGGGCCTTCGCCGCCGCCGGCAAGGGCCGCCTGGCGGAGCTGCTCGCGCAAGGGGGCGATGCCTTGGCCAGCGTGATCCGCGAATACGAGGCCCTGCAAGACCTCATGGGCCGCCTGATGTCCTATGCGTCGCTGACCTACGCCGGCGACACCGCCGATCCGGTGCGCGCTAAGTTCTATGGCGATGCCCAGGAACGCGTGACCGAGATTGCCGGTGAATTGCTGTTCTTTGAGCTGGAGCTCAACCGGCTCGATGACGCGGCCCTGGCGGCGGGCATGGCTAGCGGGCCGCTCGCGCATTACCGCCCGTGGCTTGAGGACATTCGCAAGGAGAAGCCGCATCAGCTCGCCGACGATATCGAGCAGCTTTTCCTCGAAAAGTCCGTTACCGGCGTCGCCGCTTGGAACCGCCTCTTCGACGAGACGGTAGCCTCGTTGCGGTTCGAGATCGAGGCGGAAAGTCTGACGCTCGAACCGACGCTGGCGCGTCTTTCCGATGCGGACGAAAGCAAGCGCGAAGCAGCGGCGCATGCGCTCGCCAAGCCCTTCGCGGCGAACCTGCGTGTGTTCACCCAGATCATGAACACGCTCGCAAAGGACAAGGAGATTTCAGACCGCTGGCGCAAATTCGCCGACGTCGCCGATTCCCGGCACTTGGCCAACCGCGTCGAACGCGAGGTGGTCGAGGCGCTGGTGGAAGCGGTCACGCAAAGCTATCCCAGGCTCTCGCACCGCTACTATGCTTTGAAGGCGCGTTGGTTCGGGAAGCCCAAGCTCGCCTATTGGGACCGCAACGCGCCGCTTCCCTGGGCCGCCGCTCGCGTTTTCTCGTGGAATCAGGCGCGCGACGCGGTGCTCGGAGCCTACGCCGGCTTCTCACCGCGCATGGCCGACATCGCGCGCCGCTTCTTCGATGAGGGATGGATTGACGCGTCGGTCAGGCCGGGTAAGGCGCCCGGCGCTTTCGCCCATCCAACGACGCCCTCCGCGCATCCGTATGTGCTCGTCAATTACCTCGGCAAGCCGCGCGATGTGATGACGCTGGCGCACGAACTCGGCCACGGCGTCCATCAGGTGCTGGCCGCTCCCAACGGCGCACTGATGGCGCCTACGCCGTTGACGCTGGCAGAAACCGCCAGCGTGTTCGGTGAGATGCTGACCTTTCGCGCCCTGCTCGATTCGGCGACGGACCCTGCCGAGCGCCGATCCATGCTGGCCGCAAAAGTCGAGGATATGCTCAATACTGTGGTGCGCCAGATCGCCTTCTACAAATTCGAGCGTCTGGTCCACACCGAACGGCGGAGGGGTGAGTTGACCTCCGAACAGATCTCGGCGCTTTGGATGAACGTGCAGAGCGATAGCCTGGGGCCGGCGATCGACCTCGGTCCCGGTTACGAAACATACTGGACCTATATCGGCCACTTCATCCACTCGCCGTTCTATGTCTACGCCTACGCCTTCGGCGATTGTCTTGTGAATTCGCTCTATGGCGTCTACGAGCGCGCGCACGAGGGATTCGTGGAGCGCTATTTCGCGCTGCTCGCCGCGGGCGGCTCTAAGCCCTATGGAGAGTTGCTGGCGCCCTTCGGACTCAACTCGAAGGATCCGAAATTCTGGTCGATCGGATTGTCCCTCATCGAGCGCATGATTGGCGAGCTGGAGGCTATGGAATAGACTTTATTCCGCTGCCAGCGTCGTGTCGTGCGCCGGGGAACGCTCGGCATGACCGAGGCGTCAACGACGCGTAAGCCCTCACGGCCACGCAGGCGCAACTGGGAATCCACGACCGCTTGCGGACTTGCGCCCATCGCGCAAGTTCCGACCGGGTGGTGGCCAACCTCAGCCGAGCAGCGCGTGAAGGCGTCGAGATCGACGTCCGATACGACGTTGGGGCCGGGCGACGTCTCGCGCACGATGAGATCGGCGAGCGGCTGCGTTCCGTAGACGCGCCGGCCGAGCCGGGCGCACTCGCGCGACCCGTCGCGCGGTCGCCCTCGGTCGAGAGTGCGTTGAGGCGGATCAGCGGCGGATCGTTCGGGTTCGCCGAGGCGAGGCGCACGTCGCCGCGGCTCTCGGGATGATTGAGAGAGGGATAACCTTCGAGCATGTGTTCCTGACGCGGCGACAGGCCCGGGAACCAAAACTTGGCGTAAGACCAACCTTCGCAGCCGGCCTGCCGCCATAGATCATAGCCCCGGGAATGGCAGCGCACGTAAAGCATATCGTTGATTGAAGAGTAGCCGCCGGGCGTCTTGCCGCGCGCCAGCGAGAGCCGGCGACTGTCGCACCCCGGCTCGGATTGCGTGACAAAGGTCCAATTGTGTTTCGGCCCGCGCCGGATCTGGCGCCAGCCAAGCGGCATTTACATAAAAAAGGCTACCATCCTTGCCGCCGGGCTCCAGGACAAGGATGCTGGTTTTGCCGTCTTCGGTCAGACGGTTGGCGAGCACGCAGCCAGCCGAGCCCGCGCCGACGACGATATAGTCGTATTCCTCCACGTCCGCCCGCTGCGATGCGCGCTCACCGTAAGACCGGTGCGCATGAGGGCGTCAGTAAACGGATATTTTGCGAGAACCGCAAGTTGGGGAGACGACCGCATTGGGCGCGCTTGGGTCCTAACTCTGCTGTGATCGAATCCAAGACGCGCCATTTCTGCATAGCATAAGTGAGAATGGCGTCCGGCGACTGCGGCTTCAAAAGCGGGAAGCCAGCGACTGGCGCCGATTCCGATCGGCAACATCGTCAGCATCACCGTCGCCGACAATTCCAGCTCCTCAGGCTTTGCGGCGAAGACGTATTTCGATTGCGTCAACGCCAACGGCGGGATCAACGGCAGACCGATTAAATACGACATGCTCGACGATGGTTGGAGCCCGAAGCAGTCTTCGCAGTCTGCGCTATTACGCGCTTGCCGTGTTGGCGATTTGTTACATCATCGTCTGGCTGCACGTGCGGCGAAGTCTGCGCGCTGGCCTGCGGCGTCGACATCGGCGCTTATAAGGCCTGGGCCTTCGCGTTGGCCCGCTTTCTCGCAGGGGTCGCCGGTTGCGTGCTCGCCGGCGGCGTAGGGCAGCTTGACGGTAGCGCCTTCCCGCGAGCCAATCTATCATGTTGTTCGCCCTCACCATCGTCGGTGGCACCTCTGATACGGTTTCCGTGTGAAAGACTCGGCGGGATTCCTGTGGGTGTCGATAGCGAATTAACTTGTCCGGTTTTGGTAGCACATCAAATGTCCGCTTCTTCTGGTTTTGTTCGCGAGAGACGGTTTTCCGTTTGATCGGCAAAACGGTCTCCCGCTGGCGCGCCGCCGAGCGGGCTTAGGCGGCGGTTTTTTCTTCTCGGATAGCCCCTTGCTGTCGTAACGTCCCAAACACCTGGGACCGTGAAAGATGGCGTGCGTGCCGTCGAGATAGGTTCGCACTTTCACCCGCGCCTTGACGAAATGAGACCGCAGCGGGCTCTCAGGGATTTGCAGCTTCAGCCGGTTGTAGGAGACGCAGTTGTCGTTGCCGAGCTGGCGCTCCTCCTGCGCGCAAAGCACCTCGTCGAGATCGACGCCGGGGATCGCCACGAACCCCGTTCCCGGTTGCTCGGGGGGAACCGCGAACCGCGCGTTGTGGGCGAGAATGTGGACCGGCGCTAAGAAGGCGTTGGCCGCCTCCACTGTCTCGATCCCGGCCAGCGCCAGTTCCTTGACCAGACGGTCCTGCAAGGTCTGGAACAGGCGCTCCGAACGTCTCCTGAGCTTGTCGAAGGGGCGCCTGTGGCGAATAGGCCGCGATATGCTCGACCCCCAGCCGTTCCAGCGCCCGCCCGACCTGCGTGGGCCGCTTGCGGTCGACGGGTCCGTCAGCCTTATCGTTGTGGAAATAGTGCGAGCCTCGGTCGGTGTAGAGGCTCAACGGCAACCCATGCTCTGAGAAAACCTCGCGCAAGGCCCGAAACGTCGAGGCCGTGCCCTCTTCCTCGCACAAAAACGCCGAATAGATCGCGCTCGTCGCGTCGTCCATCGTCACGATCAGATCGAGCGCCGGCAGGCCTTGCACCCAAATATGGCGCGATCCGTCCTGATGCAGCATCATGCCCGGCATCGGCCGGCGCGGACGTTTGCGCCGATGCGCGCCGCGACGCTCGGCCTTCTCCAGAAGCCCCTTCGAATGCAGAAACGTCTTCGTCCAGGTGTAGCTCCAGGCGAAATTGTGCCGGGCGACCAGTTGCTCGTGGAAATGCTTGGCCGTGAAGCCGCTGTAGCGCTCGCGATACAAGGCCTCCACCTCATGCTCCCGGTCGAGCGGAACCCGTCTGCCTGACGCCTTGCCCAGCCGCCGATCCAAAAGCCCGGCTTCGCCGTCGTCTTCGAACCGTTGCCGCCAACGCCGAAACGTCCGCTCATCGATCCCAAGCAGTTCCGCCGCTTCGATCTGGTTCAGCTCCGCCGCCTCGTAGCGGCCCAATATGCTCGTGAACTTGATCACACGAACCCCCTGAAGGGCTTCCGACCGGCGCATCCCTGACCCTCCATCGAGGGCCGGAAGCTACCCGACAGATCGCGTGCTACCTAAACCGGACATATCGTGTGCTACCGACAGGCGGGATTCCTGTGGGTTGTGTCGGGTGATAGATAGGACGGTCATGATTCGCAGGAGGCGGACATGGCCGTAGTCGCCGAGCACCTCAGCGTTGCGGAGTTGGAAGAGCGTTATAAGGCTAGCAAGGACGTGACGTCGTCGCGGC